>ENA-OWPN01000737-OWPN01000737.1-human-gut-metagenome-genome-assembly--contig:-NODE-737-length-39366-cov-8.404594_pt1 | contig 39366 bp, 37 predicted proteins | sample MGYA00248266_ERZ651850 | MGnify/ENA primary metagenome ERZ651850 (study PRJEB26924, sample SAMEA4378296) | human gut metagenome | biome: human gut; feature: human-associated habitat; material: faeces... | reverse complement strand
ATAGTATATCATATCACTGCAATTATTTGAAACGTTTTATTAAGAAATAGTATAAAGCCGGAGTTTTTAGAATATGATCCCGAAAAGACGGTGGAATATCTGGAACTGGCGGCGGAAAAAGACAATGCCTTTGCCAAGTACCAGCTTGGGAAACTGTTTTGTCAGGGGAAGCTGGTGCAGAAGAATATTGCCAGAGGACTGCCATTGCTGGAGGAACTCGCGGAAGCGGGTGTCGCTTCTGCAGCTTATATTGCCGGGAAAGTTTACCTCAATGAAGAAGGCTGGAAGGATGTGCAAAAGGCCATCCGTTGCTTCCATATGGCAGCGGATGACGGCAATTCCTATGCGGAATACCAGCTTGGTAAGATCTATTATTTCGGAAACGGTATCCGTGCTGACCGGGAGAAGGGGCTGGAATATCTAAATCGATCTGCTGCCCATGGCAATGTGTATGCGGAAAACCTGCTGCGGGTGATCCGACAGCAGCACATAAGGGGTGCTGCCTCTCTGATCGCCCAGCTCGGACGGATATTTCAGGAGAAGGAACAGCAGCAGGATGGAGTCCATCACCAACAGCCTGACCGTAAGCAGCGCCGTCAGATTGACGAGAAGAAGCAGGCATTGGGTATCCGGGACTAATGTGAAATATGCGGCCGCCAAGGGGAAAGTCTAGCCATGCGGTGACACCAGCTCCCTGTCACGATGACACCAGAAGTGAACCTCCCACCTGAAGATATTACAGCAGATAGGAAAGGTTTGATACTCTATTCGGACAAATCATGCAAATATTTCTATCCCTCACTTGAAGAAATGATTCGGAGGTAAAATGAGCTATATACCGTTTACGGAGCAGCAGCGGGAACAGGCCAGACGAACAGATCTGGCGGCATTTCTGCGGCAATGTGGGGAGGAAGTGAAACGATCCGGCTCGGAGAATATGTGGCTGGATCACGGGCAGAAGGTAACCATCCGGGGCAACCTGTGGTTCCACCAGTATGATCAGGTGGGCGGGGACGCTATCGACTTTGCCTGCCGGTTCTACAACATGGAGTACCCGGAGGCGGTGCAGCTAATGCTCGCCATGGATGCCGGTACCATCCGGGAACCGGTAGAACCTTTTTCACAGAAACCATTGGAGATTCCCCAAAAGCATGAGAACATGCGCCGGGTCTACGGCTACCTGCTTCGGCACCGGGGCATCGACAAGGAGGCGCTGGATGCTTTTTCCTACCGGGGGCTTGTCTATGAATCCGCAGATTACCACAACGTCGTATTCGTGGGCGCAGACCGGGAGGGAAAACCACGGCACATTCACAAGCACAGCACTGCTGCACAGGGCAGCTTCAAGGGAAATGCTCCCGGAAGTGACCCGGAGTACAGCTTTCACTGGGTCGGCGGTGGGGAGGCCCTGTTTTTGTTTGAAGCTCCGATTGACATGCTGTCGTTTATTTCCATGCACAAACAGCACTGGAAATCCAGCAGCTATGCCGCGGCCTGCGGCGTTTCGGACAAGGTGCTGTGGAAGACGATGGAAGGCAGACCATTCATCCGCAATGTGTGCATCTGCCTGGACAACGATGAAACCGGCCAAAGGGCAGCACAGAGAATTTCTAAGGTGTTAACGGAAAAGAACATACGAAATCAAATCCTCGTTCCCACCCGAAAGGACTGGAACGAGGATTTGTTGTTTCTGCGGAAGGAGGACAAAAAATGAATGGAATTTCCATGCTGATTTTATCTGTGGGCGGCATCATTGCGGTGCTGTTTTTTGTGACTTATGCTGCCCAAAGGCATGATCTCAACAGTATCAAAGACAAAACCGTGGGAAACGGTCAGCACGGTACTGCCCGCTGGGCTACCCGGCAGGAGGTGAAACGCACCTACCACCATGTTCCATACACGCCGAACCAATGGAGGCAGGCCGCAAAAGAGGGAAAACAGCCCACAGCCAATGGAAAGCCGCTGCCTCAGGGCATCGTTCTGGGCTGCCAGGGCGGCAGAAAAACAACGGCGCTGGTGGACTCGGATGACGTCCATGTGCTGATGATCGGCGCGTCCGGCGTGGGCAAAACCGCCTATTTCCTGTACCCCAATCTGGAATACGCCTGTGCCAGCGGCATGAGCTTTCTGGCGCTGGACACCAAGGGCGACTTGGCGCGGAACTACGGCGCCATAGCCCGTGATATTTACGGCTATCGGATATCTGTGGTTGACCTCCGGGAGCCTACCCGGTCGGACGGAAATAACCTTTTGACCCTGATAAACCGCTACATGGATGACCACCGGGAAGATCCCACGGAGATAACGGCCAAAGCAAAGGCAGAGAAGTATGCCAAAATTCTGGCAAAAACGATCATCAGCCCGGAGGGGGAAGGGAGTGACCACGGACAGAATGCCTACTTTTATGACGCGGCGGAAGGGCTGCTTGCCTCGGTGGTTCTACTCCTGTCGGAGTTTCTTCCCCCGGAAGAAACGGAAGGCTATGAAACGCGGCACATCGCCTCTGTGTTCAAGCTGGTGCAGGAACTTCTGATGCAGGGGCGACGGGGCGGGAACCAGTTTCAGGAGCTGATGCAGCTGCTTCCCTCGGAACACAAGGCAAAATGGCTGGCAGGTTCTGCACTGACAGCATCGGATCAGGCGATGAATTCCATCATGTCCACCGTTCTGTCCAGATTGAACGCTTTTCTGGATACGGAACTGGAACAGGTGCTGTGCTTTGATGGAGGCATTGATGCAGAGCAGTTTGTGCGGGAGAAGTGTGCTATTTTTCTGATTCTCCCGGAAGAGGATGCTACCAAGAATTTTGTGGCCAGCCTGATGATCCAGAACCTTGCCCGTGAACTGTTTTCCGTAGCCAATGAGCATGGCGGCAGGCTTCCCAACCGGGCGGTGTTCTTCTGCGATGAGCTGGGGACTATGCCGCCTTTTGATATCCTGCCGCTGTTCTCCGCAGGCCGTTCCCGAAGATTGACCCTTGTGCCAATTATTCAGAGTCTTGCCCAGTTAGAGAAAAACTATGGAAAAGAGGGGGCAGAAATCCTCGCCGATAACTGCCAGGACACTATATTTGGGGGCTTCGCTCCAAACAGCCAGACGGCGGAGGTGCTGTCCAGAAACCTGGGCAGCCGAACGGTTCTGTCCGGCTCTGTGACTCAGGGCAAGGACAGCAACTCCCAGTCCCTGCAAATGATGGAGCGCCCCCTCATGTCCCCGGATGAGCTGAAATCCATGCCCAAGGGCAGCTTCGTGATAATGAAAACCGGCACTCATCCCATGAAGACAAAACTGAAGTTTTTCCTGGACTGGGGAATCCGATTTGAAAAGCCTTTGGAAATCCCCGACCGGGGCAGCCGCCCGGTGCATTACGCGGGAAAAGCGGAACTGGAACAGGCGATTCTTTCTGGATGCCCGCTGGTATATTCCGAGGAGCCTTTACCACCCCAGACAACGCTGAAACCAGTACCGATGCCTGAGAAAACAACGCTCAAAACATAACGAAAACAGGTGGGGCATCTCAGCCCCGCCCGTATAGGAAGAAACAATATGCATAATTTTACGAAACTGTACCGTATGGATCTGCCGCACAGAGCGATTTCTGTGTACATCTACCTCGCCGACCGCACCAATAAAGACGGCATCTGCTGGCCGTCGATTCCGACAATTTCCAAAGACCTGCATCTCTCCGAATCCACTACCCGCCGTGCCATCCGGGACTTGCGGAAAGCGGGGCTGATTCAGACAGAGCAACGGTACCGGGGGAACGGCAGCAACAGCAGCCTGCTATATAAACTGAACTAGAGCCTGTCCGAAAACTGTCAAAACGCCTAGGCGGCGGCTATTTATTCCCTGTGTGACATCATTTTCCATAGGGATACTGGATGTATACCTATGGAAAATGGATTTCGCAGAACAAAAATACTGCGCGGTTAGTCGTTCTGCCAGTTTTTAGATACGGCCTAAATGGAAAAACAATATGAGCTGTTACAATGATGTAACGGAATCTCTCACAACCAGCTTCACATCCAGTACCATGGACTGAGCGGGAAGAGACGGATCGGCCAGACGTTGAAACAGGGTTGATACAGCGAAGTGTGCCTTCTGATTAAGGTCCTGCGCAATCGTAGTGAGCTGCGGAGATATTTGACGGCATATCTCTAGGTTATCAAAGCCGATAACGGACATCTCCTCCGGCACGGACACCCCTCCCGAGACGAGCCCCTGCACAACATAGGATGCAATCTGATCGCTTGTGATGAAGATTGCGGAAAACTCTTTTCCCATGGATGCAATGTGTTTACCCAGAGCGACAATTGCGTCCTGACGCACATCCGACTCAATCTCAAAAATATGCTCAGGGCTGACCTCCATACCATTCACACGCAGAACGGAGTTGAAGCCGTCGAAACGGTGTCGGATAACACCATTATATTTCATGGTAGGACCGATAAATGCAACGCTGCGATGGCCTTGAGAGATAAAATAGTTTGCAGCAAGCTGCCCACCCTTAAAATCGTCAATTCCGATATTTGAAAGCTGACGCACGTTGCTGTAGCTGTCGACAAAGACCATCGGTACATCGCATACAGAATACATGGCTTCTATCTCGTCATCAAAGAGGCCTAGGAATATCGCGCCGTCCACATTCCAGGTTCGCAGACTCTGCAGAATATCCTGATGGGACTTCATAATGTTCACCATCGCATAGTAGCCGTGCTGTTGAATTTTCCGGATCATTGCCCCCACCATGGCAGAATAATATGGGTTCAGCATTGGATTTTCGTTTTCCTCGCCACGCATAATAATTGCGATGATGTTGGTTTTGCTTTTTGCAAGGCTTCTTGCAGAGGCGTTAGGAACATACCCCATTTGGCTAATGATCTTTTGCACGTGCTCTGCCGTTTCTTTGGAGACCTTAGTGTAATTGCCGTTTACAATATTTGAGACGGTCATAACGCTGACTCCGGCTTCCTTCGCAATGTCCTTTAGTGTAACCATATATTCAAACTCCACTTGGTTTAAAGATAAACTAATAATAAACCAACAATTAAAAAAATGCAAGGTGCTGAGAAAAAAACTAACAGTATTGACGTAGATAGAAATTTCAATAACTAGTTTAACGATAAACTAATTATTTGCTTCGATCAAGGGGGATGTGCACAAAAATGCAGGTTAATTTTGTTGCTTTGCAACAAAATTAAAGTGGTTGTATAGTTTTCTGTTGACAAACACGTTTAAGAAATGTATTATACAGTTAGTTTAGCGATACACCTAACGACGCTAACAACAAAATGAAATGGAGGAACAAAAATGTCAAAGAAAATCATCGCACTTTGCCTCGCTCTTGTTATGGTTCTCAGCATGACGGCCTGTAGCGCACCTGCTCAGACCGCTGAGCCTGAGCAGACGGCTGAACCTGCAACCAAAGCTTCCACAGCCGAAACACCTACAGCAGATGCGCGCCCCGTTATTGGCTCAGCTATCCAGTATGACCCCAATGTTCCCATTAACGACGGCAAGGACATCGAAGTAGAACTCTGGTTCTGGTCCGGTGCAGCAAATCTGTTCCAGTCTCTGGCGGATCAGTACACTGCAATTCACCCCAACGTGACCATCACTCTCGTCGAGAATCCTTGGGATGATTACTTCACCAAGCTGCCTCTCGCTCTTCAGGGCAACGATGGTCCCGCAATCTTTAATGTGCATAACAGCAAGCACGACCTGCTCATCGACTACATGGCTCCCTACGATATTCCTGTCGAAGATATGGAAGCGGACTTTGTCGGCGTTTCCGGCCACCTTGTAGACGGGAAGGTCTACTATACTGACTACGGCCTTATGACCGCAACCATGTACTACAACACCGACATGTGGGCAGCTGCAGGCCTCACCGAGGCTGACATCCCCACCACCTGGGACGAATTCCGTGAAGTTGCCAAGAAGCTCACCATTCGCGACGAAAATGGCGACCTTGTTCAGGCTGGCTTCAGCTACAATGGCGGCATTCAGGGCGACGTTCTCGGTATGCAGTACCAGTACGGTCAGAACCTCTTCAATGAGGATGGCACCGCTTCCATCAATAACGATGCCATGAAAAAAGTTATCACCCGCCTGCACGACATGTACGTCGTTGATGGTGTCTGCGACTACAGCTTCGGCAATAACTCTGGAGACAACTTTGGTCAGGGGCTGGTTGCTATGTACCTTGGCTGGGGCTTCATGACCGGCGTGTTCAACAACAACTTCCCCGATACCCACTATGATTGCTTTGAGATTCCCACAGTTGATCCTTCCAACACTTACGCGTACCACAGATACAACGGCGAGTCCACCTTCGGTATCAACAAGAACGCTCCTGCCGACCAGCAGGCCGTTGCTCAGGACATCGTTCGCTTCTTCCTTGCAAACGACAGCATCCAGAAGGAATTCTGTACTCAGAACGCAGTATTCCCGATGAAGATTTCTCTGCAGAGCGATGCAGACCTGCTTGCTGTTCCCAGTATCAAGGTTCTTGCAAAGCACATTGACCGCTACATTTGGCCCGGCCCCATGCCCAGCACGCTTGAGGACAATATGAAGATTGCTCTTGAAGAGATTTTCTACAACGGCAAGGACATCGATACGGCTCTTGCTGATTGTGAAGCAGCTATCAACGAAGACCTTGCAACTCTCGATTTTGAGTCTCGCGAACCCCTTTACAAGTACGCAAAGTAAGCTATACTAATATAGAGGGCACCGGCAGTGTCATGTCGGTGCCCTATTTCCCTTGAAAGGATATGAAATATGAGAGGAAATATAAGACTGAATAATCCTGCTCAGAGCAAGAGCGAGATCGTAATGCGCAACATTGTTGTTGCAGCACTCGTCGTTTTCTTTCTCGTCTTCTTTATTCTCCCTATTATTGCTGTGCTGTTTGGCAGCTTTTACAGATGGAATCCGCTGAAAAACCAGATGATCTATCTGGGACTCGGCAATTGGAAAAAGGTCTTTACGAGCGATCTGTTCTGGCTATCCATGAAAAACACCTTCGGTTTCGCAGCTGTCGCAACTGCTTTCCGCGTGATTATCGGTCTTGCGCTTTCATGTGCCATATTCTCCAAACTAATTAAACACAAGTCCCTTTATCGCATACTTTTCTACCTCCCCACAATTACCCCTCTTGTGGCGGTAACGTTTGTATGGAAGTTCATATTTGATCCTCAGATTGGCTTTCTGGATCGGATACTAAATTCGAATATCAATTGGCTTTATGATGGCCGTTATGCCATGATAGCCATTCTTATATTGACAATATGGAAGGATTTCGGCTATGCGGTTATTCTTCTGCTGGGTGCAATGTATTCGCTGCCCGTGGAGTGCTATGAGGCCGCAGAGACCGATGGCGCGACTGCATGGCAGAGATTCAGATTTGTAACACTGCCGCTGCTTAAGCCCACGATCGTTTTTATAGTAATCACTTCGCTTATTTCCTATTTCCAGACCTATATCCCGGTAATGGTTCTCACAGGAGGCGGGCCTGGAACTCAGACATATCTGGCATCTTATCTCATCTATCAGGAGGCTTTCTCCAAGTATAATTTTGGATATGCCTCGGCACTATCCTTTGTGCTGTTTCTCTTTATTGCGATACTGACTGCGATATCCTTTAGGATTTCGGGTCAGAACGAAGGGCAGGTGTAAGAAAATGAAGAAGTTAAGTTCTGTGTTCTTAAACGCCATTTTGCTGTTCTTCTGCCTCCTGGCAGTGTTTCCTTTTATCTGGATGCTCTGCTCATCCTTCAAGACCAATGCCGAGATCAGCTCCCTGGCACAAACGTTGTTCCCGCAGCATTTTTCTTTCCAGAATTATTCTGATGTGCTCAATAAGTTTGACTTCTTCCGGTATTTTGGAAACAGCCTAATTTACGCCCTGCTAATTACGGTCATAACCGTGTACACAAGCACCATTGCGGGCTATGTACTCTGCAAATACAGATTCAAAGGACGTGATGCGTTGTTCACGATGATCCTGATGACGATGATGATTCCCGGCGTCGTTACCCTCATTCCCAGATACAGTATTATGCAGTCACTGAAATGGATCGACACTTATCAGGCGCTTATTGTTCCGAGCATCTTCACTGCCTTCGGCATCTTTTTGATGCGTCAGTCCTGCGCAGTTATCCCCAACGAGCTCATAGAAGCGGCACGAATGGACGGAGCAAATGAGTTCTATATTTTCCATCGCATCATCATTCCCCAGCTGAATAACGCCATCGTTTCCATGTCTGTTTTCCAGTTTCTCTGGGCGTGGGACGACTACCTCTGGCCGTTCCTTATGATCCGCGATACGAAGAAACAGCTCCTGCCTGTAGCGTTAAACCTCTTCAGCGGGCAATATTCCACGGATTATGCCGGCCTATTCGCCGCAACAAGCATCGCAATCATCCCCGTCGTAATATTCTATATCATTTTCCAAAAGAAGTTTATTGCAGGTATTTCCTCGTCTGCAATCAAGGGCTAAGGAGGTTTTTCTATGGCTGTCAATACTTCCAAATTTTACAGAAATCAGGTCATGTATTCTATTTTCGTGCGCAATTACAGTGAAGAAGGAAACTTCAGTGGCGTTAGAAAAGACCTTGACCGCATAAAGGCACTTGGTACCGATATCGTGTGGCTTTTGCCAATCCATCCCATTGGCAAGAAGGAACGCAAGGGTGAGCTCGGCAGCCCTTATGCTATCTCTGATTACCGCAAGATCAATCCCGAGTATGGAACGATTGATGACCTGAAGCAACTTGTCACCGACATTCACGCGCGCGGCATGAAGTGCATCATCGACGTTGTATATAACCACACGTCTCCCGACTCCTGGCTGGCCAAGAATCATCCAGAATGGTTCTATCACAAGCCGGACGGATGTTTCGGCAACAAGGTGGGGGAATGGCTTGATGTAATTGATCTTGATTACAACAATAGGGATCTCTGGGATTACCAGATAGAGACGCTCAAAATGTGGGCTGGTATTGTAGACGGCTTCCGCTGCGATGTTGCCCCGTTGATCCCTCTCGAGTTCTGGCTGAAGGCAAGGGAAGAGGTTGCGAAGGTCAACCCCGATTGCTTCTGGCTGAGCGAGTCCGTTGAACCCGTATTTACCGTTGCCAACCGCGCACGCGGAATGGTGAGCCTGTCCGACTCGGAAGTTTACCAGGCATTCGATGTCAGCTACGAGTACGACATATATTATCGCTTCAAGGATTATCTCAAGGGCAAAATTAGCCTTGCTCAGTACGCAGAAGACATCAATCGACAGGAAGCTATCTATCCTGACAACTATGTCAAGCTCCGCTACCTTGAAAACCATGACAATGCAAGAGGTGCTTTTCTAATTCCGGATGAGAAGAAACTCCTCGTCTGGACTGCGTTTATATACTTCCAGAAGGGTATGACGCTTCTCTACGCGGGGCAGGAAAACGGCGTAAAACACCTTCCTAACTTGTTCGATGCAGATAAAGTGCAGTGGAACACCGGCAAGGACTACTCCGCACTTATGTCCCGCCTATATGAGATTAAAAAAAGCCCCGTCTTCGCAGACAGCACCTATGAAGTTAAGGCACTTCCCGGTGACGTGCTCGTAGCGACTCACTCCAAAGGCAGTGATAGATACATCGGTATCTTCCCCGTGACCGGTGAAGCCTCTCTTATCGATATAGATCTTCCAAACGGACTGTACACTAACCTTATCAGCGGCGAGAACGTTGAAGTACACGCAGGAATGCTTGCTGTTGATGGCCGCGCGATTATTCTTAACCTTCCCGGTGCAAAGGAGTAAACTCGTATGTCTTATGACATCATAAACGGCAAAAGCAACGATATGCAGTGTGTGACCGGTGAGCATTATAGAATTACTGTGCTCGCATCACGAATGTTACGCCTCGAATACTGCGAAAGCAATATATTTGAGGATAGGCCTTCTGTATTTGCATGCTGCAGAAATTTTGATGCGCCGAAATTTGAAGTCTGCCGTCATAATGGCAAGCTGGAAATACACACGGAATATCTAAGCCTGTTTTACGATGAAAAGCCTTTCTCCGCTGGCGGACTTTCTATAAAAGTTAGAAGTGAGACTCGCGGCATCTATAGCACTTGGCACTATGGCGATAAGCTGCGCGAGAATCTCGGCGGCACTGCACGCACACTTGACATGGCTGATGGCGAGATACCGCTCAGAAAAGGCATCCAGTCGCGTCTTCAGGGATACAGCGTTATTGATGACAGTGATTCACCGCTTATTGAGAGCGACGGATCCATAATGTCTCGCGCAGAAAAAGCAATCGACCTATATTTCTTCGGTTACGGCCTTGAATATCAGGCGGCTCTTAATGACTTTTTCGAACTCAGCGGAAGGCCGCCTATGCTGCCACGTTATGCTCTCAGCAATTGGTGGAGCCGTTTCCACGCCTATTCCGATGACGAATACCTGAACCTCATGGACAGATTCCGCGCCGAGCGGGTACCGTTCAGTGTAGCTGTCATGGACATGGACTGGCATATTACAGATATAACAGCCAAGCAGGGCAAGGGATGGACGGGATACACATGGAATAAAGAGCTGTTTCGTGATCCAAAGAATTTCCTGAGCCAGCTCCATTCCCGCGGCTTAAAATGCGCTCTCAATCTCCATCCCGCAGAGGGTATACAGCCCCATGAGGAGCAGTACGTCGAGGCCGCCGTGCGCATGGGGCTCGACCCTGCGTCCGGTCGGGATATCCCCTTTGATATGTGCAGCAAGGATTTTGTCGATACATATTTTAAATGCCTCTTAAAGCCCCGTGAGGACGAGGGCGTGGATTTCTGGTGGATCGACTGGCAACAGGGTGACGCATCCTGCATTGACGGCGCAGACCCTTTGTGGCTCCTGAATCATTTTCATACTCTCCACAGTGCCGAGATAAACCAACGCCCGTTGATTTTATCCCGCTACGCCGGCCCCGGTAGCCACCGTTACCCCATCGGCTTCTCCGGTGACACGATCATCAGCTGGGACTCTCTCCGCTTCCAGCCTTATTTCACAGCTACAGCTGCGAATATCGGATACGGCTGGTGGAGCCATGATATTGGCGGACATTGCGCCGGAACATACGACGAGGAACTGACTGTCCGCTGGGTACAGTTCGGTGCTTTCTCACCCATCATGCGCCTGCACAGCACATCTAACATCTTCAGCGGCAGAGAACCGTGGAACTATTCTGGCGAAGTATGCAGCATACTGAAAGCCTTTCTGCGTCTGCGTCATCGCCTTGTTCCCTATCTTTACACGATGAATTTCGAGTCAGCAAGACATGGTATTATGCCTCTGCGCCCTATGTATTACCTCTATCCCCGTGCAGAGGAAGCCTATCAGGTTCCCAACCAGTATTATTTTGGCTCACAGCTCATCGTTTGCCCTATTACCTCGCCCGTAAGTGTGGAGACCGGCATGGGGAGCGTTGCTGCATGGCTGCCAGGGGGCACTTATTACGACTTTTTCACCGCACAGAGATATTCCGGGGGCGGGATGAAAATCCTGCACAGGCCCCTTTCACAGATACCCGTCTTTGCCAAAGCCGGTGCGATTGTGCCTCTTACAGGTGAACAGGAAGCTGAACGTTTTGGTGTAGAGCTGCCTGAGACCATTGACGTGAATGTGTTCTGCGGTGATAGCGGCGAATACACCATGTATGAGGACGACGGCAGTGATGAGCATGCTGCCTTGACGCGGTTTGAAGTCAAGTGGAGCGAGGATGCAATGCGGTTTTCCATTAAGCCAGATGAAGACAGTTTCCGTGTAAGACCCGCGATGCGCCGATACAGAGTGTGTTTCTACGGCATAAAAAACAGCACAGTCAAATCCGACGTTGCCTATGAAAAGACTTACGATACAGAAAAAAAGGTGCTGACCGTCACATTTGGAAAGAACAGTGGCAAAATTGAGCTGCAAGTGCTCAATGCTGAGCTTGCCGATATTGACCGCAGCAAGAGGATTTTCAAGCTTTTACAGCACTGCAGGATTGGTTACGAACTTAAAGAAAAGATATATAACTGCATTTGTGCTAAAAAGAACCCGGCAGCAGTAATTCATGAGCTGCAATCTATGGCATTGTCTCACGATTTGATAGAAGCGCTGGCAGAGCTCGGTTTTGAGTGATTACGAATGTAAACGCACGGAGAAAACCGTGCGTTTATTATAGGAGAAGTATATGTATAAAAGAGTATTTGACATTCATGCGTGGAAGCTTTCCACCCATGCTTTCAATGAAGGGGATATCCGCCTTTATGAGAGCCTAACATCCATCGGTAACGGCTACATGGGCATGCGCGGCAACTTCGAAGAGGGCTTTTCCGGCGACAGCCATACAGGGACATACATTGCGGGCATCTGGTTTCCAGACAAGACTCGTGTGGGCTGGTGGAAGAACGGATATCCGAAGTATTTTGGCAAAGTTATCAATGCAGTGAATTTTGCCGCAATAGGCGTTGAGATCAATGGAAAAACGGTTGACCTTCATACCTCCAACTTCTCGGATTACTATGAAGAGTTAGATATGCGCTCCGGCCTGCTTACAAGAAGCTATACTGTTGACAGCGTGAAGCTCACGTTCCGGCGTTTCTTCAGTATCGTTGAGCGCAGGACTGCCGAGTTTCAGCTTATCATAGAAGGGAAGGCCAATGCGCAGCAGAATCTTTCAATGCCAGAGCTATGATTCTGCCCTGAGCATTATTGGAGATTATGTGAATATCACAGACAAAGAGCAATCTGTAGAACTGTCCATGGAAATGAATTAAGGCCGTTATGGAATCCAAGAGGGAACCATAACGGCTTTTTTGCGTTCTGCAGAGGATACTTGACTTTTCCTAAATCATGCTATCGAAGTTCGATGCTTCAAAACCATGGAGGGGGTGATGAATATGAAAGACCGGCGCAAATTTAGGGACAGGTGTTCCCAATATGGACAGGTGACCAAACTTAACGGCCGATACAGCAGCCTGACCGCAGGCACTGTACCGGCCGTTTCTATTATGAATGGAGCGTGAGATAACCTATCAGAACACCCATAACCCGCATTGGAAATAAGACAAACCTGCTGCCGATTATCCTGTCCGTGTTCCCAATTCGGACTATTATCCTTTGCAGTTAGTGCTAAGAGATATTTTGATTAATAGCCGAATGGCGTTGGCATCCATTAATACTAAGACGATGACTGCGGAGCAAATACTGTATCTGACTCGTCAGGCATACATGGCAGAAGCAATGAAATATGCTATTATTTTCATTGCATCGCTGCCTTTGCTGATAGCATATCCTTTTGTCCAAAAGCACTTTGTAAAGGGCGTCATGGTTGGTTCTGTGAAGGGATAAATAAATTATATACTGTTAGATTACTTTCTGTCCTGCATGACTGGTTCGTTGGATTCAATAAACGCTCATTTGCAGGGCAGAAATTGCCTTATTTGATAGAAAACAAATTATTGAGTTGTTGTGTGAACGCAAGGAGGATCTTATGAAGAGTGATGTTTTCAGCAAGTTTAGAACTTTAAGAAGCAAGGCATATAACAGCTACTGGGAAAGAAGAATTCTTGCAGAAGTTGGATATTTGATTGAACTGCTTTATGACAAAGGCGGACAGGCAAAGTGTTGCCTTGATCAGGCGGTCGAGAAACTTTATCAAGAATACCTTGAAAATGACCAGTTGTGTGTGCAGGTCGCCAAGGATGTAGAAAACGATCTGCTGTTTTTGTCCGAAGAGGCAAAGGCAATCACAATGATTTGTGCAGCACATGCACATATTGATATGAACTGGATGTGGGGTTACCAAGAAACGGTTGCATTGACGATCGATACAGTGCGTACCATTCTTACACTGATGGAAGAATATCCTGAATTCAAATTCTCTCAATCCCAGGCATCGGTGTACCATATTTTAGAGCGGTATGCGCCTGCAGTTTTGGATCAAGTAAAGCAGCGTGTTAAAGAAGGCCGCTGGGAAGTAATTGCATCTTCTTGGGTTGAGAATGATAAAAATATGTCCGGTGGAGAATCCATGGCAAGACATCTGCTGTGCACAAAGAAGTACCTGTCTGAGTTGCTGGATATTTCTGAGGACTCTCTAAATCTTGACTTTGAGCCGGATACATTTGGACACAGTCGCAACATCCCTGAAATCCTTCGTAATGGTGGTGTAAGTAGGTATTACCACTGCCGTGGTTATGATGGAGAGAATATTTATCGGTGGAGAGCACCTTCTGGTGCAGAGGTGCTTGTGTACCGTGAACCCACGTGGTATTTAAGCTTTATTGATGCAGCAGTATGTGAAGGAATGGCGTTGGTATGCAAGAAATACGGAATTGATCGGATTCTGAATGTCTATGGAGTTGGTGATCATGGCGGTGGACCTACCAGAAGAGATTTGGACCGTCTGCAGGATATGGCCAAGTGGCCGCTGTTTCCTACAATCAAATTCGGTACATATAAAGAGTTCTATGATTACCTAGAAGAACGCATTGAGCAATTCCCTGTAGTCGATCAGGAACTCAACTATGTGTTTACTGGCTGCTATACTTCTCAGTCGAGAATCAAAATGGCAAATAGTATTGGCGAAAACAGACTTTTAGAGGCTGAGGCCCTGGAAAGCTTAGCAAAACTGGAACTTCCGGATTATCAGCGAAAGAACAGTTTGGAAGAGGCGTGGAGAAAACAGTTGTTTAATCAGTTCCACGATATCTTGCCAGGATCTGGCACAATCGAAACCAGAGAATATGCCATGGGAGAGTTCCAGGAGATTGTGGCGCAAGCTGGTGTTAATGCGCTGGACGCAATGAATGCAATCTGTTATAAGCTGGATGGGGACGGAGCAAAGCCTGTTGCGGATATTGCAATGGGTGCTGGCGCTGGATTCGGAACGGACTATATTGGCGGATTTGGTTTCCCCAATACTGAACAAGGTAGTGGCAATGTTCGCTATATGGCGCTGTTTAACGTAACTCAGGAACAGCGAAATGACCCCGTTGAGCTTGTCCTTTGGGATTGGCAGGAGGAACTGCAGTATACAAGAATTACAGACGCAGATGGAAATGAATGCCCCTTTGAAGTTCTGGAGGAAGGTACAGCTTATTGGTGGCATACTTATTGCAAACTTAAAATTTGGATTCAGGTTCCTGCGATGGGATATACCGTTTGCCGCATCGACACGCGCAGCGCGGATTCAATACCTTATTTTGTGCATAAGGATCCCCGTGTGGATCGAATTACGGATGAACCTATCCGGATGGAAAACAACAAACTATGCGCGGTGTTCGATCCGCTGACAATGAAGTGTACTTCTCTTATCTCCAAGGAAACTGGTGAGGTTCTTATCACACCTGACAAGCCTGCCTGTGGCTTGGTATTGGCTACTGAAGATGCAGGCAATGATGAAATGACATCCTGGCGAGTTGGCTCCATGATGAGCTGTGTAGATCTCAACCAAGCACAGAACGTTCGTCCAATTAAGAAGAAAACTTCTGGAAATACGAAAGAAATCAGCTATGAGATTAAGATGGATGACACTATTATTCTCGCTGAGGTCAGTCTGGATGAGAACTGTGCGTACATGAACTTTAGATTCAACGTGGTTTGGACGAAACTGGGCAGCAAGGAGAAAGGGGTTCCGCAGCTCAGATTTATGCTACCTTGTGGATACGTGCCCAAGAGCTACAAGTATACGGTACCTTTTGGTGTTGTTGAGCGCAAACCGTTGGCACAGGATGTTCCGGCTACCGGCCTGGGGTGTGCTGTACCAGATAACGGAACCTCTGCACTCTACTTGGTATGTAATACAAAATATGGATTCCGTGGAGATCGAGATGGTCTTTCACTTAATCTGATCCGTAGCTCGTTTGATCCGGATCCCTATCCCGAAGTTGGTGAGCATAGAATTCACTTGGCTGTTGGTGTGTGTGAGCCTGAAGAAAGTACGTTGGCAAAAATTTCTGCAAAATCCAATCATCCTGTGATTACGAGGACATTCGCTGGAAGCCTGCAGCAGAATAAGAATCTTATTCGCGTTGAGGGTGGTATTGTATCTGCAGTTAAAAATGCCGAAGATGGCAACGGATTTATTATTAGAGTATTTAACCCGACAAAAGAGGATAAGCAGATCCGTGTGGAAATTCCCGGAAAGCGTATCCGGACGCAGCTCTGTGATTTCTTGGAGTGTAGCCAGACTGAATTGACGGAAACTTTTGACGAAGCACAATACATGCTTGGCTGCAATAAGGTTTGCACTATTCGCGTGATTACGGAATGAGTGTGGCATCGTTTTCACATAGCTGGGAGGAATACAGTGAAGTGTATTAAATTAGCAATTTGTCTGTTGGTGGTATTATTCTCAGTATGTGCCTGTTCAACCCAAGAGAGCATACTTGAGGAATCAGAATCCACTATGCCGGAAACCACACAGACGGAATCAATGGAAACAATAGACTCAATGGATGTGCTAAAGGAGGATCTTGTGAAACGTCTTGCGCTATGTATTACGGATAATAACGCACCGGATGGACGCACAAACGTGAACAAACGCTTTGATCAGTATGTGCAGACCGGATTCCTTTCCGTGCGGATGGGCCCCACGTTTGAAACGGATGCTTCTGACCGTTGGTTTCTAACCAAAAAGGCCAAAGAAAAACTGAAAGCAGCAGAAGAACATGGGTTAACAATCAAGTTGGTTCCTCAGACAGTATCCAGTAATCCTTCGTATTTATCAGCAGATGCTGATACCCACATGGTTAATCAGGATGGCGTTCCGTCTAACAGTAATTGCATCAGCTATTGGTATGATGGAGCAGAGGAACATATTGAGAAAGCACTGCGGGCACAGCTCTTGGCTATTCAGGAAATTGGTTGCCTGGATGATGTAGGAGGAATTATTGTGGATGCAGGTGCGGCAGGAGAGGGTATCTATCCTGCTGGTTGGACACAGGGTTCTGATAAAAATGCAATCTGGTGCTATGGTGAGAATGCACAGATCGACTTTGCTGAGAGAATGCAGAAAAAGTACGGGGACATTGCGACTGCAAATGAAACTTGGGGAACAGAGTATGAGAGCTTTGATGCAGTTGTAGTCCCTAAACCCGGTGAAGCAAAGGGAAAACTGTGGGAAGATGTGTTGTCCTGGTATATCCAGGTAAAAAGGGAATTCATCGAGAAGCAGATTGTTATTTTTCAGAAGGTTATTAATGAACTGAATTGTGGCCATATTAAATTGATCATTTATATGCCAGGAACTTGGTTCACTACTAGCGAGTGGGAATACTGCGTCGCGGAAGGCACGATTAATGACGGATTGATGTTAGGCGCGGATAATACCGGAATGGTTGAACTGGCTGCAAAATACGGTTGCTGCCTACAGTACACAGGTGTAGAGACAATTGAAGGTGTGCATTTTGTCCGACAGTTTATGTACGACAATGGTTATGAAAACATCCCTGTTTTTGGAGAAAATGCGGCACATGCTGGTTTGAACGCTCAAGTAGAGTCTATTTTTGCAAATATTGAGCAAACCAATCAGATCGGCATTGATTTTACAGACTGTAGTTTCCTGTTCGACGGGTACGGGGAAGCGAATGATACGTACAGGAAAATGGAACTGTGCCTGGAAAACTTCAAAAAGTATTTGGAGACATACGACTATTCTGTAGTACCGGAAATCTATCACAATGTGAAACAGCGGGGTGACTGAAATGAAAGATGGCATTATTGAAGGTGTATGGTATCCAGTGGAGGCCCCTGGGTATATTTGCGCTACTGGAAAACCTTATCATGGAAGCATGAGAATGGGATACCAGAACAATCTGCTACTTTTTCTCGATGGTGGTGGACTCTCCTGGTGTACACACTCTGCGGCTAGACCTATTGGAGAAGAAGGTGTTTCCGCAGAAGGGTACTATGTCAATGAACTGGGTCCGGTAAGTGTTATGTATGATCGCCCTGGCCTTACCAGAGCAGATCCATGGAATCTGTTCAAGGATTGGAATGTATTTGTTGTTCATTATGCCACAGGCGATATTCATATTGGCAGCAGTGAGTTCCCATATACTTCTCTACAGCAAGAACAGAAAGTATTGCACCACTGTGGATACAGAAACTTTAGACTAGTTTTGGCGGCGGCAAAGGCACATTGCCCGAATCCAGAGAGAATTCTAATCGCGGGTGTAAGCGCAGGTGCATTGGCGGTAGCTGCATTGGCTGAAGACATTATACAGGAATTTCCTCAATGCAGTGCGATATCTTGTTGTGTTGATGGAGGCCTAACGTATACTAATTGGAACAGGATTGCAATGGACGTTTGGAATGCCCCTACATCAATAACAGAAAAAATGACTGGGCCAGATATGGTGTTAGATTGCCTGATCGCACTAAATAGAAAATACGGTAAGCAGGTGCAGTGTCTATACATTTCCTCTACAAGAGATGCAGTTCTTGCATGGTTCCAAAAAGCACTTGATGGTGAGGTACCTGAATACACTGCGGATGCGGGTATCCGGTATCAGAAAAATCTTACAAATACTTGCTTGAAACTAATAGAAGAAGTTCCCGAAGCGGGTGTGTATATATATGCAAACCCGTGTAGAGACGTGAACTTAGATCCTGCGCTTGGTCTAACACAGCATACAATCTTGGCAGCTGAGAACATTATTGAAAGCGGTGAAAACAGACCTAGCGTTATGCAGTGGCTGTGGGATTGCGTACATGGAAGAACGTCAAAAGTAGGCTTGGAGTTATTAGGCTGAGTTGCGATTCTCTTACAAGGAGGATCTAATAAAACGATAGAACCAGGCATCAATGCCAAAGGGGAGAAAGCCGAATAGGATCATACTGTCGAAAGGAAGGATAATCTATGCGGAATAAGACAATCTCTTTTCTAGTAGCATTCGTCATGTTGATTTCAATTGTAGTACTACCAGTGTCTGCTGTAGTAAACACAGCTTCACAAGAAGCGTCGATTGAAAAACTATCATTGTGTATCACGGATAATAATGCTCCAAATGCAGAAGCATTGGTCGAAAGTCGCTTCGACAAGTATATTGAGGCAGGCTTTGAATCTGTAAGAATCATGCCTGGTTGGACAACAACTTCATCTACTAACTGGACACTTCAAGAAGAATCTAGCTTAAAACTGCAAACAGCGGTTGAAGCAGGCCTTTCAATAAAGCTGATTCCAATGACTGTTATGTATAATCCAGATTACTTGATCACTAATAGTGATACTCGTATGGAAACGCAGAATGGTCAACTAAGTAATTCGAACTGCATTAGCTATTGGTATGATGGCCTGGAAACTCATATTAATGCAGCGCTTACAGCTCAGCTGACAGCACTAAGAGATATTAATTGCTTAGATTCTGTCAAAGGTATTATCTTAGATGCAGGTGCAGCTGGAGAGACAATATATCCGGCTGGCTGGACGCAGAATACTAGCTCTAATGCTATGTGGTGTTATGCAGATAATGCAGTTGAGGATTTTCGTGTAGAAATGGCCGATAAGTACAGTTCGATTACCCAAGCAAATGCAGCATGGGGAACAAATTTCCTGTCTTTTGAAAGTGTAAGTGTACCAAAACCTGGTGAAGTTACTGGGCAAATGTGGGAGGACACGCTTACCTGGTATATTGAAACCAAGAGAGACTTTATTGAACGAGAGATTCAAATATATCAGAACGTTTTGGAGACGCTCAATTGCGAAGACATACGTATTATTATCTATTTGCCTGGAACTTGGTATTCCGAAGCTGACTGGAATAACTGTGTTATTAATGGCACTGTAACTGACAGCATTATGCTTGGGGCGGATAACAGAGCAGTAGTAGATCTTGCCGATAAATACAATTGTTACCTTCAGTATACTGGCGTGGAGACTCGTGGCGGTGTCGATTATGTTCGCCAATATATGTACGACTGTGGATACGAGGATATTCCCGTCTTTGGAGAGAACGCGGCCCATGATGGGTTGACTACTCAAATTGCAGATATTTTCGATAATATTATGAGCACCAATTTGAGAGGTGTCGATTTTACCGATTGTAGCTATCTATTTGATCAAGCTGGGAATACAAATCCAACGTACACCCAAGTAAAGGAAGAAATGGTAGCATTGAAGGCATACTTGAATGCGTATGATTATTCCTATATTCCTGACATCTATGAAAATGTGTCTACCACAGCTATTGAAGGAGATGCATTAAAGCTTACGCTTAACATCAATAAAGATAACTTAGCTGATATTAGTTATTTGTTCCTAAATATTGCATCGTTGAATTATGAGGTCCAAGAGGGCGACGTGCTGGAATATGATGTAAAGCTTGATCAAGATATGCACGGAATAGGGCATATAGATGCGATGCTAGCTGAGGGGGGATATATAAGAGACTGTGGGGTTATAGATAATTCTGGTATGAATTGTCACCCTATGGGAGATTTAAGTCCTTATGCTATGGGTGTTTCGTATCACCGAAGCATGTATATTGGCGATTCAGCATGCTCGGGAAAAACTATTCAGAATCTCCAGCTAGCTGCCCATCCACAGGTAAGTGCATACGGAGACTACGCTAATGGCATTTATACTGTGTGGTACGATAATATTCGGATTACGAATAATGGCGTAAGAAAGATGCTTATTTTTGCCGATGGATCGGATTATATGGGTTTGACCGTAGGGGTAGCATCGAGTTCGGGCATGAGTGGGTCAGTGGCGCTGGTTACAGTTGGCGAAAATCAAGATGCAGTTTATGAATATGGCTCAATGCTGCAGATGCAACTGAATATCAATAAAGCTGCAAACTCAGACATCTCCTATGTTTTCCATAATATAGCGACACTAAATTATACGATTGAGCAGGGAGATGTACTTGAGTACGATGTGATATTGGCTGAAGATATGCATGGTATTGGGCACCCGTATGTCAAGCCCACGACAAAAAATTTATAACTTTTTTTGCAGTTTTTCGGGCAGCTTCATAGCTGCCCATAGCTGTTTCAAATGGGTGTTCACGGTTATACTTCCTTTTCGGATTCCTTAGTTTCTAAGAAATCCTGTGTTGCATATTCAATCTCAATCCGATCTCCTGGAAAGACGTAAACTTTATTGATAAGCCGGTCAATCAGAGCTTTTGTCAGCATGTTGGCGTTTCCGACTTTCTGCACAATTTCCTGTTGTTTCAGCTTAATCTCATAATCACTTTTTATCTGCTTTGTCTGTGCAGTGATGACAGCATGAACATTTTTGGCTTGTACCAGTTCCGTGTCATAAACCGCTTTTCGTGTCCGATAGGTTTCCAAATCAATCTCTCCGAGTGCATACTGCTCATAAAGATACCGCTTGCTATCTTGAATAGAACGGAGTTTTTCTTCATGTTCGGTCTGCTGGACTGTCTGCAAATCCAATTTATCCTTATTGCTATCAATTCCCAATGCCGGACACATTTGAGCCCGAATTGTTTCAAATACAACCTGCTCCAGATCTGCCATCTTTATGCGCACACCATGACAAGGAAGCGTTTCAGCCACCTCGGAATGACGGCAATAAAACCACGCACCATTTCGTAGAGACATTGCATGATCGCAGCATCCGCAGAATACCTTACCACGGAGCAGATAATCACGCGGCTTTTTATTTGACAGAGAGAAACGCTTAATTGAAGCATTGGCTCTCTCAAATAGATCCACACTTACAATAGCCGGATGATGGTTCGGGATTTTGAACCACTCACTTTCATCCTTTAACTGTGTATGTCGGCTGCCAATCTCTTTTACCTTTCTCTTGCCAATTACATAGGTACCGATATATCTTTGATCTTCTAAAATACGCAGAACCGTTGATGTACTCCAAACGCCGTTTGTTCGGGAAACATTGTAATAGGCCTTGCCTTTAAGTTTGCGATATTCCCCAGGGGTGGGGATATTCATGGCATACAATTTTCTTGTGATCTCGGCTGCGGTGTTGCCTTCAGACGCCCATTGAAATATCATCTGCACATTCGGGGCAACATCCTCGTCCGGTTCCATACGTCCGTCTGCACTCTTGCGATAGCCGTAAGGACAGATGACACTCTGATATTCCCCACGACGCATCTTTGCGTATTTTGCACTTTTGGTTTTCATGGACATATCCCGGCTATACCACTCGCTGATAAGATACTTGAAAGCAATATCAATCCCTCCGGTATCACCTTTGAAATTAGCTGTGTCAAAATCATCACTGACGGAAATAAAACGGGTGTGATAAAGAGGAAATACCCGCTCAATAAAATAGCCGGTTTCAATGCTGTTACGTCCAAATCGGGAAAGGTCTTTTACAATAATACAGTTGATTTTTCCGGCCTGAACCATTGTTAAAAGTTCCTGCACCGCCGGACGCTCAAAGTTTGTCCCCGTATGACCGTTGTCAATAAATTCCAAAATCTCGCTGTCATCCCATTCCGGCAGAGACATAGCTTTTTCACGAAGAATCAGTTTTTGATTTGGTATGCTCAAACTTTCAGTTTTGAAATCTTCCACAGAAAGACGGATATAAAGGGCAATCACATAGTTGCGCACGGTTCCACCGCCTTTCCCTGAAATTCATTTTTGAAACGGAAGGTCACATGAATATTCCGCTCGTGGTCTATCTCAATTCGTTCAATGAGCCGTTCGATCAGTTCTACAGTCAGTACGTGATCCTGTGCCAGTGTTTTTGCATCCTTTTCCATTGCACGGTATCTGGCAAGCTGGTTGTCCAGAGAGTCCATAGATTTTTCAAATACTTCAATCTCACCAGACAGAGCATTGATAGCATGTTCATAATCCGCTTTCAATTCAAAGTATTCGTCATTTGTCAAAATACCCTGCACAAAATTTTCATATAGGCCACGGATCAGCCGGCGTGTTTTTTCAATTTCCTGCCGTTTGGCCGACATCTGAATTTTCAGCTTATCTTTTTCCTGTTTTTGTCTTGTCTCCAACTGAAAGAGTGGCAGCGACATTCCCAGCGCAACTGTCAGCTCTTTTTCAAGAATAGCCGTAACAGTAGAAATCAGTTCTTTCTCTTGTATCATCGCACCTTTGCAGCTATCTTTTTCTACCCGGCTGTTTGTAAGGCAGTGGAACCAGTAAGTGTCGGGTCCTTTCCGGCGCTCGGCGCGTTGCCTGTGAAGGCTTCTGCCACAATCAGCACAGAACACTTTACCTTTGAAAATGTTTGGTGTGTAGGGACGTTTTGGAGTTGCTTTGCTTTCTTCACAGATCTGTTTTCTGTATTCCTGAACTGCATTAAACAACTCATGGCTGATGATCGGTTCATGGGTGCATTTTGCAATAATCAGATTATCTTCTCCAGCCTTGACCTGCTGATGATCTACAATCTTTGTTTTTCCTTGCACCAGATCGCCTGTATAAACTTCGCTTTCTAAGATTTTCATCACTGTGCGGGTCTGCCATTTGCCACTTCCGATCAGTCCCGGACTGGTAATCTCGCCAGTGGTCTTTTTATAATGGCTCGGTGCCGGAATTCCCATCTCATTTAGATTGCGGACAATCCGGTTCAGTGCCACATGCTCATGTGCCCATTCAAAAATCTGTTTTACCACAGGGGCAGTATTTTCATCAATCAGAAGTTTATGGCAATTATCCGGGTCTTTCCTGTAACCGTAAGGCGCCCGTGCACCAATATAGTCGCCATCTTTCATAGCCTGCCGCGCCTGTGCTTTGATTTTTCGTCCAATGTCCAGAGCATAGGCTTCATTGATCATATTTTTCAAAGGCAGCATGATACCACCATGAAGATTTCCGGAATCCGCTGTGTCAAACTGATCCGTAACAGCAATGAAGCGAACATTATGAGCATGGAAATACTGTTCGATATAATAACCTGTGTCAATAGAATTTCGCCCTAATCGGGAAAGATCCTTAACAATCACACAGTTAATGTGGCCTGCTTCAATATCAGATAGCATTTGCTGAAATCCAGGGCGGTGAAAATTTGTCCCTGTCGCTCCGTTGTCGATATAAGTATCATACACAACGAAGTCCGGTTTATCCGAAAGAAAGTCATTCAGTACCAGTTTTTGGTTTTCTACTGAGCAACCCCGCTTTTTGTTATCCTCCACAGAAAGACGGATATACAGAGCCACATGTACATACAAAGATGGTGCCGGCATAGGAGCTGCCGTCTGTTTTCTGCTTTTTCTTGCCATTTAGCTCACCATCCTTTCTTCATTTTTTGTAGCAATCTGTTCAGCCAAAGAGATTGCTTTCTGATATTCATCCTGGTAATTAAATTCAATATGCAGTTCATCTTTACCCATTACCCGTATGCTTCGGATAAGCTGCATGACTGCCCGGCGGTCAATATCCTCCATAGTAGAAAATTTCATAAAATGGTTGATCCAACGGTTTCGTTCGCTTCGGTTTTCCAATACATCTGTAAGTTTATCGTTCCATTCAGCGATTGCCTTTTGGAACAGTTCAATATCTGCATTGTATTTTCGCTTATAAGAGAGAAATTCTTCCTTTGTCAGAATTCCACTCACCAGATTTTCATAGAGTTTTGCCTTAAAGCCCTCGGTCTGTGCCACACGCTTTTCATTTACTCTGATCTGTGCGGCATATTCCTGCGCCAATTCCCGGTTGATCCGTTCCTGACTGATACTGGACAGCAGGGCATCCAGAGAAGCAACATTTTCAATATGTCCTTTCAAACTGTCCTGCACACATTCAATCAGATCCGACTCTTTCAGCATGACCGACGATGTGCAGCCATTCTTTTTGCCGGTCGGGCAGTAATAATAGTGATACTCTTTGTCTTTATAGCGGTTCGTCTTGCGGGTCATACGGCAGCCACAGCATCCGCAGATCAAAATACCGGAAAACAGGTAAACCTTATCCGATTTGGGAGAAGTCCTTGTGTCAATCCTGCGGAGCCGTTGCACCAGATCAAAATCGTGCTTTTGTATGATCGCTTCATGGGTTCCCTCCACACGAATCCATTCCGAAGAAGGTTTGTCCTCACGCTCTTTTAATTTGAAATGGGGCGTTGTCTGTTTGCCCTGGACCAGTGTTCCGGTGTAAGTTTCATCCTGCAAAATGCGGATGATTGTAGTTGCAGACCATTTGCAATCCTTTCGGTCTGTATAGCCACCTTTTGCATGAGGCATTCCGTGATTGCGCTTATACGCTAAAGGCGAAAGAATTCCTAATCGGTTCAGTTCATCCGCTATATGGGAAGCGCTGAATCCCTCCAGCCGTTTTCTGAAAATATCCCTCACAACATTAGCAGCATATTCGTCTACTTCCAAGCTCTTGTGTTTATCGCCGACTTTCACATAACCATAAATGGTAAAAGCACCTACAAAATCCCCGCTGCGCCGTTTTACTTCCAGGGCGCTCCGTGTCTTAACGGAAATATCCCGACAGTAAGCCTCATTCATAATGTTTTTGACAGAAACCGTGAGATCATCGGCAGCGTCATTTTCCGTGTCCACATTATCGTTAATTGCGATAAAACGCACTCCATAGGCTGGAAATACCCTGCGCATATAACGGCCTGTTTCTATGTACTCACGACCTAAGCGGGAGAGGTCTTTGACAATCACGCAGTTAGCTTCGCCTTGTTCGATCATCCGCATCATTTCCTGAAATGCCGGGCGATCAAACAAAACACCACTATAACCATCGTCAATTTTTTCTGCCACAACCTCAATTTCCGGGTGTCGGGCTATGTAGTCATCGATCAGGCGCCGCTGGTTAGCAACGCTGTCACTTTCTACTGTTTTATCATCCGTATAAGAAAGACGGATGTACTTAATCGCTTTGTAAACCTGCATAAAAAAACACTCCTTTCGTTGCACAGAAAAATCCCCGCAATTCAAGAAGTGTGGTTATGCCATATTCAATTCCTTTTCCGATTCTTATTCTACCATGCTTTTACGGAAAAGTCAGCCCCTTTCTTAAAATTGCACCTATCGCAAAATACCCTTGATACATTCTTCCAGGGTAGCACCTTCAGCAGAAAAGCTGGCCTGTACAGTAAAACGCCCACACTTAAAATGGTATGGATTTTTGATTTGCTGAACGAATTCTGCAATCCGTTCATCACGGGAAAGTTCTTTGTTGACAGAGACATCCCGAATGTCTACCAGTGTACCCACTTCACTGACAATGGTATTCAATTCCATAGTATCAACTCCCTTCTGAAAACTGTGTTATCAAAACCACATGAATAGGTCGGATCTATGGTTATTACACACATAAATCCGGCCCATTATATCTGATTTCGATTTTACTGCCGTATTTGCCACGCACCCCGGCAAGTCCTTCTGTTATAAGGACGGGGCTGTTACAGGCTGCGGATAGCGTCACCGCATCATAGTCCCGCATACGCCGCCGCTTTGCCAGAGCAAGCAAACGCCGCAGGAACTCTCCCCAAGTCTTTAGGAAGCTGTGAAGAAGTACCATTATGATCTGCGTCGTTATCGCGTCCGGCCTGCCACAGCCGGTTTCGTAGGTTGCGTTTATCGCTCGGACAGCCTGGATCCATCACCTCCTTAGGCCGCCTGTCACCGCGCCGCCCCATCTGCCGCTCGGAACACAGAATGAAGTACCTGTAACAGCGTATATTCGGTTGTCAAGGAACAAGCAAGGGGCATGGCAGACAAATTGATATTGCAGTTGGGGTGGGAGGATGTATATGCTTCCTTACCACACCCGTCCAGCTTGTCCCGCCGAATATGTCCCTCTACTATTCAGTACATTTTTAGGGGCAAAGTTGCCGTCTGTTATAAAATTTCTTTGAAATATTTTTCCAGACTACGCAATCCGGCTTCGATAGAACGGGTGATCCGGCTTTTGTGTGTTCCTTCCGCTTTGGCAATATCTGCTTTGCTCATGCCAAGAAAAAAGTGTGCATAGATTCGTTGGCGCTGCTTTACCGGAAGTTTGGAAAGACCTTTATAAATCAACTCCGTCATTTGGCGCTGTTCCCAAATTTCTGCCGGGTTAAGAGGCTTTTGCAATATCTCACGCTCAATACCTTCGTCTCGATCCAGAGAGTAAAATGCTTTATAGCGGTATGTACGAATCCGATAGGCTTCTTCCAACAACATATATTCCCGAAGCAACAAAGCAACTTCATCCGGCACCTCAACGATCATGTCCTGTGTATAATACGGGTAATAATCCCGAAGATTGATTTTCTTCATAGTAATTTCCTCCAATTTCGATGTTTGAGTTGATGGCAAAAATCGAAATCAGAGGGTGGGCTGCGGCAGCGATAAGGTCTAAGTCTCTTTCTGATTAAAAAAAGGGTACAAAAAAGCGCGCCCGTACAAAGAACAGGCGCGCCAAAGCAGCAGTATGAAATTTTTCCGGGAGGTTGACAGCGAAAATGCTCAAACTTTGTCGAAACCAAAAACGCCGCAATCCATACGAGCTGGACTACGACGTATAGGTGACTGAATGTAAAGCAGTTTATCTGCAGATCTGTGTTGCATAGACGCATAGGCATTTCCTCCCATCAAGGAGGAACCTGAATCGGCTGCTTGATACCTCCTTGGGAGAAAATTATATCGGTTATGTTTCCTTTATCAGTCCGCAGATATTCGCTTTTTACTCTTTATATTCGCAATTTTCTACATATTCCGCTCTTAGAATATATGCTGCAAAAAGCAAGCCCACAAGGGGAAACAACACCTTGTGGGCTCATGTTATAGATGTTCAAATTTATAGCCGATCCCGGCGACACTCTCAATATAGTTTGGAAGATCCGGTTCAAAGCGCAACTTCTTACGCAGCTTACTTATATGATTATGAATCGCTTTTCTCGAATAGAAATCACAATCCTCTTTCCAAACCAAATCGGTAATCAGTTCGTAAGTAAAAACACGTTTGGGATTGGCAATGAGCAATGCCAGTATATCAAACTCCTTACTTGTCAGGTTGATCATCCGTTCCCTAACCCTGACAGTGCGGTGTTCCAGGCATAGATAAAGCTCGCCTTCCTGTATTTCTGTTAGAGGATTTTTCTTTGCTGCGAAGGAAGTGTGACAGGAATTGAATACCGTTCCATGACAGGCTCCTTGTTCCAAAATATATTGCATTAGAGCATTCTTTTGTTCCTCGTTAAGAAGCAGAAATAACTTTTCTCCAATCTGCTTGCCGGATTCTTCTATATCAAAAACAGCTAATGTCCCATCACATCATCACCTCCGTATTTTAATAAATTTATTGATTAGAGTTCAATTCTTGCTTTCGATGGCTTATCTTCCCAATAGGTAACTTTAATCGTTGTTCCCTTGTCAGGAACGTTGTTTCCTGCACCAATCCATTTTCGGCAGATGTAATCTTTACCGTCTATCGTATATTTGACCTTGATAATATGCGGAAAGGCTGCGCCATCCATCGCATGAACGCGGGCAGGTTTACGATTCACTTTTAACCACCATTGTTTTATAACTGAAATTACAGTTCCCATTGTTTCTTTTTCCATAAGTTATACCTCCAATGATATTTTTGATTGATGATACCTATTTTCTATTCAGCCTTTTCTTTGTTTGTAGTAAAAGCGGAACGCTGCTGCGCCGGTGGCCGCCAACTGTACCAGAATCAGCACAGCAAACAGACCGAAGCTCTCATAGTAGAACAGTTCATCCCAAAAATATAGTCTGTTCAAATGATGCCATTTATTGTATTCTAAATTTGTAGGTAAGCTGAACGGGTAACTTACCAAGGGATAGCGGCAACAGATGTCTATCTAACCATACTACCATTGAGATCGAAAAGTATGAATTGAAGAGTACAATAATAGGGTTGATTGAGGATCAACTTTTATTTTTTGTACCTTCATGTTAGAAGCCGTTGTGGACTATTACCTAAAAATAATAGATATAACACAAAGAGAATTATTCAATCTGTCCAAGCATAACAGGAAGGAAAAGATTGAAATTCCATAGGTAGTGGCTTCGTTGACGCGACTAAGTTCAATACGGAAAAATCGGTCTGCAGGTGTGTCAAACAGAAGACACTATTTTTTTATATCTGAGACCGATTGTTTCCGATACAATTTATGGAACATTCAGCACATCATGGACAAACCAAGTCTGAGCCGTGACCATAATGGCAAATGTGCAAATAGCAAAGAGAAGTACTTCAGCCACAGCATTGACACGGCTGGATTGAAGTTGCTTTTTCAGATTGGCAGGCAAGATTCTTGACAGCAGACAATAAACTAAAAATCCAATACAGGCTCCAGCGGTATTTGTCATCAAGTCATTGATGTCGGAAGAACCCCAGCCAAACATCTGGACAATTTCAACAGCCAAAGAAAACAGAAAGCCAGTCAATGCAACCGTCTTCATGTGATGATATTTCTTGTACAGCAGCGGCAGGAAAAATCCCAACGGGACAAACAGAATAATATTCAGAATGGTATCAATTGGCCCAGTTATCATACCGATAAATGGAGTCCAAGAAATGTTCGGGCGAAAGGTCATTGTGCTTGTAAAGCCGATGCCTGTGACGGTCAAAAGTCCGAATAAATAATAACCAAAAACAAACACTGCAGCGGTATGGAGAAAACTTTGTGTTCTCCCCAATTTTTTGAGCCACAAGAAATACAGTACGAAGACTGGAACCATAAACACATACCCACTAATTGAGCGGATGAGAATATCAGAAATTGGTATCATTATTATCTCCTTGTCAAATTCAAATTTATTGCCCATTCCAGCATTGAGCATTTTCTCATAAAGCAAACAGAATACTGTCATTAGTAACGACGGTATTCCCATAATGCTAATCGTAAGTCTAATTGTTCAATGTCGATTAGACATTCACTTTTACATTTTGGACAAAAGAGAGGAAAATTTTTAAGTACGGTATCTTCCCGAATTTTGTCGCGTGTTTTATTCCCGCAGACTGGGCAGCGGATGAACTCTGTTTTCTCCATATTGTTCACTCCGAATTGCGATCATTCTTTTTCTTATCCCGATATTTCCGTATGAGTTTATTACGGATAGGAACGCCAACACCAATCAAAAGCACAACTGCCAAAATTGTGAAATCCATACAATCACCTCACATTTCCTTATTCTTCATAACCCGAATGGACAAGAAGATTGAAACCGCATACATCACGACAATAGCAAAAACCGCAAGGAAAACGAGAAGTATCGGAGAAGATTCAACGACTGAAATAATTGAGTTCCCGATAGCTGGCATTTTAGAGAGAAGAAGTAAAGTCACCAAAAAACCGGCCACTGGAATATACATAAATACCCGTCCTTTGATTGAGCCGTACTTGTAATATCCCGGAATCTGGAACACGGTATAGAGTGCAAATAAGAATACTCCTGCAATAGCGGCAGTTACAATATCAAATACGCCAACTGTTTCACCCAGCACTTTCAAGACAAGCGGCTGTGCAATCAAAGAAATAATCAAGGAAAGAAGCCCCATTGCAAGGACAAAAACATAGCGTCCGATCACAAGCTCGCTTTTACGAACAGGTAAAATACCAAACAGACGATCCATGCTGTTTTTTTCTGTGATGGAAAAGGTATATCCCGTCGTCATGGCAATAAAGCACATAGCAAATGATACCCCTGTCAGCAAAGAACGATTGATTGCGGCAAACACAATCGGCAGAAGCAGGGTGAAACAAATTGTCTTAAAATATGGTTTTACCAATGCAATATCTAATTTTGTGGATTTCAAAATATTACTCATAATCGTCACCTTTCTTGCTTGTAAACACTACAATTTCATCAATGGTGGCAGGATCAACGGTCAGGTTAGGGAAACCGCTAATATCTTCGGTTTTCATCAGAGCCTCAAATCCCGTAGGGAATGTACGAATACCAGCCGCCTTATTTTTCAGATCATCGGACAGTTCCTCAATTCCACCTTTTACAATGCGGAACATATCTACAAAATCATCTTTGCTGCCAGTAAAGTACAGCTCGCCATAACTGATGTAGGTAATATAATCGGCTGCACGCTCCAAATCGCCTGTGATATGGGTGGAGAACAAAACACTATGCTCGCCATCTTCAATATACTCTGAAAGAATTTTCAAAAGTTCATCTCTGGAAACCGGATCAAGTCCACTGGTCGGCTCGTCGAGGATCAGCAGCTTGGCGTCGTATGAAAACGCACAGGCAAGCATTAACTTCATCTGCATACCTTTGGAAAGTTCTTTTACCTTTTTGGTTGGTGCAATGTGAAATTTCCGTAACATATCCGCAAATTTCTGGCTGTCCCAATTTGGATAAAATACCGAAATGGATTTTTCAACCTGCGACACTTTCCAATCATCACTGAAATAATTTGTATCGAAAACAACGCCCAGCTCTGATTTTACTTTTTGTTCTTCTGCGATATTATCCAGCCCCATCACTTTGACTGTGCCACCGGTGCGCTTGAGCATATTCAAAATCAGTTTGATTGTCGTTGTTTTGCCAGAACCATTCGGGCCAATCAAGCCCATAATATATCCCTTTGGCAAAGTAAAGCTGATATTGTGAAGCTGAAAAGAATCAAAAGATTTTGAAAGATTCGTTACCTCTAAATAATTAGTCATCTGTTTTTACCTCCCATAATAATCTTTGTTTTTCTCTTGTTAACTCGCTTTTTCTCACATTTTCATTTCTTCATAGAGATTTTTTCTAAGTCTATGTCATTCCCCTTGGCCATGAATCATGGATATTCGGATGTTTAGGGTACACAAAACAAGACGTCGTCTTATTCTGTTATGATCGGCCTTTCTTCCCCCAACTCCTTACGGCAGCCTAACCTCCCATGTCATACAGGATCTCCTTTACTTCAGGGTCCTTAATTCCTTCGTTCTGCTTATCCATAAAGGGGCGTCATGATGCTCCATTGCTGAGTCTCTGCTCTGATGGTAAGAAATCTGACTTGGCTCTCTATGTTTATGAATTTCTTCTGTTCCTTTCAGCACCTTGCGGCGGACGTCTCCTGAATCTCACAGTCGATCTTCTTATGCTGCCTGCGGCTGCCTGTGAATGTCAGAAAGCATCTTCTGCGCATCATAGGTCACTCCATTTGCCAGGATGGCATAAAAGACTCTTATCAGCTTACAGCTGATCGCAATCACGGATTGTTTCTTCTTGAGCGGATTGTTCGCTCTTGTCGTGTAATACTCATGCAATGACTTAAACTCCGGATTCTTCGCTATCAACGGAATCGCTGCATTGAACAGTACTGCCCGCAGCTTACTCCGACCTCTTTTACTTATGGACGTCTGTCCTTTGTGCTTTCCTGAGCTGTTCTCCCGTAATGAGAGTCCTGCCAGCTTTTGTATCTGTCTGGGTGATTCGAAACGCCTCACATCACCCACTTCTGCCAGAAATCCGGCTACCGTGATCACTCCTATACCTTTGATGGCAAGCATCTGCTCGCTTTCGGGTATCTTCCTGCACAGCTTTTCTATCTCCTCCATAACGGCGTCAAGCTGTGCCTTTTTGTATTCGTAATCCTCGAGCAACAGTTTCATTTCATACCGGGCAGCCGAAGAGCCTTTCTTTAAGCCGATGCTGCGTTTTGCTGTCTCACACAGGGTCGTTGCCCTTTTCATTCCTACAGCCCTAAGCTTTGCATCACGCCAGATTTGATTGATTTTCTCGGCTCCCAGTTCCACGATTGCTTCCGGAGTACAAACTTTCTTTAGAAGCAGCATACTGCTCTGTGCTTCATAGTCCCCAAACACATCTGTGTACTCGGGGAAATATATGGCGAACCATCTGGCAAACCTGTTTTTGATCTGGGTCATCTCCCTGATGAGTCTCTTACGATTGGCCACCATAATTCTTAAATCAGCATACACACCATCCGGTGTATACGGTGCAGAATACCGGCCCTCGGTAACCAGCTTTGCAATTACCTTCGGATCCTTCCTGTCATTCTTGCTTTGGCTGTTGTCATCCAGTTCCTTGGTCTGCTTTACCGCATAAGGATTAACCATAACCAGGAGGATGCCCTCATCCTCAAGATAAGCGCCGAGGTCAAACCAGTAATGACCTGTCGGCTCGATACCTACGATTGCATCCAGCTTCTTATACTTGTCCTGTAAATGCTGCATCCATGCTTTGAAAGATTCAAATCCTTCTCTGCTGTTGCTGAACGGAAAGACTTTCCCAAGCTCAATGCCTCTCCAGTCAAATGCCCTGGCATACTGTGTCGTGCTTCCGATATCGATTCCAACTACCAAAGTTGATTCTTTTACTTGATTGATTTTTTCATTCTGCTTATAATTCATTTGTGGGTGTCTCCTTTGAACAATGATTCTTATTAACCGCCAAGTTAACAATCATTATTCTATGGGTGGCACTCATTTTTTGCAAACCGGTTATTTGTTACTTAACAGGAATGCTCCGTTAAAATGTCCAAAAGGCGATGTAATTCCTCTGTGGATAGATTTGCCATTCTTGCAGCTTTTATTGCTTCGGTGAGATTGTTTTCTACTTTGCAAATAAGCTGCTCCTTAATCAGTTCTGAACCAGACCCCATTACGAAACATCCACGCCCCTGCACATTTTTAACAAAGCCCTCTTGCTCTAATTCTGTGTATGCCTTTGTCACTGTTAAGACGCTGATCTTTAAGTCTTTGGCAAGTGTTCTAAGGGAGGGCAAAGTTTCTTCGGCTTGAAGCTCGCCAGATAAAATAGCCGCCTTGATCTGCTGTTTAATCTGCTCGTATATGGGGACGCCAGATACATTTGAAATAATCAGTTTCATTTCTGCATCCTCCGTGTGTTTTAACTGTTATGCTATTGTGTATAACAGTATAACACAGAGAAAAAATAATGTCAATGAATGAATGGATGTTTGTGTTTTCAAGGTTCAAGAAAACATAGCGGAAATGAAATACCACCTTACATCATATTTCATTACATTTTCATAATCCAACCCGAAATGTACAATGATATAGGGTGATATGAGAATGAACCAAGAAGAAAGAAGGTTTGACTTTCACGGCCTCGGGGCGGCTCTCAAACGAGCCAGAGAAGAAAAGGGATGGACACAAGCCTACGTTGCGGAATTAGTAGACCGTGACTCCCGTACCATTATGAATATTGAGAACAAAGGTCAGTATCCCAGCTTCGACCTTTTTGTTAAACTCATTACCATGTTTGACGTTTCAGTTGACCAGTTTATTCATGCGGACGGAGGGGCAAGGTCAAGTTCTTGCAGAAAGCACATTGATGTGCTCCTAAATTCTATGAATGAAAAAGAGCTTGTTGTAATAGAAGCCACAGCCGAGGGCATTAAGAAAGCCAGAGAAACGGAGGTTCCAGAATAAGGGCCTCTGTTTTTTTGCGCCATTTTAGGGGCTGTCGCTAAGTGGCAAGCAATGCCTCTGTGGCCACAAGTGGCACAAAGGCGGCTTGTTGGGGCTCGCCCCAAACCCGTATCTTCGGGCCAACATGGCCCGAAGTGTCAGCGTCGCTTTGCTCCTTATTTTCATAACCTTAACGCTCCTTTTCCTGCTTTCGTCCCGGCCCGGTGTAGCCCATTAGAGTGTCAATGTTCGCCTTGATCGTGACGATCTCCTGCATATCCCGTCGTGCCTTCTGGTATTCTCCATAGAGCTGTTTTTTCTTTGCTGTGAGCTTGCGGCCTTCCTCCTTCAGCACATCCATTTTAGGGAGCTTCGCCCCGCCCAGCAGAGAGCGCATTTCCGCTTGTGCAGCCCGGTACAGTTCAAGGTCGGCCTCATGCTCCGCAAGGAATTTCCGGCTGTACTTCGTCGCCTTATACTGCTCAAAGACTGGGCGGGTTTTGGCATACTGAACCGTTGCGGCCTTTAGCCCGGCATTGGTTTTCATGGTCTGTTCCGTCTGCTTGACCTGTTCGGAAATAACATGGAAACGGTCTGCCGCCTCGGTGGCTTTCTTCGCCAACTGCTCATAATCGGTCAGGTTATTGTCCTGTATATAGGCAAGAGCGGCGGCCATCTGCTTAATGTTAAATACCTTCGCCCAGCGTTCATATCCCGGCCCCTTACCGGCAGCCAGCTTTGCTTGAATATCCACCGCCAGACTGATTTTCCGCCCCGAGCGCCCGGGGCGTTTTTCTTTGCCCTCAATGGCGGACAGAACATCTTGCAAGTCGTAGCCGTCCCCCAGCGTGGAGGCACGCAGACGGGTGAAGCGTTCCTGTCCCTGCCCGGTCAGCCGGAAGCTGATACCGCCGCCCCGAACCGTCTTGACCTCATACCCGGCCCGCTTCATCAAATTGAGAAATTCGTCCAGATCAGCGGGGCGTTCCGCCAGCGCAGTATCAATAGCAAGGCGCAGTCGGTCCTGATAGGAAAGCGGCCCTTTCCGGTCTTTCTGCCACTCCCCATAGTTCCGATACTTGCTCTTGCTCCGGGGCTTCGGGTTCTCCACGATGGACAGCCCGTTTTCAAGGCACAGCCTGTCAGAGAGCCGCCGAAGGGCGAAGCTGGAGCCCCAAAAATTTCGGAATTTCCGGGTGCAGTCAAGGGTGGTGGAGTTGTAATAAATGTGACAATGGATGTGCTGCTTATCGGTGTGCGTGGTAACGATAAAAGCGTGCCGCCCCTTTGTCCAGCGCATAGCCAGCTCATAGCCGATACGGTTCGCCTCCTTCGGGGTGATCTCGCCCGGATAGAAGGATTGTCGTATCTGATAGCACAGCACATTATTTTCTTTCTTCTGTTCCCGGCCCGTCATAGCGGCATAGCTGGCCTTTGCCAAAAGGAACTCGTCCGCCACGGTGGCCGGATCACATTCATAAGCGGAGATATACTTTCCGCTTTCTGTTTTCTCCGGGTCCTTGCCATAGTCCAGACAATCCCGGATAGCCTCAGCAATCGTTTCGCCTTCGCCCGCATGGCGCTGTAACAAAGTTGTGGTAGCCAAAAATCATTCCTCCTTTCCATGAGAAAGGGGCGGCCCATTCAGACCGCCCCGACTTCGGGCCAGTATGGCCCGAGGCTGCTTAACTTGCCAGAAACCGGTACAGAGCGGATTTGCCTCCGTCCAGCGCCCAAAGAAGGGAGCCCGCCGCCGCTTGCAGTCCATACGGCGAAAGAAGGAAGGCAAGAAACAGAAATACAATCCCGCCTATGGGCGTCGGCGTGAAAAAGAGAGCGACACCCAGCACCGCCAGGATCACAGAGGCAATCGTCAGCAGGACGGCACAAATATCAAACAGGAACACCAACAGAGCCGCCAGAAGGGACAGCGCCAAAGCAAAGGGAGCAACCAATATTTTCAGCAGTATCTTCATCTTCAAAACCTCCTTTATCTATCCTTTCTACCTCTATTTTATCATGCCTGCCCGGGGACATAAATGTTGCGAAAGATTAGTAAATCCTGTCCTAAAACTTCGGGTCATGCTGGCCCGAAGTGGTAAAAAAAGAGCAGGGCGGCAAGCCCCACAACGGAAGCCTGCCGCCCTCGTCTCACTTTGCCACCAGCTCGGAGAGCTCCCGCAGCACCTTTGACACCTCGCCCCACAGCTTTTCATAGTCCCGCTTCAATCCGTCGATTTCCTCCGGGTACACGCCATAGGTATGTGCGTGTATGGCAACCTGATTGAGATTGTTGGAACAGCGCCGTTGCAGAGAGACCAGCTCTTTTACGGGCGCAAGGTCGATGTGCAGGATATACCCATTCAGAGCCATTTTCCGTACATAAGCCCCGGCGTTGGAAATGCCCGCCTCAGCCATCCGTTCATGGATGGCTGCCAGCTCGTCCGGCGTTACCATGACGTGCAGATGGACATTCCGCTTGCGGTTCTCCATCAGCGTTCCAGCTCCCGGCCTTTCCGGCGCTCTTTGGGTTCCTTTACCTTATCAAGCGGTTTTGCGTCCAGCTCCGGGGGCGTGGGCGGGATGGGCGTGTTGTTGGGTACGCCGTCGATCATGTTGCAGTTCTGCTCTGTGGAGAGCTCGGCGGTTTTCAGATAGTTGTCTTTTTCGTGCATGGCGATCCTCCTTTATCGTTCCTCATGGTTTTTATGGCTCCGCTTCTGGCCGGGCTCCTTCGGGGGTTCCTGCCCTCTGGTTTCATCTTTGAGCCGGGCAGTAATGGATGGGCGCACCCGGTCAGGATTGCCCGGTGCTGGTTTCAGCTCATAATCCTCCATCTGCTTTTCGGTCAGCGGCTTTGCGTAGGTCAGTTCGCCCCATGCCATCAGCCTGCCGTCTGCCACAGGACGCCGCCTGTCATCATCGTAGTTGACGATGGAAAGAGGCTGGTTATCCGGCGGCTTCGGGTAAGTTCCTATGTCCACGGGCCGCTGGGTGGAATAATAGCGGTAAACGCCCTCCGGTCCCAGCTCGGTATGCTTGACCGCCGCATGGTAAAACTGCTGATAGTCGTCCACCCGGCGGTCAAAGTCCCTCTGCGCCCATGCCTGACTGGTTCCATAGCGACCCCAGTAGTAATCCCGATGGCCGTTTTCCCCCTCGGTAAACTGCCAGGTCACAAAGGGGCTCGGCGCTCCCGGATTATGCCCCAGCGCAAAGCCGTGTCCGGTTTCAAAGGTGGCAGCTTTCAAAATCACATATCCTTGTACTGTCTCCAAGAGATACCTCCTTTCTGTGCCTCGGGCTAACATGACCCGAAGTGCTGGATGTTACGAAATAAGAGGGCAGACCGGGGAGAAATGTAATAAGATATTCCCACCCCGGAAACACCCTCAAAAAAGCCCGGAATGTCAAGCCTTTGGAGGCGGCAAATCGTAACAGCCGCCCGGCCTTTTCTTCCGCATTTTCCTCATGCGTTCCCGGCTTTTTCGGCGGTTCCCTTCGGCCTTGCAGGCGTCGGAACAGTAGGCTTGACGCCCCTCGGGCAAAAACGCCTTTCCGCAGACCGCACAGGCTCGCAGCTCCGGGGAGATGCCTTCCGTTGTCAACGACGCTTGAAGCTCCGGGTTAAGAGGCAGGACAGCCTCACGGAAATAACGGCAGTACGCCCCTGTCCAGCACTTGTGCAGCATACAGCAGGCACAGTCAAGAGGAAGGCACAGGCCGCTTTCCCGGTCATAGTTGGCGCACATCCCCGTGACCAGAGAACGGATTTTTTTCTTCTCGTCACGGGTCAGCTCCCGGGCGTCCATTTAAGACTTCGGGCCACGATGGCCCGAAGGGCGGGGCTCCACGATCAGCGCCCGGAACTTCTTCCGGCACTGTTTTTTCTTTCCTTTGCACTCCTTGTAATAACGGCATCCCTTACAAGGGTCGTCATTGTCCCAGCCGGGGTGCGGTACTTCCTTCATCATTCGTTCAAAAGGGCTGCTTGTAAAATTCATTCTCATTCCTCCGTATCTTCCTCCCACGGCGGGGTATTTTCGTCCTCGGGTTCCTCTGCGATCTCCTCCAGCTCCCCGTCCTCATATTCGCAGTAATCATCTTCCAAATCCGGGGCCTCATGCTTCGGCTTGTAAATCTTGAAATAGTAACCAATCCCACCGCCGGCCAGCACCACCGCACCGATCAGGAGCAGAGAGAGAAGGGGGCTGTCCTTTTTCTCCGGCTCGGGTTCCGGTACTTCCTCCACCGGTTCGGTGGGCTTTGGCTCTGGCTCAGGGGTCACTTCTTTGGGCGGTTCCTTGCCCTGTTCAGCAAGAGGCAGAAGGTCGTCTGTGGTAACGGTATTGAGGAAATAGACGTTCTCGCTGGTTTTCTGTTTGTCGATCACCAGATAAAACACGCTCTCGTCTGCTGTGGTGATGGTGTAGAACTCCTTTCCATCCTCGTCGGTGGCGTTGTCCACCACGGTTCCCGTCCCGTCCGGGGTAAAGGGGTTCTGGGTTTCCGGCTCCGCTTCGGTTTCCACCGGGGCGGGCGTTGTCTCCGGCTGCGGCTCGCTGCTCTGTGCATAAGCCGGGACTGTAAAGATCAGGCAACACAAAAGGCTGGCAGCCATCGCCGCCAGCCTGCGAAATTTAGTTTTCTTCATGGGCTGTGTCCTCCTTTTCGGGTGCCTCCGGCTTCGGGTCAGTATGACCCGAAGCGGTAAGGCTGTTTTTGGGGTCGTTCAAAAAAGCCATAAGCTGGGCGGGCGTCAGTTTGAGGGAGCGCACCGCCTGCACGATCTGGCTGTTTTCTTCCTCCTGTTTCTGCTTTTCCAGCTCCCGGATTTTGGCCTGCCACTCGGCAGCCTTCTCCCGGGCTTTTTCCAGTTCCTTATCGAGCTTGTCGATCTTGTTCATGCAAGGACTCCTTTCCTCTGGCTCACAAACGCCCGAAGGCATAGAAATGTGTCTGCCAGTAGCTTGAATTGATGTTTGCGTATTGGATGGGGTAGAGTAGGAAAGCGCCGCCTTGCCGCATTTCTGCGGTAGGTCTGCGC
>ENA-OWPN01000735-OWPN01000735.1-human-gut-metagenome-genome-assembly--contig:-NODE-735-length-39634-cov-6.569696_pt1 | contig 39634 bp, 40 predicted proteins | sample MGYA00248266_ERZ651850 | MGnify/ENA primary metagenome ERZ651850 (study PRJEB26924, sample SAMEA4378296) | human gut metagenome | biome: human gut; feature: human-associated habitat; material: faeces... | reverse complement strand
ATGTTCTTCACTTTTGTGCAGTAAAGTTTTCCCACAATTATTTTACACTAACTGCGGACTGCATGGGAAGAAAAAAGATTACTGGCGAAATATGGACTTTTTCATGGAAGGCGAGGCGTAATAATCTTTCAGGCCGCCGCGGCCGGACGGCGAGCGGAAGCACAGGGATTGTATATCGGTGCTCCGCATATCGTACTGGATCATTCGCTGCCCGAAGGGCGAAAGGCGGTTCAGGCCTGTCCGCAGCCTCGTAATGATGGGGATTTCTTTTTTCGCTTCCTTTAAGACGGACGCGCCGAGGGGCGACAAGGCCAATACACGGCCGTATTGGGGCCCTTCGAGGTAGGCTTTTTCCATATCGGCGCGGCTTACGGCAAGGGCCGTATAGGCTCCCATGCGGCGCAGGCGGCTGTAGGCGTAGCGCTTCGTCTTCAAGGCGTCGAGCGCTTCCGGCCAGGACGTCGATTGCAGAAGGCAGCGTTGCCAGCGGTTTTCCAGGCCCTCCGAAAAGGCCGGCAAGGCGAGGAGTTCCTGCGGCGAGAGGAGGCGGCTGCGGTACAGGATGCAGTCGCCGTAGCGGCTGTAGTCGGCGTATTGGCCCTGAGAAAGGAGACGGCCTATGTCGGCCAGCTCCTTTGCTGGAAGATACGGCGCGGCATCTTCAAGGCGGCCGGCCTGCAGCTCGCGGCGAATCGCCGAGGCGCTGGCAAAGGGGCCGGTTAAGTCTGCTCCGTCATGTTTTCCTTGCCGGAGAATGGGGACGAATTCGAAAGACGGCGCGTAGCGATGAATCGCCTTGACGTATTCCAGGGCCAGCAGGGCGTTCGGCTCGCCGAGGAGCGCCGCCGTTTCCGGCGTAGTCTGACTGGCCGTGGCCTGGCTGACGTACTGGCCGTAGGTCAGCCCTGTTTGGCCGGGGCGGAAATCGTCGAGGACTGCAAGGGACGCCTGGGCGAGGCGATGAAAATCGTCGGCCGTACCGTCTTCTACGCCGCAGGACAGATGGGTACAGCCGAGGCGGGCCGCCAGCCGGACGGCGCCGGCGGCAAAGCCTTCGGCGCTGGACAAGGCGTAGAGGGCCGGCAGCTCGACAACGCAGTCGGCGCCGCCGTCCAATGCCCAGGACGCCCGGGTCCATTTATCGAATAAGGCCGGCTCGCCGCGCTGGACGAAAGAGCCGCTCATGACGACGACGATCGGCGCGCTGCTGCCGAAACGGCTGCGCAGGGTGCGAAGCATATAGTGATGGCCGTTGTGAAAGGGATTGTATTCTGCAATGACGGCAATGCGGTTCATAATAGTCTCCTTTATCTGACGTTTGAGTTTCTAATGTATTGTTTATTATATACTACGATGAAGGGCGATTGAAATAAAAAATAGAGTAGAATAATATGGCTAATATGCTTGTATAAAAGGCATGACAGGAATTCATGATTGTCCTCATATTTCCCTTTTTATCAAAAGCGGAATATGCTATAATGAACGTAGTCTGGAGAAAGCATAAAATTAGGTGGTTGTATGATGAAACGATGGAAAACCTTATCTGTTGCGGCGATGACGGCGGCGGCAATGCTTCTGGCCGGCTGCGGCGGCGCTACGATGATGGAGGAATACAGCTTTGGATACGCCCAGCTGAAGGCCGGCGATTCGGAAGTATATCTCCTGAGTCCCTTTGATTTAGCCCATGTCAGACGGCAGGGCAGCGGCGCCATGATGTATGTCAACAACGACAAGCACCTGAATCTGATCGTGATGTCGGAGCCTGCCGGTGAAATGACGCCGCAGATGGCAGCCGAGCGCGACGTGGCCATGCTGGAACAGACGCCGGATATTTCGGATCTGCAAACGAAGATCACTCCGACGACAGCCGGCGGAAGACCGGCCGTGAAAGGGGAGTATACGTACCGCGAACCCCTGAACGGCCAAGTATCCGATCTCGCCGTACAGAGTCTCTTCTTTGAAGATAACGGTCAAATTTGGCACGTCATGTACATGTACCGTCAAGGCGACGGCATGGGACAGGAAGTGACCGAGTATATTTTTGGCCAAATAAAATAATTACAGAAAATGAAAGAGGGTAAATTGCATGATCGTATTGGTTGTAAACTGCGGAAGCTCGTCCTTGAAATACCAGTTGGTAAACATGGACAATGAAGAAGTCATGGCAAAAGGGGTTGTCGAAAAAATCGGCTTGTCCGATTCTTTGCTGACCCATAAATGGAATGGCCAGAAAAAAGAAATCCAGCAGTCTATTCCGGATCACCAAGTTGCTGTTAAGCTCGTATTGGATATTTTGACAGACGCAGAATGCGGCGTCATCAAATCGATGGATGAAATTGATGCCGTAGGCCACCGTGTCGTTCACGGCGGCGAAGAATTCGCCTGCTCGACGCTGATTACGGACGAAGTCATGAAAGCCCTGGAAAAATGCTCCGCTATGGCTCCGCTCCACAATCCGCCCAACATCATCGGCATCAACGCCTGCAAAGCTATTATGCCGAACGTTCCTCAGGTCGGCGTATTCGATACGGCCTTCCATCAGACGATGCCGGCGAAAGCTTTCATGTATGGCCTCCCGTATGAATTATACAAAGAAGACGGCATCCGCCGCTATGGCTTCCACGGCACGAGCCATCGCTATGTAGCCGGCCAGGTTGCGAAAGTAATGGGCGTACCTATCGAAAAACTGCGCATCATCAACTGCCACTTGGGCAACGGCTCTTCCCTGGCAGCTATCAAATACGGCAAATGCGTCGACACGACGATGGGCTTTACTCCCCTGGCAGGCGTACTCATGGGCACGCGCTGCGGCGATATCGACCCGGCTATCGTCCTCAACGTCATGGATAAGCACAACTTGTCCACGAAGGAAATGGACGCTCTCATGAACAAAAAATCCGGCGTTCTCGGCATTTCCGGCGTTTCCAGCGACTTCCGCGATCTCGGCGACGCAGCGTCCCAGGGCAACGAACGGGCTCAGCTGGCGCTCGACATGTTCCACTATCAGGTTCGTAAATTGATCGGCGCGTTGGCTGTTGCCATGGAAGGCGTCGACGTCATTACCTTTACGGCCGGCGTAGGCGAAAATGGCATTGAAGACCGCGCCGCTATCTGCCAGGGCTTGGAATTCCTGGGCGCTAAATTGGATCCCGAACGGAACAATGTCCGCGGCAAAGATACGCTGATCAGCACGGACGATTCTACTGTCAAGATGTACGTCATCCCGACGAACGAAGAAATCATGATTGCCCGCGATACGAAAGACATCGTATCGAACCTCTAATAGGGCATATCTGGCGTCGGCCGGAAGGCGCGTCTGCTGCATGTAGTTTTTAACGCAACGTAAAACAGGGGCTGGGAGCAGGGTAGAGGGAGTTAGATTCCCCTATGCTGCTCCAGCCCCTATTTTTAATGAGGTGACACGATGAAGCTGTTATACTGGGACATAGACGGCACGCTGCTGAATACGGGCAGGGCCGGATTATACGCTATAGAAGAAGTCTTCCATACCATGCAGGGCGAAGACGCGGCGGTGCCGCCTATTTCTGCCGGCGGCCGGACGGACAATTACATCTGCCAGCAGCTGCTGTATAAAGCGACGGGCCGCATGCCGACAGATGAAGAAGTGAGCTGGTTTTGCCGGGAATATGAAAAGAAGCTGATGAAATGGCTTAAAGTCAAGCGGGAAGAAAGCGTGATCTTTGAGCCCGTCCGCGATATTTTGGCTTTTTTTGCCGACCGGCCGCCCTTTAAGCAGCTGCTTCTTACGGGAAACAGCGTCCACGGCGCGCGCATGAAGCTGGATTTTTTCGGCTTGTCGTCCTATTTTGATTTCGACCATTCCGGCTTTGCCTGCAATTTTTACTATCGCGACGATTTAGCGCGCCACGCCTATGGGCTGGCTAAGGACGCCTGGGGCGACGCGGTGGAAGAAATGTATGTCATCGGCGACACGCCCTATGATATCCAGTGCGGCAAGGCCATCGGCGCGAAGACTATATCCGTCGCGACAGGCCATTATTCCTGTGAACAGCTGGCTCATCATGAACCGTGGAAGCTCTTGCAGACGCTTCCAGGGCCGGAAGAGTTTTTAGACCTTCTCGAATCGGAATAGGAGGACGCTGATGGCTAGAACGAAGATCCGATACGTATGCGCTAACTGCGGCAGCGTGTCCAGCCGCTGGCTGGGCCGGTGCCCCCAGTGCGGAGAATGGAATACGATGATGGAAGAACAGGCTGTGCCTGAACCGCCTAAAGGCGTCGGCGCGCGGCAGGGCAAGGGGGCGAAGCCGGCCTTGCTGCAGGATATCGCTATGGAACAGATGAGCCGCGTCCGGACGGGCATCGGCGAGTTGGACCGCGTGCTGGGCGGCGGCATCGTGCCGGGAGCGCTGATCTTGCTGAGCGGCGACCCCGGTATCGGCAAATCGACCTTGGTGCTGCAGATTGCCGATGCCGTGTGCCGCCATGCCGGCGCGGTGCTGTACGGCTCCGGCGAAGAATCGGCCGGACAGATTAAGGTGCGGGCGGAACGATTGGGAATTACGGCTTCCAATCTCATCATACAGGCCGATACGTCTCTCGACGCCGTACTGCAGGAAGCAAAGCGACGCCGTCCGGTGCTGCTGATCATCGATTCTATCCAGACGATGTACAGCAGCGACGCCGACGGCATGCCGGGCAGCATGACGCAGATACGGGAAAGCACGCGGCGTCTCATGGAATTTGCCAAGACAGAGTCCATTTCGGTCATCGTCATAGGCCATGTCACGAAGGAAGGGGCGATTGCCGGACCGCGCATGATGGAACACATGGTAGACGTCGTCCTGTATTTTGAAGGCGAGCGGAATTATCAGTTCCGCGTGCTGCGGGGAATCAAAAATCGCTTTGGGTCGACGAACGAAACGGGATTGTTTACGATGGAAGAAACGGGGTTGTCCGAATTGACCAATCCGTCGCAAATGCTCCTGGCCGAGCGGTCGGCAAATCAAGCCGGCTCGGCTGTCGCCGCCGTCATGGACGGCATGCGGCCCCTTTTAGGGGAGATTCAAGCCCTGACAACGCATTCCGTTTTTGCCGTCCCGCGCCGCACGGCGTCGGGCATGGACTATAACCGGCTGATTATTCTGCTGGCCGTGCTGGAAAAGCGCGTCGGCCTGTCTTTGGGCACGCAGGACGTGTATATCAACAGCGTCGGCGGCCTGCGCGTCACGGAAACTGCCGCCGATTTAGCCGTCGTGCTGGCCGTTTTTTCCAGCCTGCGCGACGTGCCGATGGACAGCCGAACCGTCGTCATGGGTGAAGTAGGCCTGACCGGCGACATACGGCGCGTGCCCCATGCCCTGCGGCGCATCAAGGAAGGCGCGAAGATGGGGTTCCAGACTTTTATCATTCCCAAAGGAAATCTGGATGAAATCAAGGAAGGGGCTTTCCCGCAATGCCGGATTATCGGGGCGGCGACGCTGCGCGACGCGATACAGGCGGCGTTTGCAGCGACGTAGAAGCCTGCATACCCCATTCGCTGGGCCAGGAGAGGGGCTTCGTCGGGAAAAGTTTATCCTTTTGTAAAAAAATTGTGATGTCCCTGTTATTTTTGTGGTTTATTATTAAAAAGTGTGATATAGTTATATAGTTATCGTAAATCATACACGGTGAAAAAGGAGGTGCGGCACAATGGATGTGGAACGTACGACTGGTACGAACGAAAAGGGAAAGGAACGGCGTACAAAGAAATTTAACGGCGGCAAGATTACCGATAATATCATGAGAGGCGTTATCATGCTGATCATGGCCGTGGTCTGCGTCATGATTTCCGATCAAATTATCGCGACGCCTTACTTCAGCGCGGAAATTGAAGTGAGATTTTTTCACGGCAGCGTTTTCGGCATTACGCTGCTTACCGTTATTGCCTATATCATAGGCGTCGTCCTGGGGGTAGCGATTGGCTATCTCATTTCTCCCTTTGTCCTTCATTTGATTTGGAAGATCATTCACCGTATTGAATCGGGAATGAGCGATTTCGAAAGCCAGGACCTGATAGTCGGAACGCTGGGTTTGCTTTTTGGACTTATTATTGCTAATTTAATTGGGCTGGCGTTTGCCCGACTGCCTATTATCGGCGCTTACGGTCCTATCGTGTTCAGCATCGTGTTCGGATACGCCGGCATGAGCATTGCTATCCGCAAACGGGCTGATATTTTGGGGCTAGTCGGTTCTATCCGTTTGGGAAAACAGAATAAAGAGCCTAACATCAAGCGCCATCACAACGATTTTTCCGGAAAGCTTCTCGATACCAGTTCTATTATCGACGGCCGCATTGCGGAAATCTGCAGTACCGGATTTCTGGAAGGGCCGCTGCTGGTTCCGGTCTTCGTCCTGGAAGAGCTTCAGCTTATCGCCGATTCATCGGATTTGCTCAAGCGGAATAAAGGGCGCCGGGGCCTGGATATTTTAAAGCAGATGCAGGAAGACAATTATGTCGAAGTCCGGGTTATCAATGATGATTTCAGCGATGTCCAGGGCGTCGACTCCAAGCTCGTGCGGCTGGGCCGTCAAATCAACGCCAAGGTCGTAACGAACGATTACAATCTCAATAAGGTGGCTGCCCTGCAGGGCGTCGTCGTCCTGAATATCAACGATTTGGCCAACGCGCTGAAACCGGCACGTATTCCCGGAGAGCAGATGGAAGTCTATATCGTAAAGGCTGGAAAGGAAGAAAATCAGGGCGTAGCGTATCTGGACGACGGTACGATGATCGTCGTTGAAAACGGCCATAAATATATCGGCAAAAATGTTCCTGTCACGGTTACGTCGGTGCTGCAGACGTCGGCAGGCCGGATGATTTTTGTGAAAATTACGGATGAGTAGGTGAATTTTTTGAAAGTATCTGTTATCGTCGTAGCCGCCGGTTCAGGCCGGCGTTTTGGATATGAGCGGAATAAGCTCTTTTATCCATTATGCGGCAAACCGGTGCTGGCGCACACGCTGATGCACGTTTTTGCGGCTTCGTCTGTCGACGAGGTCGTTATCGTCAATGCTGAACGGGATCATGAGGATATTGTATCCATCGTTGAATCTCTTCATCCTTCCATGCCGGTACGGTATGCTTTAGGCGGAGCGGAGAGGGAAGATTCTGTATACAATGGGCTGATGGCGACGAGCCGCGACGCCGACGTCGTCATGGTTCACGACGGCTCGCGTCCTTTTGCCGGGCCGGAATGGTACGACAACGCCGTTGGGGTTATGGCGAAAGCCAAGGCTGCTGTTTACGCTATTCCCGTCAAGGATACGGTAAAGGAACGGGAAATTGCCGGCGGACAGGGGCTGCAGACTGTGCGGACCCTGGACCGGAGCCGGCTTATTGCCGTGCAGACGCCGCAGATATTTCACCGCGACGTATTGATACAGGCTCACGAGTACGCTAAAGAGCATCATATCAGCGGAACAGACGACGCTTCTTTGGTGGAAGCGTTAGGAGAAAAGCTCTTTATTTTGCAGGGCGACGAGCGTAATCACAAGGTTACGACGATGGACGACGTGCCTATTCTGGAATTTTATATGAATGGCCCGACAGAGCACCGCGTCGGCAGCGGCTACGATGTTCATCCCCTGGCGGAAGGGCGGAAGCTCATATTAGGCGGCGTGGAAATCCCTTTTGAACGGGGACTGGCCGGCCATTCCGACGCCGACGTGCTCGTTCATGCCGTAATGGACGCTCTGCTCGGTGCGGCGGGACTGAAGGATATCGGCACGTATTTTCCCGATTCAGACGCAAAGTTTAAAAATATATCCAGCTTGCTGCTGCTGGAAAAAGTGCGGCAAATCCTGATTGAAAACAGCTGCCGGGTTATCAACGTCGACGTGACGCTGATGGCGCAGCGGCCAAAGATCAAGGACTACGTGCCGCACATGATTGAAAATATTGCCGGAGCGCTGCAGATAGACGAAGCCGCCGTGTCGGTCAAGGCGACGACGACGGAACGGCTCGGCTTTGTCGGCAAGGAAGAGGGCATGGCCGCCCAGGCTGCGGCCATGGTACTGAAGTATAGAAATAAATAGAATTTTATGGGAGGAATTGTTCATGACACAAGAAGTTCGCGTTCGTTTTGCGCCGAGCCCGACAGGCCCGTTTCATATCGGCGGCGCTCGTTCAGCTCTGTTCAACTATTTAATGGCTAAGCATACGAACGGCAAATTTGTCGTCCGTATTGAAGATACAGACAGAAAGCGTTCGACCAGCGAGTCGGAAGAAAATATCAAGGAAGCCTTAAAATGGCTGGGAATTACGTGGGATGAAGGCATCGACGTCGGCGGCCCGGACGGACCGTACCGCCAGACGGACCGCCTGCCGATTTATCAGAAATATACGGAAAAACTGCTGGCTGAAGGCAAGGCCTACTATTGCTTCTGCACACCGGAAGAATTGGAAGCGGAAAAGCAGGAACAGATGAACCGCGGCGAAACGCCTGTATACAGCGGAAAATGCCGCAATCTGCCGAAGGAAACGGTAGAGCAGTATTTAAAAGAAGGCCGTCCCTACGTTATCCGCATTGTGACGCCGAAGGATGAAACACTGGAATTCGACGACCTCGTCCGCGGCCACGTGGCCTTTGATTCTAATAAGGTCGGCGATTTCGTCATCGTCAAGTCCGACGGCATTCCCGTGTACAACTACTGCGTCGTCATCGACGACGCTCTCATGCGGATTACCCACGTTGTCCGGGCTGAAGAACATTTGTCTAATACGCCGCGCCAGCTCGTCCTGTATCATGCCCTGGGATTCCCCGTGCCGACCTTCGCCCACGTATCGTTGATTTTAGGGGCCGACAAGAAAAAGATGAGCAAACGCCATGGTGCTACGTCGGTGCAGCAGTACCGCGATATGGGCTATCTGCCCGACGCGCTGGTCAATTTCCTGGCCCTTCTCGGCTGGACGCCGGACAGCGATCAGGAAATCTTCAGCCGCGAGGAACTGAATCAGCAGTTCTCCTTAGACCGCGTCGCGAAGAATCCTGCTGTGTTCGATATCGAAAAGCTGAATTGGATCAATTTCCATTATATGAAGCAGCTCGATGCCGATCAGCTGCTGGCCCTCTGCCTGCCTCATCTCCAGCAGGCCGGCTATGCCTCGCAGGAACCGGACGCCGCTGAGCTGTCCTGGCTGAAGGACGTCGTTTGGGCGATGCGCGAGCACGTCCAGTACGGAGCGCAGATTGCCGACGCCGTCCAGGTATTCTTTACGGAAGATTACGCTCCGGAAAATGAAGAAACGGCGGCCGTATTGAAGGAAGAAACGGCTCCGGCCGTGCTGACCATGTTCCGCGACGAGCTGGCGGCTCTGGACGAAGTAACGGCCGATACGGTACAGCCCTTGTTCAAGAAGATTCAAAAAGGCTTGAAGGTCAAGGGCAAATTCGTGTACATGCCTATCCGCGTCGCCATTACCGGCGTAATGCACGGCCCGGATCTCAACGTCATCGTCGCACTCATGGGGCGCGATAAAGTGCTGAGCCGGTTGGAACAGAGCGGCCTGCTGAATCAATAAGGGCTTGACAGATTAGGGAATATTCGCTAATATAAGTAGCACATAGTAATAAATAATGTATATCTAAATGCAATGACCAAAATGATTTGCAGACGAGCGCTACAGAGAGAACGGGCCTGGGCTGAGAACCTGTTTAGATGGCAGAAGCTGCAAAGATGCCTTTGCGAGCAGATCAGGTGAAGCTAGTAATCTGGTCCGGATGCACCCGTTATGTGCTTTGAGATTATGGCGATGCCATAAAAACAGAGTGGAACCACGGGCCACCGTCTCTGTAAAGGGATGGCGGCCTTTTTGTATTATCAAGGAGGTTTACCATGAGAGAATTAAAAGTATATAATACGCTGACTCGTAAAAAAGAAACGTTTACGCCCGTAACGCCGGGACAGGTCAAAATGTATGTCTGCGGTATTACGCCGTACAATCATTCCCATATGGGCAACGCCCGTCCCTTCGTGACTTGGGACGTCATCAAGCGTTACCTGGAACATCTGGGCTATGAAGTAACGCATATTCAGAACTTTACCGACGTAGACGATAAGATCATCAATGCGGCGAACGGTGAAAACGTTACCTGGGATACAATTTCCAACCGCTATATTGCTTCGTACTTCGACGTCATGGACAAGCTCCACGTCCGCCGGGCCGACAAATATCCCCGCGTATCGGAGCATATGGAAGAAATCATCCACATGATTGAAGTACTCATTGAAAAGGGGTTCGCATACGTCATCGACAACGACGTATATTACAGCGTGGAAAAATTTGCCGGCTATGGCAAACTGAGCGGCCGCAGCCTCGACGACATGATGGCCGGCGCCCGCATCGAAGTAGACGACCGCAAGCACAATCCTATGGACTTCGCTTTGTGGAAAGGCGCTAAGCCGGGCGAACCGTCTTGGGAAAGCCCCTGGGGACCGGGCCGCCCGGGCTGGCATATCGAATGCTCGGCTATGAGCAATAAATATCTCGGCGATACCTTTGATTTCCACGGCGGCGGCAGCGATTTGATTTTCCCGCACCATGAAAATGAAATCGCCCAGTCCGAAGCGTATACGGGCAAGAAGCCTATGGTCCGTTACTGGCTCCACAACGGCTTCATTACGATCAATTCGGAAAAAATGAGCAAATCCCTGAACAACTTCTTCCTGGTCAAGGATGTATTGGAACATTATAATCCGGACGCCCTGCGGTTCTTCCTCATTTCCAACCATTACCGCAGCCCCCTCGACTTCAGCGACGAACGGCTTGAAGAAATGACTCGCAGCCTGGAACGCCTCGGCACGTCGATTGACAACGTGCTGGAGCTGCTCGACATGCCGGCCGGCGCGAAGTCGGAAGAAGCGGCACAGCTCATGGCTGACGCCAAGGCCAACGAAGAAGCCTTTGAAGAAGCGATGTGCGACGATTTCAACACGGCTCTGGCCAGCGCGGCGATGTTCGATTTGGCGAAGAAGGTCAACATCTATAAAGACGCCGTCGTCAACAACGGCGTGCCCGTCGATTCGTCCGTCGTATCGGAAGTAAAGCGCATCTTCAAGACGATGACCGACATCCTCGGCATTTTGGAAGAACGGTGGAGCGGCCAGAAAGGCGGCGCCAGCAGCAAGGATTACAACGACCTGATGGACGCGATTCTGGAAATCCGCCAGGAATGCCGGGCGCAGAAACAGTATGCTTTGGCCGACGCCATTCGCGATAAGCTGGCGGCCTTGGGTATTACGATTGAAGATTCTCCTCAGGGAGCGCGTTGGAAAAAGTGAAATTTAAACAGCTTCAAGCCTTAAAAGGACGAGCCTATGCGGCCTTTGCCAAAGGCGAGCGGCTGGAGGTGCCCGAACAGGACGCCTCGCGGCTCGACCCGATTTCCCTGGCCTTTGTCGGCGACGCATATTACGCCCTGTATCTGCGGCGGCGTTTAGTACAGACGGGCATTCCAAACGTGCAGGTCCTGCACCTGCTGGCTTCGGAATTCGTATCGGCTAAGGCCCAGGCTTATGTGTACCGTCATATCAAGGAGACGCTGGATGAGACGGAAGCCTCCGTCTGCCAGCGGGCCCGCAACGCCTATTCGCAGGCGCCGAAGAGCGCGTCCGTCGCCGAGTATCACGACAGTACGGCGCTGGAAGCCCTGGTGGGATACTTGATTATGGCGGAGAAAGCCGGCCGCCTCGACGGGCTTATGGATGAAATATACAGGTTTACGAAAGAATATTGTGCAATAAAACATGGAGAAAAGGTGTAACCATGAGCGACGAAAGCATCATTGTCGGACGCAACAGCGTGACGGAAGCGCTGCGTGCCGGCCGGTCCATTACAAAACTATATATAGCTGCCGGAAATGACGCGCCGCCGCTGCTGCGTATCCAGGAGCTGGCCCGCGAGAAGGATATTCTCATAGAACGCGCGCCGGTCAAGATCTTGAATCATCTGGCGCCTGGGAGCCGCCATCAGGGCGTCGTCGCCTTCGCCGCTCCCGTGGCCTATGCCGATTTGACCGACGTGCTTGCCGACGTGGAAGCGTCGGGACGAACGCCGTTTCTGGTGCTGCTGGACGGTATTGAAGACGTGCACAACGTAGGCGCTATTATCCGTACGGCCGAATGCGCCGGCGTCGACGCCGTCCTCCTGCCGAAGCGGCGCAGCGCGCCGATTAACGAAACCGTCGGCAAGACGTCTGCCGGCGCCGTCGAGTATATGCCTATCGTGCAGATCGGCAACACGACGCAGACCTTGAAGAAATTGCAGAAGCGGGGCTTTTGGGTTATCGGCGCCGATATGGACGGTAGCGTCGATTATTTTCACAGCTCTCTGACCGAGCCTATCGTCTTGGTTATCGGCAGCGAAGGCCGGGGCATATCCCATCTGGTAAAGGAAACATGCGACGTTCTCGTGCAGATTCCCATGTTCGGCCAGGTTAATTCCCTCAATGCTTCCGTGGCGGCGGCCCTTTTGATGTATGAAGCCGTGCGCCAGCGGCAGGCGGTGGCGAAATGAAGGATTTGCTGATCGTCGACGGGTACAATATCATTTTTGCCTGGGACGAGCTGAAAAAGCTGGCAGCCCAATCGCTGGACCACGCGCGGGAGAAGCTGACGGATACCCTTGTGAGCTACGGCAAGGCTAAGGGATATAAATTAGTCCTCGTCTTCGACGCGATGTACACGGACGAGGCGGAAAAAAGCATGAAAATCGGCAGGGACTGCGAAGTCATCTTTACGGATAAAGAGGAAACGGCGGACAGCCGCATCGAACGGCTGGTCTACGAGCACCGCAACGACAAGCGCATCATTTACGTCGCTACGTCCGACAGCTCGGAACAGACGCAGGTGCTGGGCACCGGCGCGTACCGCATGCCGGCGAGAGAGCTTGCCGAGGACGTAGAGCGGACGCGGAAGGAAACGGCGGCCTACGACCACCGCAACGTATTGAAGCACGGCGGCCAGCGCAACGAAGTCGTGTACCGCGTGCAGGACGAAGACGTGCTGAGAAAATTAGAAAAAATTCGCAGATCGAAATAGTAGAGGTATAATATGCAGGCAGAAATGCGAGAGGAATTTCCCCGGTCGGACAGATTTGAAGGGATGAGCGACGAAGAAATCGTTCAACTGGCGCAGCAGGAACAGGACGGCGAGGCGATGGATTACATCGTCAATAAGTACCGTAACTTTGTGAAATCCAAAGCGCGGGCCTATTTTCTCGTCGGCGCCGACCGCGACGACATCATTCAGGAAGGCATGATAGGCCTGTATAAAGCGACGAGGGACTTTCGCGGCGACAAGCTGGCCTCGTTCCGGGCCTTTGCCGAGCTGTGCGTTACGCGGCAGATCATTACGGCTATCAAGACGGCGACGAGGCAGAAGCATATTCCCCTCAACTCGTACGTATCCTTGAATAAGCCGATTTATGAAGATGAATCGGATCGGACGCTGCAGGATATTCTGTCGGGAATCCGCGTCAGCGACCCGGAAGAGCTCGTCATCAGCCGGGAGGAATTTGCCGACATCGAGCTGAAGATGAACGAAATCCTGAGCGACCTAGAATGGCAGGTGCTGACGGCCTATCTGGAAGGGAAGTCCTACAACGAGATGTCCAAAGAACTGCATCGCCACGTAAAATCCATCGACAACGCCCTGCAGCGCGTCAAGCGCAAGCTGGAACGTTATTTGGAAAACCGGGATGGAGAAAATAAATCAGAACCTATTGATAGAAAAGGCAAATGAGTGTACAATAGTATCGTTAAGCATGTGTTGTAAGGAGGATTAGCGTGATTACTGTATTGGAAATCTTAGTTGTCATCTTGTCTCTGATTCTTATCGGCGTTGTCGTAGCCCAAAAAAGCAAGACTCAAGGCATGGGCGCCGGCTTCGGCGGAGGCGCGGAAGACCTGTTTGGCAGCAGAGCCCGCGGTATGGACGCATTGCTGTCTAAAGTAACTATCGTCGTATCTATTGCCTTTGCAATCGTGACATTGATTTTAGGCAGATTGCTGAATACATTTTAATGAACGTTATGGCCTGCGGCGTCGTCGCAGGCTTTTTTCATATGCAGACGAACGACAGAGAAAGGGAATGTATAAAGAGTATGAATTTGAAGTTGTCCCATGATATAATGGATATATGTAATATGGAACCGGACGGCATTACCGTGGAGGACTGCGCCGAGCGGCTGCATCTGTCAGGCGGGGAGCTGTCCGAACTGTTTGAAACCTTTGAAGAGATGATAAGGAGGGGGAGTCTCGTGAGAATATCCGAAGAACGCTACGGCGCATCTAAGCGGGCTCAGGAAATCGTAGGCATATACAAGGGATATACGCCTACCTTTGGATTTGTCCTCTGCGAAAATATGCAGGACGATATTTACATTGCCGAGCAGTACCGGCATACGGCCATGAATAACGACAAGGTAGCCGTGCGCATTATTCAGAGCGGCAGCGGCCGCCATAAAACGGAAGGGGAAATTATCCGCATTGTCGAGCGGGCGAATAAGACCCTGGTCGGGACGTTCGAGCGGGAAAAGCAATGTGGCTTCGTCCGTCCTGACGACGAACGGATCCGGGAGGATATCTATATTCCCCTGGATAAAACGGCCGGCGCCCGCAGCAGCGCCCGCGTCCTCGTGACCATTACGAAATGGCCTGAAGAAGGCCGCAAGGCCGAAGGCGAAGTGACGGAAATATTAGGGTATGACGGCGACAAGGACTTGGATATTAAAGTCATCATGGCTCGTCACGGATTGCCCTTTGCCTTTCCCGACGACGTATTGAAGGAGGCCGACTCTATCGACAGGACTGTCGTATTGGAAGACGGCCGCCGCGATTACCGTCATCGCCAGCTCATTACGATTGACGGCGAAGACGCCAAGGATTTGGACGACGCCATCGACGTGGAACGCCTGTCTAACGGCAATTACCGCTTAGGCGTATACATTGCCGACGTAAGCTATTACGTGCGGCCCCGCACGCTGCTCGACGCCGAAGCGTACGAACGCGGCACGAGCGTATACCTCGTCGACAGGGTCATTCCGATGCTGCCGACGGTTCTTTCCAACGATATGTGCAGCCTCAATGCCGGTCAGGACCGCTATTCCATGACCTGCGTAATGGAAATCGACAAGGAAGGCAAGGTCGTCAAGGCCGACATCGGACCGGCCGTCATCCGCGTAAAGCGGCGCTGCAACTATAAAGAAGTCAAAAAAGCCTTAGTTGACGATATTATCCCCGACGACTTGCAGCCCTTTATGCCCATGCTGCGGGACCTGCAGGACGTAGCGCAGATTTTGAAGCAGATGCGGCTGCGCCGCGGCGCCATCGATTTCGATTTTCCCGAATACAAGGTTATCCTCGACGAAGAAGGCAAGCCCTTGCGGCTGGAAAAGAGAGAGCGGACGATTGCCGAGCAAATCGTAGAGGAATGTATGCTCATCGCCAACGAGACTGTCGCCGCCTATTTGCGAGACAGCGAAAATCCGGCCGTATACCGGGTGCACGAAACGCCCGAGCCGGAACGGCTGGAGATGATGCGCACCGTGCTGGCCAGCTTTGATTTGCCTGTGCCGTCAGGCGACGACGTCAAGCCCGCCGATTTTCAGAAGCTGCTAAAGCAGTCCAAGGGGACGAGTGCCGAACTCGTCGTGCAGACCATTGCCCTGCGCTCCATGCAGCAGGCCCGGTATTCGACGAATAACGCCGGCCACTTCGGCTTGGCTTCGGAGTGTTACACCCATTTTACATCGCCTATCCGCCGCTATCCCGACTTGATGGTGCACCGGCTGATCCGGCAGAATAAAAAACGAGGCAAGCTGACTCAGGAAGAAGCCCAGCAGTCCCTGGCGTACCATACGATCGCCGCCGATCAGGCCAGCTCCCGCGAGCGCATCGCCGTCGAGGCTGAACGGGAAACGGACGATTTAAAGAAGGCTCAGTACATGGTCCCCTTTATCGGCCAGCCCTATGAGGCCCATATTACGGGGATTACGTCCTTCGGCCTGTTCGTCGGCCTGGAAAACGGCATTGAAGGGCTGGTTCACATTTCCCTGCTGACCGACGATAATTACGAGTTCGACGAAGGGACGTATACGATGCGGGGACAGCATGGCGGGCGCGTATATCATCTGGGCGACATGATGGAAGTGACGCTGGCGAAGGTCAACGTCGAAAAATGTGAAATCGATTTTGTTCCCGGCAAGGTAGAATCGCTGGAGGATTTGCGGCAGCTCATGGCGGCCGGCGCCGAACGGCGGCACAGGAAGAACGGCAGCCGGAGCGGTAAGCAGGAAGTGACGAAGCGAAACTGGTTTGCCGACGCTGCAGATTCCCAGAAAGGGAAGAAAAAGAAGAAGGACAAAAAAGGCAAGAAAAAGGGCAAGAAGGATAAAAAACGCAAGGGCAAGAAGTCCAGGAAAAAATAGGAGGAACTGCCAGTGGCACAATCACCGAGTGGCGTAAAATATATTACGGACAACCGCAAAGCGCGCCACGATTATTTTATTCATGAAACCTACGAAGCGGGAATCGCCTTGACGGGGACGGAAGTGAAATCCCTGCGGCAGGGGAAGGTCAACCTGAAGGACAGCTTTTGCCGCATTGAAAACGGCGAGGTGTTTCTGGTCGGCATGCACATCAGCCCCTACGACCAGGGAAACCGCTTCAACCACGACCCGCTGCGGACGCGGAAGCTCCTGCTTCATAAGTATGAAATACTCAAGCTGTTAGGGCGTATTAAAGAAAAGGGATATACCTTGATTCCCCTGAACTTATATTTCAAAAAGGGCAAGGTCAAAGTGACGATCGCCTTGACGACAGGGAAGAAGCTGTATGACAAACGGCAGGCTCTGGCCGAAAAGGAAGCGAAGCGGGATATTGAACGGCGCATGAAAGAACGCCGCTGATATGAAATCAAACGAAACCTCTGAATGGCAATGGATGCCGTTCAGAGGTTTTTCCATTTCTTCTTAGATTTACGATTTCAGCTATGTGTTTCTAAAACATGCAAATAAATGCTGCTAAATGCAATTATTTACAGAGAATTTGCAATATATTTTCTGGAACTACATATAGATGCCGTAGGATATAGGTATAGCAAGACATTATATGGAAAGCATCATATTGTCGTACACACAGGAGGAAATGGACATGAATATGAAACGGTGGATGAAAGGCATAAGTGTATCTTTAATGCTGGTAGCTGCAGCCGCAAGCTTCGGCGGCTGCGGAAGTTTCGGCGGCAGCAGCGACAAACAGCCCTTTACGATTGCGTATGCTCCCAATGAATCGACAGAGCAGAGCGCCGATGCCCGCAGTGCGTTATCGGCAGATTTAGGCAAAAAGCTGGGACGGGAAGTAAAGGAAATCAGCGCGTCTGACTACAACGGCATCATCGAGGCCTTGCGGACGAAAAAGGCCGATATGGCTTATTTGGGAGCGGAGGGCATCTCCCTGGCGAACCAGCGCTTAGACGGCAACGTAGACGTCATCGTCATGAAGGCGCCCGACGGCGACAAGGCGAAGGCCCTGTATCATTCCGTCTTTATTACGAGGGCAGACCGTTCGGATATCAATTCTCTTCAGGATGTAAAGGGCAAGAAGATGGCCTTTGTCGATCCGGGCTCCACGTCGGGCAATCTTATTCCGACGAGCATGATTATGAAAGCGTTCCCGAATGAAAATCTGGACAGCGAAACGCTGCACATGAATGAAAAATTCTTCGCTTCGGCAATGTATGCCGGCAAGCATCAGGCCAGCATCCAGGCCGTCGCTAAGGGCGATGTAGATGTAGCTGCTGTATCAGATCAGATTCTGCAGGCTGAAATTAACAGCGGCAACGTTAAGGCCGGCGATATTAAGGTGATTGCGACCTCTGACCCAATTCCTTCGGAAGGCATGATTATCCGCGCCGATATGGATCAAAATCTGCGCAAGACACTGACTGATTTCCTCCTGCAGTACAATAACGAGGACTATTTTACGAAGGTCATTAAGGTGAAGGGCGCGCGCTTTGTCGAAGCTTCCAAGGCTGACTACCAGCCCATCATCGAGCTGAACCAGCTCCTCAACACGTAAGGAGGACGGACAGCATGAATGGGACAGAACAGCCCGTCGTCGTATTTGATCATGTCTGCAAGCGCTATGGAAACGGCACGCTGGGACTAAACGATGTCAGCTTTTCCGTATATCCGGGAGAATTTATCGCCGTCATCGGCCCGTCCGGCGCCGGAAAGTCGACGCTCCTCCGCTCCGTCAACAAGCTCCACGACGTGACGGAAGGGCGCATACTCATCGGCGGTGAGGATATTTCCCAAGCCCGGGGCAGCCATTTGCGGACGTTGCGGAGGAAAATAGGCATGATTTTCCAGAACTACAACCTGGTATACCGCTTATCGGTGCTGCAGAACGTGCTCCACGGCCGGCTGGGCTATATGGGCTCCTTGCAGGGGATGATAGGACGGTATCGGGAAGAAGACAAGGAAAAGGCTGTAGAGCTGCTGAAAGAAATCGACATGGGCGATTTTCTCAATACGCGGGCTGCCGACCTGTCTGGGGGACAGAAGCAGCGCGTAGGCATTGCCCGGGCGTTTATGCAGGAACCGCAGATTCTTCTCTGCGACGAACCCATTGCTTCCCTGGACCCGTCGAGCGCTAAAATTATCATGGATATGATTTATTCCATGGCCTCGCGCCGCCGCATCGCCTGTTTGGTCAACCTGCATCAGATCGACGTGGCCAAGGCCTATGCGACCCGCGTCATCGGACTGCGGAAGGGACGCATCGTCTTTGACGGCCCGCCGGGCGATATGGACGACGGCGTGATTCAGGCTATTTACGGCGTATCAGCCGACGAACTTGCGATAAAGGAACGAAACGTATGAAACAGAACGAATCTCATGTAATCTATACGATGACTGGGCTTATGGCGGCGGCCTTTATCGCCGCCACGGCCTATACAGGCTTTAATCCGGCGGAAATTATACCGCAGCTGGGCGAGGGATGGAAATTCTTTACGGAAGACTTTTTGCCGCCGCAGGTATCGTTCAGCGAAGCCGTCATGGAATGCATTGCCGTGACGATTTCCCTGGCCATATCGTCGGCCTTTGTTGCGGCAGTGCTGGCCGTCGTGGCCGCCGTATTCGGCAGTGAAAAGACGTCGCCGTCCCGGTATGTTGCCGGCGTCATCCGCGGCGCGGCTACCTTTTTGCGCAACATTCCGACCCTTGTCTGGGCTTTTATCCTCTTTTCCTCCCTGGGCGTCGGCACGAGCGTAGGGTTTATCGCCCTGGTGATTACCAGCTTCGCCTTTATGACCCGAACGTTTATCGAGGTTATTGACGAAATTCCTCAGGACACGTTAGAATGTATGGAAGCCGTAGGCGCCGATTTCTGGCAGCGCATGTTCCAGTGCGTGATTCCCTGCTGCATAGCCGGCTTTATTTCATGGTTTCTCTATTGCCTGGAAGTCAATATCCGCGCCTCGACCATCGTCGGCATGGTAGGAGGCGGCGGCAGCGGCATGGTTCTGCTGTCGTATCTGAAAGCCTTTAAATATCCGCAGGCCGCCGGCATCATCTTGATGATTGCGGCAATTGTCATCATAGTAGATATCATGACGGGATGCTTGCGAAAGAGAGTGATGAATCCATGAATATAGAAGAAGTTACAGCCGTAGATTCGGCCGTAAGGCCCAAGAGAAAGGGCAAGAAACACATAGATGTCGGCGTCCGCGGGGGAGATCATTTCATCGCCCTGTTCCTGGCCGGCACGACGGCAGCCGCCGCGGTGTCTCTGTATATGCTGCATATTGACTGGCTGCAGCTGGCGGAACGTTCCTCTGGCATCGTTGAAATTTTTTGGAAAATGGCTCATATGACGACGGACAGCGTCGACTTTACCCTGCTTTCTTTCGCCGACACCTTTTCCATTATGGTGCTGGCTACGGTGTACAGTATATTCCTCGGCCTTGTTTTCGGGCTATTGGCTGCGGAAAACGTCGTCGGCAGCAGAATCGCTGCCGGGGCGGTCAAGGCCTTCTTTACCTTTTTGCGGGCTGTGCCGACGCCCGTATGGGTTCTGCTGATGCTGGTCTGCTTCGGATTCGGCCCCGTAGCGGGCGTTACGGGTTTATCGATTCATACCGTGGCTTTTTTTACCCGGGCCTTTTCCCAGGCCTTCGAGGACGTGCCGCAGGATACGATAGACGGCTTGGCGGCCTTAGGCGCGACGCGCTGGCAGATTATCTGCTGCGGCCTGCTGCCCAGCGCCGTCACGCAGCTCGTTGCCTGGATTGCCCTGCGGTTTGAAATCAATTTTGCCGAATGCGCGATCCTGGGGATGGTAGGAGCCGGCGGCATCGGCTTCGCTATTTCCACGAGCATACAAAACTATCAGTATGGACAAGCAGGACTCGCCGTTTTTCTGGTGTTCGCCTTCGCTTTTTGCTTAGAACGCGGCTTTTTGCTGGTCAAGCGGTCCATGCAGTAAAGGAGTGGTAACGTTGAAATTTTATAATCCTGTGCGCATCCTTGCCGGACATGACGGCTTGGAAAAGCTGGCTCTTTATCTAGGGAAAACGAGCCGGGAGAAGAAGATTCTCCTGCTGACCCGCGGCATGGATTTCTCTCAAAGTCCTGCCGGACAGGCTCTGCAGCAGGCTTTGGCAGGACACGACGTCCGGGAAGAAGAGCTGACTCTTTCCAATCCCGACGTGGCCGATATGGCCGCTATGCTGGAACGGGTTGGCGGCGAGTCGTACGGCCTCATCCTTGCCGTCGGCGGCGGCAGCGTCATGGATACGGCGAAGACATTGGCCCTGGCGATTCCTGCCGGCATCCGGGGAACGGAAGGGCTGCGGGCCTTTATCGCAGCAGAGGCGTATGAAACAGTGCAGCCTGTTCCCTGGATCGGCGTGCCGACGACGTCCGGTACGGGCTCAGAAGTGACGCCGTGGGCGACCGTATGGGACCGGGAACGGGAATGCAAGATGTCCTGCAGTTATACCCGTAATTTTGCGGCTCTGGCTGTCGTCGATCCGGTGTTTACGCTTACCTGCCCAGTATCGCTGACTATATCGTCGGCGCTGGATGCCTTGTGCCACAGTACGGAGTCGTTCTGGGCCCGCCGTACGAATGAAGTATCGCAGACCTTCGCCTTATTGTCCATCGGACTCATTCGCCGTCATTTAGAGGACTTGGCGGCTCATCCGAACGACGCGGAGCTGCGCCTGCTCATCGGCAAGGCTAGCTTATATGCCGGACTGGCCTTCAGCAATACGAAGACGACGGTCTGCCATTCCGTATCGTACCCCATGACGGAAAAGTTCGGCGTGCCTCATGGCACGGCGGCGGCTTTGACGCTGGGCGATTTCATGGATTTCAATAAAGCGGCGATTCCCCGCTATGCAGAGCTGCTGGCAGCATACCAATGCGCTTCGGCGGCAGAGGTCAAAGACTGGATATTCCATATGCTGTCTCTCGGCGGCTTCGCCCTTCGCCTGCGGGACTACGGCATCGGCAGCGGCGATATTCCTTACATCGTCGGTCACGCTTTCACTAAAGGACGGGCGGACAACAATCCTGTCGACGTACGGCCCGAAGATGTGCAGGCTGTACTGGAACGTATTTTTTAATCGCGACGATGAAAAAAGCTTGAAACAAAGGGACTTTTTAGAGTCCCATGTTTCAAGCTTTTTCGTTTGCAGCGATTAATATATGGTCATATTCTTTTCTTTGTACTGTTCAAAGATCTTGATGGCCTCTTCGCGGCCCATCTGCCGCAAGGCCAGCGTATCTTCGTCGGCGCAGCCCCGCTTGATGAAATCGTAAATGAAGTCGTCGCGGAAGCCGATGGCGGCGGCGTCTTTGGCGCTGTTGCCGTAATACACCGTTTTAATATTCGCCCAGATGATGGCCGAAAGGCACATGGGGCAGGGTTCGGCCGACGTGTAGAGCTCGCAGCCCGACAGGTCGTACGTGCCGAGGCTGCGGCAGGCGTCGCGGATGGCCTGTATTTCGCCGTGACAGGTTGGGTCGTTGTTTTTCAATACTTCGTTATGGCCGCGCCCGACGATGACGCCGTCCTTGACGACGACGGCGCCGAAGGGGCCGCCGTGGCCTGTTTCTAAATTTTTTGCCGATTCGGCAATAGCTTCGTCCATGAAATTCATCGTATGTCATTCCTCCGTGATTCGCAGATTTCTTTTTGCGCCTCGCATATTATACCATAGGCAGGCGGGAAAACGAAATGGTTTGGGCGGCCGGCCTTGTTTTGTATGAATGAATAGATAATCAAAACGATAAATGATATAATAAGAGAGATATTTTGTATTATGTGTGCTACAGAAATTTAGGAGGACTACTATGAAGTGCCGCTATTGCGATAGAGAAGCCGTCTATGACGACGGCATGTGCGAATCGTGCCATCGCTTGTACCAGCAGTACGAGCAGGCCGAAGCCAAGGTTATGTCGGATCACGAACGGGACAGCTTCCGCGGGCAGACGATCGAAGAAGATGGTACGGTACGGGACGAACAGAAAGCCTATGAGGAGCAGATGCGCGAACAGCAGCGCCGCCGTTCAGGCGTGCGCATCATCACGTCGGGGTTGTCCTGGCGCGTCAAGCTGGCCCTGGGCTTTATCGTATTCTGCATCGTCGCCGTCATCATCAGCGCCCTTGGCTTTATCATCATGGCGATGCCCTATTTGTTGGGCGCGCTGGTCATTTATTTTGTATATAACATCGTCAAGGCGTTTCTGCATCGGTAAGAGGAGGCTGACATGAAGGAAACATTGTTGATTATAGATGGAAGCAGCCTGTTATACCGGGCCTTTTACGCCATCCCCTCCCTGACGGACAGCCAGGGCCGGCCGACGAACGCCGTGTACGGCTTTTTGAACATGCTGCTTAAATTGTACGAGCAGCTGGAGCCCCATTACGTAGCCGTAGCCTTTGACAAGGACAAGCATACCTTCCGAAACGACTTGTACGACGGCTATAAGGCGACGCGCAAGCCGGCGCCCGACGACCTGCGGCCCCAGTTCCCCTTGATACGGGAAGTGCTGGAATGCCTGGGCATTCATGTCCTGGAGCTGGAAGGCTATGAAGGCGACGACATTATCGGCACCGTTGCCCGGCAGATGGAAGCGAAGGATTTTCACATCGACATCGTGACGGGAGACCGCGACGCGCTGCAGCTCGTCGATGAAAATGTCACGGTCCATTTGACGAAAAAGGGCATTACAAATATGCTGGCCGTTACGCCCGACGTCATGGAGGCGGAATACGGCTACGCGCCGTCCCAGGTCGTCGACATGAAGGCCCTCATGGGTGATACGGCCGACAATATTCCCGGCGTTCCCGGCGTCGGAGAAAAGACGGCGGCGAAGCTCATCGCTCAATTTCAGCATGTAGAGACACTGTACGACCGTATCGGCGAAGTGAAAGGCAAGAAATTGCAGGAAAAGCTGGCCGACAACAAGGACAAAGCCTTTTTGTCCAAGGAACTGGCGACGATCTGCTGCAGCGTGCCCGTCGAGTATAGTCTGGACATGTTCCTGCCGCAGCCGCGCAAGGAAGACGTATCCGCCTTGTTCCGCAGCCTGGGCTTTAAAAACATGCTGGCCCGGTTTGCTGCCTTCGACCGCTTTGCATCCTTAGCTGATGAGGAACCGGCACAGGACGTATCCCTGCAGCTGCTGGACGACTTGCAGCCCCAGGACTTGGCCGGCCAGGTCGTCGCCGTAGAAGGCGTGTATGAACCGGCCGCGCCCCTGCCTGTGCTGAAGGCCTTAGCCATTGCGGGAAATCAGGGCGTCTTCGTCGTGCCGGCAGGACGGGAAGGAGAGTATCTCCGCGCCTTGGCCGACGCGGCTTTAGTCGTCACGTCGCAGGGCAAGCAGCTCGTCAAGGCGGAGTCGCCCTATACGGACAAGCGCCTGCCCTTGGCGGATATCATACTGGCGGCGTATTTGCTGGATCCGACGCGGACCGCCTATGGCCTGGCGTATTTATCGGAAAAATTTGCCGTGCCTTTGCAGGAAAGCGGCGACGAAGCCCTGCGCCTGGCCGGCGACGCGCAGTTTTCCTTCGACGTCTGGCCCAAGGCGGCAGAAGTCTTGGAGCAGGCCGGCTTGACGACCTTGTACGATACGATTGAAATTCCCTTGATTCATACGCTGGCCGTCATGGAAATGAACGGCTTTACCGTCGATACGGAACGGCTCATGGATATGGAACGGGAGTTGTCGCTGGAAGCGGACAAGCTGGAAGAGGAAATTTACGACGATGCCGGCGAGACCTTCAACATCAATTCGACGAAGCAGCTCGGCGTCATCTTATTTGAAAAGCTGGGATTGCCGGTTATCAAGAAGACGAAGACAGGCTATTCGACAGATTCGGCCGTATTGGAAGCCCTCATGGACCAGCATCCTATGATCCCGAAAATACTGCAGTTCCGGGCTTTGAAAAAGCTGATTTCCACCTATCTGGACGGCTTGGAACCCTTGATTTCCCGGGAAACGGGCCGCATTTACACGTCCTTTAACCAGATGGTCACAGCGACGGGCCGCCTGAGCAGCTCGGACCCGAACTTGCAGAACATTCCTATCCGAACCGAGCAGGGACGCAAAATCCGCTCCTTATTCGTGCCGGGCGAAGGATACGACTACATCGTATCCGGCGACTACTCGCAGATCGAGCTGCGCCTTCTGGCTCATTTGTCCCAGGACCCGACGATGATCGACGGCTTCAAGAAAAATCAGGACATCCATCGCCGCACGGCGTCGGAAGTCTTCGGCATTCCCTGGGACGAGGTCACGCCGGAGCAGCGCTCCCATGCCAAAGCCGTCAATTTCGGCATTATTTACGGCATCAGCGACTTCGGACTGGCCCGCAATATTTCGATTTCCCGTCAGCAGGCCAAGGAATATATCGATTCCTATTTCGCCCGCTACAGCACGATTCACGCTTACATGGACAAGCTCGTGGCGGAAGCCCGCGAAACGGGGATGGCCAAGACCATGTTCGGACGCATCCGCACGCTGACAGATATTAACAGCAAGAACTTTACGCGCCGTTCCTTTGCCGAGCGGACGGCGATGAACACGCCTATCCAGGGCAGCGCCGCCGATATCATCAAGCTGGCCATGAACGCCGTTCAGGACGAATTGGAACGCCGCAGCTTGCGAAGCCGCCTTCTCGTGCAGGTTCACGACGAGCTCGTCCTGGAAGTGCCGGCTGACGAGCGGGAAGAAGTGGAAACGCTGCTGAAGGATACGATGGAGCACATCGTGACCTTGTCGGTGCCCCTGGTCGTCGATATTCACTGCGGCCGGAACTGGGAAGAAGCAAAATAGGAGGAGTTATATGCCTGAATTGCCGGAAGTAGAATCGGTGCGCGCCTATATTGAAGCGCACGCAGTGGGAAAACGGATTGAAGACGTACGGCTCTTGCTGCCGCGCCTGGTGAAAAACACGACGCCTGAAGAATTTTGCCGCCGATTGACGGGACAAACGATATCAGCCGTCAGCCGCAAGGGAAAATATTTGCTTCTTCGCTGCAGCGGCGGTCCGTCTCTGCTTGTGCATTTGCGCATGACCGGCAGCCTCATCTATCAGGAGGAGTACGAAGAAATACGAGGGCAGCGCATTATTTTTGCATTAAATGAAGGGTATATCCTGTATCGCGACGTCCGCACCCTCGGGTGCCTGTGGCTCGTGCCGCCGGAGGGGCCGACGGGTATTTCCGGCTACGATTCGCTGGGACCTGACGGCAACAGCAACGAATTTACTCTTTCCTATTTGCAGGAGTCCCTCCAATCGTCGAAGCGTTCCGTCAAATCCTTTTTGCTCGATCAGACCTGCGTAGCCGGCTTGGGCAATATTTACGCCGACGAGGCGCTGTTCCTTGCCGGCGTCAGGCCCCAGCGCCGCTGCTGTGATATAAGCCCCGACGAATGCCGCAGACTCCACGAGGCCATTGGGGTCGTGCTGCGGCAGGGATTGGCCCATGGCGGCACGACGATACGCGACTTTATCAGCGGCAACGGCCAGGAAGGGTCGAACCAGGCCTTTTTGCAGGTATACGGCAAAGAAGGGACGCCGTGCCCGCGCTGCGGCCATACGATTATCTATACGAAGTTTGCCGGCAGGGGAACGCATTATTGCCCTCACTGCCAGGTGTAAGGAGGAACTTGTCATGTATCGCATTGGATTGACCGGCGGGATTGCGTCGGGAAAAAGTACGGTCGTATCGATGCTGCGGGAGCTCGGCGCATCCGTCGTGGACTGCGACGTCCTGGCGCGCGATGTCGTGCGGCCCGGCACGAAGGGGCTGGCTGCCGTAGCGGCGGCCTTCGGCCCGAAAGCAATAAGAGAAGACGGGACGATGGACCGGGCCTATATCGGCGGCGTCGTGTTCAACGACGCTGAACGCAAGGCGGAACTGGAAGGCATTTTATTTCCCTTGATTTACGAGCGAATCGACGAAGAACTCCAGCACATAGAGGAAGGGGAGAAGAAATCCTTCGTTTTTCTTGACATGCCCTTATTATTTGAGATAGAATATCAAGCGTATGTCGATGAAGTATGGCTCGTATGCGTAGATGGGCCGACGCAGCTGGAACGGCTCATGGCCCGGAATCATTTTTCACGGGAAGAAGCGGAGGCCCGCATTCGTGCGCAGATGCCTGCAGAGAAAAAACGCGCCCTGTCGCAGGTCGTCATCGACAACAACGGCGCCTTAGCTCAAACGGAAGAACAGGTGCGGGCGCAGTGGGCGCTGCTGATGGATAGAATTCAAAGAGGATAGGAGACTGCGTTGAGACGGAAGACCCAGACAAAAGATAAAATTATCATAGCAGTAGTGCTGGCGTGTTTTTCAGCGACCTATTTCTGCTCGTGGAAAGACGACGTGCTGCGGAAATTCGTCTATCCTCTTCAGTACGACTACATGGTGCGCCAATATTCGTATGAAGACGGCGTCAGCCCCGCCTTGGTCGCGGCGGTGATTCTCGTGGAGAGCAAGTTCAACGAAGACGCCTTTTCCCATCGCGGCGCTTCGGGGCTGATGCAGATCATGCCGGAAACGGGCGAATGGATTGCCGGAGAAATGGGAATCGAAAATTTTACGCCCGACCAATTGACAAATGTGCAGACAAATATTAAAATGGGTACGTGGTATCTGGCCTATCTTCTGCATGAGTATGACGGCAATAAGGTATTGGCCCTGGCTGCGTATAACGCCGGCCGCGGACACGTCGACTCCTGGATGGAAGAATATGGTTGGGAAAAAAATTTTTCAGAAATTGAAAAAATACCCTTTACAGAAACGCGAGAGTATGTTAAGATAGTTTTGTTGAATGAACAGCAATACAAACATCTTTACAAGTTTTAATTGACTATGCGGTTGTGGCGGAATGGCAGACGCGCTGTCTTCAGGCGGCAGTAATCTTTCGATTGTGTGGGTTCAACTCCCACCAACCGCACCATTTTTTCTCTTATGGATGAAGCATTGATTGAAACATTCAAACAATGGAATATTGCATCTATTCTCCCACTTCAGGTGGGAGATTTTCAGTTATTGACGGAATATCGCATGGTGCAGGAAAACGGCGGCGATAAGGAGTACCTGCTGTTTGCCTATTGCAACGTCGACAATAACTGGTCTGTACGGGCGATATTCAATCCCGATTCGGAAGAGTTTTCCGTCCGCACGGACATCGGCATGCTGGAGTTTGCCCTGATCGAGTTTATTACCAGTGATTTCGCCATGTTCCGGGCGATGGTGGAAGACCGGCTGGCCCGGATCATCCGCGACTACTATGTAGAGCCGAGCCGTAATTTCAGCGTCATACTGAAGAACAAGGGTCTGCCCGACGTAGACTGGGATGAGTTCCTTCCGGCAGAATACGGCGGATTCCGCTGCCTCATCCGGCCGAATCAGGCCGTGCGGATTATTAACGGCTCGTACATGATCCTTTCCTATTACCAGAAGGAGTCGCGAAGCGGCTTGGCCGTCATGTACAACGTTCTCCGCGACGATTTTTTTGCGGAGCGGCGGATTCATAACTTTCCAAACCTGGTTCATGATTTTGACGGCTCGTCCCTGGAGGGGCTGAAACGGGCGCTGCAGCAGCGTTTGCTGCCGGTGTTGGACTCTATTTCGGCCGATATATCCTGATTTGCCCTTGCGGCGTTGTCAGAAGGCGGCTGAAGTGGTATACTAAACGTAATTTAGATTCTTTTATGTAAGAGTGGGTGCGAGCCCACTCTTAACTTTTACCTGTATGAATTTTTAGAAGGATAGCTGGTGAATGGCATGAAGCGTGAACATATTGAAACAATGATTTCTCAGGAAGTAGAACGGATTATCAGCGGTACGGCTTTAGAACTCGTCGACGTCGAATATGTCCGCGAAAAAAACTGGTACCTCCGCGTGTTTATCGACAAAGAAGGGGGCGTCGATTTGGAGGACTGTCAGGCAGTCAGTGAAAAGCTGAGCAAAGTTCTCGATGAAAAGGACCCTATACAAGAAAATTATCTGCTGGAAGTATCGTCTCCAGGACTGGACCGCATCTTGAAAAAGGATAAGGATTTTGTCCGCTACGCCGGCAGAACCGTGGATATTCACTTTTTCCAGCCCTACAACGGCAAAAAAGACCTGGTAGCCGATTTGGTAGGGAAAGGCGAAGACGGCAAGCTGACCGTCCGGGTCGATGGAAATGAAGAGATATTAGATATGAAAACTATATCGCAGGTTCGTCTGCATATTGATTTTTAATGGAGGGTGTAACCGTGAATAAGGAATTGCTCAATGCTATTGCGTTTTTGTCTAAAGAAAAAGGGGTGTCGACAGACGTCATCTGCGACTCCCTGGAAGCCGTGCTGATTACGGCCTATAAGAAGGAACCGGAAGCCAACCCCCTGGCCGATGTAGAGCTGAATCGGGAAACAGGCGATTACCGCATCGTAGCGGCGAAAACCGTCGTGGAAGACGTCGTCAACGACCATGGGGAAATCTCCCTGGCAGACGCCCGCAAGCTGAACCCGGAATACGAAGTCGGAGACGTAGTCAACGTCGACGTAACGCCGTCCAACTTCGGCCGCATCGCCGCCCAGGCGGCCAAGCAGGTCATGATCCAGCGCCTCCGCGAAGCGGAACGGAGCATCGTCTACGACGAATTTTACAATCGTACGGACGACATCATTACCGGCTTGATTCAGCGGATTGAAAACAAGAACGTCTATGTCGACTTGGGCAAGGCCGAAGCGATTCTGCCGGCGTCGGAACAGATTCCGACGGAAACCTACACGGTCGGCCAGCGCATCAAATGCTATGTCGTAGAAGTGCGCAAGACGACGAAAGGCGCGCAGATCCTCGTATCGCGTACCCATCCTGGCTTATTGAAGCGGCTCTTCGAGCTGGAAGTGCCGGAAATTTACGAAGGAGTGGTGGAACTGAAATCCGTAGCCCGCGAACCAGGCCGCCGTTCCAAGATCGCCGTGTATTCCCGCGATGAAAATGTCGATTCCGTCGGCGCCTGCGTCGGCCCGAAAGGGAGCCGCGTACAGAATATCGTGACGGAACTGCAGAACGAAAAAATTGATATCGTCAAATGGGACGAAGACCCGGCCGTGTACATCGCCAATGCCCTGAGCCCGGCTCAGGTCGTTTCCGTTACCGTCGACGAAGGAGAAAAGGCGTCGAGCGTCGTCGTTCCCGATTATCAGCTGTCCCTGGCCATCGGCAAGGCCGGCCAGAACGCCCGCTTGGCAGCTAAGCTGACGAATTGGAAAATCGATATTAAGAGTGAAAGCCAGGCCGCTGCCCTTGCCAGCGAAGAAGCTTCTTCGGCTGATGAAGAAGTGGAACAGGAAGACATCCTGAGCGAATTGGATATGCCGGCGGCTGAAGACGGACAAGGCGAAGCCTGAGGAGGTATAGATGAAAAAGAAAAAAATACCTCTGCGCGTCTGTGCTGGCTGTCAGGAACAGAAGAGCAAGAAGGAAATGATCCGCGTTGTCCGCACGCCGGAAGGCGCCGTGGAAATCGACAAGACCGGCAAAAAATCCGGGCGGGGCGTGTATATCTGTCAGAATTCGGCCTGCCTGGAAAAAGCGTATAAAGAACATCGTCTGGAACGGTCTTTAAAGACGAAGGTGTCCGACGAAATTTATGAAAGCCTGCGGCAGGAATTGTCATGACCGCGCAGGAACGGATCGGCAATCTGCTTGGCCTTGCCTGCCGGGCCCGCAAGACGATTTGCGGCGATTTCGCGGCGGAGAAGCATTTGAAGAACCATACAGTTCCCATGCTGTTTTTGGCAGCAGACGGCGGAGCCGACAACGTGGAAAAGTACCGCCGCCTGGCAGCGCGCAAGGGGATTGCCGTTGTAGATATATTGACGAAGGAAGAGCTGGGCAGGGCCGTCGGAAAGATGCAGAACGTCGTCGTCCTGCTGACGGACGCCGGCTTTGCCAAGGCTGTAGATAAAGTGTTGAGAACGACTGAAAAGGGGGTAACTAGATGACAAAACGTGTATACGAAGTTGCAAAAGAATATGGCGTATCCGCCAAAAACGTCATCAAAGTATTAGGCGATCATAATATCAAGGCTGGTAATTTTACGGGCATCGACGATTCGATGAGAGCCATATTAGATAAATCCTTTAAGGAACCCAAGAAGGCTGAAAAGCCGGCAGAACAAAAAAAAGGAATGGAAGGAACTGGCCGCAAAGTGAACGATAACAACCGCGCTAAGCAAGCGAAACCGCAGGAAGGACAAAAACAAGGAAATTCCCATAAGCAAAATCGTCCTGAACAGGGAAACAACGCCAAAAAGCAGGCTCAGCCGGCGCGGAACGGCAATAAAAATCAGCAGAGCGGTTCATCCGGCCAGAATCATCAGAACAACCGCGGTCAGGACAACAAGAAAAACGCCGGACAGCAGAACGCAAAGTCGTCCGGCAATCAGAACAACCGTCAGAATGGGAATCAGCAAAATAAGCAGAACCAGCAGAACAACGGCGGCAAGCGGACGAAGTTCTTCGGCCGTTCTTCGCAAAACGGCGACGAAGGGCAGAATGCCGGCCGCAGCGACAATAAGAAAAATAAGCGCAACCAGAATAACAATAACCCCAACGGCAAAAACAACAGACCTCACACACTTTTATCTAACGTGTTGAACAAAGGCAAAAATAAAAATAACAAGAACAACAAGAAGCAGGGCGGCCATCACGATATGGGCGACGGCGAACTGGCGAAGAAAAAGAATTACCCCACGTCTATCGAGCTGCCGGAAACGATTATCGTCAAGGATTTCGCGGAAAAGCTGGGCCGCGAAGTCGGCGAAGTCATTAAAAAGCTGCTCATGGGCGGCATTATGGCGACGATCAATCAGGAAATCGACTTTGAAACGGCCTCTCTGATTGCCGACGAATTCGGCGTAACGGTTACGCAGGAAGCGCCTCCGGAAGATCCGACGGAAATTGAAGAAATCGTCGACGCGCCGGAAACGCTGAAGGTCCGTCCGCCTGTCGTTACGATCATGGGCCACGTCGACCACGGCAAGACGAGCCTCCTCGACGCGATTCGCCAGACGAACGTGACGAGCCACGAAGCCGGCGGCATTACGCAGCATATCGGCGCTTACCAGGTACGCTACAACGGTAAGAAGATTACCTTCATGGATACGCCGGGCCACGAAGCCTTTACGGCTATGCGCGCCCGCGGCGCCCAGGTTACGGATATCGCCGTCCTCGTCGTCGCAGCGGACGACGGCGTTATGCCGCAGACGGTCGAATCCATTAACCACGCCAAATCGGCCGGCGTTCCCATCATCGTCGCCATCAACAAAATCGATAAGGAAAGCGCCAATCCGGAACACGTCATGCAGCAGCTGACGGAATACGGCTTGATCAGCGAAGAATGGGGCGGCGACACGATTATGGTTCCCGTGTCGGCTCATAAGAAAATCGGCCTCGACGACTTGCTGGAAAACATCCTCGTCCTGGCGGAAGTTTCCGAATTGAAGGCCAACCCGAACCGTCCGGCCCAGGGCGTCGTCATCGAAGCGAAGCTCGACAAGGGCCGCGGCCCCGTTGCATCCGTTCTGATCCAGAAGGGCACGCTCCACGTCGGCGACACGATTATCGTCGGCCCCTGCTTCGGCAAGGTCCGCGCCATGAACAACGAACGGGGCGAACGGGTTAAGAAAGCCGAACCGTCTATCCCTGTGGAAATCCTCGGCCTCAACGACGTGCCCGAAGCCGGCGATATCCTTGACGTGACCGATGAAAAGACGGCCCGCAGCGTAGCGGAAAAACGAATGGAAAAGAAACGTTCGTCGGCCCTCCACGTCAATGCGAAGGTAACTCTCGACGATTTGTTCAACCAGATTCAGCAGGGCGAATTGAAAGAACTGCCCCTTATCATTAAGGGGGACGTACAGGGTTCTGTCGAAGCCCTGAGCCAGTCCCTGCTCAACATTAAGAGCGACGAAGTGCGCATCGCCATCGTCCATGCCGGCGTCGGCGCTATTTCCGAATCGGATATCATGCTGGCTTCGGCGTCCAACGCCATCATCATCGGCTTCAACGTCCGCCCGGACGCAGCGGCCCGCAAGGCGGCGGAACACGACAACGTCGACATGCGCATGTACCGCGTCATTTACGACGCCATCAACGACGTGGAAGCGGCTATCAAAGGGATGCTGGAAAAGAAATATGAAGAACACATTATCGGCCGCGCCGAAGTCCGCAAGGTCATTACGACGCCGAAGGTCATCGTCGGCGGTTCCTACGTCAAGGAAGGCAAGATTACGAACAACGCTAAGATCCGCCTGATCCGCAACGGCATCGTCATTCATGACGGCGAAATCGACGGACTGCGCCGCTTTAAAGACGACGTCAAGGAAGTGGCTTCCGGATACGAATGCGGCATTACCCTTGAAAAATACCGCGACATCAAGGAAGGCGACGAAATCGAAGCCTATGAAATGGTGGAAGTCGCGCCGGAATAATAAAGTGAGGAAATACATATGGGAGAATTGCGAGTCCGCAAAATACAAGAATTCATCAAGCAGGAAGTTTCCAACATCCTGCTTCGTGAATTAAAAGATCCGCGCCTCGGCTTCGTCACTGTGACGGACGCGCGGATTACCGGCGATTTGCGCGAAGCGACGGTATACGTCAGCCTCTTTGGCAAGGCTGAGGAAAAAGAAAATACCCTGAAAGCGCTGAAAAACGCGACGGGCTATATCCGCACGGAAGTGGGCCGCCGCTTGGGCATACGCTATTCGCCGACTATTGAATTTAAAGAAGATACGTCTCTCGATTACGGCATGAAAATCGATAAAATACTTCGTGATATAGAAAAAAAGGACTGAGTTTCATGAATTGTTCATCTCAGGAAGTACGCCGTATTCTGGAACAGCATGACCGCATCGTGCTGACTGCTCACGTCAGCCCCGATGGCGACGCTATAGGCAGCCTGCTGGCGATGCAGGAATGGCTGGAAGGCCTGGGCAAGGAGGTTGTCGTGGCCGTGGACGACGACATAGACGACAAGTTTTTCTTTCTGCCGCTGGCGGAACAGATACGGCGTCCCGACCAGGTACAGACCGACGCGTCATGGCTGACCGTCGTGCTCGATGCGACCGGCATGGATCGCATCGGCGCGGCTGATGCCTTGGCGAAGGGGAAGGTCCTGAATATTGACCATCATATTTCCAACCTCCATTTTGCCGATTGGGAATATGTGCGGACGGACTGCGCTGCAACGGGCGAGATTTTAACCGAACTGTTGGCGGACTGGCAGGCCGAATTTTCGCCGTCTATGGCAAACGCCTTGTACATGGCCATCGCGACGGACTGCGGGTTCTTTAAATTCAGCAATACGACGGGCCATACCTTGCGGATGGCGGCGCTGCTGGTCGAAGCCGGTGCGCAGCCGAACGTCGTTTCCGAGCATTTGGAAGCCCGGTCTTTGGCAAAGCTTCAGGCCTTGTCGGAGGTGCTGCGCCATATTGAATTGTTCGGTGAGGGACAGGTTGCCTGTCTTTCGTTTACGCCGGAATTGCTGCAGTATACGGGCGAGCATACGGGAAGCTATATCGACTACATCCGCACGATTCAGGGCGTCGACGTGGCTTTTACGGTAAAGTACGTTGGTCCGGAAGAAACGCGGGTCAGCCTGCGGTCTAAGCGAGCCGACGTCAACGCCGTCGCTTCCGTGTTCGGCGGCGGCGGCCACGTGCGGGCAGCAGGCTGCACCGTGGCGGCGCCGCTGGAAGAAGCAAAAAAAATGATAGTGAAGGAACTTTTAAAAGTAAAATGATAAATGGAATCGTCAATGTATTAAAAGCGACAGGAATGTCGAGCCATGACGTAATCGGCCAGATGCGCCGCATATACGGGATGAAGAAGATTGGCCACGCCGGAACGCTGGACCCTTTGGCGGCCGGCGTGCTTCCCGTGTATCTGGGTCAGGCGACGCGGCTGATTGAATATGGAGACAACGGGATAAAGACATATCATGCAGAGTTTGCTTTAGGCTTTGCTACGGATACGGAGGACAGCACCGGCGAAGTCGTCGCCAGCGCTGCTGTCCCCGATTTGTCTGCTGAGGATATATCCTCCGTGCTGGCGTCGTTCTGCGGCGATATCGAGCAGACTCCGTCCCGTTATTCCGCCATCAATGTCAATGGCGTCAAAGCGTATAAGCTGGCCAGACAAAACGCTGATTTTACATTGCCGGGCAGGCGGGTCACGATATATGAGATCCGCCTTTTGTCGTATCAAAACGGACGGGGCGTCATTGCCGTGACATGCTCTAAGGGGACCTATATCCGCTCGCTCATCCGCGATGTCGGCGAAGCGCTGGGGACTTATGCCTGCATGACTTATCTCGTCCGCGTCCGGGCCGGCGTTTTTGATATTGCACAGGCAGCTTCGTTGGAAGAATTGGAAGCCGATCCGCAGGCCTATATCCTGCCTGCCGACATGGCGATTCAAGACCTTCCTAAGGCGGTTTGTACGGCGGAAAAGTGTGCCCGCCTCCTGCAGGGCCGCGCGGTGCCCTTTGCCGGCAAGGGGCTCGCCCATGGCGACGTGCTGCGGGTCTATACGCCGGAACGAAAATTGGCCGGCATTGCTCATTTCGATAAAGAACATCATGTCATACGTCCGCATAAGATGTTTGCCGACGTACTGTGAGGTAATTATACGATGCAACTATTCCATTCCTTTCAGGAAGTAACGAATTGCCAAGGCGCCGTCGTTGCGCTGGGGACCTTTGACGGCGTGCATCTGGGCCATCAGAAGGTCATGCGTACGGCTATCGACAAGGCGGCGGAAACGGGCGGCAAATCTGTCGTCGTCACTTTCGCAGCCCATCCTCTTTCCGTGTTGTGCCCGGAAAAAGAGCCGATACGGCTGGCTACGGTCGAGCAGAAAATCCAATATATTGCCGGCGTCGGCATCGACGCCCTGGTGCTGCTGCCTATGACCCGGCATCTTCTCGACGAAACGCCGGAGGAATTTTGCCGGCAGCTGCTGGAATATCTCTGCCCGGCGGCTATCGTCGTAGGGGAGAACTTTACGTACGGCGCAAAAGCCGCGGGGAATACACAGACGCTGCGCGAATTCATGGCGGGACATCATATTCCCGTCATGGCTTTGACCCTGCTGGAACGGCCGGGCCGGTCCACGCCGATCAGCAGCACGGTCATTCGCCGCCTGGTCACGATGGGCCATATGGAAACGGCTGAAGCCCTGCTGGGGCATCCCTTCGCCCTGCAGGGGAAGGTCGTACAGGGCGACCGCCGGGGGCGGCTGATCGGGTTTCCAACGGCTAATATGCTGATACCGCCGCAGATGGCCGTGCCGCCTGACGGCGTATATATAACGGAAGTAGAATGGCAGGGGCAGCTGCTGCCGGCCATGACGAATATCGGCGCCAATCCGACCTTTGCCCACCAATACCGCCGCATAGAAACGCACATCCTGCAATGGAGCGGCGATATGTACGACGAGGACATCGTCGTTCGCTTCCGGAAGCGGCTGCGCCCGGAAATCCGCTTTGACAGCAAAGAAGAGCTCATAGAGCAGATGGAAGAAGATAAACGTAAAACTTTAATCTATTTCTCATCTAACGATAATTGAAAGAAACTCATATTAATGATATAATAATGACATAGGGAAACAGGGGACATTTAATCATTAAGGAGTGATTGGTAATGAAATTTTCAGACCTCGCTATGGGCTTAAAGGCTTCGGAAATCCGTGAATTGCTTAAGTTGACGACTATGCCGGAAGTAATTTCCTTCGCCGGCGGCTTGCCTGCGCCGGAATTATTCCCGCTGGAAGAATTAAAGAAAGTCGACGTAGAAATTTTGAGCAAAGAAGGCCAGCTGGCTGTACAGTACGGAACGACGGAAGGCTACCTGCCTCTCCGCGAAAAAATTGCCGCTCGCATGAAAAAGGCTTTCCAAGTCGACTGCACGCCCGAAGAAATCGTCATTACTTCAGGTTCTCAGCAGGGCCTGTCCTTATTGGCGCAGATTTTCCTCAATAAAGACGACGTCATTTTAGTAGAAAGCCCGACGTATTTAGGCGCTATCAACGCCTTTAAGCTGTGCGATCCGAAATTCGTCGAAGTTCCGACGGATGAAAAAGGCATCATTCCGGAAGAATTGGAAAAGATTTTGGCCGAATACGGCGACCGTGTCCGCTTGATGTACGTTATTCCTGAATTCCAGAACCCGACGGGCATTACGTGGCCGATGGAACGCCGCAAAGCCTTTATGGATATCGTCAACAAGTACGATTTCCCCGTCATTGAAGACGATCCGTACGGCGAACTCCGCTATGACGGCGACGTCGTACCGTCCTTGAAATCCATGGATACGAAAGGCAATATTATCTTCCTGGGCTCCTTCTCGAAGATCTTTATGCCTGGTCTGCGCGTAGCCTGGATGGTTGCCGATCCCGTTATCATTGACAAGGTTGTCAAATTGAAACAGGCCGTCGATCTCCAGTCTTCGTCCTTTGCACAGCGTCAGGCGTCGTACTTCATCGATATGTTCGATTTGGATGCTCACGTTGAAAAGATCAAAGCTCTCTATGGCAAACGCCGTACCCTCATGTATGATTCCATGAAGGAATATTTCCCCGAAGGCGTTACCTTTACGTATCCTGAAGGCGGCTTATTCACTTGGGTAACCTTGCCGGAAAACATGGATGCAAAAGAAATTATGCCGAAGGTATTGGAAAAGAACGTTGCGTACGTTCCGGGCGGCCCGTTCTATCCGAACGGCGGAAATGCAAACCACTTCCGCCTCAACTATTCTAACATGCCGGAAGACCGCATTGTAGAAGGCATTAAACGCTTAGGCGCAGTATTGAAAGAAGAAATGGGCAAATAAGTTGCGCCCTGAAAGAAACGCGACGCGTCACGAAAGCGTGTAGACTGACAAAAGGCTTATAGGGCCTGCACGTATGCAGGTCTTGTAAGCCTTTTTGATGTTTTGCAGTATGGGACATGGGTATGTATACGGTATGCGCATATTTTGTTTGACTTGTTTGTATAATCATTGTAAAATGATAATGCACGTATATTGATTTGGCTCAAGCTGAATCTGCATTTTTTTGTTGCAGGCGCATTCGTATCATAGTGAGCTGAATAAGCGATACGATGCGTTTTTTATATGAAAGACGAGTATCGCCTCGTTGCGCTGCAACGGCGACACTACGTGTATAGTTTGGAGGCCTTATTGATAATGGATCAGCTTCAGCAGTTATGCAGACAAGTTCGAAAGGACGTCGTCGAGGCTATTTATTTAGCCGGCTCCGGCCATCCCGGAAGCTCTCTGTCGGCTGTGGAGATTCTGGTAACGCTGTATTTCACCGACTTGCTTCGGTGTATTCCGCAGCAGCCGAAATATGAGGGGAGAGATCGGTTTATCTTATCGAAAGGCCACGCGGCTCCGGCATATTACAGTGTATTGGCCCATAAGGGATTTTTCCCCTTAGACTGGCTGCCGACGCTGCGTTCTTTAGGCAGCCCGCTGCAGGGACATCCGAATATGGTCAAGCTGCCTTGTCTTGATTGCGCCGTCGGGTCCTTGGGACAGGGATTGTCCATTGCCAACGGCATAGCCTGGGCTTTGAAATACCGTCATGAAACGCCTCATGTGTTCTGCCTTATAGGCGACGGCGAACAGCAGGAAGGGCAGATTTGGGAAGCGGCGGCCTTTGCGGCCCATCATCATCTGGATAATGTCTGCCTTATCGTAGACTGCAACGGCATGCAGCTTGTCGATTCGCTGAAAACAATCAAGGATTTACAGCCCTTTGACGCCAAGTGGAAGAGCTTTGGCTGGAATGTCATGACTGTTGATGGACATGATATAGATAAACTCTATCAAGTATTGTCGGAAGCGAAGGTGCATACAGGATGTCCGACTGTCGTCCTGGCCCAGACTATAAAGGGAAAGGGCGTGTCATACATGGAGAACCAGGCCGACTGGCATGGCACGGCGCCGAATGAAGCGCAGTATGCGGCCGCCATGAAGGAATTATCTCAGGAGGTGCTGTAATGGAGTGTATACCTATGCGCGACGGCTACGGAAAGGCGCTGCTGGAATTATGCCGCCTTCACGATAACGTCATCGTCATGGATGCCGACGTGGCAAAATCGACGCGAACCGACTGGGTGCGTACAGCCTATCCGCAAAAATATCTGAACGTAGGCATTTCGGAACAGGACTTAGTCGGCACGGCTGCCGGCATGTCCCTGACGGGATTCGTCCCATTCGTGTCTACGTACGGCGTGTTTCTGACTGGCCGGGCGTGGGAACAGATCCGCAATACGGTCGGGTATAATCGCCTGAACGTCAAATTGGGCGGCGCACATGCCGGCATTTCCGTAGGACCCGACGGCGGGACCCATCAGGCCCTGGAAGACGTGGCGCTCATGCGGACGATCCCCAATATTATGGTCGTCGTTCCCTGCGATTATAAGGAAACGTATAAGGCGACGATGGCCGTATACGATATGACAGGGCCTTCGTATATCCGCTTCAGCCGTAATCCCGTGCCCGTCGTCACCGACGACGACACGCCCTTTACGATTGGAAAGGTCTCTGTATTCCGCAAGGGGACGGACGTTACAATTTTTGCCAATGGCATCATGGTGTATCAAAGCCTGGAAGCGGCGAAGGCCTTGGCCCGTGAAGGCGTTTCCGTACAAGTCGTCAACGTCCATACGGTCAAGCCCTTGGATGAAGACGGCATCGTATCCTGCGCCGCTGCGACGGGAGCCGTCGTCGTATGCGAAGAGCACCAGCGCATCGGTGGGCTGGGAAGCGCTGTATGCGAATGCCTGGCTCAGCGCTGCTGCGTGCCTGTCGAATTGGTTGGCATTCGCGACCGGTTCGGCGAGTCGGGCCGGCCAAACGAATTGCTGGAAGCTTACGGCTTAGGTCCCAGCCACGTGGCAGAGGCTGTCAGGGCCGTATTGAAACGAAAATAGAAAAAAGCTGTCATGAAGAAGATGATGTGACCCCAAAAAGTTAGACTTTAGTAACGAGGTAGTTTTTGCTATCTCG
>ENA-OWPN01000732-OWPN01000732.1-human-gut-metagenome-genome-assembly--contig:-NODE-732-length-39758-cov-5.874241_pt1 | contig 39758 bp, 30 predicted proteins | sample MGYA00248266_ERZ651850 | MGnify/ENA primary metagenome ERZ651850 (study PRJEB26924, sample SAMEA4378296) | human gut metagenome | biome: human gut; feature: human-associated habitat; material: faeces... | reverse complement strand
TTTCTTATTTTACGATTGCTTTAACAGCAGCTTCGCCTTCAACAGCTACTACAACGATACCTGCAGGAGCAGAAATCTGAGCTTCAGAAGAAGTGATTACTGTGTTGGCAATTGTCTGACCAAGAACGTTAGTGATTACTACATTCTTACCTGCAGCACCCTTAACGATTACAGCACCTTCAGTAGCTATTACTGATACACCTTCAGTTGCGATAGCGTCGTTGGCTGTAGGATCACCCTGTTCGTCTTCGTTCATGTTGAAAACATCACCGTCTTCGATCTTATCTACAACAACTACAACACCATTCATCCATTTAACATAGCCTAACTCATTTTCTTCATTGACTTCAGCTTCTTTTACACCCGGCAATCTCTTATAGTTTGCTGTTTCAATACGGAATGACTTAGCATCTGTATCTACATAACGGAATGCAAACTTAGCCTGGTTATAATCTTCAGTACCTACCATCAATGTATCGTTTGTGCTAGCGATAATCAAAGAATCTTCGATATGTTTAGCCTGAACGAAACCTAAACGATAGAACTTTTCAGTGTTGATATACGGGTTATTGTCTTTATGCTTGTTAGCAATATCCCAAACGATAGCTGTATCTACCAGGTTAACCAGGTAACGACCTTCTACCCAACCCTTAGTCGGAACAGCATGCTCACAAGTTGCAGACTGATGTTCTTCACACCACATGCCAGCCGGAGTGATATCCGGGTTAACAACCAACATATACTGAGGACGATAAGTATTATCACGTACATAAGCAGTATCAGCAACCATTGCCGGAGCAATTGAAGGATATTGAGCCAGATTTTCCATTCCTAAGAAACCTTTGTCTTCGAACAGGATAGATTTCGGATTATCGTTGCGGAAGATAGAGATTGTATCCAACGGATTGATTACTGTACGATACATCGGTTTTTCTGTAGGTTCTACTGTAAACAGATCATTTTCAGTACGGTTGTACATCCATGTCTGAGATAAGATGCCTTCTTCGTCTGCATCACCAGCATAAGCTTTATTCGTAGTACCGAAATACTGATGTGTCAAATATGACTCATTATCACCTGCTGAAATCCAACTAGTATAATGCTTTCCTTGAGAATCCCATTCACCCACTACCGGACGCAGATTCAACTTGCCGTTATCCTTACGCAAAGCGAATTTGTCAGCAGCAACGCTCTTCTCTGTAGAAGAAACATAACGGTTTCCATTCCAAATCAGCGGTTCACCATACTGGTTGACGAATGAATAAGATACCACTTTCAAAGTATCATCTTTAGAATCAAACTTCTTTGCATCTTTATCGTAGAAACCTAACTTACTAATTACATAGATAGAGTCTGTCGGCACATACTTATTTGTATGAGCATCTTCATCATGTTTGATGGCACGTTCTTTTGCATATTCTGTAGCAGTAAATACCAAAGCTGTTTCCTTATCTGTACTCAAACCGATAGTATGATTGTCTACACCCTGATGGTTTTCTGTAAACCAAGCGTTACCAAAGATACCTGAAGAGTAAGCGATATGGAATTTCGTATTCTTCACATCAGACAACTGGCTATAACCGTCTTTTGCTTCATGGTTTTCAACTGTTTCAATCAGGTAAGTATCACCACCGTATACATACTCGTTATCCTTTTCACCATAATACAAACGGTTTGCATCGATTGTCCAGCGGTAGTTGAGGGTTTCACGGTTTGTAAATACGAATTTACCATCACCGCTTCTGTAAGTCAAGGCAAACTGTTTTTCCAAGTCGTTACCACAAGCAGAAACGAATTCACAATCATAGTAATCTGCACCTTCATATTTGTCACCAGCAACAGCCAGCATACCGCCATCTTTACCTAATTTAGTTACAGTAAAGAACTTAGCTTGTACGAATTTCTGAGGATCAACGACCTTGTTGCTACCCAAATTCACCTGAATATCAAACAACTTTGTATCGATAGAAGCAGCCAAAGTAGGCACTTCTTTTGTACCCAAATCCAAACGACCTACAGGTGCCCAGCCATTACCAATTTTAACGCTCAATAAATCGATAACCTTCAAGCCGTGGTAAGTATCTTGTTTGTACTTAGCAGAAACTTCAGCCTGGAACTCTCCGTAGTATTCACGTTTATCTTTATTGGCAATGATATCATGTGCCAATGCTTTAGCTGTTACAGTAGTGAATGTATATGCTTCCTGATCTTTACTTGCACCATTAAATATATACTTTTCAGCTACGATAAAGTTGCCATCGGCATTCATCAAATAGAAGTCATAATCAAGATTATCTGTACTTTCAGATTCAGCTTCAACAAACTTACTACCGTTCCAATTCATCAGCGCCAAGTGACCTGCGAACGGATTACCTGCGATATCTTCTTTCTTGAATTCACCCTTGTCATTCTTGTATTTGATAGTAACTGAGAAACCATCTTTTTCAAACCATTTCAGATCTTCAACAGATAATTTGTTGTAACCAGCATTGTAAAGACCGTAGCTGTATTCGTTATCATCTGCAATATTGGACAATACAACTCCATTTTCACTATAAGCAACCTTATTCTTTGCAAAGAAAATACCATCTGTAGCATTATTACCTCCTGTAGCTTTCAACAGCTTACCTTCTTGGTTTTCAAACTTGTACCACAGAGAACCATCAGCATTCTTACCAGAAGTCATCTTCCACAAAGAAGCGGGATTCGTTTCATATTCCTCAAGTACAGAGGCACTCGTTACTTGTTTAATTTTAGAATCTGCACCTTCTTGGTATACAACAAATTGATTTTCACCTGCAGTCAAAATCAACATAGCATACTCACTTGGATTACCCGGATTTTCGATCAAATTATATCCGTATACTTCCTTAACAGCCGGAGCAATACCGTTAATAACAGCATCCTTGCCATTATTCGGATTTTCAGCGTCACCATAAAGAATGTTTACATCAGAACATGCTACGGCTACGTTGGCACCAGTCAATGTCACACCTTCCAACAATTTTGCCAATTCTTCCGCACTTCCACCAAAACTGATACTTGCGTCTTCAGTAGCTTTTGTAATAGCTTCCGTCAAGGCAACTTTCTGAGCTTCGGCTTTTGTTGCATCTTTCGGCATAGTAATGACAGCAGCAGTAGTCTTATAGTTTTGTGCATCAGTTTCACGTCCGCTACGAACTACGATGTCAGCGTCATTACCTACAAACGTATTATCACCTTGAATGGCAGCCGCATTGAATCCTCCTTTGATTGTTGCAGAAACATTGTCGCCAATACCTTTTAAATTAGCCAATGCGGCAGGAATTGATTCTCCCGATTCATCTGAAATAACAGCAGCACCCTCATAAACTTGGAAAGCAGAAGAATACCATTGGTTACCAATCAAAGTAGCAAAACCTTTCAATGTATTACCTTTGATAGTATAAGATGTATTTTCAGTTTGAGGATAGATCTTAATACCATTTATGCAATTGTTTGTATTACCTTCTGCTATCGAACCGGTAATCTCATTATTTGTAACAGTTGCATCATCAGCAAAAATAGTAAGAGCAGTATTATTCCAAAAACCACCCTGTACGCCGCCACCTGTTCCAAGCTGAACAGTGTTATTCAGTTTCATACCACTGATTGTCACACCATTGGCTGCAACAATAACACGACCAGTCAATGTCACAGGTTTTCCTGCTTCTAGACTCGTCAATGTAATATTAGGAGTGTTGATGATAACATACTGTCCTGGAGTATTAGAATCAGCTGTAACGTTCAACTCAACGTCTTCTGACAACTCGATTGCATTGTCTGATAATTTCAAACTATTTACATCCAATACTTTTGTCGACTCATTAATAGCCCCTAAGAACTGATCCTTAGTGATCTTGGTCGCACTTGCGGTACTGAACGCGCTTCCAGCCAGCATGAGACCGGCCATAAGTGTGTAAAACCTTTTGTTCATAATCTTCAATTTAATATTAATAATAGTGTTACTTAAAAAGCCTTTTAACCTTAGATCAGAAACGTCTCCGAGAGTGAATGACTAGTTTAAACGTTCCTTTTTTCTCGCCATTTTTTAGGGGTTCGTGAGTTGAAGTGGCTATTTCGTACAAACTTTGCTATTCGGTTGATAAGAAAGGATATAGGAAAGGTGAAATTATTAGGGAAAGTATTGTCGATTTGAAAAAATGAAGTAACTTTGCTGGCGAGAAAAAAGGAACGTTAAAATTAGTCATTCCGAGCAGTTCGTACTTCCCTATATATCTAGTCATTATACCATCTTTTCTACTAGCAACTATTCATATAAATATGTACGCATGTACATCTCTTAATAAGCTGTGTATCAGTATACCTTTTTCCATGATTTCAGTATGCAAATGTTAAAAGGGCTATTTCGGATCATTTTAACCGTCCAAAAGGGGAGTTTCAGTCAATCATTTCGTAATCATATATCCGAAGTTCAGAAACAAAAAAAGGCCATCGTTCAAAACGACAGCCTTCATTCATTATTTCTATAAAGAGGTATCTACAAGTTGTTGATTTCAGCTTCAGAAAGCCCGGTACATTCGGCAATCAACTTGGTGGGAGTACCTTTTTCTTTAAAGTTTTTAGCAATAGCAAATTTCTCCTCTGCTTTGCCTTCCACTTTGCCTTCAGCTTTACCTTTTTCTTCCGCATACTCCACAATATTTCGGGAATCGCGATACACCTTGAGCGCCTCGTCGTACTCATGACGCTCCAACTTAGTCATATTGGCAATACCGGCAATCTCCTCCAGCTTTGCAAATAGCTGTTTCTGCGCCTTAAAAGGCATACGCTCCAGCTTGTCCATATTCTTCAATACGTACAACCACATTTCAAAAGGAGTTTTACATTCATCCTCCTCTTTCTTGAAGAAAGGCATTTCCAAATAAATCTGTTGCATCTTATCACTGAATTGTTTTCCTGTTTCCTTGTCTGCCAATACGATATCCGTCCGCAGCTTATCTGCCCGTCCCGATTTAAAATTTAACAGAAAGATCCCGTACACCGGATAAAAACCGAATTTCCACTCCGAGCCTCGTTTATCCTGCTCACAGACAGCACGACAAAGATAATACAATCCACGTTCATAAAAATAACATTGGGGAGCATTTTGTACTTCCACTATAAAAACGGAACCGTCAGAGTCTTTGCATTTAAGATCGAACACCGCACCACGTCCTTCGTTCGTTTCCGAAGGAAGCTCCACGTTTAGGAAAGTAAGATCGGTAATACTGCGTTCGCCAGCGAACAAGTCATTCAAGAAATCGATCAGTAAATCTTTACTGACCTCCTGACCAAACAGGATTTTGAAACCCCGGTCAACCCAGGGATTAATAAATCTGCTCATAGCCTTTACGGTTTTGATTGTTAATAATACTAGTTAAATAAGGATTTTCATATCCTCGCACCAAATGTATGGAATAGATTTGAGATAAAAAAGCTTTAGTACAAATAATATATTTATGACGTAAGTTACTATTGGAGGAAAACACTAAAAAGCCCCGAAAATCAGTAAGTAATTTCTGATTTCCGGGGCTAAATATTTACTAGATGATGTATTACAACTTATGTATCACCTTCATCAACTGTTCACCCAGACCGATCGTGTATCCCTGGGATACGAATACGATACGGTTGAAGGTATCGGCGATGATGAAGATCGGGAGCTGGCTGGCATTTGCCAGTTTCATGGCTGATGCGATCTCTTTTTGGATATGGTTGTCGGCATCGATACCGTAAGTGATTGTGTTAGGCAGGTCGCCGAACTCTTTCGGATCGAAATTCTGATAACCCTTTTCATCCGGGAACAGAAGCACCATGCTACGGCCCCATTCTTCCAGGTCCTTCTTCACGGCAGCGATGTCGCGCATAGCGTGGTTAGTCGGTTCCTGGCGAGAACCCAGGATAGCTACCACATAATAACCGCGGCCCGTTGTTGCCAGTACGCTGGTTTCTTCGCCGTTGTCGGCACGTTTGAACTTGTTTTCAGAGTTGAAGTTACCAATCACCTGAACTTCGTCCGTGTTTTCACGCATTTCCAGTTTTGTCGGGGTTGTCTTGCCCGGCTCTACATTGAAGAAAGAAACTTCTGCCAATACACTGCCGTTAGCCATACGGGTTCCGGTTACCATCATATAGTTACCTTCGTCCATGCTCAGCGGAGTCTTCAACATACTGCTCCAGGTATCGCCTACACCCATATCCACATTACCGGTACGTTCAAAGTTCAGTGTCTGCAACTTAGCACTCGGCAATATCTTGGCGATCGTGAAATGACTGTAATATTTCGGGTCCTGCAAAGCCTTGATCGGAGCATAGGAAGCAACGACCTTACCCTGTTTAGCGGTTGTCTGAACAGCAGCTTCAAAGTCCACGTCCATCCAGTTGCCGTCTTTCATATATTGTACCTTGCGGGCTACCGGCTCGATACGTGCCGGGATACCCAGGCTACGGCAGGCAGCCACAAAGAAAATATTACGTGATCCGGTATCGGCTACGCGCGATTTGAATACGCCCATCGGCATAACCGGGATACGCTGTGAGTTGAGTTCATTCTTGATTGTGATATTCTTCTTTACCCAGTCTACCAAAGCCATCGGGTCTTCTTTTGCTTGTTTTGCCAGTTCGGCATCCACGTTCTTTTGGAAATAACTGCGGTACGGAGTGAGGAACTCGTTCGCTACACGCGGATTCAGGACATAATCATTGAAGAAGTCGCCTTTAACCACTTCCGAGTTGTTCAAGTGATCAGCCAACACAGATGCAGGCGTGTCACGAAGGTCTTTAGCAGAGATCACATCCAGTAAAGCCATTGCTACCGGACGTTTGTCAGCCGGAGTCTCACGCAGGAACTTTTCGATCTCCATCCAGTTACCACGGCTGCCGATCAGATAGTCGGATGTTTTCAACGGGTCGATACCCAATTCTTTTGCCAGTGCTTCCGCTTTTTCTTCCGTATAGAAAGTAGCGACGTATTTGTTACGGATCGCATCTTCTTCCAACAGGCGGGCTGCGTTTGCTTCCTTCTGTTCGGGAGTTACTTCCACGGCAATAGAACCTTCTACCGGCGGAATAACGTCGAGGGCTACAGCTTCGATAGCATCACCCGGTTTCTTATCCAGCTTGATGGTAGCATCGCCTTTACCGAAAGAGACCTTATCGAAACCGAACTTGCCGTCTTTGGTTGCCCAAACGAACATGTCGCCTTTACCGGCTGTCAGGAATGTCTTTCCTTCCGCATCCGTTTTCTTGTTGGCTACGGTATAGAACTCGGCATAGTTATAAATCTTAAATTCCACGTCTGCTCCGGAAACCGGCTTACCGTCTGCATCGACTACAGTGACAACTGCTTTTCCTGTCGGTGCATAGTTGTCGATCACATTGATCTCCGTATAACCGTCTGTTTCGAGCATGACTTCTTCCGGACCATGATATTTACCGAATACCTTCGTATGCATCAGCATACCACGGTAAGCGGGACCGTTAAACCATCCCAGGTTCAGAACCGGTTCCGGTTCGCAAGCACCCAGGAAGTACCATTTGCCGTTTACCCAGGCTTCTACCCAGGCATGGTTGTCGTCGGTATGTGCCCAACGCGGCGTATATACCTGGCGGGCAGGGATACCTACCGAGCGAAGTGCTGCTACTGTAAAGGTAGATTCCTCACCGCAACGTCCGTAAGCAGTCTTTACAGAAGCCAGCGGAGAACTTGTGCGGGCATCGGACGGCGTATAAATTACTTTTTCATGACACCAGTGGTTCACTTCCAGCACGGCATCGTATAATGACAAGCCTTTCACACGATCTTTCAGTTCGTCGAAAAAGACCATACGACTTTCATCCAGGTTCTCGTTGTTCACGCGGATAGGCAGAACGAAATGGCGAAAGATCTCCTCAGGAATACTGTCGCCCCAGGGCATTTCTTCTTTTGCCTTGAAAGAACTACGGATATTATCCAGATAAAGTTTTCCATCATAATCGGTAATGTCGCCGATCGGCATATAGGCATACAGGAATGTAAGTGCCTCTCTTTCTTCCGGCGTCATTTGCTGATTGAAAACTGTGAACAGATCTCCGTCAGGCAAAGCCGCCTGTTTGGCCTGGAAATCTTTCTCTACTTCGGCTCTGAATGCATCGTCAGAGATAAAATGCTGCTGTTTGTTGCATGCTGCCCCTATCAGGAGGATGAACAATAGTGAGAATAAATGTGTTTTATGCATAGTGTTTATTTTATGTCGACAAAGATACGTATTATATTCATTAGTCAGTATATGAGCCATATATTTCGACATTCATTCCATTGTAGTTTCAGCTTTTTTTTGTTATTTTGAAGGATAATTGAGTAAACCGTTTCCGCTTATGTTCCATAATTTAGAACTCTTACACAATGCGGAGGGAATCTTGTTGATTGCTTCCGTCATTCTTTTTTTCAGTATTTTTGCCGGTAAGGCAGGTTATCGTTTCGGACTCCCCGCGCTGTTGCTTTTCCTGGGAGTCGGTATGTTATTCGGTAGTGACGGACTGGGAATCCAGTTCAGTAATCCGAATATTGCGCAGTTCATCGGTATGCTGGCGTTGAGTATCATCCTGTTCTCAGGCGGTATGGACACGAAGATATCCGAGGTAAAACCCATTGCGTCGCAAGGGGTCATTTTGGCGACAGTCGGTGTACTGGCGACTACATTCATTACGGGTGGATTCATTTATTATCTGTCCAAGCTCGTGACCGGTTATGAAACACTCACGCTCCCCGAATCCCTGCTGATGGCAGCCGTTATGTCGTCAACCGATTCGGCTTCTGTATTTTCCATTCTTCGAAGTAAAGGCGTGTATCTGAAAGAACGGCTCCGACCGACCCTGGAGCTGGAAAGTGGTAGTAACGACCCGATGGCGTATATGCTTACCTTGCTGCTGATCGCTTATATCCAGACTGCCGGGATGAATCTTGGCGATGCAATCTTGTCGCTGGTGATCCAGTTATCGGTAGGTGCCCTGGCCGGTTACCTGTTCGGGAAACTGGCGGTACTCATTATCAATAAAATCGATATCGATAATGAGTCGCTGTATCCGATCTTGCTACTGGCTACTGCATTCTTTACCTTCGCTGCGACCTCGCTCTGCAAAGGGAACGGCTACCTGGCTGTATATATCGCCGGATTGGTAGTCGGGAATGCCAAGATCGTCCACAAGAAGAGTATCGGTACTTTCTTCGACGGTTTTGCCTGGTTGTGGCAGATCGTGATGTTCCTTACGTTGGGACTACTTGTCAATCCGCACGAACTGTTGCCGGTAGCTCCCATCGGTCTGACGGTCGGTATCTTTATGATCATTTTCGCCCGTCCGATCAGTGTTTTTCTCTGCCTGCTCCCCTATAAGAATTTCTCTTTCAAAGGGAAACTGTATATTTCGTGGGTAGGGCTTCGCGGAGCCGTACCAATTATCTTTGCCACTTATCCGCTGATTGCGGGGGTCGAGCACGCCGGACTGATATTCAATGTGGTATTCTTTATCACGATCCTGTCCCTGCTGATACAGGGTACAACGGTGACGCAGGCTGCCAAATGGCTGGATATGATCGATGAACCGGAACGGAAGGATGTATTCGGTATCGAATTGCCGGAAGGCATCAAGAGCGCGATGAGCGAGATCGACGTTACTCCCGAAGTGCTTACGCATGGGAATAAGCTGATGGAGCTTACGCTGCCCGACCATACGCTGGCGGTAATGGTCATGCGTGACGGACGTTATTTCATTCCTAAAGGAAATACGGTCCTGATGGAAAATGATAAGTTACTGATGATTTCCGATAATGACGAGGCACTGCTTCAGGCTTATGAAGCGCTGGGGATTACGGATTATACGCTGAAGAAAAATTAGGTAACCCTTAGCTTAAAAGACCGTAAAAAACAAGAAGATAATATACAAAACCGGAACAAGCTTCGTTATTATGTAAACTATTCCGATTAAATTTGTAAGAAATAATTTAGGTAACGAATATGGCAGTAAAGAAAGACAGAGTACTTTGGGCAGATGATGAGATCGATTTGTTGAAACCTCACATTTTGTTTCTACAGGATAAAGGATATGAAGTGATTCCGGTGATCAGCGGGCAGGATGCTATCGACTGTTGCCGGGAGCAATCGTTCGATATCATATTCCTGGACGAGAACATGCCGGGTCTGACCGGTTTGGAGACACTGGCACAGATCAAAGAGATCAATCCCAACGTTCCGGTCGTCATGGTTACCAAAAGCGAGGAAGAGAGCATCATGAACCAGGCTATCGGGAATAAGATCGCCGATTACCTGATCAAGCCGGTCAACCCGAATCAACTGCTTCTTTCCATCAAAAAGAACGTTCATAAAAATGTGATTATTTCGGAAACGACGACAGTCGGCTACCAGCAGGAATTCAACCGTATCGGCATGCAGATCAACGATTCGCTGACCACCGACGATTGGATGGAGCTATACAAAAAACTGGTCTACTGGGAACTGGAACTGGAAAGCAGCCAGGTACAAATGACCGATATGCTCCGGATGCAGAAAGAAGAAGCGAATAAAGCTTTCGGCAAATTCGTAAAAAAGAATTACGTAAACTGGATACAGAACCCAGCCGAGCGTCCTTTGATGAGTCCGGACCTGTTCAAGAAAAAAGTATTCCCGTTGCTGGATAACGACGAGAAGGTCTTTTTCATCCTGATCGATAACTTCCGTCTGGACCAGTGGCGCGTGGTAAAAGACCTGCTGGCTGAATATTTTACTTTCGATGAAGGATTATATTACAGTATTCTGCCTACTGCTACCCAATATGCACGCAATTCCATCTTCTCCGGCCTGATGCCTTTGCAGATAGAGAAAATGTTCCCGGATTTATGGGTGGACGAGGAAAGTGAAGAAGGCAAGAACCTGAACGAAGAACCTTTGATCCAAACACAGATCGACCGCTTCCGTAAGAAATATAGCTTCTCTTACAACAAAGTACACGATTCGCAATACGGAGAAAAGCTACTGAATATGATCTCTTCTCTGACACATAACCAGTTGAATGTCGTTGTCCTCAACTTCGTGGATATGTTGTCGCATGCCCGTACGGAAATGAAAATGATCCGTGAACTGGCGCAGAGCGAAGCGGCTTACCGCAGCCTGACCCGTTCCTGGTTCCAGCATTCCACCACTTTGGAGCTGTTCAAACGTATCTCCGACAAAGGTTATAAAGTAATTGTGACCACCGACCACGGGACCATTCGTGTCGACAACCCGATCAAAGTGATCGGTGACCGGAACACGAATACAAATCTCCGTTATAAAGTCGGTAAGAATTTGAATTACAACCCGAAGGAGGTACTGGAAATACGTGACCCGGAAAAAGTGGGCCTGCCCTCTCCCAACCTGAGCAGTAAATACATTTTTGCGATGAACGATGACTTCTTCGCCTATCCGAACAACTACAATTATTATGTTTCTTATTACAAGAATACATTCCAGCATGGCGGGATTTCGATGGAGGAAATGATGGTACCGTTTATCACCATGATACCAAAATAATTGAAAATTGAGAATTGAGAATTGAAAATTAATATACCTTTGCAGGTAGATTACAAATGATCAATAATCAACAGACATCATGAGTATTATCAAGATTGAAAATTTAGATACCATCCGCCAGGCAGCCAAAGAGTTCATTGCCGGAATGGATGACCGTACCGTTTTTGCTTTCCATGGTAATATGGGAGCAGGTAAAACGACTTTTATCAAAGCGATTTGCGAAGAGTTAGGAGTAGAAGATGTTATCAACAGTCCGACATTTGCTATCATCAACGAATACCGTAGTGATACGACCGGCGAACTGATTTATCATTTCGACTTCTACCGTATCAACAAACTGAGCGAAGCAGAAGACATCGGTACAGAAGATTATTTCTACAGCGGTGCCCTTTGCTTTATCGAATGGCCGGAAAAAATCGAAGATTTACTTCCCGGCGATGTGGTGGATGTAACGATCAGTGAAAATCCTGACGGTTCACGGACAGTAGAAGTAAAATAACCGATGGAACCGACCGATTATTTCCTGTTAGCTATCTTTATCGCTCTGGGAGCCTTCTCTCTGATCGCCGCTATCTTTAATTTCGACTGGTATTTTGAAACCAGCGGAGCAACTACCTTTGTCAACAAATTCGGCAGAAAAGGAGCACGTATCTTTTATGCCTTGTTGGGATCGGCATTGATCGGATGCGGCGTACTTGGTCTGATTTATTGGTAATAGAAGATATTACCAGCAAGCTTATTTATCTATCTAAAATAAAAGACCTATGAAAAGAACTAATTATGTTTACTATGTATTAGTATGTATGTTACTGTGCTTTACAGCCTGCGATAAAGACAAGTCATCGATAGAAGATGAAATCCCGGCTGCAATCAAGAGTGATTTCTCAACACGATATCCATCTGTTAAGATCACTGCTTTCCAGAATTTATCAAACGGTCTCGATCAAATAGATTTTCTTGATAAAGAACAGAACGAGGCATCCATCTCGTATGTCAATGAAATATGGAAAATGACTTCAACAAAGATCAATGACATCGATCAACTTCCGGCTGAAGTTCAAAATACTTTTCGGGAATTACGGTATTATGATCCGCAAAACCTGGAGATATGTAAAACAGAACGGGACGGAATGGAAAAAAGCCTTTACACATTACATTTCCAATATCTCTGGAAAGGTTTTGAACATATGGAACATTATGTTTTTATCAATGACGACGGATTATATTTAACGACAGTCAGATGGAAACCGAATGATACACGTTGGTATCCCGGTCTACCTAAAGATCATTTCGACTTCATAGCAGATAAATATAAAGGAGCAGAAATAAGAGGATATATGAATGACGGAGGATACCATGTATATTTCATCCTCCATGAAAATATCATCAAATTCGTTACCTTTAGAGGAGAAGTTGCAACGGATAGAGAGTTTTGGACAGAGACAAGATACGAATTAAGCAAAGACGCTAAAATCCCGGAAAATGTTATCAAAGTATTGAATCAGGAAAAGCCCGATTTTACCTACACACATGTCTATTATGTAGAGTCAAAAGAAGGAAATAGTTATCTTCTTCAAGATAAAAACCGTGATGACAAATTAGGCTATTATATCGGAGAAAACAGGCAACCGGCAGATGTACCGGACAAGGGATATTCATTAAAACGCTTTGAATCTCCTTTACATGAATAAAGTTAATACAATACTAACCTACATATAAATGCAAAAGGCAACTGATTCGAAAAATCAATTGCCTTTTTTATCTTATTTCAGTTATCCGGTTCTTACTCCATCAACATAAAGTCCAGCTGTTTACGTTCCAAATTAGCATTTGCGATCTTCACAGTCACCGGGTCACCCAGACGGAAACGACGTTTCTTGCGACGACCGATCAGGCTGTATGTTTCTTCATCCATGTCGTAGAAATCGTCACCGAGATCACGGATAGGCACAAGCCCTTCACATTTATTCTCGTTCAGTTCCACATATAACCCCCATTCCGTAACGCCGGAGATCACACCATCGAACACCATGCCCAGCTTATCCTGCATGAACTCGACCTGCTTGTATTTGATAGAAGCACGTTCGGCATTTGCCGCCACCTGCTCCATCGTCGAGCAATGGTCACATTTCTCTTCGTACTTCGCTTTTACCACACTACGTCCGCCATCCAAATAGCGCTCCAGTAAACGATGCACCATCATATCCGGATAACGGCGGATAGGAGATGTAAAATGCGTATAATATTCAAATGCCAAACCATAATGACCAATATTCTCTGTCGTATAACGGGCTTTCTGCATGGAACGGATAGCCAATGTCTCGATCAGGTTCTCTTCCGGTTTATCATGCACCTCGTCTAACAAACGGTTCAGATTGCGTGAAATGTCTATCTTACTGCTTCCTTCCGTTTTCATCTTATAACCGAAGCGGCGGATAAAGGCGGCAAAGTTCTCCAGTTTGTCCGGATCGGGCAGGTCGTGGATACGGTAAACAAAGGTCTTCTTCGTCTTCCCTTTAGGTACTTTACCGACAAATTCAGCCACCGTACGGTTCGCCAGCAACATAAACTCTTCAATCAGTTTGTTGGCATCTTTCGATTCCTTGATATAGGTACTGATCGGCTTTCCGGTCTCATCGATCTCGAAGCGAACTTCGAAGCGGTCGAAATTAACGGCTCCGTTTTGGAAACGTTTCTCCCGCAATTTTTTAGCCAACCGGTCCAATACCAGTATTTCATCTTTATAGTCACCTTCTCCCGTCTCGATCACCTGCTGTGCCTCCTCATACGTAAAACGGCGGTCACTCTTGATCACGGTACGTCCGATATGCGATTTCTTTACATTCGCCTCATCGTCCAGCTCAAAGATAGCAGAGAAACATAACTTCTCTTCATCCGGACGCAACGAACAGATCTGATTACACAAGCGTTCCGGCAACATCGGGATGGTACGGTCTACCAGATAAACAGATGTTGCCCGGCTTTCCGCCTCACGGTCGATCAGGCTTTCCGGTTTCACATAATGCGTTACATCAGCAATATGTACGCCCACTTCCCAAGAGCCGTTATCCAAATGGCGGATAGACAAGGCATCATCGAAGTCCTTCGCATCTTTCGGGTCGATGGTGAAAGTCAGAATCTGACGGAAGTCCTCACGCTTGGCGATCTCTTCCTCAGGAATGGCATCGGATATTTTATTTGCCGCTTTCTCCACATTCTCCGGATAGGTATACGGCAAACCGAACTCAGCCAGTATCGCATGCATCTCTGCCGTATTCTGACCGGCTACACCCAAAATGTCAACTACTTCACCCAGCGGATTCTTGGCTTCATCGGGCCATTCCACGATACGGACAATAGCCTTATCGCCGTTCTTTCCGCCTTTCAGTTTGTCTTTCGGGATAAATATATCGTTGGCAAGTGTCTTGTTTTCGGTGATCAGGAAGGCAAAACCTTTCGTCACCTGCAACTTACCGACAAATGTCTTTTTCTGGCTTTCCAGTACCTCGATCACTTCGGCTTCCGGTTCAGCGCCTTTGCGTTTAGCAAACAACTGCACCTTCACCTTGTCTCCGTCCATCGCATGTCCGGAATTTCGTTCTGCCACGAAAACCGGCGCACCACCGTCTTCCGGTATAAACGAGTTCTTTCCGTTGCTCCGACGTCCGAATGTACCGATTGCAGTCGTACCGAGACCGTTATAGCGATAACGTCCGCGGTCTATTTCTGTAATAAAGTTCTCGGCCGAAAGATCATACAGCAGGTCTACCACCTGTAGTTTCTGTACCTGGCTTTCCACGCCGATCAGTTTGCTTATTTGTTTATAGTTAAATGGTTCCTTGGGAGAGGATTGAAAGACAGACATCACAGAATGAAGCATAGCTTCTTTCTTCATACGTTTTGCCTTATTCTTTTTCGGTTTATTTTCTTTATTATCCTTCTTCCCGGATTTGTTTTTCGTCATATATATCTTGTTATTTAATGAGAGAATCTCTTCCCTCCTGCAAAATAAACAATTATAACCTGTATTTTGTTTACAAACAGATTAAATGATTGCTTATTCTGTCTGTTACTTAAATTTGTAAGGCTTCGGTCCGCTTGTTCCGGGTTTACAAACAAAAAGACTGCCGCTAAGAGGGTATTCTTCCAATTGTTCCTTCGAAAGTCCGGCCCGTGCCGTTGTAATGTAGAGCGTATCCATATCCTTGCCCCCGAATGCACAGGAAGCGACGTTAGGAGCCGGAACTTCTACTTTTGCCAGTAGCTCACCCGTGTAAGGGCAATAGCAGTACACACCGAAACCGCCCCATTGAGCCACCCATAAATTATCGTTGCCATCGATTGTCATTCCGTCAGGAGCACCCGAACCCGCCGGCAATGTGACAGCAATACCATCGAACAGGATCTCTCCCGACTTTTCATCATACCGGTAACGAGCCACCTTACCGGTCGGAGTATCATTATAATACATATACTTTTTATTCGCCGACCAAACAATCCCGTTAGAAATAGTCACCGCCTTCAACTTGGTCGTCACCGTGCCGTCAGAATCAACTGTGTATAATGTCCCTGCACCTTTAGGAGCACCAAAACCCATTGTCCCTATCCACAAACGGCCAGCCGGATCACATTTGCCGTCGTTGCATCTGACTTTCCCCTCATGGTCGGGAATCGGAGCTACCGACGACAGACTTCCGTCATTCAGATTCACCCGTACAATCTCATCTTGAAGAGAAACGACAACCGTACTGTCTGTCTCCGGCACGACAGTCGAAACCATGCGATCAAATTCCCATGTTTTACAATCCTGCTTATCCGGATAATATTCATACAACGTCTGCCCCTCAATGTCTACCCAAAATAACGTATTCCTGTCCGGATGCCAGATAGAGCCTTCGCCGGTTGTTGCTTCCGCTTTAAATGCCAGGTCCGAATGAAGTTCTTTCGGAGTAAATTTACATGATGAACTCGTGATAAGAGGTACTGTCAACATAATTATTTTGATTAAGTTTTTCATGGTGAATAATCTATTTCGCGCCTGTTATACATGCAAATATAATGGTAATTTAACAATCCTAGCTAAGAACAGCCAATTAATTACCCAAAAGAGGAGACTATTTATCCATATCGCATCCGGACAGGACACCGGGCCGGTTGGCGGCAGCTGCCGGAGTTGCCGGAATTTCCTGCTTAGGAAACTCCGGTTTCCCAGGCAGGGAACTGGAGTTTCCAAAGCAAGGAACTACGAGGAAACTGTAATAAACTGGGGATCTGCCTACTAAGCATTTTCACAAAGTCCCTGTTGTAAAGGACTAAATCCGGCATATTTAAAAGTCGGAAAACAAGTCTCACCGAGACCTAAACGACTAATTAACAAATTAACTAAGTAACGGATTATTAAGTAACGAATTAATTGTGTAAATTTGCCGTTCTAATTAAATGAACCAATGAGCGTAGTAATTAAAGAAGTTACCAGCAAAAAGGAACTGAAGAAATTCGTTAAGTTCAATATTGATTTATACAAAGGTAACCCCTATCATATACCGGGATTGATCGAAGAGGAGATGGTTACACTGGATAAAAAAAAGAATCCGGCATTCGAAGTTTGCGATGCCATCTATTTTCTTGCCTATAAGGATGATAAGATTGTCGGCCGTATTGCCGGAATGATCAATCGTCGCAGTAACGAAGTGTGGAACCAGGAACGTGCCCGCTTCGGTTTCCTTGATTTCATCGATGATGCCGAGGTAGTCGATGCCCTGTTCGGTGCCGTTGAAAAATGGGCGAAAGAACAAGGAATGAAGGAGATACACGGACCGATGGGATTTACCGATATGGATCATGAAGGGATGCTGATCGAAGGATTCGACCAACTCGGGACGATGGCTGCGATCTACAATTATCCTTATTACCCGAAACATATGGAACGTATCGGATATGAGAAAGATCAGGACTGGCACGAGTTCAAGATATATATACCGGAAGGTATTCCCGAAAAACATCAACGTATCGGAGAGATCGTTAAAAAGAAATACGGCTTGAAAACCATGAAGTTCAAAAACACAAAGGAGATATGGCCGTATGCACAGAAGATATTCGAAACTTTGAATGCTGCTTACGCTCCATTGTACGGTTTTGCTCCGCTGACACAGAAGCAGATCGATTATTATGTGAAGCAGTATATCCCGATGATCCGTCTGGATCTGGTGACTCTTATTATCAGGGAAGAAGACGATACGGTAGTAGGCTTCGGAATTTCACTGCCCAGCCTTTCACACGCCATGCAGAAAGCGAAAGGACATTTGTTCCCATTCGGCTGGATACATCTGCTGAAAGCACTGAAGACAAAGCCCAAAGTGATCGACCTGTATCTGACAGGTGTATTGCCGGAGTACCAGAACAAGGGAGTCAACGCATTATTATTCAACGACCTTATCCCTGTATATATCGGCTTGGGAGTCGAATATGCCGAGAGTAACCCGGAGCTGGCAAGCAACAATGCCGTACAGGCCCAATGGGATTATTTCAAACGTGAACATCATAAAACGAGAAGAGCATTTATCAAAAAATTAAAATAAGGATTTTCTATGGAAGAACTGAATTCAACAATGCAACAACCGACAGCGTATAATGACGACGATATCAAGACGCTGGACTGGATGGAACATATCCGCCGACGTCCTGGTATGTATATCGGTAAACTGGGAGATGGTAGTTATGCGGACGATGGAATCTATGTATTGCTGAAAGAAGTACTCGACAACTCCATCGACGAATATATGATGGGGTATGGTAAAACCATAGAAGTCACCGTAGAAGAAGGTACGGTTTCTGTCAGAGACTACGGCCGCGGTGTTCCTCTGGGAAAGGTAGTCGACGTTTCCAGCAAGATGAATACAGGTGCCAAGTACGACAGTAAGGCTTTTAAAAAGTCTGTCGGACTGAACGGTGTCGGTATCAAAGCCGTGAACGCCCTGAGCAGTTATTTCCTGATCACCAGTTTCCGTGACGGTGAATGCAAGAGAGTCGAATATAGCAAGGCAATCATCACCGAAGAATCAGGTATCCAGCCGACTACCGAAGCAAACGGGACACTTACCTATTTCATTCCCGACAAAGAGATTTTCAAGGAATACCAGTATAAGGATGAGTTTATCGAGAGTCTTCTGAAGAATTATGTCTTTCTGAACTCCGGGCTGACCATTATGTACAACGGGAAAAAGTTCCACTCACGTAACGGACTGGTCGACCTGTTGAATGAAAATATGACCACCGAACCGCTCTATCCGATCATCCACCTGAACGGAGAAGACATCGAGGTGGTTATCACCCATAGCAACCAGTACGGCGAAGAATATTACTCTTTCGTGAACGGCCAGTACACGACACAGGGAGGAACGCATCTTTCTGCTTTCCGTGAAACACTGGGACGTGTCATTAAAGAGTATTACAACAAGAACTTCGAATATTCGGATATCCGTGCGGGTATCGTTGCCGCCATCAGCATCAAGGTAGAAGAGCCGGTGTTCGAGAGCCAGACAAAAACAAAGCTGGGTTCCAAGGATATTGGTCCCGAAGGTCCGACTGTGGCTAAATTTGTCGGTGACTTTATCAAGAAAGAGCTGGATAACTATCTTCATAAGAACACCGATACTTCAGAAGCGTTGCTGCGTAAGATACTGGAGTCGGAAAAAGAACGCAAGGCCATTGCCGGCGTAACCAAACTGGCACGCGAAAGGGCCAAAAAGGCGAACCTGCATAATAAGAAACTGCGTGACTGCCGTATCCACCTGAATGATGCCAAAGGCGACCGTACGGAAGAAAGTTGCATCTTCATCACCGAGGGTGACTCGGCGAGCGGATCCATCACGAAGAGCCGCGACCCGAACCTGCAGGCTGTTTTCAGTTTGCGCGGTAAGCCGCTCAACAGTTTCGGCCTGACTAAAAAGATCGTTTACGAAAATGAAGAGTTCAACCTGCTGCAAGCCGCTCTGAATATTGAAGACGGCCTGGAAGGTCTGAGATATAACAAAGTCATTATTGCAACCGATGCCGATGTCGACGGTATGCACATCCGCCTGTTGCTGATCACTTTCTTTTTGCAGTTCTTCCCCGACCTGATCAAACGGAATCATGTCTATATCCTGCAAACTCCGCTTTTCCGTGTACGTAACAAGCAAAAGACGTATTATTGCTATTCGGAAGAAGAACGGCTGGCAGCCATCCAGGCTGTCGGAAAGAATCCGGAGATTACCCGATTCAAAGGTTTGGGAGAAATCTCACCGGACGAGTTCCGCAACTTTATCGGCAAAGACATGCGTCTCGACCCGGTAACAATGAAAAAAGAAGACCTGGTGAAAGATATGCTTGAATTTTATATGGGTAAGAACACCATGGAAAGACAGAACTTTATCATCGATAACCTGGTTGTAGAAGAGGACGTGGTCAGTTGACAGTTGACAAGTGAAAGTTGACAGTTATAGATGCAACAAAAGAAAATATGGAAAATAAAGATATTACACGCAATAATCAGAACAGTGTAGAGAATATTGACTGCGACAAAAACTGTCAACCGTCAACTGTCTACTGTCAACTGAATAAGCGTATCGCCTTGTTCCCCGGAACATTCGATCCTTTTACGATCGGACATCAGTCACTGGTAAGCCGCGGGCTGGCACTGGTCGACGAGATCATTATTTCTATCGGTATCAACGACAAGAAACAGACATACTTCTCACTCGAAAAACGGGTCGAAGCCATCCGCAGTCTCTATAAAGACGAACCGCGGGTAAAAGTAATGTCGTACGATTCGTTGACCGTCGATTTTGCCAAAGAAGTCGGTGCCGGTTTTATCATGCGCGGCATCCGTACCGTCAACGATTTCGAATACGAGAAGAGCATCGCCGATGTCAACCGTAAACTGAGCGGCATCGAAACATTCATTCTCTTTACAGAACCTGAACATACGCACATCAGTTCCAGCATTGTACGCGAACTGCTGCGGTATGGCAAAGATATTTCACTGTTCGTTCCGAAGGGAACCAACTTATATTGACTATTTACGAAACAAAAATTAAAATGAAACGAATCGTAGTATCCCTGCTTGTCCTGATGATCGCCATCACGACGGCAGTGGCCCAGAAACCGAATCCCGATGCCCGTAAATTATCCATGGCGTTATATGCCATCTCGAATCTCTATGTAGATCCGGTGGATGATTCCAAGCTGGTGGAAGATGCGATCATCGGCATGCTGGAAAAACTGGACCCGCATTCCAACTATATGGATCCGGAAGAGACAAAAGAGATGACTGAACCGTTGCAAGGCAACTTTGACGGTATCGGTATCCAGTTCAATATGCTGACAGATACATTATATGTTATCCAGGTAATCCCCGGCGGTCCTTCCGAAAAGGTTGGTCTGGTAGCCGGCGACCGTATCATCATGGTCGACGATACATTGATCGCCGGTGTTAAAATGAAAACGACGGACATCATGAAACGCCTGCGTGGTCCGAAAGGGACTGAAGTCAGCATAAAGGTTTTACGCAATAAGAACCCGGAGCTGATCGAGTTTAAGATTATCCGTGGTAAGATACCTGTAACCAGCCTGGATGCCGCCTATATGGCAGACAAGCAGACCGGCTATATCAAGCTGAACCGTTTTGCCGCCTCCTCAGCAGACGAGTTCCGTGACGCTCTTGCCAAGCTGAAGAAACAGGGAATGAAGAACCTGATCCTCGACCTGCAAGGAAATGGCGGAGGCTATCTCAATATCGCTATCGAACTGGCGGATGAATTTTTGGATAAAGACAAACTGATCGTTTACACAGAAGGAAACAAACAACCGCGTGATGAAGCAAAGTCAACAGTAAAAGGAAACTTTGAAGAAGGCCGCCTGGTCATTATGGTAGACGAATCGTCGGCTTCTGCCAGCGAGATCCTGTCCGGTGCCGTACAAGACTGGGACCGTGGTGTAGTTGTCGGTCGCCGCACATTCGGTAAAGGACTGGTTCAGAAACCGATCCCTATGCCGGATGGTTCAATGATCCGTCTGACAGTAGCCCGTTATTACACACCTACCGGACGAAGTATCCAAAAACATTATGAGAACGGTAAACTGGAGGACTACCAGCACGACCTGATCGACCGCTATAATCGTGGCGAACTGATGAGTGCCGACAGCATCCATTTCCCTGATTCAATGAAATATAATACACTGGAAACGAAACGTATCGTTTACGGCGGCGGCGGTATCATGCCCGACGTATTTATCCCTGTAGACACAACCCGCTATACCGATTACCACCGTAATCTGGTAGCCAGCGGACTGGTGAACCGTGTTTCCATGAGTTATCTGGACCGCAACCGTGCTGCGATGACCAAGAATTATCCGAAGTTCAGCCAGTACAAGAAAGATTTCGTCGTTCCTGAAGAGACATTACAGGAACTGATCGAACTGGGTAAAGGTGAAAAGATCGAGTTCAACGAAGAACAATACAATCGTTCCAAGCCGCTTATCACTCTTCAGATAAAGGCTCTGATCGCCCGCGACCTGTACGATATGGCCGAATATTTCCAGATCATCAACGACGATAATCCCAGTTTCAAGGAAGCTCTCCGCATCATCAATGACGAGGCTGTTTATAATAAGGAGCTGGGGAAGTAGAAATAATTCGAAGAAGAAGATATTTCCCGTATTATAAAAATAGAACCGACAAAGAATATAAATCTTTGTCGGTTCTATTTTTTTAGTAAGCCGAAAGCCATTCAATCTTTTTATGCTATTTCATATTTTGCCTGATCATTTGTCCTACTTCTCTCAATGTTTTCACATCGATATCCCGAATACGTCCCTCATAGTCCGGCCCTATATTAACTGAGAAAATATTTTCATATTCGACAGCCTTCCGGTAATCCTCGTATATCTTAGATGCCGGATGACACAGATTATCATGCTTGGGAAGCGAATAAAACCAGGTCGCTCCGCCCTCATGAGGAGGAAGAAGCGGATAAGTAAATTCTGCTACCAAGTATCCTTTATAGCTGGCTTCCTGTTCTTTATTATATTTTGTAGCTTCACTGTCTCCTAAGCGACCAGGAGTTCCCATCTCCCGCAGACATAAACGCCCGGACGGTTCACCATGGTTATACCCTACAAAACAATTAGGCTGGAACTGATGAACCCACCGGGTTGTTTCATCGTGCGAGAGACCACCGTCACCGGTTGCATGGTCAAACCAGATAAGTTCTATCGGACCATATTCCGTCAACAGTTCCTTTAACTGCGCCTTCTTTACTTCGGGATTATAACCTCCACCTTTTCCACGTGTAGCCTCAGGCCAGTTCCAGTCGCCTTCAGAAAAATAAATACCCAGCTTTATACCGTATTTATCACAGGACTTACGTAACATAGCCAACACGTCTTTTCCCAAAGGAGCATTCGTTACTTTAAAATCCGTTGTCTTGGTATCCCACAAACAAAAGCCGTCATGATGCTTTGTTAACAGATAAATATAATTCATACCGGCCTCCTTTGCCGTTTTCGCCCATTGGTCTGTATCACATTTCGTTGCACGGAAAAAATCCACCGGAAGTTCTTCCCCTGTCCATTCCTTACCGGAAAAAGTACTCAAAGACCAGCAAATGAACATGCCAAACTTCATATCTTTCATTTGGCGTGCTCTTTCTTCATCGGGAACAGGCTCTTTATCAATTATCTGTTTTGGATTCAAACAAGAAGTAAACAGCAAAAGAGACAATAGGCAGACCTGTAAAGTAAATTCTAAAGATGTTTTCATACATTACAATTTAAAGTTTGAACAAAAATATAGAATTACATTATTTTGCCATTGTAAAATAAAACTCTATAATTGCACTATCTTATTATAATCCATTTTCCAATGATCCACTTGCACCAGACATACGAGATTCTCACCGGAGGTTTTTATACAGGAAACTGTTCCTGGAATAAAAAGCGGACTGAAATAGATAACTGTTTTAAAATATACCAGTTAACAGAAGGTGAAGTATATATCTGCAATGAGGAACAGGAATTTATACTGGAAAAAGACAGAATATACTTTATTAATGGGAGTAAATTTTCCCATCAATACTGCAGACAGTCATTTTCGACTCATTGGTTGCATTTTATTCCTAAAGACCTGGTTGTCTATCAAGGATTGTTATCTTTACCCCTCATTGTCGACCTGTCCGATGAGAAAAACGGACAGTTTCATCGTATGTTCGATACAGAACGATTGCAGTCACTCAATTTCACGTCCTATCAAGAATATACGCTGGAATTGCTGAAAGCACAGACATTCATACAATCAAGCGTTATTGCGCTATTAGAAAAATATCCATTAGAAAATAACAAGCATATTCCGGATACACAACGTGTACAACCGGCTATCCAATACATAAACGACCATTTTACAGAGCCGATCCGGTTAGAACAACTGGCAAACCTTTGCTGTATGTCCCCCAATTACTTTCATAAGATATTTACTCAGACATTAAATTCCACTCCGGCTAATTATATCACTCTATTGCGGATGAACACCGCCTTGCAGCAACTTATCAATAATAAATGTACAATAAAAGAAATCGCCTATGAACTAGGATTCACAGACGATGCCTATTTTTCCAGAGTGTTCAAAAAGTACTACGGTATTACTCCGGGAGACTACAAACAAAAGAGAAAAGAGATTTTATTTTAACCTATAGAATCTCCATTATATCTTTCCAGCCTGTCACCCTTTGGTACATCTTATCCTTTACGCTCATATTATGCGGTTGGGTGAACAACACTTTCTTACCTCCAAAAGTCCGGAGATTCTTCAAATGATCGTCAATCATAATATCTCCCTTTATACTATCCTTCCGCCCGCAAAAAATCATTTGCTGCCAAGTGATGAACGGGGCTTACTGACCAAGGTACACGGAGGAGCAATCGCCGAATCCGGTATCCCTATCGAATTTACAGACTGGCTGATCCTGGGAATCAGTGATGTGCATCCCCAACAAGGATTAACCTGCCCGGACCGGGAAGAGGCCATGATAAAACGATGTATGATAGAACGGGCACGGAAACGGATCGTCCTGGCAGACAGTTATAAACTGAATACGGCAGAAGCCTACCATGTTGCTTCGCTGGGAGATATAGATTATCTGGTCACGGAAGATAACAAGAAAGAGTATATCAGGGAGAATTGGCCGGCTTATTCATATAAGGTTTTATAAAAAACAATACGTCCGTTTTCCCTATAGATGCAACTATTCTATTTATTGCAGCATCATACTGATAAAGACATTAACACTAATCAGTATGAAACTATTCAATCGTATTCTTGTATCAATAGCTTTGATAGCTGCAGGCATCTGCCTGTTTTCATGTGATAATGACAGCGAAGGTTTCGGTTTTACCGAAAAAAACGGCCTTCCCAGTGCATTTAAGACAGATAATCAAACAATTTACCTGTCGTATTCCGGTAATCAACTACTAAAGATGATGAAAAAAGACGGCTCCACCACCTCATTCAACTATGAAGGGAATGAACTTCGCAGTGTCTCTTTCGCCCCTCCGGCAGATCCCAATATCGCAGATGGACATGGATCGAGTGATTTCGAAAGGGAAGGAAACAAAATTTTAGTAAAAAGTTGCGGAGAACCCAGCCTGGATGTTTCCTATAATCAGGAAATTGAACTGGATGAAAACGGATTACCGATCAAAATAACAGACCTGGGTGCATTTCAAATGACGAGTGAAGGATATAACAAAATAGGAGATGGAAAAAACTATTTGATATTATCCTTTGACTCATCAACAAAGAACCTGTTAAAACTCGAAATATTCAGTCTTGAAGATTCAAGACTTATTACAACCCACACTTTTACATACAATAATCAACCAGGATCAATGAGTCAAGTTGAATTACCATTATGGTTCTTCAGTTTTTGGTTCCAAAAGAGTTCATACTCGACAGGAACATATCCCCGTCAGTTTCTCAACCATCAAAACACACTGACAGAGGAAACGATCACGGATGGTGAGACCGGTAACACCCAAACCATACATTATAAATATACTTATAATAAGAGCTCATATCCGGTATCGGTCGACACTGAAGAAGAGAACATGGAAATAAGGTACTAAGGAACAGCCTTTAATATAGAAAATTTCTGTAACTTCGTATATTCTTCCACATAAGGAAGATACGAAGTTCGCATGAAAACACTCCGAAGAGTTACCGGTTATATTTTCCTTCTGCTATTTTGCCTGCAGGCAGCAGGACAGGAAGCAGACAGCGTGATCAATAAGCTCACCCGCTATATTCGTGCTACGGACCGGTTTTCGCAATATATACCACGGGAAAAAGTGTATCTGCACTTCGACAATACCAGTTATTACCAGGGCGACAACATCTGGTTCAACTGTTATGTGGTCACTTCCGAGCTGCACGAAGCAACCGTATTAAGCAAAACTTTATATGTGGAACTATTGAATCCCGGTGGTGAAATTATAGATAAACGAATACTGAAGATAGAGAACGGACAGTGTCACGGTGATTTCACCCTCGGACAACTCCCTTTTTATTCCGGTTTCTATGAAGTACGCGCCTATACAAAATATATGCTGAACTTTGGCGAAGACGTTATCTTCTCCCGCCTGCTCCCCGTATTCAATAAGCCGAAAGAAGAAGGGAACTATGAAGAGAAAAATATGCTGAAATACGGATACGGTAAATATCCGAAGAAACGGGAGAAGCCCCAAAAAGGGAAAAAGGTAAATCTGAAATTCTATCCGGAAGGAGGAAACCTGATCCAGGATATTCCCTCCCGGATCGCCTTTGAAATAACAGATGCTTTTGGCAACCCACTGGATGCGACCGGAAAAATCATAAATGAAGAGAAAGAGGAAATTGCCGACTTTATCGTGACGCATGACGGAAAAGGTATCTTCTATTATACCCCCGGCGCGGACAAACGAAAAGCTGTAGTCGACTATAACGGGAAAAAGTACCAGTTCGACATGCCCCAACCATTACCTCAAGGATTTACCTTGCAGGTAGACAACCTTTCATCCGCTGACAGTCTCGAAATATCTTTACAGAAAAACAAACAGACACCCGCCGAAATGCTGGGCATGGTCATTACCTGCAGAGGTAAATTATATAACTATTGCCTTGCCAACATACTCCATAATGAACCGGTTCGTTTCAAAGTCGATAAAACAATATTACCTGCAGGTGTTTCACAAATTACTGTATTCGACAGCAATGGTGAAATCCGTTGCGACCGGTTGATATTCACAAACAAAGAAGAGCTGTTAACAATCAAAGCCAAAAGCGACAAAGAGACATACGAACCCTATGAAGCGGTTCACATGGAACTTTCAGTGACCGACCGGGAGGATAATCCGGTACAAGCACCTTTCTCTTTATCGATAAGAGACGGCATGAATGAAGTGAAGTCGGATTGTAATATCCTGACAGACTTGCTGCTTATGTCCGATATAAAAGGGTATGTCCATAATCCGTCTTATTATTTTGAATCCGGTGACTCCCTCCACCGTTCAGCCCTCGACCTGCTGATGATGGTACAGGGATGGCACCGCTATTCCTGGAAACAGATGGCAGGAACAGCACCTTTCGAACTGAAATACAGACCGGAGCAAGGTATCGAGATGCATGGGCAGGTGGTTTCCCTTGTCCGGAAAATCCCGAAACCCAACGTTACCGTTTCTTCTTTCCTGCTCAAAAGAGGTGAGGAAGAAAAGGCAACCAGCGCATTCGATGTATTTGTAACCGACAGTCTGGGACGTTTCGCTTTCCAGGCTGATATAACCGGAAAATGGAATATGATCTTGTCAGTCAGCGAGAAAGGGAAAAAGAAAGACCACCGAATCATACTGGACCGGCTTTTTACCCCGGAACCTAAAAGATACCGTTATCCGGATATGCAGGTCACTCTTACCGATAAAGAACAAGAAAAAACAGAAACAGTCGATCCGGAAGAAACACCGGATACCCAAGAATCTGAAGAAGACATCAATGCTTTTCTGACAGCCTACGAAGACTCGCTGTCGAAAGCCGGCAACAAAGAGAAAGTTCTCCGACTGGACGAAGTCACCGTAACCGCCAAAAAGAGATCGAGAGAAAAGGATATATTCAACAACCGTTCCAAATCAATCGCTTATTATGACGTTCAATCGGAATGGGACGACATCACAGACCAGGGAAAATATATCGGGAAGGACATACATGAGTTGATGATAAACATGAATAACAACTTCCGAAAAACCTTCTCCAGACAGGACGAATACCTGCAATATAAAGGGAAAACACCTCTTTTCGTAATCAACTACGAACGGACTATGGCTACTGAAATGGATTACAACAAATACAAGCTGATACGCCTCGAAGCCATCAAATCCATTTATATCAACGAAGATCTTTCTATCATGTGTAAGTATGCAGACTACAGAATGTCACCTTTGGAAGTAGATAAGTTCTATGGTTGTGCCGTTTTTATCGAAACATTCCCGGAAGATAAGATCCCGACGGATGCCGGTAAAGGAGTACGAAAAACCTGGCTGGAAGGCTACAGCCAGGTTAAAGAATTTTACAATCCGGATTATTCCATCCTTCCGCCGGAACCCGATTATCGCCGCACACTCTACTGGAATCCTTCAGTGACACCCGATGAAAAGGGTAAAGCTGATATCAGGTTTTATAATAACAGTAGTTGCAAAAAGTTCAGCATCAGTGCCGAAACAATTACTTCAGACGGAATAATCGGTATTTATAAATGATCAATATAAGTATAGCTGTTTCATTTTATCAAGATCCACACCTAATGTTTCAGTAAGGAACTTAGTCATGGAACCGTACTTTTCGTCTATTTTATCATAGGCGGCATTCAGGTATTTTTCATCGACGGTTACCAACGGGGCAATCTGAGGATAATATTTCAGATAGGAATCATACTTACCTGCGATATATTGCTTGCTAAGCATATAATCTTGCATGATCGTCGCCTTATCTACACCGAGAGCTGACAAAATAAGCATAGTAGCCACTCCGGTACGGTCCTTACCTGCCGAACAATGATAGCTTAACGGCAAAGAGTTCTCATCCTGAACATATTTAAAAAACTCTTTATACTTAGCTACATAGTCGTCATAGCTTACCATTTCGATATAACCATCTATCATGATCTGAGCAGTTTCCTCCTCACTAAGACCTTTCGAGATGCTTCCTATGATCTCATCAGAGAATATATTACCAGCATTGATCTCTAAATTATAAGGATTCTTTACCGTAGAAGGTAATTTGTCCGGTGCTGCCGGCAGCATACCGCCCAGCCCGCCTTCTTTTTCTGTAGAAGTACGGAAATCGACCACTGTCTTCAATCCTGTACTGGCTAGATAAGTAAGATCGGCATTATCCAGTTTATTCATTTCATCCGTACGGAACAATCTACCCCAACGAACATATTTACCCTCACTATTCTTTATACCACCCAGGTCTCTGAAGTTATACCCATGTACAGGTAAAAGTCTTTCAGCCAGCAAAGCCTGACCTTCCGAGTTCTTGAATAAGAAAAGTTGTCTCTTCGTAGCATCCCCACTTAAATCAAAAGCCCCTTTGCCATCACCTGTCAGACAAGGTGTATTCATATCGATATCTTCTGCTGTTGAACCGGCATATAACTCCCATGCTTTATCGGAAGTCACACTCAACACAGCTTTCTTCGTTTCTTTATCGCGGGTAATCCCGGCATCCCCGCTTACGTCTTTACCAGAATAGCCAATTGTTGGTTTTTCATCATCATCGTCTCCACAAGAAACAAACAGTCCGGAGACACAAAACAGCAGCAATAAATAGTAAGATAAATTCTTTCTCATAACGCTTTTTACTCATTAATAAATGTTTTAAAGGCGCGCAAGGTACAGATTTAAAACTAATTACACAAAGACGACAAAGCTTTTAGCCTCATAAATGAAATATAGAATATCGTTTATTTATTTTAGAATATAAAATGTGATCGGATCACATAAAACGATTCTGCAAGACGAAACCGCAGCTCTGCAACTATCCTTATGCGAATCGATTATTTCCTCTTTACTTTACAGAAAAAAGAGAAACTTATGAAAGCAATCTTCCGAAATTTCCAGGTCACACTCCAACGGTTCAGACTGGCTTCCATACTAAACCTACTTGGATTGAGTGTTGCATTTGCCGCCTTTATCATTATTCTGATTCAAGTGCGGTATGAACGTACTTTCGATACCTCTTATAAGAAGTCCGGCCGCATCTATCGCATCGAGTCAACGTTGATACCTACCGAATCGAATCTTTCCTCCCGGGAAGCATATTCCTCCTTTTTAGCACGACCGCTGATTGAGATGTTACTTCCCTCCGCTCCCCGGATAGAGGCTTATTCCATCATGTACGGAGCATCATCCGAAATATATGCTAAATACAAAACGGCAGAGGGAGAAGAACGAGGAATGATCCTTCCGATACGCAAAGTATCAGCGGGTATTACAGATGTATTTGATATGGAAATACTTGAAGGCACAGCCGGTTCCCTGTCTGAACCGGGTAAAGCATTGTTACCTGAAAGCCTGGCACAAAAAATGTACGGACAAGCCTCTCCTGTCAACAGGCAAATCTTCTTACCGGATGGTACTTTCTTCACGATAGGTGCCGTCTACAAAGATTTTCCGGAAAACACCAGCATAGTGAACGATATAAAGATCAACCTGGCAGACGCATATAAAAACGACTGGACAGACTGGGCGTTAACCCTTTTCGTAGCGTTGTCACCGGAAGCATCTCCGGAAGAAGCAGCCGGACAACTGACAGATTTCTTCGAGAAAACAGGATTGGGGAAACAGATGGGACTTACCCAACCGGTAACTTTCCGGCTTGACCCGATAGAAAGTATTTACTACCGACACGATATAAACCTTGATATTACGCCCAAAGGGAACCGCATGATAACATATATCCTGTTATCCATCGCATTACTGGTTGTCGCTATCGCCACCGTCAATTTTCTGAATTTCTCTGCGGCACTCACTCCGGCACGGATAAGAAGCATAAACATACGGAAAGTGTTGGGAGAATCGACCACGTCACTCCGCTTCGCTCTTATTTTCGAAGCTCTGGGTATCTATCTGCTCGCATTTTTGCTGGCTTTATGCTGGGTATGGCTTTTCCATAAGACTGGTCTTTCATCCATACTTCTCGCACCGGCTGAACTTCTAAAGAATACGGGAGTACTTTGGCACACGTTTCTTTTGGCAGGAACCGCAGGTATAGTAACAGGGATATATCCGGCATTCTATATGACTTCCTTCCACCCGGCACTGATCCTGAAAGGTACATTCGGCATGAGCCAAACCGGTCGTACAATCCGGATAGTGTTAACAGGGTTCCAGTTTCTGATATCAACCGGACTCATTATATCTTCCCTTTTTATATGGCTGCAAAACAGGTACATGTATCATATGGAAGGGATAATCAACAACAGCCGGATCGTAACGGTCACACTGGATAAAGAGATCATGTCCGGACATGGAGATATGTTGATCGGGAAACTGAAGTCAACTCCGTCGATAGCAGATGTAGCCATTTCGGACTGGCCTGTCGGTTTTCTGGATTATTATCTTTATACGTATAGCAAATCTCCGCAGGATGAAGATATCATGTATTACTTCATTCCTGTCTCTTATAACTTCACAGAGATGATGGGCATTGAAATCATTGAAGGCCGCAACTTCGATAAAACAGATCAGACTGCTCCCGGAGAGAAACTGCTGCTGAACGAATTGGCAGCCCGGCAGTTTAATGTAAAACCCGGCGACAAGCTTGCAAACGGCAGTCAGGTTATCGGTATTATCAAAGACTTCCACTTTATGAATCTCCGGAAGAAGATCGAACCGATGGCACTTACATCCGGACAGTCCCAAAATCCGATTTTACAGCCAACCCTATATATACGCACAACGGGAAATGCTTACGCCGCTGTCAAAAAGATCAAAGACTGTATCGCAGAAATCGATCCGCTATACCCGGTTGAAATCAAGTTTTACGACCAACTATTCGAGCAGGCCTACCAAAAAGAACGGAACACGTCCGTTCAGATAAGCATGTTCAGCTTACTGACGATCATCATCTCGCTCATGGGAGTATTCGGACTGGTTACATTTGAAACTCAATACCGGCGAAAAGAAATAGGCATCCGAAAGATTATGGGGGCTACGGTAACGGAAATCCTTGTCATATTCTATAAAAAGTTTGCCTGGATAGTATTTGTCAGCTTTCTCCTTGCAGCACCGGTTGCCTGGTACGGACTGAATAAATGGTTACAGGCATTTGCTTACCGGACCACACTACAGGGCTGGGTATTCATCTTTTCATTGCTTATCGTTCTGATAATTACATTTGTTACAGTAACTTTACAGAGTTGGCAGGTGGCAACAAGCGATCCTGTACATTCGCTGAAAAGTGAATAAAAAAGATTAAGTTTGTATGGATATGGAAAAGAACAAGAAACTAAAAGTATTTATCGGAACGCTGATATTCAGTATGCTATTTGCATTGCTTTTTAAATGGTGGACTACCGGCAATCCGTTTCATTCAACTACTATACTTTTCGGCACCATCATATTTACCATTATCCTGATCTCACTGAGCATCAGCAACACTTTTTTCGGCTACTTCCTCGCGATGCCGATAAAAAAGGTAAAGATGGTTATTATACCAGCCTTCCTCCTTTTTATGGTCATTATCTTACTGATATCTCTTATGGTCATCGGCGTGCAGATCTACCTGTTTCATTTGATCATGGGACTGGATACCACTCATTTTATAAACAACTTGTTTGAAGTGGAGTTTCCCCAAACCATCAAATATTATTCAGTCTGCGCTTTGATTGCTTCCGCTTTCTTCTTTTACAGTAGCTGGCAGCAAGCGGTCGACCGTGAACAGCAACTAAGAGAAGAAAACCTGAAATATAAATATCGGACACTTAAAACACAGGTCAACCCTCATTTTCTGTTCAACAGCCTGAATACATTATCGGAAATTATTTATGAAGATACCAGGAAAGCAGACAATTACATTCAACAGCTTGCCTCCATCTACCGGTATATCCTGGATAACGAAGAGACCGACCTTATCCCGCTGAAAGAAGAGATAAGATTTGTCAACCGGTATTTCAGCCTTCAGAAAGAACGCGACGGAGAGAAAATCCAGTTAGAAATAAATATCCAGCAAGTCGAAAGATACAGCATCGTCCCCATATCCTTACAGATATTAGTCGAGAATGCCCTCAAACACAATTCGGCATCCGAAAAGAATCCTCTGCGAATCATTATTCAGAATGAAAACGATCCGTTTATTGTAATTTCCAACAACATACAAAAGCGAAGCACATGGAGTAACTCTCCCGGAACAGGATTATCCAATCTGAAAGAAAGGGTCAGACTGATCATGGGGAAAGAAATGACGATAGAGACTGAACAGAATCAATTTACAGTAAAATTACCAATCAACATTATATAATATGAGAGTATTGATCATTGAAGACGAACAACCTGCAGCACATAAGCTGATCCGTTTATTGCAGGAGGCAGATAAACAGACAGAAGTCCTCGACGTGCTCGGCTCAATAGAACTGGCAATAAACTGGCTCACCAATCATCCGGCTCCCGAGCTGATCTTTATGGATATCCAACTGGAAGACGGGATCAGTTTCGAAATTTTTGAGACTTGCCGGATACAAACACCTGTGATCTTTACGACAGCCTACGACGCTTATGCCTTGAAAGCATTCAAAGTCAATAGTGTCGATTATCTTCTGAAACCAATAGCCCCGGAAGATCTGAAAGCCGCATTGGAAAAGTTCAACACGTTCCACAGGCAGCCGGTAAATTATTCCAGACTGGAATCCATCATAAACCAGCTACAGCCCAAAACAAAGGAGCGTTTCCTTATTAAAGTCGGTGACCATTACCGGTCGATACCAACCTCTTCCATCGATAGCTTTTTCATCCTGGAAAGAAGTACTTTTATCCAAACCGCTACCGGAAAGAATTATGCCATCGATCATTCCCTCGATAAGATAGAGCAACTGGTCGACCCCAGAATTTTCTTTCGCATCAACCGGAATTGCATTGTAAATTATTCTGCTATCAGGGACATTATAGCTTATTCTTCAAGCAGACTCAAACTCATTCTCAACAATCAGACAGAGAAAGAGGACATGCTCGTCAGCCGGGAACGGGTAACGGAGTTTAAGGGGTGGATGGATAGGTAAGGAAGACAAGTTAAATCATGTCAGGAGACGTTACTTCAGTTTTGCTGTCAACTTCATTTCCGGCTAAGATTTTCTGCGTACAGGCAGATCCGGTCATTTCTTTATATTGTTCGCTATTTTCAGAATCAATATCTTTACCGTCAGTACTAATTATGGCTGTCATCGCAAAAGGTATTCTGTTTAATTTTCCAAAGATAACTTTTAGAACTCAAATATCATTCAGTATAGGCTTTTTATAAAGTAACGTGCACCTGATTTGCTTATCAAATACTAAGAGTAATATTCAAAACCAACTATCATACTATCATTCACAAGTTAAAACATTTTGTAATTCAATGCATATAAGCTATGATAGTTCGTATGATAGTTCCATTTTCAACTATCATACTATCACAAAACAGCTAGACAAAAATGGCAAGATATAGGACTTATTTTCAATCATATAGCTACATTTTATTCTTGACATCCGGGTCTCAGGCACCTTCACACCCGGGTCTTAGCATCGTTCACATCCGGATGTAAAATGGCCCCAAATGGGGGTTTCAAGAGGAAGAAGTCACTACTTCCATGAAAAAAAGTGCTATAGTTGGGCAAAAAACATAGGATGCTATAGAGGAATTGTCGGTGTCTGACTTTTTGATTAATAGCGATTGGATAAATATTAAGATACACTAATGCATTGCATTTCTAAACAAATTTGTTTATTTTTGTAGTGATATGAAAGATCTGTTAGAAATATTGAAAGGCGTTCATCCCGGCTTATTCTTGAGTAAGGAGCAACTTATCAAACTTGATTTTATTGATTGGTTAAAACCTACCCGATAAAAAAGATACCGGCTTCTTTTCCAATTATCCACAAACCAAAACAGCACAAATACAAAATCCCTCCGAACGAATTCAGAAGGATTTTGCATTTTGTGCGGCTGAAGGGACTCGAACCCCCACGGCCGGTATCGCACTGTATCAATGACTTACCATATTTCTTTATACTCTCAAAATCGAAAAATCCCCGATTTGGCACCCAATAAATTAAATATCCTATACACCCTAATACTATTCAAAATATAAAAAGCATCCAAATAAGTCACTAATGTTCACTTTCTGGATGCTTTCATTAATAACTCACTGAACGATATTTTAATCTATTGTTATAACTGTGTTACCAGCAACACTTGCTAAGCACTGTGTTCCTGCGGGAATTTCACCATTTCCACCCTTAATAAGGAAACACAGAAAAAGAGAAAGTAGAAGTTTATCCTTTCCATCATCGTATAAGCTACTGCTGGATAAATAAACTTCTGTTCCATCTACTGCCACAATACTATTGACTTTAATTTCTATTTCACCAGCTTTTCCTAAAATACCATTTTTCTTAACACGAGAAACTTGCCCTTTAGCAATTTCACCAGCTCTAATCACAACTTCCTTATTTACTATAATATCTTTAGTACATTTGAAATTGATGATAGAACCATTAGAAACATTTTTACTAGTTATAGTTCCTTGTAATTCCAATGGAATTTGTGTACCCGATTTTAAAGTCACATCTTTTGCCTCCGCTTTACAGAAAGACAAGAATAAAACAAATAGTAATACCACAAATCTTTTTCCTAAGATTAAACAATTCTTATTCATAACTTAATACATTTAATTTAATTAATAACTATTGAATCCATTTAGTCCAGTGAGTTCTTGAATATGTCGGTTTTCCAGAGATTGATTATATCTATTTGCACTTTTACCTGCCCCTAAAATATTCCCAAAATAGAATGTTAATGAAAATATTCCGCTCAATGCAGCCATTCCATAATTATCTCTTTTGATACAAGTATAAGTTGCATAAGCTAACACAGAATTAATCAACAAAGAAGTTATGGCTGTCTGATACTGTTTTGTATATGCATATCCAGCGCCAGGGATAACTGATAGCAACTTAGCTATGTTAGGCTTTTTTTTAGAAGAATTTGATAAAGACGTTATAATTTGCATACTTTTCAAACAAGATTCAGAATATTCCGGATAATCTTTTTGTGCTTTAGTCAAAATTGAAATTGCAGAAGAATAATTCTTTTTTCTTGTTTCAATAATAGACTGAAAAACAAGTTTCCTATAATAATCATCAGACTCAAAGTCTTTTATCCTTTCTAAAGAAGATAAAGCCATATCATAATTGTCAATATTATAGTAGAGTTTAGCAGCTTTCATACCAACTAAACAAGACGTTTGAATACATTCCGGAAAGTTTACCTCATATTCATAAATGCCATCTTCTTCTTTCCCTAATGCTTCATAGCATAATAATTTATTTTTATACAAAAGAGGGTTTGTAGTTTCTTTAAAATAGAGATTCTTTGTAATCTCTAACAAAGCCATATCATACTGTTTGTGATTAATCAAATAATTAATAAAAGACAAAGTATCTTTTGTAACTCTTTTGGTCGACTCCGTATAAAAGGAGTGCGTTCCATTATAAATCAATTCTTTGGGAGTCTTTTCATAAGAAGGCCAATCTAATAAAGCCATATCACCATATTGGATTGAGACATCATAATATTTTTTATCATGCCCACAGCGCATCATACGATCCGCAGTATATATCATTGCCTCAAAAAAAGGCTTATCTTTAAATACTTTCAACCCATAATTAGAACAAGATGGGTACATGGCACATTGCGTTCCTCTGAGTTTGCTAATATGCCTCTGATAAAAACCAATATAGTCTTCCGTTACCTTATTCTGCTTATCCGATGACTCCTTGATATAAGTTGGACTCATTTGCCCATCATGTCTTTCCTGGCCTGCAACATATCCCAAAGAAAAATAGATTACAAAAACAACAAGAAGTAGAGTTTTGAACATAATACTAATGTTTGTGCCTTCCTATTCCCTTTAGTTGGCTATAAAACATAAAAAAAGCGTGGGAACTGTTTTAATGCCTTATCTGCTTTAGAGGTATCCCCATACCCACGGAACAAATAAAAACAACAGTCCCACGCCAATATGATATATAACAAACCCTTAAGGGATATGCGAATACCACAGGCGTGAGCGTTTTTCTGTTGTAAACTTGTTCCGTTTCGAAAATTGGGGATTTTCTAAAGCAAGAATAATATCTTAAAAACGCTCTTTGTTAATATGTCCTTCCCTAGAGGCTCAACACTATGAGTATAAGGAATTGGCGCAAAGTTACGAAAAGCGTTTATATTGTCAATAATATATCTCCATCTAAAATGAGAGGGAATCGTAAGTTTCTAATATTTCTTCCTGTCTTAATCCTAGATACCTTTTAGTAATCGACACACTGGAATGATTAAATAACTCCATCAATTTAACTAATGCCAATTCTGCATTCTCTGAATTTTGATTGTAAACCTGCCTTCCAAATGTCTTTCTAAGAGAATGACAACTGAAATTCTTTACTTTCACCTTGTATCTGGCTTTAATATCTTTCAACAGTACATTTATCCGCTGTATAGAAAAGGTTGTGCCTTTCTGACTTACCAGAATAGGAGACTTTATACTGACAGGCTGTATCTGCTTGTAACATTCTGCAATATGTTTCTTCAGTTGAGGATTAATACGAATGGTTCTCATCTTACCTGTTTTCTTCTCTAGTATGGTAAACTCATCCACATAAAGGATCGTATCCCAGCGTAATGATAAAATATCAGAGATTCTTAATCCCCAGAAACAACCAACGGCAATAAGTAAAAACATCTTATAATCTCCGTCTTTACTCAATCGCCTAACCAGATTTGTCATTTCATCCCATTGCATATAATCCGCAGTAGTCGTACTATATTTTAAACTCATAATATTCAGTTTTAATTGATTATGTATAAAAGTGATTGTTTTCTGCCATCTGAAAAAATGGCTAAAACGTAACTGACTGATAATAAGAGAAACATTCACTTCTAATATTAGTGAATGTTTCTAATTCAGATTATTTCCCCAATTTATTTTTTACTTCAAAGAAGAAAAACACAATTAAGAATAATAGCATGTAAAGAGCAATCAATCCTAAAAATAATTTTGGATAGACAAACATAAAGATCAAGAAGGTAATGAATAAAATTGCTCTCATAATACCCTCCCTTCATCCAGATAAGAATAATATCCGCTATCTGTCACTATTATGTGGTCTAATACCGTAATATTAAATAGTTTGGCTGCTTTTCTAAGATTCATAGTCACTAAATCATCCTGTGCACTAGGTTTTAAACTTCCACTAGGGTGATTATGTGCTAGAATAATTCTGGTTGCATTTCCTAATATAGCCGCTTGCATAATGATTCGTATATCAGCAGACGTTTCATTTATTCCACCTTCTGAAATATTACTTACTCCTAAAACCTTACTAGAGTTATTCAGCAATATAAGTTTCAAATATTCCTTATACTGGATCGTACCCTCATTGTACACATGATCGACTAAAAGCCTATATGTGTCCTCTGAATTATGAATAACAGGTCTTTCTGAACTCTTAACCTTTGTATTGTACGTCAATTTGACATCACATACTTTCAATATCCCTTCCATACGTTTGTTGTTTAATAAGTTGTTTGATTGTTAATTATGAATTTTGGGAAGTGAAAGGAATATCTCCAGATAAAGGATTGAATCCAATTTCTGTTCTGACTGGTTGTAAATTCGTTCTGTTAAATATATTCTATTCCAGTCAAATACAGGTTACACCCGCTTTAACTCTGAATCTCGTCTGAATTATCCAGTAGGAAAACAGGCAAAATATTCACTTTCTCTTCAACTTCCGTAGGGGGACTTTAAAGCTGGTGTGAACAAGTATGCATAGTATACATATATTATATGGTAAGATTTATTTCCAGCCAACAACATCTAAGAAGAGAAAGACTTCCTTCTCTTATAGGTAGGGGGAATAAAATAAAGTTACTTGTATTGTGGTAAAATGTTTATTTCAATCTTATTTATGTCAATGGAATATAGCTTGTATAATTTAAGGTATAGGGAAATTCTAAATATCAGATAACATTTTATCAATAGCCATTTTCACGGCTGGTAGGTTATTCTTCATCACATCGAATACAATTACCGCATCTATATCGAAATAATGATGTGCTATAATGTCACGCATACCCATAACCCCTTTCCAGTCAATTTCAGGATAATGCGATAAAAGTTCTTTATTTGTGGCTTTATCAATGCGCTTAACGCTTTCTCCAATTGCAATCAACAACATACAAATACTTTCCAATCTCTCAACTCCACTAGGTGTTGTTAAGAAATCATCTGGAGTAAGTATCGTTTCTGACCTCTTTAATATTCTGTCTAAAGCAGTTTGTATCTTTGTTAAAGAAGAACGGATTAACTCTGTATCACACATAAATACCCTCCTTTTCAATTCGATTTTTCAAAAAGGAATCCATTTGGTCACGTAATCGGACAATATCAACATTACACCCGAACAGGTTTTGCAAATCTTCTTTTATATGAACTAAAGCAAACATATTTGGTTTTGAAGTCTCCAGATAAACATCAACATCACTATCCTCTGTTTGCTCTCCTCTGGCGACAGAGCCAAATATCCCCATACGAATAATGCTATATTTAGAAGCGTTCTTCGCCATATAGTCACGTAAGATGTTTACATATTCAGCTGTTGATTTCATATCTTCTTAATCATTTGATACAAAGATACGTGTTCAAATGGAAAAATCAAATAGGAAGTAACGTTCTTCTCTCATTTTCGGTTTACTCACGAATCACTTTTTTACCTTCCTATTTATCAGTACCTTTATGTATTCTTCAATGAAAAATCTTCTTCTCCACCAATTATTAATAACCATCTTAAACAGAATATAATATGTCAAAATATCGTCCAAAG
>ENA-OWPN01000728-OWPN01000728.1-human-gut-metagenome-genome-assembly--contig:-NODE-728-length-40002-cov-7.935665_pt1 | contig 40002 bp, 65 predicted proteins | sample MGYA00248266_ERZ651850 | MGnify/ENA primary metagenome ERZ651850 (study PRJEB26924, sample SAMEA4378296) | human gut metagenome | biome: human gut; feature: human-associated habitat; material: faeces... | reverse complement strand
TTTTTTATGGCTGTTCTTCCCTTGCGCCACTTCTCCCCGGTCGAATTCCGCTGCAAGTGCGGGTGCGGCGCGGGCATGGAGAAGATGGACGCCGACCTGCTCCAGATGCTCGACGAGGCCCGTGATCTGGCGGGCATCCCGTTCCCCCTTTCTTCCGCCTACCGCTGCCCGAAGCACAACAAGGTGGTCGGCGGCGTGCCCACCTCAGCGCACACTCGCGGCTATGCCGTGGATATCCGCTGCGTGGATTCCCATTCCCGTTTCGCCATGCTGCAGGCCCTGCTTGAGGCAGGATTCCGGCGCATTGAGCTGGCTCCGACATGGATCCATGTGGACAACGACCCGGACAAGCCGCGTGACGTGGCGTTCTACCAGCAGGGAGGCAAGTACTGATGGATCTTTCCATTCTCGTGGATTTTCTGAATTCCCAGACGGGCACGTGGGCGCTCGTTATAGCCGCACTTGGAGGCCTCTGCGCTTTGGCTTCTGCATTCATGCCCGTACCAGGTGAGCAGTCCGGAAAGGTCTACAAGGCCGTCTACACCGTTGTGAACTGGATCGGCTGCAACTTCGGCAAGGCGACGAACACCGACGACGCCGCGAAGAAAAAGGCGTGAGCGTGTCCCGTGTCGTTGAAGTCCTCGCTCTCCTCCTCTCGCTCGGCTACCGCTGGCTTGAAAAGCTGGATGCGGATCGGGCTCAGGCTTTCAGTAATTCTTTGCGTGATGACCCTCTGCGCGTGCTCATGCAGCAGACCGGGGGGAAGCCTTCCGATACCGTCCACGCCTACTCTGACAAGTCAGAAAATCGTGGTGCTGGACGGGGTGAGGGGTTGGTGGATCGATGAAAGAGACGCGGCAACGCTGGCCCAATGGATCTACGATGTGACTGGAGAAGGTGGGCGATGAGTAATGACATCCAGTTCCTCAACATCATGTTGTCTGTAATTACTGGACTTTTGACCCTCATGGGAACTTCTTTTGGGTGGTGGTTGGCTCGTCTCTCAAAGAAAATTGATGAGCTCATGCAGCATCGTCAGGGGTGTATCATGCAGTTTGCTGATAGAGCCGGCAATTCAGACGATCACCGTAGGATTTGGGTCAAGCTTGATGATCAGGAACGGCGGCTAACTACTTTGGAAGCCGTGCGTAAGGTATAACTAGGATCCGAGAGTCACGCGGCGACGTTCCCCCCGGTCGCCTATCGCCCGCTGCAGCGGGGTACAGGATAAACGGTCGCCTTCGAAAAGGGCTATGCATATCGACGCCGGAGCATAGCCGCCCTTCACGGGGAATCGGGCGGTGTAGCATGGCAGGGCCGATATATCGCGTGATGTACTGCAATGAAATTCTCCTTCGGGGGGTCAATTTTTGGGAGTTGAGCATGGCAAGAGAGGACAAGCTGAAGCCTGTACGAACCAAGGAAGAAGCAAGGGAACGAGGCCGGAAAGGTGGCATCGCGTCAGGCATCGCCCGGCGTGAGAAGAAAACTTTTCGGGCCACGCTTGAACTCCTGCTTGATCGTAAGCTCGACGGCTCACCACTCACCGGGCGCGAGGCCGTTGCCGTTGCTCTTTTCGAAAAAGCTATGTCCGGTGATGTAAAGGCTTTTCAGGAGCTTAGAGACACCGTTGGTGAGAAGCCCGTGGATAAGCAGGAGCTGTCGGGCCCTGACGGTTCTGCGGTTTCCTCTGAAATTGTTGTCCGCTTTGTGGAGCCGAAATGATCGATGCACCTTTGCCTGTAGCTTTTTCCGAACTCTTCAAGCCACATCGCTATAAAGTCTTTTATGGCGGACGGGGCGGGGCGAAGAGCCGGAGTTTTGCGCGGGCTTTGCTGCTTATCGGTACTCAGCGGGCGATACGGTGCTTGTGTGCCCGCGAGGTGCAGAACTCTATCCGTGATTCAGTAAAGCGACTTCTTGATGACGAGATCGGACGGCTTGGGCTTTCCGGCTTCTATCGCTCGACGGACAACGAAATTCGGGGAGTGAACGGCTCTCTTTTTATCTTCTCTGGTTTGCGTATGTCTCCTGAACGCTTGAAATCTTTTGAGGGCATTACGCATTGCTGGATCGAAGAAGCTGAGACGGTGAGCGAGCGTAGCCTTGATCTACTCATCCCGACGATGCGGACGGCGGGATCGGAAATCTGGATGAGCTTCAATCCAGATCGCGTAAATTCCATTGTATGGCAACGCTTTATCGTGAAGACACCGCCACCTGACAGCTTTGTCAGGAAAGTAGGGTGGCGCGACAACCCATGGTTCCCCGATGTGCTGAGGTCAGAGATGGAGCACTGCAAGTCGACGGATCCGGACAAGTACGATCACGTGTGGGAAGGGAACCCAGTGCTTGTCGCTGCAGGATCGTACTACGGGCGGCTGCTTCAGAAAGCCGATGAAGATGGACGTATCGGGAAGGTTCCCGTTGAACCGAACCTTTTGGTCAACACGGCGTGGGACTTGGGCATGGCGGACTCCACGGCGATATGGTTCTTCCAATTCCTTCCGGTTGGAAACTTCGGAGAATGGCGCTTTGTCGACTACTACGAGGCCAGCGGAGAAGGGATGGCGCACTATGCTGAAGTGCTGGCGAAGAAAGGCTATCGCTACGGCGCGCATATTGGGCCGCATGATCTTGCTGTGCGCGAACTCGGGACGGGCAAGAGCCGAATAGAAACCGCGCGAGGAATGGGTATCAACTTTACCACGGCCCCACAGCTTCCCGTAGCTGATGGGATTGAAGGCGCACGGCAGGTTATCGGGGCTGCATGGTTCGACCGCGACAAATGCGGGCAGGGCCTCCAAAGCCTTTGGGCATATCAGCGTGAGTTCGACGAGGTGCGCGGGTGCTTCAAAGAGCATCCGCTGCATGACTGGACAAGCCACGGCGCGGACGCTTTCCGGTATGCTGCGGTTGGATACAGAAAGCCGGATACCGGATTCAAGCCGCTGTCTAGAACAAATTTGAGGGTGTGCTGATGTCATATTCCAAAGGGATGAAAGAGCGCATCCGGGCAATCGTATCGCGTGAGTCGAAACATTGCATCGGAATTGATGGCGGGGAACTATCCCGCGCTCGTACCGATCTGAAAGAGGCATATCTCGGGTATGGCTATGGAGTAGACAAAGAACGCGCCGGGCGTGGCCTCTCTACATACGTAGACCGGACGATGATGGAGACGATCGAGTGGGCGAAGCCTGGACTTTTTAGGGTCTTCGGTAACGAAGAGATCGTACGGTTCGACCCAAGGTCTCCGGAAGAGGAACAGGCGGCTGAAGATGCCACAGTCTACATCAATCAGGTCGTCTTTGGGCGTCGGATGTTTCAGATCATCCACAATGTGCTGGCGGATGGACTCTATCAGCGTGTCGGCTGGTGCATCGCACACGCGCCGAAGAAAGAGAAACAGCAAGTCGATCAGTACACCGGGCTGACTGAGCAGGAAGCCATAGCGCTTATCTCTCAATCTGGAATTTCTAGCCCGGAAGAGGTCGAGAGCGTCAGCTATCCCGATCCGCAGTTCGGAACACTCTTTGATCTGACACTTCGGACGACGCGGGAAGAGCGGGAGATACGGATCGATCCCATTCCTTCGGAAAGGGTCATCATCTCCGAAGATGCCGCCGATGTGGAGTCTGCACGGTTCGTCGCGCACTGGGAAATCAAGACGGCCTCTGATCTGAGAAAAGAGGGATACTCACAGGTTCTTATTGACGAACTGCCCACGGAATCCGGAGATGATGAAATGCCGGAAACGCGGGTGACTCGGGAAGTTAATGCCAGCAGTACCGATGCCCTGGAAGGTACGGGTGCGCTCAAGCGTTTCAAAATATGGGAAGCGTGGACTGAATGCGATCTGAACGGCGACGGAATCGCCGAAAAAGTCAAGGTTACGTACTGCGGGGATGACAACAACATTGTCGTGCTGGATTTCGAAGAGTGGCCGCTGTACCGCGCTCCGCTCTTCAATGCCTGTTCCCTGCCTCTGCCTCATGCCGTTGTTGGGCTGTGCCTTGGCGATCTGGTCATGGATCTTCAGTCGCTCAAGACTGAGATGACGCGGCAGTATCTTGATGGCCTCGCTTTCTCGAATCAAGCTGAAATAGTCGTAAGGACAGGGGCAGCAGGTGGGGAGATCGACATGGAATCCCTCTTGTCTCGCGGACCCGGGAACGTCATCCGCGCAAAAGGTGATGCTGAGATCACCCCGCTTCCTGTCGTCACGTCTTCAGGGGAAGCACTGCAAGGCATTGAGCTTGCCGACGGCATGACTGAACGCAGGACGGGGATCAGTTCCCGTACGCAGTCAATCCAAGCTGATACGCTCCAAAACACAGCTACCGGGGCCTCGATCATGGATGAGGCCGTGAACCAGCGGCTTGAGCTTATCGCCCGCGTCTTTGCCGAGATGTTCTTTAAGCCTTTGGGACGGTACGTCCTGCACCTCGTCCACAAGTACCACAATAAGCCAGTGCAGATACGGCTTAAAGGCCGCTTCATGGACTTTGATCCGCGCCGATGGGACCCCGATATGGATATCTCAGTAGCCGTTGGCCTTGGGACAGGGAACCGCCAGCGGCTCGTGGCGACGTACCAGGGCATTCTTGGCATACAACAGCAGATGATCACACAGCTTGGCAAGAATAGCCCGGTACGGCTCACAAACCTGATCTACACCTGCCATAAGATGGCTGAGGCTGCTGGTCTTGAGGCTCCTGAGCGTTTCTTCGGGACAGAGGAACAGGCTGCACAAGCGGAACAGGCGATCATGAACGCTCCGGAACAACCTTCACCTGATATTCAGAAACTCCAGCTTGAGCAACAGAAGGCGCAGGCGAAACAACAGCTTGATGTCCAGAAAGCTCAAACGGAAGCGCAGCGGAAGGCCTATGAAACTCAGGCAAAAACCGCTCTGGAACGGCAGAAAGTGGAAGGTCAGCTTGCGTTGAAGGCGATGGAGCTTCAAGGCGAAAAGGAACTTGATACCACACGGCTCATGATGGGCGAACGCGGGCCGGAACTGACAAACCTGCGGGGGGTGTGATGGACGAACAGGAACAGCGGGCGCACGAGGCGAAACGCATACTCGAATCTTCTCTTTTCTCCGAACTGTTTGAAACTATTGATGAGAGGATCGTCAAAGGCTGGCGGGCGGCGGCTGATGAAGCGGAGCGCACAAGGCTATGGCTGAAACAACAGTGTCTTGCTGAAGTGCGGCGGGAATTATTTTCGGAAATGGAAGCGCAGGCACTGAAAGAACAAAGCGACGGCCTTTTCCGGCGTACGCTTAAAGCTCTGAGAGGTATATGATGGAAGAACATGTGAACGGTGGCGGAATGGAACTTCAAGAGTCAGAATCCTCATCTCTTGAAAGCGTCGACGAGATCGCCGCGCTTCTTGATGGGGAAGGCACGGAAGAACAGCAGGAAGAGGGGGAAGGCACGGAAGAACAGCCTTCTGAAGAGGACGGCACACGCTCGGAGGAAGAACCGGAAGAGCCCGAAGAGCAACCCGAACCGGAAGCGGAGGATGTCCCGGAAGGATGGGACGGAGAAGTCTTTAAGGCGCTTCCTCCGGATGCCCGTAAATACGTAACGGAGCGCGAGCGTGCGTATGCTGAGGCTATTTCCTCCCGGACGGCTGAACGCGATCGGGCTGTACAGGAAAAGACTCTGTATGAGCAGTCCGTATCCTCGGAACTCCAGACGGCTCTGCGTATTGTACACGATGTCGTAAACGGCGAGTTCGCCGGAGTAGACTGGTTGAAGCTCCAGCGCGAAGACCCACAGACGTTCCTTGCTCTGGATGCTGAACGTAAAATGCGCATGGAAGGCATCCAACAACTGCACCAGAACGTGATCAAGGCACAGCAACATGCACAGGAACAGGCGGCGCAGCGGAGTGCTGCGGAGCTCAGGACCGAGTTCGAAAAAGCCATTCCCGAAGTCAAAGCCATATACGGGGATGGGTTCGAGCCCAAAAAGTACCTGTCTGAAGTCACGGACTGGATGAGGGCTCAGGGCGTACCGGAAGGTGTCTTTGGACAGATCACCAAGGGCTACGAACTCAAGGCGATCACCAAGGCCATGCTCTATGACAAGATGCAGGAAGCGAGGAAGGCGGCGGCAAAGAAGCTTGCCGAATCCCCGAAGGTTCAGCCTCCAAAGGGGCGCCCATCAGGTGATAACGGAAGCGCGGATCGCGTGCGTACGGCGCGCGCTCTGCTCCACAAAAACCCCAACAGCACCGACGCAATCGTCGCTATGCTTGAAGCCGAAGCCTAAAAGGAGGGCACCATGGCAAAAGTAAGCGGTCAGCTCAAGGACGCGAGCATCAACGGTAAGCCTCGCGACTTGATGAACATGATCTTCGACATCTCCCCTACGGACACCCCTTTTCTCACAGCGTGCGGCAAATCCAGCGCATCCCAAACGCTTCACGAATGGCAGACGGACATCTTGAACGCCCCGGTAAAAAATGCACAGCTGGAAGGTGACGACGCCAAAAATTTCGAGGCAAGCAATACTACTGAGCTGACGAACAAAACGCAGATCCTCAGCAAAAACATCAGCGTCTCGGGCACGGCGCAGGCCGTAAAACAGGCAGGCGTGAGCAAGCAGTACAACTATCAGCTTGCCCAGCGCATGAAAGAAATCAAAAAGGATCTGGAGCTCGCTCTGTTGAGCAACCAGATCGAGGGAAACGACAACGGCACGAGCCAAGGTCGTACGATGCGCGGGCTGCCTTGCTGGATGACTGAAACCTCGAATATCAGTCTGGGTGCTTCCGGTGCTGCTGCTACATCCAGCGCAGTCGCGACTGCTGGAACGGCGCGGGCCTTCACTGAAGAGCTGTTGAAGACCGTATTGACAGGTATCTACACCTCTGGCGGGAATCCTGATCGAATCATGGTTGCCCCTGATCTTCGTGTGAAAATGTCCGAAATTCTGAACGGTGGCGCCACGCGGATGGAAAACGTGGAGAAGAAAAAAGCCACGGCGGTTATCGACGTCTACGTTTCCGATTTCGACACGCTCAAAATTATTCCGAACCGCGTACAGGCATATGAGCCCTATTCCAAAAAAGCGGCATTTATCCTTGACCCTGAATACTGGAAGGTGGCGTATCTGCGAGGGTTCAGCACCAAGGAACTCGCTGTCACTGGCGACAGCAAGAAGGGCCAGATCATTGTTGAATGCACCCTTGAAGCGCGCAATCCTGCCTCTTCCGGTATGATTGCTGACCTTTCGGCCACGGCATGATGAGCGGCGGGGGAAACCCCGCTCAGGGGTAACTATGGCAAGACAGAAGCATATCACGATCCGCATCACAACCGACCGTCAGCCTTGGTTTGACGGTTTCCCCCGTAACCGAGGGGAAGAACTCAAGATGCCGGAGAAAGAGGCCATGCCTTTCATAGAAAAAGGCTTTGCCGAAATTGTACGGGGTTCCGATGGCAGTGAATCTGACTGAACGGGTGGGGAATGGGGACGTCCTCGAATGGCGTAATGATGGTGTCGTCGACCGTTTTCATGGTGGACACATTATCACGAGGGAACAAGAAGTCACGGACATTCTCGAATTGAACGCGGCGGAGAGGAATGGCGACAGGCTCCACGGGTTCCGCATCGCCCCCACGTTCCGCAAGGTTGCCAGCATCCCGGTAGCCGCCGTTGATATTGCTGCGGCACAGGGGCTTGATCTGCTCGGCGATCCTGAGGCTATGCGGCACTTCCTGAACGACCCCGAAAACCGGGCGTTTCGCACGACCTTGGAGAGGGTGTGATGGATCTACGTTCCTATGACGGGCTGAAAGAAGCCGTGAGAGAGTATCTCGGGCGCGGAGATCTGGACGACAAGATCCCGCTGTTTATCCAGCTTGCTGAACTCAGGCTGAATCGTGAGGTTCGGATGCGCGTCATGGAACGCAGGGCCACAACTGAAGTGCAGGCCGGACAAACGGCTGTCCCCCTCCCATGGAAGAGGAAAGCCGGGGATTGGGACGTGTTCATGGAAATGCGGGATCTTGTGTGGATGTCCAATCCCCCGGTCAACCTCACGTACATGCCGCCTGATTTGTACGCGGTCAAATCGGTGGTGCGCGGGCTTCCCCGACAGTACACGATCATCGGGCGGGACCTGTTCCTTGTTCCGGCTGCCGATGCTGACGGTAAGCTGATACTGACCTACTACGCTGAGATCCCGCCACTCTCTGCCGAACAGCCTGATAATGAAGTGTTGATTACCTGCCCAGATCTCTACTTGTACGCTGCCCTCGTTGAAGCAGGCCCGTATACGCGGGGTTCCGCTCCGGTCGAGATGTGGACGCAATACTATTCGGCGGCCAAACAGAAGGTTGAGGAACAGGAACAGCGGGCGCGCTTCACGTCAAACGTCGCTATGGCGCCGATTCGGAGGATATGATGAGCCTGACAGACTACGGAGAAAACTGGATGCTGAACGCCTTCAAGTCGGGCGGAACATACTATTTGGGGCTATTCACATCCATTCCGGGAGAAGCCGGTGGAGGAAATGAAGTTTCCGGCGGGGCGTACGCGCGGCAGGTTATAACGTTCGGCACGCCATCAGGTGGAAGCCTCAAAAGCGCATCGGCTATTGAGTTCCCCGTTGCTACGGCGTTGTGGGGAACCATCGTTGCATGGGCGTTGTTCACTGCCGCAAGCGGGGGGAACATGATCTGGTATGGGGATATTACAAATCCGAAAGAAATATCCCCTAGTGATATTGTACGATTTGAAGCCGGAAGCATTGCCTTAAACATAGACTGAGTTCAATATGTCGTCATCGTTCTATGCCCTTTCGCCGCCTCCCCAAACGCTCGAATCTACTGGTGAATGGGGCGATATTGATTCCCTGCTGTGGTCGCTTGATGATCCACGCTGGCTGACAATCGGTGTGTATGGAATTCGGGGAACGGAAGCGGCAAGGACGACACAGGGCGTGATGCTTTCCAAGCGCATACGCCTATTTTCCGGTGCGGCAACGGTAGCGACAAGCGGATTTGGTTTTATTTCCGCCACTGTTTTACCCAAAGGAGAAACAAGGGCTGTATCTTCAGAACATGCCTCACTTGTTCGCGGGCTCAGTCTTTCTGGGAAGGACTCCGCAGCATCTGATGATGGAGGAATGGTTTTCCGCATCCGACCCGTTTCCGGTTCAGCCTATGCTCAGGCTACGGAGACGGAGGGGCCGCGTAGAGTTCGACTTCTCACGGCTCCTGTTTATGCTGTTTCGAGTGAAAACAGTCTTCTGGTATTGCGAGAAAGATGTACTTCCGGAGAAATTACTGCACATACTTTCGAAACTGCAATCCCTTCGATCAAAGGGCATAACTGGAACGAAGAGGCACAGATAACAGGAGACTGGAAAATTCTTCATGATGATACGGCGCGGGGGTGGGGCCCTATTTCTGGAACGCATCCTGCTAACTGGCGGGGGATCGTACAATGGCCATAAACATGACAACGATCGAATTTGCCGCATGGGAGCCAGATCAGCCCGCGTACGGCGGACAACAGGCGCTCGACGCCCAGAACGTCATTCCGGGGAAGCGCGGCTATCGCTGTATGCCGGGGTTGGCGAAGATGGCGAAACCTGCGCTTTCTTCAAGCGTACTTGGCGCATTTAGCATGAAAGATCTTTCGGGTGGGCTGATTACCGTGGCGAGTACTGAGCATGGGATTTTTTCGCTCGACGGCGCGGAATGGGCGCAAAAATACTCGGGGGCGGCATTGTCTTCAAATCGGGAGTTTGTGAGCTACGGGGACGTTATCTATGCGCTGTACGGGACGATTTTGCTGAAAGCGGAAGTTTCCGGGGCTGTGCAGGATTTTTCTGCCGTCAAAGATGCTCCGGCTGCCGCTAGGCTCGGAATTATCAAGGATTTTCTTGTGCTCGGCAAACTGTCGGGTCAGGGAAACGCAATCCGGTGGTCAGGCATTGACGATCCCGATGCATGGCCTGCACCGGGGAGCAATGACGCTCAGTACAAGCAATCGGACATCCAAATTTTCCCGGTAGGCGGGAATGTACAGGCCATTGTAGGCGGCGTTGGCGGTGTAGACGGGTTGATTTTCATGGAAGAAGCTGTTCATCGGGCTACGTTTGTAGGCCCTCCCTATGTCTTCCAGTTCAATGTTGTGGACAGACGGAGAGGCGCACTCGCTTCCCATTCTCCTATCGTGTGCGAAACAACATGCATTTATCTGGCTTCTGATGGCTGGTACGCTACAGACGGCGCAAGTGTGAGAGCCATAGGTGCAGAACGCATCGACCAGTGGTTTTTCGATACTTGCGATATGGACAGGGTTGAAGAAGTCCGCGGAGTATGGGACGCGCAAAACCGCGTGGCATTCTGGTCTTTCCCGGACAACGGGTGCCCGCATAATATCCACAATAGGCTTCTCATCTACAACTATATCGTCGACAAATGGTCATATGCGAAGCTGAACACGGAATTCCTTTTTGAAGACTATGCGCGTGGCATGACGCTTGAAGATCTTGACGTATACGGAAGCCTTGAAGATGTGCCGTTCTCTCTGGATTCTTCGGGGTTGAAGAACAGAAGCCTCGGCATATCAGCCTTTGACATGGAGCATACGCTGTCCCGCTTCTCTGGAGATGCCCTCGAAGCCGTCATTGATACGGCGGAAGTCGGCGGGCAAAGGGTGTTCATGCACGGCATACGCCCGCTTGTTGACCGGGGTGACGCCGAAGCCGCCCCGGTATGGCGCATTCTTCAAAGGGATATACCAAGCTTTGGAACATATAGCAGGCAGTCCAGAGATGGGGTCTGCTACCAACATCTTTCTGCAAACTATATTCGTGCGCGGGTCCGTATCCCTTCCGGAAAGCACTGGCTGTCTGCTGTTGGCTGTGAGGTCATGGCGGAACTTGAAGGGGGTATATGATGGCATTTTGCACGGTTACAGGAGAGTCAACGCCGCTCCATATCATTGAAATTGCACAGACAGCAAACGAGGCCCTGCGCGGGGAAACGTACACAACTGGCGTAGTAGACGTAATGGAAGGAGAGACAGTGGTCACGGTTCGAGATGCCCGCTGTGGGGCGGGGAAGCTGGCGTCCCTTGTTCCTCTCGACGCCAAGGCTTCCGCCGTGTCGTGGTGGCTCTCATCCATGCTCAATGGTGAAATGACATTCACTTTTTCCTCCGCTCCGGGGGCTTGCCGTTTTGGGTGGGCGCTTCTCGGCGCGGGCGGGCAAATCAAACAAGGATAAATCTATGTATCAGCGCAGTATCGGACCTCAGCTTCAGTTTGGTTCTCCTATGGCTCAAGTATCACCTTCCCAAGGGGCAGGAGGGGCTATCCCCAACGCTTCCCCTATGCCGATGCAGGACAATGGAGCCATGGATCCTACACAAATAGGCGGCTTGCTTGGGATGCTCAAAAACATGCAAGGGAATCCTGCCGGGCAGAGTGATTTCAGCTTTGATGCAAACAAGGCCATATCCGCACTGCCCAATCTGGAGAACGGGGTTCAATTCGGCGGGGTTCCTGCAGGGCAATCTCCCAACAACCTTGGCGGAATGTCGTTTATGAACGGAACGCAGGGAAGCGGGATGGCGGACTATTTTAAAAACCTTCTTGGGGGCGCATGATGGGTGAATTTTCCCGCGTCTACAAGACGGAGCTTTCCGATGTGCAATTAGGATCGGTCTGGGAACGGTTCGTAGAATGTGACCGCGATCAGCATATTTTCTATAATAAGCCACCAATGGACGGAAAAGATTTTGCCCGGTTCTGTCGGGACGAAGACGTGCACTTGTGGGTGATCCTGTTCCGGGATGAGATTGCGGGGATTTTCTGGCTTACTGGGCATGAGGGAAAGACGGCGTACTGCCATTTTGGCCAGCTTCCGACGAAAGCAAAACGCACTGCAGAAAAGATCCCCGTACAGCTTGGATTTGGGAGATATTGCCTTGGGACGGCGCTATGGGCGCATGACGGGCAGGACTTTTTACTTGATCGTCTTCTCGGGCTGACTCCACTTTGCAACCGTTCGGCGGTACGTTTTATCGACAGGCTTGGGGCTCAACCTGCTGGCATTATCCCAGGCGCGTGTTTTTTCAATGAATCCGGAAAAAATGAAGATGGAATAGCAACATATTACACTCGCGAAACCGTACCTATGGAATGGTGCAAGGTATAGGAGAAAGATATGGGCGGTGGAAAAGGTAGCAGTGGTGGTTCCACCACGACAGTGCAGAAGGCCGATCCTTGGGAAGGTCAGCAACCCTATTTAGTCGGCGGGATACATATAAATGGCGTTCCGATTGCTGGCACTTTTTATGAAGCAAACAAACTTTATCAAAACGGTCAGCTTGCACCTGAATACTATCCGGGGCAGACGGTTGCCGATCAGTCGCCGTGGACGCAACAGGCGCTCCAGATGCAGGCGGACAGGGCACAGAATGGATCAGGGGTTATCAACTCCGCGACGGATGCGATTCAAGGTATCATGGGCGGATCGGGTATCACGGGCAATCAGGGATTACAGACGCTTAATCAGATGGCGTCTTCTTCCGACTCGAACCCATACCTTGATGCTATGTACAACAGGGCGAACAATCAGGCGCAAGCCTCTCTGAACGCCAATTTTAGCGGAGCGGGCAGGTATGGATCTGGAGCACATGAGGCCGCATCCGCAGATGCCGCAAATAACCTAGCGACACAGCTTTACGGCGGGGCCTATGAATCAGATCAGAACCGTCGTCTTTCCGCAGCACAGGGAGCGGGGCAACTCTACAATCAGGGTATTGGACAACAGATTCTTGGGTCCAATGTTGCGCAACAGCTAGGGAACCAAGCCTATACTGACGCTTCGGCCTTGTCTCAGGCTGGCGGAATCATGGACGACTACAACCAGCAAAAGATCAATGCGGATATTGATCGGTACAATTACAACGCGCAGCGCCCATTGAGTGCATTGAGCGCTTACAACCAGCTGATTCAGGGGAACTACGGCGGCACCAGTACCAGCACCGGGAAGCAATCCGGAGGGAGCAACACGCTGGGTAATGTTGCTGGAGGCGCTCTCGCGGGAGGCGGTATAGCTTCATTGTTGGGGGCAAGCAACCCGTGGATTGCTGCTGCGTCAGGAATTGGCGGCCTTCTCGGTCTCTTGTGAGGTGACGTATGGCATTTTTCGGAAGCGGCTATTTCGGTCAGGGGTTCACTCCGGCGGACATCCTTTTTGCACAGCAGAACCAGCAACAGCCGACAGCGGGGAGCTTTCAGGCGCCACAGCAACCTACAGGATCGTTTTTCGGAAGCAATCCGAATTTGGCACAAACTGGCGGCCTTCTCAGCCTATTGGGGACTGACGGACAGCAAGAGAAACAGGGGCAGTCACAACAGGGCGGGACCCCTTCCACGACTTCAGCCTCGGCTCCGGGATCGTTCTTTGGCGGCAAGCGTGAGCCCTCTTTTGAAGAACAGGAGCGGGAATACTCCTCCATCCGGGATCAGGTCATGAAAGACCCCGGAAGCGCGGCACTCCTAGCTGGACTGTCCATTTTGAGCGCGAACAGGCCCAGAAACGGACGCACCCCGGGCCTTGGGGAGTTGGTCGGTGCCGGGGGCCTTGGGATGATTCAGGGGCTCGGGCAGATGCAGCAGGCGCAGGACGTGCGGCGTAAGCAACAGATGGACATGGAGATGAAACGGGCTGAACTGGCAAGCAAGCTAGGGCCTAAATATGAAAAAGTTGGTAACCGCCTGCTCAGGACAAAACCTGATGGAACCGTTGATGTAGCGTATGAGGGAGAGCCTGAGCTTAGTGGAGATGCTGCAAATCTTGCGATCATCCTTGGAAGGAATCCTACCGTCCAGGAGTTGATGGACTATAGGAAGAAAGGAGCATCTTCTGTCAATGTCAATACAGGACTTCCTTTTGATCAGGCCACAAAAGCCGCAGGTGTACTGCAAGCCCAACAACAGCTTGAAAACGTTGTAAGTGGCCTTTTTGATGAAAATGGAAATTTCAAGCGGTCTACTGCGTTGGCGTCAATGATTCCAGGCACTGATGCCGCACAATACGATAAGCAGGCTACTCAAGCCCTTGAAGCTTGGCTCCGAGCAATGACTGGCGCAGCTATCACAAAAGAAGAGCTAAATAGCTATCGTGATATGTACATGCCAAGGCCGTGGGACAGTGAAGAAGTGGCCAAAGACAAGATAACTCGCCTGAATGCTTTGTTCTCAAGCAGTTTGGATATGATGGGGAGCAAACTTCCTTCTTCAGCCCGCAAGCCTGATATTCAAGTAGAGTTTCCTAATGCTAAACCTGCGTTGAATGGAAACGTGTCTGTCCGAGGAGCTGTAGGAGGTAAACGTGAAAAAACTCCTGCTGTCCCTGAACTTCCCGCCGGATTTGTGCTTAACAACTAGGTGGTACTGCAATGAGAACGGCATACAATCCTCAGACAAGAGAAGTCCTCGGGCTGAAAAATGGACAGTGGACAAAGTTACAAACGGCTAGCAACGACAAGGGTGATATGCTCTATCTTGGGGATTCCGGATGGGAACCCCTGAACCTTGGTTCAGCCTCTACGCCGGATCAGCCGCAACAGGGTGAAAAAAGCTTTTGGGAAAACGCCAGAGACGCTATCGGGATGCATGATCCGGGCCGCGCTTTCAGCCTTGGAAGCCGAAATGTCCTTGAAGGACTGGGCAAGGGCGCAACGCTTGGCCTTGGTGATCCGGGCCGCGTCATTTCTGACTGGATGGGCTTGGCGAAACCGGAGACGGATGCCGAACGAATGCGCGGGGCGTTTATTGAGGGCGCAGCCGGAACGCTTCCCATGCTCGGCACGGGTGCGGTGATGCAAGGGGCAAAACCTCTAAGAACTCTTACTGACTCCATAAAAATCACAAAACCGCAGGACACAACATTCCAAGCTATGTTGCGGGGTAGAAAAACAATCATGCAGGAAGCGCAAGATGCCCCAAAAATCGCGCAGTATTTGACCGCTTCACCCGCCTTGCAAGTTGCTGGTGACGCCTCGGCAAACTTGGCTTCTGAGGTTGCGCGCCAGTCAGGGGCAGGAGAGGGAGGACAGTTTGCGGCGGCTCTGGCGGGCGGTGTTGCACCGGGCGCGGCCTTGGCTCCTTTTCGTGTGGCTGGCCGCGCTATCGGAACAGGGATTACGGCCTTGGATGCCCTTTCCTCCGCAGGACAGAAAAAGATTGCCGGGTCTACGCTGCGCCGCATGGCGACCACTCCTGAAGGTATTGAACGGGCAATACGGGAACGTCTTCCCGCTTCCGAACTTGTCCCCGGAAGCGCTCCGACATTGGGCCAGATTGCCGAAGATCCCGGCATCGCCGCTCTTGAGCGCAGCCTGAAAGATACGGATACGCAGGGCGGCAGAATTACGAACCGATACGGCGAACAGGAACAGGCTAGGCAAGCAGCCCTTGCTGACGTCTACAACCGCGCAAACCCTCGTGTAGCCGGACTACGTGCGGGCATTGATTCTGAATTGAGCGGAACGGCGATGTCCACGGATGCCTCGCAAGTTGGAAAAGATCTTCTTGAAGCCAGAAACGCTGGCGAAACAGCTTTCAAAAAACAGTTCGTGACTCCGGCCTATGAGTCTGTTGACCCGGAAGGGACGTCCCGTTTTCTTGTTCAGCCTATTCTTGATGACGCTAAAACATATGCCAATAAGATGTTCGGGCGTTACCGTGTCCATTCACCAGACAGCGCGACGCAAAGACAAATAAACGCCATGCGGGAAGCTATGGACGCGGAAGGCGCAGTCCCTTTTTCAGAAATCAATCATTGGCGTTCCGCACTCAGCGAGGCCGCATTTAATGATGCCAAGGCCGGAGATTACCGACAGGCGGCAATGGCTAACCGTATCAAAGGCTTTCTCGACGGCTACGTTGACGATATGTCATACAATGAGGCTCTGCGCGGACAACGCCCTCAAATCAACAGCCGTAGCCCTTTGTACAAAGAGGCGACACGGTACGCTGAACAAGCGGTAGGCAATGACCCTTTTTGGGATGATATGGCCGAAATAGCAAAGCGTGGCATTAATAAAGACGAGTTTGTCCGCCTGTTCGGGCGCCGTTCATTCGATGATGTGCAAGCTGCATATCCAAACTTGATCCGCAAGAGCGGAACGCTCGATCCTTCTCAACTTGGCGCTGATATGGTTTCCGCACGGGCTGGCGGATTTGAAACGGATTATGCGCCGCGTGACGCTACCGGATTCGTCAATATGATCGTGGACAGGTTCGGGCCACAAACCCAGACGCGCAAACAGCAGATAGCTACATTGCGGGATCAGTACCTTGCGGAAAACCTTCCCGCACATACCGGACTCTCCCCAGAACAGGCTGAAAAATTCAGGGAAGCCAAGTCCGCAAACCGTGAGATGAACCGTGCGTTTAGGGAGGGTCCCAACAAGGGATTGAATGCGACATACTCCGGACCAGAAAGTTCTGTTCCTAAAAGATATTTTCACGCAGGTGAAGGTTCCAAGGAAGATATTCAAACGTTCATGCGCGGCGTAGGGCGTGATCCGCAAGCCGTTGAAAATTTGAAAAGGTATGCTCTCTCTCAGGCTGCCGAATCTGCGGTAGGCAAGGGGAAGGGGCGGGCAACGTCTCAGGGGTTGAAGAATTGGATGTATGCGCACCGGAACGCCATTGATGAGGTGCCTGGGCTCCGCAAAGATCTAAATGCCATGCTCCGCAATATCAATATTACGGAAGCGGCGGAACAAGGCCTTGATTCGGCTATTTCCCTTTCCAAAACGGGAGATCTCCGCGCCAATGCCTTGATCAATAGCGATCTCTTTGATTGGCGCAAGGGTGGAACCTTCCGGGATCGCCTCATCTCTTCCGGGGCATTTGATGATCAGGATTTGTCCTCACTCTCCAACGTCCGCGCGGATCTTGCTCGGGCACAACGGGCGGACAGGCTGGCGTCCACCTCGGGAAGTGCAACCGCGAAAAATCTTGCGACACAGCACATTCTTGATCGCGCGTTAGGTGGAGATGTGGGGCGCACAGGGGGACCGACCGGGAAAACTCTGACGGATAACCTCATTGCCCGCGCTGCCAGCATTCCGGGAAATATTATTGGCGAGAAACTGCAAAAATGGGTTTACGGCGGTGCAGACAGTGCCGTCCGTGATTACCTGACGCAAGCCATGCTTGATCCCAACTATGCGCTTGAACTTCTCGGGCGTGCGAAACCAAAAGAAATTCCAGCGATTGGCAAGGTGTTGAAAGACATCAGGCGGGGTATGGCAATGACGGCTGGGCGTACTTCCCTTCTCGACCTCATTTCCCAGATGCAGGAGTAACGATGAAGGCACAGGGATTGCTCGACATGCTCCGGGCTCTCGGAAGAGGCGATGAACCGCAGGTCAAGCGGCTTATGCCGATTTCCGGGGGGCTCGGGGCGGGGTATGCCAACCTTGATGAAGCCAAGTCCGCGCCGTGGAACCAGCCCGGGATGTCCGGATTGCTCCGGGACATCGACGACAAGCCGCTTGAGCAACCTGTGTACAGCCCCATTGATCTCGCGGTTGCTCCGGCGGGGGCGGCTGGGCTCGGCGCAAAGGCGCTGGCAATGACCGCTGACCCCATAATCAGCATCGGGACGGACTACGCGGCGGACGGGGCGGCAAAGGCGTGGGACGCCATGCGGCAGACTCCGGAAGGGCGCAAAAAGGCGGAAGGCCTTCTTGGAATGTTCGCTTCCGGGAACTACTGAGCTCTTTGACAAGAGAATAGGGAACGGATAGAAACCTGCTGTGGGGCACGCCTCCCGAAAGGAGGCAACCCCATGAAGCAATTCCTCCGGGACGTCGCGGCGCTTGCGCTGGCTGACGTCATAGCGGCTGTGGTGGTTCACTTGCTGAACCTCTAAAAGCAGTTGCCCCGTAGGAATTGCAGTTCCTACGGGGCGCTAAAACTGGATTCTCGAAATCCGGGGGACGTGCCCCACGGGCGGTGGGTGTTGGTCGCACTCGCCGCCCTTCCTTTTTCAATAGCCATTCATTCGGGATTGGTCAAGTTTATACCAGCCCTTTCAGCACCTCTATGATGATTCCGGCCATGAATGCCGCCAACAGCGGGCCGCCAGTTTGCAGGAACGTGCGGATCATGAGCGCACCCCCTTCTCGATCTGGCTCATGATGCCCAGAAGGTGCCAGCCGGGATTGAAGCCCTCATAGAGTCCGGGCCTGCGCATTGAAAACCCCTCGCACAGCATTGAGAAAAGGCATTGGTGGATGGTCGAATGCAGCCCGGGCCCCTCGCCGCCCGCAGTGAACGGAATCCGGTACTTTCTGAGCAGGGTGTGCATGACGTTGAACGTCACTTCCACAAGCCTGTCCTTGAGGTGTTCAAGGTCATTCCGCTTCCCGGCATACAGATCGTCAATCTCCCGCATGAGCCTGCGGCATTCCTCGACTGAGCACGGGAACGGGTCGGCGGCCAGGGCAGGGCGGCTGCGCCGGGCAAGCTCCTCCTCCATCGCGTTGAACGCCTCAATGTACGCCAGCTTGATCGCGAGGGCCTTCTTGCCCGTATAGCCCATGACCAGCAACATGAAGCCGTCGCGGTAAATGATGTACATGGGTCGGTTCTTGGCTTGTTCGTCGAGGTAAGAGGCCAACTCAAAATTGAGTCGGCTAAATGATTCTGGGCAGTTAGCCGCCCCAAAATTGGGGGCGCTAAGTGATTCTGCGCAGTTATCTATAATATCCTTAATTCCGCGCATTACATGATCATGCCGCTTCCCAAAAAACTTTGCGACTTCGAGAGATGTGGTTGCCGGACGTCCATCGTGGACAGAAACGGTAGGGACGGGATCGGAAAGAAGAAGAGCTTGGGACATGTGCCACTCCTATGGTGAGAGGATTGACACCGCCGATGAATGACGATGCCGGGTGTTCATCACCGCCCATAGGTGCGGCTGCCCGCCTTTAGGCCGAAGCCTTGGACATATCGGGCACACCCGGCATCAAGAAGATGCAAGTATAGCAGGAAACCGCAGTCAAAAAGAGTCTTGACTTTGGCAAAAGGGCACAAAAAGAGCCATACTGTCGGGTGGCGTTGTCCGCCTATGGTTGGTGTGATGAGCACCGTTGCGGGTATGACGCCACAAAACATGGTAAATGTCAAGATTTGTCTGTTAATTGCATCACAGTATGTTTCTCAGGCAAATCTCTACCACAATGTTTGCATATAATGGCCTCTTGTTGAATTTCTTCCGCACAAAAAGGACATTTTTTGATATGTTTTTGTTCTCCTAAAGATTTTATCATATCACGCAATATAAGATCTGGAGCTCCAATGAAGAAGGGTATTGTAAAAAAGTTAACAATAGGAATGAAACACAACATTGATACAATTCCAGAATACCCTTTTCTTTTGGTTACCATGTATAATGGTATGCCATATAAAAGTGAAAAAATAATCAATGGTACGAATTGCATCATAGCGTCCATATTATCTCCTTATTTTTGTGTTAAAAGTATACGGCATCCGGAACAGCTTCTTTACGAGGAGCATTATTAAAGTATGCTGAATCTTCATCATAGCTAGATGATGAATTAATACAAATATTTTTTGCTCTGTTGTATGCAGATGTAAATCCGATTAGTGAAAAATTATTTGCGGGTAGCCAGTGCTGCACATTTCTTTAAAAAAATCAACGACTAATGTTGCATTTAGTTTACTGTTGTAAGTGCTCATTCTCGCAGAAGTGATATTTCCCACGCTTAGTATAAATGATTGCCAGTTATTATGATTCATTGTTGAAATCATTTTGCTCGCACACGGCTTATCCATAAAGCCAAGAATTGTCATGACGGATAAAAGCATCACGCACAAAATCCGTTTCATCATTTCCCCTCCCTCTCCATACGGAGAATGTCTTTCCCCAGCCGTTACCAGAAAACCCATATGGACTCAATCAAAAAGGAGGTATCCATGCCCGACTCGATCACGCGTTCCCCGATGGCCCCGATTTCCCCGAAAGAAGCCTCAGCCTACACCGGATACTCCGAGCGCACGCTGGCAAGCTGGCGCAGGGGCCGCAAAGAATGGGCTCCGGACAGCAAGGGGCCGCGCTACGCCACCATGAATGGGAGAATCTGGTACCGCCGGGACTGGCTTGACGACTGGCTCGAATCCGTCTGGGCTCCGCATAACAGCTCGGAAAAGATGCAGTAAGCTACATTGTGCGACATCAATTATGTTCCTGCTTGCGCTTTGCTGCTATCGTAGCGCAAAAAAGAGGGTTTGCCATATGAGCGTTCAAGACTACTCGACCAATCCAGACGACAATCTGCAAATCAGCGGCATCAACATTGCGGAAGGAATGCCCCCCGGCCTCGTGAACAACGCAATTCGTCAGCTGATGTCTGATATTAAAGTCAATTCCACTGAGTTGGAAAATGGAAAGCTCTCGACTAGCGGCGGGACAGTGACTGGAAATCTTTCGATCAAGAATATGCTTGATCTCATTGGGACTGCGCCCGCGACGGAACAAGAGCTTGGGCTGTACCATCTCGATAAAAATGGCAATATCATGGGTGCCCATGATATTGTGCATAATATTAATAATATTAAAGCCGCTCAGATGTATGCTCGAAACAGCAGCGGTTTGATTTCTTCGCTTGGCGTTTATGTCGAAGAAGACGGAACGCGGTACATTTTGTCGTCACACAACATAATCATAACGAGCGATGTCGAGATTGGACGGTTATATGCTGACGGCGTAAGGCTCATAACATTTTCGGGAACAAAAAGCAGCCCCGGCCTTACGATGCGGTACAGCCCGGATAACGGTGAGCTATATCTCGACGGCAGAGCCATACATGGGAAAGCAGATACGGCAGTATATGCGGACAACGCCGGGACGCTTGGCGGCAAGGCTGAAAGTGCACTCTCCGTCGCTTTTGCAAGCGAGGCACAGAACAGCTACGGGCTCAAAGGCATGGACATGATCATCGCAAAACAAACGTACACGTTACCTGGGTACGGTACGTGGAAATACATGTATCTGATTGCTGATAGTGAACATTTTTATGATATGGTCATAGGCGAAGATCCGGGTGGAACCGTTTTGTCGGCGTCAGCTTGGGGGAGCTCCGCTTTCATGGACGGGATAGCTTTCAGAAGCGCATAGGAGAAGCAAAATGGCGAAAGACTACGGAACCATCATCTACAGAAAAGAGACACGCTCATACGTTGTCGGTAAGCTCTGCGTGCCGCATCCTGATGATGATAATGTCCCCGATGAAGTACGCCGTCAGTTCTCAGCAATGTGGGCTGATGTCGATGCTTATGCAAAAGCGCATCCGGACATGGTGACGGAAGAGCAAGCATACGTCCCGCCCGTACCGACAGTAGAAGAACTTGCAGCTCGCGTACGTGCCGAGCGTGATAGACGCATCACCGCAACAGATTACCTTGTCATGCCGGACTATCCGATTTCACAAGACAAGTTTGAAGATATCAAGGTGTATCGGCAAGCGCTCCGCGATTTGCCGCAACAGCCGGGATTTCCGTGGAATGGGCCGGATGATCCTGCCTGTCCGTGGCCTATTTTTCGATGAAATAAACAAAGGGGGATGTTCATGCATCCCCCTAAGCGACACGGCAACCGTTGAAAGCCTCTCCGTGTCTGACGTGATCACTATCATGAAAGACAACGGGAGAAATGATTATCATGTGTTATGACCGCATGACTCCGAAAGAGGCCGCAGCCTACCTTGGTTTTTCAACGTCAACGCTCGAAAAATGGCGCAGGGGCAAGAAAGTTTGGGACGAAACGAACCGTGGACCGCGTTATACTTCGTTGAACGGGAGGATCTGGTACCGGAAAGACTGGCTCGACGAGTGGCAGGATTCTGTTTTCGGCCTTACCTCACAACGCCTCACTGTTCCACAATGAACCATTTTACGCCGTATCATTCCGCATCTATCACCATGACATATCATCATTTCATACCATCACATTCATACTGACCTCCAAGAAACCCGGCATCCCGCCGGGGGAAATTTTGGAGGTCTTTTTTATGGCTGAATTCGCATCGAAGGGTGTGGCTGGTTCCGGGCTCGGTCTTGGTATTGCGGGCACTGCTCTGGGGCTGCTCAATGGTGGCTTGGGTGGTCTTTTGGGCGGTCTCGGCGGCGGTAATGCTGCTATGCTTGCCGGAGGCACCGCTCTGGGCGTCATCTCGGAAAAGGACGCGAAGATCGCGAGGTTGGAAGCGGAAAAGTACAGCGATCAGAGCATTGCCACGGTGTACGCGGCTACGAGAGAGGAAAACAAAGCTCTGCGTGAAGAAATGTTTGCGTTCATCAAGCCGCTGTCCGATGAAGCCGCAGCCAATCAGGTGAACATTGCCCGCATCGAAGAACAGATCAAGTGCATGGGCAAGACCAGCGAACTTCGCGAACAGATTGTTCTCGGCAAGGTGAACGAAGTCGCCATGACCGCCAACAACGGCCTTACCGCCCTTTCCGGCGCCGTCGCGTGTCTCCAGCAGACCGTGAGCGGTCTGACGAAGACGATCATTCCGGCTTCCGCTGTGTGCCCTCAGCCCATGCCCGCTCAGAATGCGTGGAAGGCTCCCTGCAATTCCGATTGCCCGAACAGTTAAAGGAGGTGCACCATGTGTTGTGTGCCTACTATCAACGTGACTGGCGTTACGGTCAATACCACCACGAACGTGGCGACGTTGGCCCTTGACGCTCCACTTCCGGACCGTGGCGCCTTCCGGCTGCGCTTCTGCAACTGCTCTGGGGCACAGCTCGATCCGTTTTGTGTCACGCCATGCACGAATCCACAGGCAAAGGTCCAGTTCTCGTATACGCCTACGGGCGGAACTGCGACAACGTACAGCACGGTTTACAACTGCCCGTGCTGCTGCGGGGCTATCCCCAGTTTCGTGTATCTCTCTCAGGTCGTAAAACAGGCTGCCCGCTGCTGTGGCATCCTTAACGGAAAAAGCTCGTTCGCCTCGTCCGGAGCTGTCTTTCTGACTGACTGCCTCCCGTGTGCGAACGTGAGCTACGCGACGACAACCACGCCTTCGGCGTAATCAAAGAGGTCAATCATGCCAAAACTTGATCCGAATCACGTTGGAACTATCCTTGCCGCCTATCTTGATCAGGAAGTCATTCCCAAGGCTACCGGGCTGCAAAAAGTCGGGGCGATCATGGTTGGAACCATCGCGGCTCAAAAATCTGGGCAGATGGTCAAACAGTACACGCCCGCGTTGAAATTCGCTGATGTGATGGATGAGGCAGGCATGATTGACCTTGATAAAGCCTATGCCTTGGCAAAAGACGCTTTTCAGAAGTCTGGGAAGGTGCCCGTCATGGGGCTTCTTCTCGACGATGGAGACGTTGAAATCATTCATGAAATAGCAAAAAGATACGCCCAGTGAGGTCTATCATGGAATATAAAGAATGGCGGCAGAACGCCGCTGAGGAAACGGAAGAGCGCGTGCTCAAGACCATCGACAAGATTCTCGATGACAACGAGGGCTCGTCCCGACTGCACGCCCAAGAGCTTGATGATCTTCTGGACTGCTGGAAGATCATGTGCCACATACACCCGAACATGCCGATGAGCAACAAGTAACTTTCGGCATCCTCCTGACACAAAAAAATCCCCCTCCCGGCGCGAACCGAGGAGGGGGGTTTTCGCATTCACACAGCATACCGATGCTCACTTTTTTGAGGCGTTGGGAAGACGCTTTTTGCCGTCTGCACCAAGCTGCTTGGTGCAGGATGTTCGTTATTTATTGGAATAAATTATGTATGTGCTTTTTCGCGGAAAAAGCAAAGTTTTTACATAAGTTACTGATAAGGTTTGTTTTAGATGCCGTTTACCGCACCAATCTGCACCAAATTGGTGCAAGAAGAGAGTGCGGCCGCCGCTCGACGTTGGGAAGAGGCGAGAGCGTGTGTGTAAAAAATACCTGTGGTGGTAATATCTTTGTGCCCAAGCTGCGCAGCTATTGCGGCGATGTCCACGCCTCTTGAAAGCATCTCGGACGCGGCGATATGTCGCAGGGCATACATAGGCATAGACACTTCGGCCTTTCGGCAAGCCCGCCTCCATGCAATCTCATAAAGCCCTTTATTCACACGTCCTCCCTTTCTATTTCTACAAACCAAACTTTGTCCGTTTATCGCATCATCTTGGTAGCGTACCCATGCCTCCTGAAGATATTCCTCTGGTGGAAATACCATTTTGGTGCTATCTACTTTGGGCATGTAAACGCTCACGGTTCTAGCCTTCCAGTCGAATGCCGACCATTCCAATCGGAAAAGTTCGGACACGCCGGGACGTAAGCATAGGGCAATGGCTGTTTTTGCTGCCCATTGAAGCCACGGCGGGAGCACAGGAAAGAGTTTGTGGAAGTCTTCCAATGTTCCTGTCCGTGGCTTGTTTCTTACGCCGGGGAGTTGTCGATATTTCCCCCAAGGGTTTTCATGGAGTAAGTCTTGTTCAACGCACCAACTGAGTGCAGCCTTGATCTTTCCGACATAGATATTGATACTCGCTGTTGAGAGGCCGTCATTCCTGCACCGTTCACGTACAGTTTCGAGGTCACGACGAGTCAATGTATCCACGAATCTGTTTGCAAGGAACTCCGCTGGACCCTCTCTGTGTTCCCCATTCTTTCGATCATGCCCGCACACAATGAACTCATAAATTCCTACGGTGTTCTCGGCGTGTTCGGTATTTTTTAGGTACACCAGCACCGCCTCCAACAGCGTCAGGCGTGTGTTTTCTACCGCATCATACTGGCAATCCGCATCGAACTGCCGGGCATCTTCCTCAGTACGGAAAGAGCGCTGTCTCCAGCGCCCCTCCTCATCCTTGAACTTGACGGCCCATCTGCCGTCACCGCGCTTTGCTACGCTCATGGGATTTCCTTTTCACGTCAGCAAAAAACGCCTTCCCTGCTTTGGGGGATAGCGTATCACGAGATGATTTTCTAGCCCCTTGGTTGAGTTCGAGCAGTTCGAGAAACCGTTGGTTGAGGCGTTGGTCTTCAATCTCTAACTCCCGACGCCGCTGTACGATTGAGCGGATTTCCGAGATTGTCGTTTCCATATTTCTTGTCCTCCCTACGCGGCCCGCTCGTACACCCGCGTCCCGATCTCAGCGATCTGCGGGTCGACCTTTTCGAGTGTATTGCACAGCGTGGTCAGCGTTTTGAGCAGGTTGTGCCAATGAAGGCCCCGGAAGTATGCGGGGCAGGTGTTCCGGCAGTCCTCAAGGAAGGTCAGCCCGGCCCACATCCCGGCGGCCCATTGCGTCCAGCGAGAAGCGTCGCCGGAAGCCGCCTGAATGTCCCCGACATGCCCGGCAAGGATATGGAACCTGGCATCCAGATCTCGCTTTGCGCCTGCGGAGAGCCTGCGCTTCTGCGTGTCGTCCGCGCATCGGTCGATCCAGCGGTTGACCTTCTCGACCTGCTTTCCGAGGTCGCCAAGATGCGCCAGCATTTCCGGCTTGAGGAAAGAAATCGCCACGGTGATCATGGACAGGGCCAGAACACAGCGGGTGTGCTGGATGGCCTCGTTTGGGTACGGGATTACGGGGTTGATGGGTCTTCGCATGTTCTCCTCCAGAAAAGGAAAAGCCCCTTTCGGGGCTATTTCGGTTCGTGCTTGGCTTTGGCGTTCCAAGCGTCTATGGCTTCCTTGAGTGTATCGAAAAGCAGAGTTTTTGCAGGACATCCAACTCTATTACAAGAGACGCGCCACACTTCGGCCATGCCGACAAACGTTTCTATCAATACGCACTCTGTGTATGCGGGGTTCGGGGATGGGGCCTGCCCATTGCCAGCCCTCTCTTGTTCTGTCGCATAATTCGGGGAACTTCGTAATCCCAAGGTGTGAAGATGTTTTATACCAGTACCACCCAGACACCTTCGGCGGCTCGTCCGTCCACTCCAGCGCTCGGGGGGGCGTTCCACCAGTCATAGCACTCATCGGGAAAAACAAACCACTTTCCGCCCATTCTGAATGGACATCCTGATTCGCCTTTACATATCACACGGAACTTTCCATTGTGGCATTCAACGTGTGCTCTTGCTTGACACAGTGGGCACGGTAGCAACGTCAGTTCTTCGGACATGATTCCTTACTCCGTTTAGAAGTTCTTTTTTTTATATATCTTGTCTCTTGAAGTTTTCTCTCCCAAGCAATGAGCGAGTCGATATGCAGCTTATCCTCTTCACTAAGAGGAGGCATCAGCGTTTCAAGCGGGATATGAAGCAGATATGAAAGTACAAGCAGTTCAGTCATCCTTAGCTCCCTTTTCCCATTAATAATCTCGGAAGCACGCGCTCTGCTGCGTAAGACAACAGCTAGTTCAGTTTGTGTGATCCCAGTCGCTTTCATCCCATCGTGAATGGCTTTTTGTACTGTGGTGTTCATCTCCCTTCCTTCACGGCCTTGCGCCTTTTAATCATCTCATCGGCCTTTTTGATCCAGCACAGTTTTCTGGATACGATATCCTGACAACTGTGCAGTCCCCTGAGATTACATCCTTCACATCCGCCAGAGATGGCAAGCAATTCTGCCAATTCCCATACCCTTGCGGCATTTCTTTCATGTTTGGAGTTCATCTGTTCTGACTGCCTCGCGAGCGGCTTCCCGTACATCTTCAGGCAACGGCGGATTCATAGCACCGGAATCGATCTCGGGCAGTAAATCAATGTCGATATATGCGTTTGCAAGCCAGATACTGAGGACATCCGCTTCCCGATCCAGCCGTTCCAGTTGAGCCTTGACCTGTTTGTCTGCTTCATCGCAATCGTCGATGTGACCAGAACCGCCACACCAAGGGCAGTTATATCTTTCGGAAAAGTCTTCTTCGGTTATGTGAGTATGACCGGGCAACGGTGACGGGATTTCCCCGCCCCACGCTGCGGCTGCTACTTCTGACATGGTGACGGCGTGTTTCCGCGATAGTTCCAGTTCCCGGCACAGCCTAAAAATGGTAGCTGCTGGTCCGAGTTTGTCGAGCTCCGTGGAGTCTCCGAGCATGTCGCCAATGGCGGCGGTTCGGATGTAGTCGAGTTCTTCGGGGGTGATCATTCTTTCGGCTCCGTAGCTTGATATGCGTCTTGAAGGACTTCTTCCGACGTCCGCATAAACCATTCTCCGGGACCGCCAGCTTCCCCGCTTGCCTCTTCGGATAAGTATTTTATCATCTCCACCAGCCTCGGCACTGCGTTGCACGCGGCGACGATGTATGCGGCGTTATCCGGTTCTGTGGACATGTATTTCATCCGGCAGATGATGCGCTCTTCTTTATCGGTGATGTAGTATTCTTCTTCATCCTCTCCAAAAAAGAGTTTCTTCCTGAGATAATAGGGCGGCATGATCGCCGCCTTCCTAAGCCGTTCCAGTTCGTCAAGCCATTCTTGTGCGGTCATTCCGCTATGTCCTCCCACATTTGATCAGTAACAAGACAACACCATCCGTCAGGCGTGGGCCAGAATGGGCAACAGCCATTTTCCACTGGGCACGCACCACGGCGGCATCGTTCGGCAAGCTGTGTTGGGGGGAAGTCTTTGTACTCTGGCAGTACGTCCTCATTATACCAATCAGCTGGAGTGACTTTTCGGCATCCCTTCATCATCTTGCAGTGCTCACCGCCTCCCGCTGGGCACCCGGACTGTCCCTCGCTGTGCGCGCATAGATAAGCGCGTATCAGAGCCCGTTTGGAATACTTTTCAAGATCTTCTATCTTCATCCTCTCTTCTCCTGCGCGTTGTTCAACACTTCTTCCCAAGCTTGAGGCGTTACCCGTCCGCATGTCTTGCATCCTCTCACCCGACAATACGGGTCGGGACATTCCCCGATGGGAACTGTCACATATGCCCGGCACATATACGCCCGCGCAATTGCCTCTTTCGAGCACTGCATAATGGATTCAAGGGAGGTTTCACTCATTGTCCATCTCCTCTTCAACGGCGATACGGGCGTTCTTGAGGTAACAGGCTGTACAACGGTCTTTGGCAAAGAGTTGACAGTGGTTGTTAAAGCACATGTCCTCTCCGATTGCCCATGCTCCAGCTAGCCTTGCCGCCACCCTCGCCTCGAACTCGGCGGCGTCGCGGTAGTCTGGCGGGATCACCATCGCCAAATCACGAATGGGGTATCCAGCCTTCCGGCAATCATCACGAAGTTGAAGGCTACATGTCTGCCTGCGCTTCTTGCACCGGAAGCACACGTCTTTCCGAAATTCCAGCCACCTTTTTTCCTTATCCGTCAGCATATTTCACCCCACGCGTTGTTCATGCAGCCGCGCCCCTGCACACCATCCAGACCACCCACACGAAGAAGGCGACCCACACCCACGTGAGCCGCCTTTCCCATTTCGTCATTCGATGATTTCCCAGTCTTCCGCGAGCATGTCCGTTTGGCTCGCCAGCCAAGGAACGAAACGATAGTCTGCTGTTTTCATCCCGATCCATGGCAACAGGCAGGGAGGATCGGCGTTGACTTCTTCGCCCCAGAAATCCGAACAGGTGCGAACATCTTCAGAATGAACGAGACGCAACCACATACCTTTGCCGTTCCATCCTGCCCGCGCAACACGTTTGTCGACTTTTAAAGCTTCAAGAGCTTGTCCGAAGTTCATGTTTTCCCCTTTCCGCGTGCTTCGTATGCGCGGCCCACGGTTTGGGGTATGAAAAGCCCCGCCGGGGGAGGGCGGGGCGTGGGGTGCTTCAATATTGAGGTAACTGTCCGATCTTTTGGAGATAGTTATATCGAGAGCAAACAATATGCAGATCGTGTGCGGGAATATACGCTGCACATCCTTCGCGTTTTTTCCCGGTTGCTTTCAACGGACAAGCTGCGAAATATGTACCTTTACCATCGCAGTGTTCGCAGCTTATGCACTTTCCGATAATGCTGTCGATCTCGTATCCGTGTAGATCTTCAAAGTTACATAGAAATTCTTCCACAGAAGCATTGTCTTTACAGTCATCAAGACATCTTTCAGCTTGCTGATATGTAGGATACTCTTTATGACATATCGGACAGACATATTTTTTTACTTTCATACTTTCTCCGCAATCCTCAGTTTGCTTGCGGGAACCGTCCATTTCCCCTCGTAGCCGTACACGTTGACGTACATAGCTTTGCGGCCTTTCCCGAAATCACGGGGATACGGGGCACAGGAGGCCGTAACGGTGACGGTTTGACGTTCGCCGCCTACCTTGGCTCGGTAGAGGAAACGACGCCCCGGAATTATCGATGCCAAATCAGGACATTTTAGTCTGATTTCGGGGAGGGCGTCACTGTCCACGGTTCACCGCCCCCCGCAGTTCCTTGCCAGGCCTAAACTTCACGGTCTTGTGCGCGGGAATGGGAATGCTTTCCCCGGTGCGCGGATTGCGACCTTGGCGGGCGGGCACGTCCACGACTTCGAACACGCCGAAGCCCTGAATTTTCAGGGAATGATGTTTCACGATAGCCCGTTGGAGCGTATCCAATACCTGATTGACGACACATTCGGCCTTCTCGATTGAGGTCATGATGTCCGTGGTGTCGGAAGCTCGAACCATTATGACGAAATCAGATTTGTTCATGGCATTACCTCAAAAGAAAGGCCCGGTGGTGAGCCGGGCCGGGGTGGTTATTCTGCCCACGCGGGGCATTGGGCGTGCTGGTCACATTCGAAGCACTTAAAATCGTTCACCTGTTTTTCAGTTTTCGGACAGGTGATCAGATTGACGGCGGGGGCTGGCTGCGCTTCCGGCGTGCTTCCCGTGAGTGCCGCGTTTAGGCCATCTGTCGGCGTCAATTCAGGAAGAACAAGTTGGGATTCCCCGCGTTCTGACTTGTCGTCGAGGTCAACGGCCATTGCCAGCATTTCCGTCTGAGGAAGCCAAGCAGCAAGACGTTTGATGGCTGTCTTCATCCACATGGCTTCTGGAGAAGAAATCCACGGGCTGTCCTTTCCATACTTTTTGTTCGCGGCGAGACTGGCGCTAGTCTTTTGTGCGCGCTCGATGTCCTTTTTATCAACAAGTCGAAGCATCCCCTCACCGCCGCCCTTGAGCGTACATGCTGCATAGGCCGCAATAAGTTCTCCCTCGCGGGCTTCTGGATGCAGTAGATCGACTTTGTGGGTAATGGTTGGTGTGATCCCTTTACGGTATTCGAACATACCGTTTTCAACCTCAGCCCTGTATACAACATCGGCATTGAATGATGAGACAATGCCAGAACGATATACGAGCTGTAGAAACCCTTTGTATCCAATTTGAAATTGGCATTCATCCTTATAGGGAATAAGATATGCCAATTCCTGCGGCGTATTGGGCTCAAGGTTGAGCTGTGCACAGTTCATAAGAGCCGCTGCAAAGCTTTCTTGCGAGCACTTCATGAGTTTTGGATTTTTACGGACAGCGGTCAGACAGATACGTGCAAAACGTTCTGCCTTGATTTTCCGCTCCCTTTCCGATGTGCCATTCATCACCAAAGCAATGGCGGGCATCTGCGATTTGATAAGGTCTGTGATATTGTTCTGCTGTACAAGTTGACTCATGCGGCGAATCTCCTCTTGTAAGCCCATTCGGGCAGGTCAAGATCGATGATTTCAGAAACGTATCCGGGCCAGAGGCCGGACTTGGTGCAGGATGCGTATGTGCTGAGTGCGTCCTTGATTTCTTCAAGTCCGACTTGCTGCGCGGCCTCGCTGACGTTGGCGGCGGTGACAAGGTGGGGGGCGGTCTTTTCGACGGCGACGAGCACGAACACGCTGGAGTCCATGCCCACGGCCCGGAGTGCGCGGCGGTACCATACTGCCTGTCTGTGATATCCCCACTTGAGTACAGAGCGGGCCAACCCTTCCGGGCTGGCGTCGTCCGTGCTTTTAAGGTCAACGGCGACGAGCCCGAACCCCGGCACGGTGGCAAGCATGTCCAGCCGGGCCTTGCATGGAATTTCGAGCCCGTCCACGGTTTCGCTCCAGTATATAGAGACTTCCGTCCGTTTATCCTTTGCAGTCATCAACTTGCCGATCAAAGGATGAATCAGAACGGATTCCGCCATTGCCGAAGCTGCATTGTGTATTTTGGCTGGCACCAGTTCCAGCCCTGCGGCCTTGGCGGTCGCGGTTTCTTCCTTGCCCGCCTTGGTTGAGCCGTTGAATTGCTTTACGGCGTACCGTTTGCCGAATTCTCCGGGTTCGAGTGCAAGGCAGTGGAAAACAGAACCGAAAAGGAATGCTTCCGTTTCCTCTTCTGTAACTCCGTCCATCCAAGCTTTGAATTTTGCGGGGGCCTGCCGGAGCTTGTCCATGCCGCTTTTGCTGATGGCGCGGGTGGCGTGGTAGGTTTCTGGCGGTTCATTGAGCCGCATTTCCGGTTTCATCGCATGGCCTCCATCCCGTACAAGATCTGTGGAAGAATGCAGATCCCAAGCATGACCGACATAAAGATGATGACCGCAGCAACTCTAGCCCGGTCAACCTTTTTAGGCCGTTCCAGTGATACCTTGGCGTGCTTCATGTAGACGTTGGAAATCATGCCGTCGCCTCCATCTTTCTCAGCCATTGTTCCGCTGCCTCGCGCACGCTGTCCTTTCTTGCCTTGTTGCGGATGCGTTCAAGGCGTTCCCGGAGCGTCGTACCCTTGCGTTCCCCGACGAGCACGGGATGGCTACGGGTGAAATCGTCTGCTTGATATGCGGTAAAATCCATTTCCTCTCTCCTGCATTGATGTTCGGATCGGCGTCCCAATCCCGATCAAAAAGCCCCGATTTCTCGGGGCTTCTACGGGGCTAGGTCAGAGCAAAAAACGTTTTTGGAGTTGCGTTTTCACGAATGTAACCGCCCATTTTTTATGGGCATTGCCAGCAATACTGATATGCCTCTTCAAACTGTCGATATACGAAATGATACACTTCTTTTCATCTTTCAGCACGGCGTTTTCAGCCCGTAGGCGCGCAATCAGGGCCTGCGCCCTCTCTAATTCCTTTTCTTTTTCCTGAAGTTCTATGATCCTGCCAAGGGATAGCTGAAATTTTTCATGGAGTCCTATCATTACTCCCTCCGTTTCTTTCGGGCTTGAATCCCAATCCCGGTGGCTACCCCGAATTTCGGGGCAGGGGCCGGGGCTAGGCGGCGATGAAGAAAAAACGGGGCCTTTCCATCAGCTTGCGGTCTTAACAGTCGATCCAGCGGTCAAACGCTTCCGCGTCCCTCTTTTCCAGCTTGTCCTGATACAGCGCGTACCTGTCGTGAAGTTCGGCGCTTACCCATCCCTCGCAGTCCGTGATCTTCTTCGGGTCAATGGCAACCTCGGCATCGGCCAGCATGATGCCGAACCGTTCCTTGATGGCCTTCACCATGTCCGAAGAGATATTGCACAGCTGGTCGCTCTCGAAGTAGCGGGCGCAGGTGGCGCATACGCGGGGCTCATCTTCCGGTTCATATTCGTAGGGGTTACGCATGGCTGTATCCTCTTGGTTAAAGTTCGTTCCGGAGTCCCAGAACCAATGAAAAAGCCCGGCGTAGTTCCGGGCTTCGATGATTCAAGGCAAGCACCCGACGGGGCCAATCCCCGCCGGGGCGCGCTCCCATGCGGCACATCTCAACGCATGGTTCGGCGCAACGCGCATTGTCGCTGCGCCTCTCATGCGGGGCGGTGAATTGTCAGAAAGTCAACTGACCGCCCGGATGTAAAATTCGTATTTCATCACGTTTCACGGCCCGATCTTTGTGTCGTAACCGTGTGTGCTCAGCCCTTGTTTGGACGCCTTGCCGGGAGTTCCGGGTACAACGCCTCAATGGGGGGCTTCTTCGCTCTGATTGTCTTCACCTCACCCCTTTTCCTGTGCTTCGTGTGCCTTTCCGCTCCCAGAGGCTTCCAGCTATCCTGCACCCGTACTTGTTGGGGCTTCCTCCGTCCGGTTCCAGCTTTCGGCGGGCCGTTGCCGCGCCACTCGCCTTTTCCGTTCGTCGTGAAGCTACAATACCAACTGGTAAAAAATAGGTCAAGAATAAAATTCCCAATAGGTAAAATATGAGGTATAAAAATACCGCCGACACCATGAAGGCATCGGCGGTCACGTCCCATAGGGCACAAAAAAGCCCCTCACGAGGAGGGGCGGGGAGATGGGAGGGGATGTTTAAGATGTCGAAGACATTTTTTTTGCCAAACATCCAGGACAAGTACAGTCTTGTTCATACGTTTTATGAACAAGTCCATGTATGCGCTCATTGTCTGAGTCAAAACATCCCTGTATTATATTAAAATAATTTATGTCACCATGCTCGTATCTTCGAAATAAAGCGTAAGCAACATGATCTGCTAATTGAATGCCACGAGAAGCTCTAGAATCAACAAAAAGAGGAACCTCATGTAAGTATTTGGTGACGTTCCAACGGGTTCCAACGCTTCTAAAATCTAATGCTAATCGCTGTAGGGATGTTTCACTTGATGTCTTATCGAATATAATAAGTCCAGATTCCCTTATTTTAGTTTCATGAAATCTTTTTGATAAGAATATGTCAAAACGACTGCATAGGTTTTCAAAAGCTAGTTCAACAGGATCCATATTGGTATAAGCATTTTTATCTACAATACATCCGACAACACAAAGTTTATTTTCTCGTGTCTCATTCGGAATAATCCGTAGCACGGATTTTATAGTTTCTACAGATTTATCTTTGGTAAAATCTTTCCAAACACCTTTTCGGCGAGCATACATTTCTGATGCATGAAACTCTATAAGTTGTGCTTGTGAAAAGTCTATTTGCTTAGCTATGTCATGCATACCCCTATTAATCCAATTTAATTTGGATTCATGCATAATGATGCCAGCAAGCACAAAATGACGTTCATTTTTATTCGCTGGAGAGCCTGAATCATCCAAGTACATTAAATACATTAGTATCCTCGGTAATAAAAAAAGCCCATTGGGATGATGGGCTTTTAAAAAATACTGAGGCCAGGTGAAGCATAACTTCAACGAACCGCACCTGCGGCCCTCCCAACCAGTTATGCAGCCAGCTAAGTAGAACTTAACGAACCGTGCCGTGCACAGCCCTACCAACCGCAAAAACATGATAAGTCAAGTTGTACCTATGTCAAGCAAAAAGTGTCTTCATCCAGCTTTAGACACGATAGCTTTAACTGACTAAATATGTTATCTTTTCATGTTACCCCAAAAAATCACTCCCCGCTCCGGCGGGGATTTTCATTTGCAGCTCACGTCACTCCACGCCCATACAACCCGACCGACGATGGACTTGTTCCAGTCCCCCTCGAAGTCTTCCATTAAGCTGTAGACCTCGGGGGGATTCTCGGCGGCGTTGTCCGAATAGTAGGTGATGCGATAGTCGCGCTTTTTCGGCTGGTTTTCCGCTGCCACGCGCTTGATCTTTCCGCTGCCGTCGGCGGGATCGAGGACAAGCATGATTCTTCCCTTAAAGTTCATCACATCCTTATCCTGCCTATCCACCAGCACAATATCCTGCGGCTTGAGCGTGGGAACCATCGAAGTTGAATGCTTTCCGAGCATGACGGCGATCAGATCGCGCTTGTGTTGAATGGCCCGCTGGTGACGCCAGACGAGGAACCACGAGATGAGTTCATTTTGCGGAATGATGCCGGGCCCCGCGCCAACTTCTTCCACAAGGGGAACGGCGAGGTAGTCTTCATCCGGGGGAGGGGGGAGCGTGTCCCCAGCCGGGGCTATACGCGCGTCAACAAAGCAGACCTCTTTACTTTGGGTAACGGTTGGATCGGAAAACCCTACACCAAGAAAATCTAAAAGAGGTTGTATTGATGTAATAGTAGGTACACGCTCACCTTTTTTCCAGCGAGTGATAAGATTCGGGTGAACGTCAAGAGCCTCAGCTAGTTTTTTGGCGTTTCCACATTTTTCGATGGCCTTATCCAGTAAGGCCAAAAATTCAGCGTAAATATCCATAAAAATTTTTTACCAGCTGGAAAAAAGAATTGCTACCACCAATAGGTAAATTATGTTGACTATAATTTTACCTATTGGTATTTAGTTCTCATGAAGAACGAACTTTCCCACCCTAGTTTTTACGGCTTCACAATCACTGACGCGGCCGCACGCTCAGGGCTTCCTTATGTGACGGTGTGGAGGCATTTCAAGAAACATCGCGTTATAAGCCCTGAAGCTGCCATTCGTTATAATCGTTTTTTGGGTATCCCCCTCTCATCTCTCAGGCCCGACCTATGGCCTCCAGCCGCCCCCAGCACTCCCACCGAACTCGAAGAGGTGAGCCATGCTGAATAACTTTTTCCTCGCCGTTGCCGTGGGGCTCGTCATGCTTGTCGTTTTCATGCCCAGAGACTAGCCCCTCCGCGCACCGCCGGGCCACGGCTTCTGGCGTGGGGTAGTCCTCGGCGCGGTAGCACTTCCAGCTGATGGTCCCGCCGGACAGGATGCGGACGCGCCACACGGGGCCGCGTCGGGTGATGAGCAGGTGAACAAGTTCCATGCCCTCCAGAATAGGGCGGCACACAGACAGAATGAACGGTGAAATGATGACAATCCCCACACTTGAACACGTTATCGAAGCCGTACAGACGGCGGTGAAGAAGTATCCCGGCGGCGTCCGGGCAATGGCGGCGGAAATGGATATGGCTCCGTCGAGTCTCGGCAATGTCCTCAATCCCTACGCCGACCGCACTTCCGTCAAGCTCGGGCTGGAACAGGCCGCGTTCATCATGCATCAGACGGGCGACGTGTCCGCCCTCCAGCTTCTTGCGGCGGATCTCGGATTTTCGCTTCTTCCGATGTGTGCGGAACCTGACAAGGGCGTGGAAGGCGAACAGCTCGATGATGTGGAGCGTCTTGCAGACCTGCAAAGGGCCATACGTAGGAATGCGCCGCAGAAGGTGCGGGCAAAGCTGTTGGGGGCCCTGATCATCGACCTGATGGAAACGGAGACGGCTGTGCAGCATGAAGGGAGGAAGGGAGAATGCCGATCCTGATTTGCCAACAGTGCGGTCGGATGTTTGAGGTGACTCCCAGCCGCGAGCATTCGGCAAGGTACTGCTCGAAGGAGTGCCAGATTGCCGCCACCCAGAAAAAAGAGGCCAAGTGCGAATGCTGCGGAAAGGAGTTCAATCCCCTCAACCGCAAGAACCCGCGTTTTTGCTCCCGCATCTGTGCCAGCGCAGCGCAAAGCGGCTTGAGCCGGGAAGCGTATCTCGCAAAAAAAAGCGCAGCCAAGGCAGACCCCCGCAAGGGAAAGCATCTGTGCGCGGGAGTTGCCGGAAAGAGCTGCGGGCGGTGGATCACCGACTACAGATGCCCTCAATGCTGGGAAAAGTTGCGTAAAGGATCCGACGCTGAGGGGCTTCCCTCATACGAATTTCACGGAAGAAGATCCGGGGGGATGGAATGGGACTGGTAGGGCCTGGCCCCTGCCATCACGGTCGGCTTCACCGTGATGGGCGGCGCGTCCTGTGCTTTGCTGACTGGTCGAAAGAGTACGGAGTCCCGGCGTGGACGTCTCGAAACGGGTTCGTCAAAGACGTGAACTTCTGCCGCCTGTACTGCGAGAAGAGGCCGGACATTGTTGAAGTAGAACTTGAAGGATCAGAATGAACGATAGTGTCTTGTTTTCAAGCAAATCAATCGATTGGTCTACTCCGCAAGAGCTTTTTGACGCTCTGGACAAGCGGTTCCAGTTCACGCTTGACGTGTGCGCGAGTGACAAGAACGCAAAGGTAAAGCGGTACTTTACGCGAGAACTGGATGGACTTGGTCAATCGTGGGGTGGAGAGCGATGCTGGATGAACCCGCCCTACGGTCGCGAGATCGGACCGTGGGTCAAGAAGGCCCACAGGGAAGCGGAACATGGCGCGTTGGTCGTCGGGCTTCTCCCTGCCCGCCCCGAAACACGATGGTGGCAGGAACACGTGAACGGAAAGGCCGACCTGCGTTTTATCGCCGGGAGACTGCGGTTCGGCGAAGCAAGAAACTGCGCCCCGTTTGCGTCCGTCATCGCCGTGTGGTGGGGATGGGGCGTCTTGGATGGCTGGTTTCCCGACAGGCGCAGAAAAGATTTACGGATCATGTGAAGGCAAAAGAAAAGGCCCCCTGTTCTCCCAGAGGGCCAAAGGGGGATGAAACATGCGGATTCATCGAAACGACAAGATGAGTATGCCCGTAACAGGGCGTTCCGTCAAGGGAAAAGTGGCGTGATGAACAGTGATATCAGGTTATCCGTCGGGTTTTGGCAACACCCGAAGACAAAGAAGACTGCCCGCCGTCTGGGGCTTGAGGGGATACGCTCCCTGCAAGTTCTGTGGGCGTGGGCTGCTGTGAATCGCCCGAACGGGGACCTTTCCGGCATGGACTGGGAGGACGTCGAACTTGCAGCGGACTGGCAGGGTGAAGAACGGAAATTTTTCGACACCTGCCTTGGCATGTGGATTGACGAAAGCCCTGACGGGTACACCCTGCACGATTGGCAGGAACATAACCCGTGGGCAAGTGAAGCCGATACCCGTAGCGATGCCGCAAGGCTTTCTCGTTTTGCAAGAAAATTCCCCGAGATAGCTAAATCTATGCGTGATGATGGAGTGAAGGGACTTACGCAGGAAGAGTATCGTATGTACGCCGATGGTACGCCGTACATACGGCGTAATACGAACGTAGATACGGCGTTGAACGAACGTAGTACGGATCGTTCTACTCCTGCTCCTTCTCCTACTCCAAACGTAAAAGAAGAGAGTGTGCTTAACGCGCACGCGCGCGTTGAACGCCCGGCGGAAAATCCAGAGCCGGAAGCCGTCCTTTCTCGTCAGCCCTCGTTGGCGTTTGACGAGTTCTTCGAGGCGTTCCCGGAACAGCACCGGGGAGGCAGGAGCGAAGCCGCGGGCGAATGGGTAGCCCTTGAGTCCAACCGTGCTCTTCCCGGCTTGCCTCGCATCCTCGACGCTCTAGGGCAGTGGGAGGACTCCGAGGCATGGAAGCGGCAGGGTGGCAGATATATCCCCACGGCGGCAAATTTCCTCAAGCGGGAATACTGGCTGCGAAAGCCGCCCGAACCCGCTGAGCAGGGCGGCAACGGCGAACAGGCGCGGCCCCGGGTGGCTACCGTAGCGCAGCAGCGGGTACAGGACAACGACGACATGGCGAAAATGCTTTTACAGGCAAGGAGGGCTCAACATGCACAACCCGGACTTCACGCTTCAACTGCTGGTCAATCTGGCACTGCATTACCCGCAAGCAGGTAGGACGCCAGCACAGTTGCAAATTTTGGCTGAGGATTGGGCCGAAGACCTCGCGGAGTTCTCGCCCGAAACCGTGGAACGCGCCGTGAAGCAATACCGCCGCAATTCGGCTTACTTCCCGACTGTGGCCGACATCTGGGCACATTGCGACGAATTGCGGCGGGGAGAAACGGCGCAGGCCGATGCACTGGCACTTCCTGAGCGAACAAAGACGTTCGATGAGCGTTGCGAAGAGGGCGCCGACTGGTGCGCGAAGATCCTCGCCAATCTGCGGGGGGAGATGGACGCCAGGAAGCAGGGTAGGCCGGATATGCCCTTGAACGAACAGCTTGCCAATCTCCGGGCGTTGGGGATGGAGCAGTGACAGCCTACCGCTTTGTCCTGAACTGCACGCCCACGGCACAGGCCCGAGTCCGGCACACCGTCCGTTGTGGGCACAGCGTGGCTTACAAGTCTGCCGGGCAGAAGAGCGCGGAAGCCGTGCTTGACGATCTCCTTTCTGCGCGCGCCCCGAAAAAGCCTCTAGAAGGACCTCTCGTGCTCGAATTTGTCGCGGGGATGCCGATTCCCGCATCGATCCCGAAAAAACAACGAGAGGCCATGTTGCGCGGCGAAATCGCCCACACGAAGAAACCGGACTTAGACAACATGGCAAAGCAGCTCAAAGACGCCATGTCGCGCACTGGGTTCTGGGGCGACGACAGGCAGGTGGTGTCCCTGCGTTGCTCGAAATGCTACGCAGCAGTCCCACATTGGGAGGTAGCCGTGTACACACAGGAGGAAGCGCAATGAATGAACGGAAATTGCTGCTCGGCTGGAAGGCCATCACAGCCTACACCGGAGTTAGCCGCCTCCTCATGATCCGCTACGCCTACCCCGTCCACGACTGCGACAGGGCAACTCATCACGGGTACGGCGTCTGTGCCTATACCGACGAGCTTGACGCCCACAAGGAGGCTACCAGTGCATAACATCGACATCACGATACTTGGTGAACAGGCTCTTGCGGCACTCATGCAGCGGCTGTCGGAAGCACGCGGGAAGCACCCTGTTTTCGCGGAGGGCAAATACCATGCGCTCGGCGTTATCGGGGAGGAGTACCGTGAGCTTGTATACGCCGTTGAGCACGAAACTCCGGAGCGTATCCGCGACGAAGCCCTCGATGTAGCTGTGACCGCACTGCGGCTATGGCTTGGGGAACACAAGGTTGGTGCTCATGAGTGACGTGTGGGTGAGTCAGTTCGAACTGTCAGAGGCCATCGGTGACGTGGGGGCGGTCATCCTCTGCGCACAGTGCGGTGGACGTTCATACTTTATCCCCCGGAAGCCTACAGGGTTTCTTCTGGAGTTGCTTGGTCGGCAGCGTATGGCGGCACTCTGTACAGAATTTGGGGGGATGCAGATCGTCGTGCCCAACCTGCGCCGTGGTGAACCGCTCAAAGGACGTATCCTGTCCCGTCTGGAAGCAGGGGAGAAGCCGGACGCCATCGCCGAAGCCCTTGGCGTGACCACTAGGTACGTCCGTCGGCTCAAAAAGCAGCTTTGCGGGAACCCGGAACCACAGCAGCAATATCGGCTGTTGTAGAATCTTGTTCACGGTGTCCTCCCCCTATTCTCTTGTGCGAGAGTGGACGCAGGAGGATATTTTTTATGGCTGTTCTTCCCTTGCGCCACTTCTCCCCGGTCGAATTCCGCTGCA
>ENA-OWPN01000727-OWPN01000727.1-human-gut-metagenome-genome-assembly--contig:-NODE-727-length-40008-cov-3.265412_pt1 | contig 40008 bp, 39 predicted proteins | sample MGYA00248266_ERZ651850 | MGnify/ENA primary metagenome ERZ651850 (study PRJEB26924, sample SAMEA4378296) | human gut metagenome | biome: human gut; feature: human-associated habitat; material: faeces... | reverse complement strand
GCGACCCCACCAGCGGCATGCGGATGTTCAACCGCAAGATGCTGGAGGAGTTTGCCGCCAACCTGAACTACGCCCCCGAGCCGGACACCATCAGCTACCTCATCAAGAACGGCGCGGTGGTGAAGGAGCTGCAGGTGGAGATACTTGCAAAGCCTGGAAGCTCTCTTGTCGTCATGCTGAAAAACGAAGGCAGTGAAGAAGTATCGCTGCAGGTGCGCGGAAGCGTATATAAGGATGCCGCTTTGACACTGGCGCTGTGTGAGCTGAATGCAGGGGATACCCGCGCTGAGGTTGCACTGGAGCTGCTGGAGGAAGGGGCAAGCGCTATGCTGCGCAGTGCCTGTATTGCGAAAAGCCGGAAGGAGTTTCAAATGCAGTGTACGCATCATTGTCCGCATACGGAGGGATTCATGGAGAATTATGCCGTTGTGGAGGATGGTGCACACTATCACATGGAGGCTACTGGTAAAATCATCAGGGGTGCTTACGAAAGCAATTCCCATCAGAAAACAAGAGTTCTGACGATGAGTGAGCAGCATGACAGCGAAGTGGTTCCCGTGCTTTTGATTGACGAAAATGATGTTAAGGCAAGTCATGCGACAACGCTGGGGCAGCCCGATGAAAACCAGCTGTATTACCTGCAGACACGCGGACTTTCCCGCAAGCAGGCGCTGGGACTGTTGACAGTGGGCTACATTATGCCGATTACGGAGCTGTTTGAGCAGGAAGCTATACGAAATGCATTGAAGGACGAAATCGAAATGAAGGTGGGTCTACATGCTTGACAATGCAAACATAAGAAAAGATTTTCCCATGCTGCAGAAAACGATGCAGTCACATCCGCTCGTTTACCTGGACAGCGGGGCAACGACCTTAAAGCCCCGGCAGGTCATCGATGCGGTCGTAAATTACTATGAGAATTACGGTGCCAATGCGCACCGCGGCGATTATGATCTCAGCTATTTTGTAGATCAGGAATATGAACAGACACGCAAGGATGTCGCTGCCTTTCTGCATGCGGCAGATCCGCGTGAAATCGTGTATACCAGCGGAGCAAGCGCCGGATTAAATCTGGTGGCATACGGCTATGGCCGTAAGTTTCTGCAGGAGGGCGATATCATTTTAACGAGTGTGGCGGAGCATGCCTCCTGTGTGCTGCCATGGATGCGGGTGGCACAGGATACCGGAGCGATCGTGCAGTACGTGCCGTTGGATGAGGAAGGACGTATTCGCCTGGAGGCGGTGGCTTCCATGATGAGTGAGCGTGTCCGGGTGATTGCGCTTGCCCACATCAGCAACGTACTCGGCTATCAGGCACCGATGAAGGAAATATGCGAGCTGGCACATCGCTATGGCGCAATCGTTGTCGTGGACGGTGCGCAGAGCGTTCCGCATATGCCCGTGGATGTAACCGATATGGATTGTGATTTTCTGGCGTTTTCCGCACATAAGCTGTGCGGGCCGACCGGAATCGGCATTCTGTATGGCAAGCTGGAGCTGTTAAGTGCCATGGATCCGCTGTATCTGGGTGGTGACAGCAATGCGCGCTTTGACATGTGCGGAAATATTCAGCTGAAGAATGCTCCGTATAAATTTGAGAGCGGTACCCAGCCGATTGAAGGAATCTTCGGTCTGCATGCGGCTTTACAATATATCCAATCCATTGGATTAGATAATATTCATGCGTGGGAGATGGAGCTGCATGAATATGCGATCCGTGAGCTTGGCAGGCTGGACAATATCGAGGTATATAATCCCCATGCGGATACCGGGATCATCACGTTTAATGTAAAAAATGTATTTGCACAGGATGCAGCGACCTTCTTTAATGCCAACGGGGTTGCTGTGCGCAGCGGACAGCACTGTGCCAAGCTGTTAAACAATATGCTGGATACGTCCGCAACCATACGTGCAAGCTTTTATCTGTACACATCCTATGAAGATGTTGACCGTTTTCTGGATGTATGCCGCAGGGCTACGATGGAAGCCTGCCTGGATGTCTTTTTTTAGGAGGCCGTAACGATGAGTGACTTATTAAAGGATCCGATGATTCTGCGTTCCATTATCATGGATCATTATGAATATCCGAGAAATCATGAGCTGACAAAGGAGGACGGCTATGTGCAAAAGCATATGGCCAGTGAATCCTGCATTGATGATATCTATGTACAAAGCAAGATACGGGATGGGATTGTGGAGGACGTGCGCTTCGATGGTGTGGCATGTACGATCTCCACTGCCTCCACCTCTATCATGAGTGAGCTGCTGCGAGGAAAAAGTGTGGAAGAGGCAAAGGATATCATTGCCAATTACTTCCATATGATCGATCAGCGCGAGTATGATGAAGAAAAGCTGGAGGAGGCAGTGGCGTTCCATAATGTGGGAAGTCAGGCAAACCGGATCAAATGCGCTACCATCGGCTGGAAGGCGATGGAGGAAATGATAGAAGAAAGTGAGGAACGTCATGAGTGAAACCAAGATTCCTGTAAATGAAGAATACAAATACGGCTTCCATGACGAGGATGTCAGTATATACAATACAGGCAAGGGATTGACCAGAGAAACGATTCTGGCTATTTCTCATAAAAAAAAGGAGCCGCAGTGGATGCTGGATTACCGTCTGCGTGCCTTTGAACAGTTTGAACGCATGCCGATTCAGACCTGGGGGCCGGATGTGACCAATCTGGATTTTGATGATTATACATATTACATCAAGCCGAGTGAGCAGACGGAAAAAAGCTGGGATGATGTTCCGGATACGATTAAGGATACCTTTGACAAGCTGGGGATTCCGGAAGCGGAGAAGGAATTTCTCGCCGGGGTTACCACCCAGTATGATTCCGAAGCGGTATATCACAATATGCTGGAGGAGGTGGAATCCAAGGGGGTTATTTTCCTGGATACCGATACAGCATTAAAGCAGCATCCCGATCTGTTTCAGAAGTATTTCGGTAAGCTGGTTCCTTATACGGATAATAAATTCGCCGCGTTGAACAGCTGCGTATGGAGTGGAGGAAGCTTTATTTATGTTCCCAAGGGCGTAAAGCTGGAAAAGCCGCTGCAGTCCTATTTCCGTATCAATACGGAGCGTATGGGACAGTTTGAGCGTACGCTGATTATCGTGGATGAGGGAGCAGATGTGCATTATGTCGAGGGCTGTACAGCGCCAACCTATTCCAAGGATTCACTGCATGCGGCTGTCGTGGAAATCTTCGTGCATAAGCATGCACGCTGCCGTTACTCCACCGTGCAGAACTGGAGTGATAATATTATCAACCTGGTGACGAAGCGTGCCAAGGTGTTTGAGAGCGGCAGCATGGAATGGATCGATGGCAATATCGGTTCGCAGACGAATATGAAGTATCCGGCCTGTATTCTGGCGGAGCCGTATGCGAAAGGAACGTGTATTTCCATCGCGGTAGCAGGGAAGAACCAGATACAGGATGCCGGGGCGAAAATGATCCATCTGGCAGATCATACGTACAGCAATATTGTATCAAAATCTGTTTCCCGAAACGGTGGGGAAGTCAATTACCGCGGTCTTGTACTGCATGGCCCCAATGCCTCCTACGCCAAGAGCAAGGTGGAATGTGATACGCTGATTTTGGATAAGCAGTCCCGTAGTGATACGATACCGACAAATATTTCCAAAAATATGACGTCTCAGATCGAGCATGAGGCTACCGTATCCAATATCAGTGAGGAACAGCTGTTTTATCTGATGAGCCGTGGCTTGAGCCGCAGTGCTGCGACGGAAATGATTGTCATGGGCTTTCTGGAGCCGTTTACCAGAGAGCTTCCGATGGAATATGCCGTTGAATTGAATCAGCTTTTGAAGCTGGATATGAGTGAGTCCATTGGATGACATCAGAGCCAGGGTGCTCAGGCGTCGAAATGCATTATCACCGCAGCTGCGCGAACAGTACAGCAAGGTGATCTGTGAGCGTCTGCAGCCGCTGCTAAAGGGGACGGTCGCCGCCTATTGTGCAACGGGAAGTGAAGTGGATCTTTCCTATCTGAATACAAAGGGAATACGCATGTGTCTTCCTGTATGTGACAAAGACTCCATGAGCTTTTATTATGTGGATGAAGCTACCGCATATCAAAAAGGCAGCTTCGGTATCTGGGAGCCTGTGCATGCACAGCAGGCAGAGCCGCAGGAGCTGGATATCCTTCTGGTACCGCTGGTAGCCTTCGATGAGGCCTGTAACCGTATGGGACATGGCAGGGGATATTATGACCGTTATCTGCCTCAATGCAGGGCAAAAACGATTGGGATCGCCTTCGCATGTCAGAAGGACAGGCTGCAGCTTCATGCGCAGGATGTGCCGCTGGATATGATCGTAAGTGAAGAAACCATTTATGTTAGAACGTAAACCGATGTGTGTATGCACACGGTTTTTTCTGTATCGGGTGAACAGGCTTTCAAGAACGGTCTTTGCAGCTATCGGCTTATTATTCTATCCAATGTTCATTGCATCATACACTGATTTTAATGCCGGGTCTTTTATCCCCTGCAGAAGCAAGTTCACCGTAATTTATCTATAAGCTCTATAAAATAGCAATATACGTTTGGTATTGGATACAATGATTACCGCGTTATCCTAATGAAGGGGTGAACAAAACCCGTGCCTTTCTTAGGGAACAAGGGATAGACAATCGGTATGCCGGTGGGCTTCATACTGTCTGGTTTTGATTTCAAAGCCGGTATGCACTGCATATAAAAATAGCATATTGTACCTGTTAAAAATTCAATTTGTCAGTTGGGAATAGCGCTATGACAGTCCCTGCCTTTTATGGCCTGCACGATTTCTGTTGAACTATGCTTCAGGATGTAAAAAGCAAAAAGAGTGTACCAAAATGGCATCAGGTAGGGTATACTGTAGCTGTTGGAGAGTGATGATATGGAACAGGAATCAACACTATACCGGCAGATCGCCCGACAGCTTCTGCAGGATATTTATAAGGAAACCTATGCATACGGTACCAGACTGCCTTCTCTGCAGGCACTGTGTGAACGCTTTTCCGCCGGGCGTAACACCGTACGTGCCGCACTTGCTCTGTTAGAAGCGGATGGTGTGGTGCACAGGGAAAAGGGCAGCTGTGCCAGAGTACGTCTGGATATTCATCAGCTGGAAAGCAATCCGCATTTTCTTTACCGCATGGCTTGCAGCAAACAGGGCATTGCGCATGCTTATGATGCACTAGGCATGTTGATGCCGGTGGCAATACAGGAGGCTTTAAAGCAAAGCGATGCCACTCAGTTGGAGGAGCTGCAGCAGGGGGTTCGCCAGCTAACACAGCAGGAGCATACGCTTTATGAGCTGAATGAGGCGTTGCAGCAGCTATATCTGAAGGTGCTTGGCTTTCTGCATAATCCCTATCTGCAGGATTTGGTGAAGCAACTGCTTGACTTTCTATATCTGCCCTATGCACATCATGCACATTCCGAGGAGGTACTGGCGGATAACAAGGTAAAGCTATCGGATACACTCGCCCGGATTTTGCTCTTTGTGGTGCAAAACAATCCCTTTATGATGAAAAAAACGATCCGTTATTTCTGTGATATAACAAAGAAAAACAGCAACCGTTATTTGAACCGGGTATGTGCCGGTATCACTGCACAAAGGGTCATTGAATTTGAATGGTATACGGGACGTGAGGTTTCCTATTTATATATGCAGACTGCCGGCTATCTTCTGCAGGATATCGCAGAAAACTGTTACCCAAACGGACAGCTGCTTAATCTGGAGCAGCTCGCAAAACGCTATGCGGTATCGCTTCGTACCATGCGGCGCACTATGAAATTCATGAATGATTTGAACCTTGTGGAAACCGTAAACGGTTTGGGAAGCCGGTCGGTGTATTCCTGTAAGCAGACAGCCGCCTACCTGCAGGATGCACAGGTTCAGGCACTGCTGGAGTATTACAGTTGTTCACTGGAGCTGTTGGAGCTGGTTGCGAAAGCGTCTCTGGCTTCGTGTATGGAACGCTGTCCAGCGAAGGAGCTGTATGCGATTGGAGAAGCAGTCTGTACGCAGCAGAGTCTGTCTCCTAAGCTTGTACTGCACATTTTGAAGCATCATGAAAATCCATGTATATGTAATATTGTGGAACAGATAGAGGCAGCAACGAGCGGGAGCATGCTGATTCGGACCCTTTTACAGCACAGTCCCGATGCGCTGACACAAACGGCACTTGCAAGCTGGAAACAGCAGTTGAAAAACAAGGAGATCAAAAAGGCAGTACAGCTTACATTGGAGCTGCTGCAGGAAGAATGCAGCTACTGGAAACAACTGAGGGATGAAAATAGGAGCGATTGAATGAACCATTGAAAAAGCATGGAAAGAGGCTGCTAACGAAGCGATACCCTGTAAGGTGGCTTTGTCGAGAGAAAGCATGAAAACAACACGTGCAGATATGTGGAACGATGTGTTCTCAGCCAAGGAAGCTATAATTGGTTTTGTTTGAAATGTAGGACATGCACTATAGGATTTAGAAGGAAAAAGCATAGCAGCTCCGTGTTTTTAACAATAGATTTGTCATGTCAAGCTATATTGGATAAATATCGAAATACCAGGAAAAAAGCAGGCAGGATTGAAGTGAACCAATAATTTGGACAAGCAAATTATGAAGGTGCATTTCAGTTCATTGTCTGCTTTTTCAGCTTGTTGAATTAACATAATTTACCAGGATATACACGTCTGGCTGGTGTGAAACAGGGAACAGGCAATCGACGGACGGCATATAACACAGGATCTATTCCAGGTACACGGTTCTTAACCATTGCGTATATGATCGCATAGGTGCTTTGTATTCGGCTTTTTTTTTGGTCATCAGCATAATTATATATTGAAATTATCACATATGCGTCATATAATAAACAGAGATACTATTGCGGACAAGGACGATGAACAAAGCGTATATGGGAGTTTGAGTGTATGGGAATGATAACAAAACCTGATGAAAGCGTGCAGAAGACGAGACGGTACCAGATAGCGGATGAGAAGCAGTCACAGCCGATTTATGAAATGGTTCCATATTATGAGGAAGCATTGATTCTGGGGGACTCTCTTGCGGAATCTATCCTGGATTTTCGCTTGCTTCGGAAAAACAATGTCGTAGCCAAACGGGGACGCTGTATTGATACCATTCAGGGGGATCTGCTATTCGCCATCGCCATGGAGCCCGCAGTTATTTTCATGGAATATGGAAAAAATGATATTTTGCGGCTTCAGCGAGCTCCGCAAAGCTTTATCACCTGTTACCGCAGTCAGATTGCCTTTTTAAAAAAAGCCTTACCGGATACGGCGATATATATAAATTCCATCATTCCGGTATGCAGTGATATTATGGAACGCAATGGGGGAGAGCGGCTTTATCGTCTGTACAATGAGGCATTGCAGCGGATGTGTGAGGATCTGCAGCTTGGCTTCATCGATAACAGCACTTTGATGAAGTGGAGGGACGAGCTGTATGAATATGACGGTATTCATCCCAAGTATCCGTATTATCCGCTATGGCTTCGCCACATGGCAAGATGTGCGGGATTGTTAAAGGATTTGATTGAGACATGAAAAAGGGAAGCATTCCCTGTAGAAACACTTCCCGATATCTATTTATTTAAGATATGTATGCAGAATGGCATCAAGCTGTTCTTTTTCTTTTGCCAGCCATGTCGCAAAATCCGTATGAGCCGCTGTTACAGCATCTGCGATTGCAGACAGAAACAGACACATATCGTCTTCAAGGATTACGCCCTTTATATCCCCGAAGCGCTCCTGAAGCAGACGGTCATTTCCGCTGACACTGAGTGTAAAGGCCGGATACGGCTTACGCTCAATTACCTTGACAGTTCCCTGAAAGCCGAGCTGTCCAATCTGATTGGTACCGCAGGAGCTTGGACATCCGGATATAAAGACCCTCGGCAATACATGATCCGGATAATTTTTCTCTCGCAGATACATGATAACATCTTTTAATACACCCTGGGAATCCCGCAGACCCACCTGACAAGTGGCAGCTCCGATACAGGCTGTGCTTTCCTCAAATTCATTGCGGGCACCGTCATTTGTGACTGATAATACACGTTCAGCCTCCTGCGCTGTGCAGTTGATGATATACATGCCCTGCTGTGGCGTCAGGCGTACCTCCACAGCCTCCATATCCTGTATACAGTCATAGATTTCCTGCAGCTTCTGCGGTGTCAGACTACCCCCGATGGGATGATAGGAAACAGCATACAGACCCTTCTGCTTCTGTGAAAAGATGCGGCGGTCATGGATTGCTTCATCCGTTCCGGTTTTGCAAATCGCTTCTTCCTTTATCGCGATATCAAGATTCTGTCCGGCAAGGGAACGCTGCAGCCGCTCCTGATAGGCCTTTACAAAGCCTTCGCTGCCCAGTGTTTCCTGCATATAGCGCGTTCTTGCTTTTGCCCGGTTTTCATAATTACCAAATTCCATAAACATCAGCACCATCGTGGACACATAATACAGCAGCTTCTCCGGCGCGGCATGCTCTTCCACACAGACACTCATACGCGGGTTGTTTCCCAGACCGCCTGCACAATATACCGCAAAGGTATGATCGTGATTGGCGATAAAGCCCAGATCACGGAAGGTCGCATGTGCTTCATTTCTGTCGGAATTGGTAAAGGCAACCTTCAGCTTGCGGGGCAGTGTGTATTTGTTGACAATGGACAGCAGATATTCACCGACGCGAGCCGCATAGGGAAGTACGTCAAAGGTTTCTTCCGGATCGACGCCGCTTAATGGTGAACACATAACATTGCGGGGGAAATCTCCGCCTCCTCCTCGACATACGATACCATGATCCAGCGCATCCGACATGATATAGGGAATCTCCATACCACTGAGGTCGTGCAGCTGAATCGTCTGGCAGGTTGTGATATGCGCCTTGCTGACATTGTGCTGTCGGCATGTATCACATACAAATTTCAGCTTTTCCTTTGTCATAACGCCCTGGTTCATACGCAGACGCAGCATAAAGCTGGTAGCACCGCGCTGGGCATAGCTGCCAAAGCCTCCGGAATAGCCCTTAAATTCCTTTACATTCAGTTCCTTATCCAGAAACCGTTTGGTCTGTGTACGGAAATCCTCGATCTCCGAACGCAGCTCCTCTCTCAGATCCTCGTTCATAAAATCCTCCTTGTTGATTTTTGCACTCAGATATCATAGTAGCACGTTTTTAAATCACCGACAATTTTTTCTGTGTTATAGGGGTATAAGGAATTCTTATACCGTTTCCATAAAGCCTGCTTGTATCTGCCACCTGCAGCCTTTATAATATATCTGGTCAGTATTTGAAAAAAGAGGTGTTATCATGGAATTCGGGGTACTTGGTATTTCCTATAAGGAAGCATCTGCGGATATTAGAGATTTAACAGCTTTCACGGATACAGAGAAAATGGAGCTATATAACCGCCTGCTGGATATTGCAATTACACAGGCTGTGCTTGTGTCCACCTGTAACCGCAGTGAGCTTTATATTATATATGAAACTAGGAAGCAGCTGGATGAGGCGAAAAGGCTGTTTCTGCAGGCTGCCAATCATAGCGTGCCATTGTTTTTAAAAACCGGTCGGGATGCGGTCCTATATTTGTTTGAGGTAGCAGCCGGGTATCATTCCATGGTGCTTGGAGAGGATCAGATTCTGGGACAGATACAGAGCAGTTATCTGCTGGCAGATCAGTGTCATGCCTGTCAAAAGCAGCTGCACCGTATATTTCAGAGCTGCTTTGCGGCAGTCAAGCAGCTGAAAGCAACCTATAAAATCAGTGAACACCCGCTTTCAATCGCTTATCTGGCAATTAAGAGCATCCGCCGTACAGTATCCTTGGATAATGCCAGCATACTGGTGATTGGCAGCGGGGAAATGGCTTCGCTGATGCTGCAGTATTTGCAGGAGGAGCCGCTGTCAGCACTGTATGTATGCAGCCGCAGCAAGGAAAAGGCAAAGCGGGTGATGGCATCCAGGATGGACTTTATTCCCTTTGAAAAACGCTATGAGATACTGGAGCAATGTGATGTGATATGTTCCATGACTGCTTCTCCTCACCGCATTTTGCGAAAAGAGGATATGCCGCAGACACAGCGAAAGCAGCTGTATGTGGATCTGGCAATGCCAAGAGATATTGATCCGGATATCGCGGATGCATGGCGCATGGTGATTGATATCGATCATCTGCAGCAGGAAGCGGATGATCAGCTGCAGAAACGAAAAAGCCTTTTGCAACAGGCACATGGAATGCTGGAGCAGGTAGCGCAGGAAGTCTATGAACGCCTGCAGGGACAGCAGATGGATGAGCTGATTCAATCGCTGCAGCAGCGCAGTGAGCAAATGGCGGCAGATACCTTTGCATTGCTGCAATCCAAACTGCAGCTGAATTCGCATGAGGAGCAGGTTTTGAAAAAGGTTTTGCATACATCCTTTCTGCGTATGGTAAAAGAGCCGATGCTGACGCTGAAAAAAGCAAAAGGGCAGGATCAGCGACTGTATGCGCAGGTTTTGGAAACGATGCTGAAGGGAGACTGATTATGCATATACGAATGGGAACAAGAGGAAGCGCTCTGGCACTGGCACAATGCAAGGAGGTAAGAGACCGTCTGCAGGAAGCATATCCGCAGCATACCTTTGAGCTATGCGTGATCTCTACCAAGGGAGACCGCAATCAGCATGTGGCATTGGATCAGATGAAGGATAAGGGTATTTTTGTAAAGGAAATTGAACAGCAGCTGCTCGAGGGAACGATTGATCTTGCCGTGCACAGCATGAAGGATATGCCCTCCACACTGGATGCGCGCCTTTGCTTTACGAAGACGCTTCTGCGTGAGGATGCCCGTGATGTGCTTGTTCTGCGCACTGCCCCGACACTGGAACAGCTGCCGCCGCATGCACGTATTGCCACAGGCAGTAAACGCCGCAGCTATCAGCTTTTGCGTCAGCGAAACGATTTGGAAATCGTTGGTATCCGCGGCAACATAGAAACACGGCTACGAAAGCTGGAGGAGCAGCCGCTGGATGGAATCGTTTTGGCAGCTGCCGGTTTAAAACGGCTAAAGCTAAAGCCGTATATCACCCAGCCGCTGAAGGAATGTGTCATGGTACCAGCCGTTGCACAGGGCGCACTGGCGATAGAGGTATGTAAGGAACGTGAAGATTTGATTCAGCTTGTCAATGCACTGTGTGATCCGGCTCTGGATGAGGAGGTCTGTGCAGAGCGTGCCTTTTTACAGGAGCTAAACGGCGGCTGTCATACACCGCTTGGCGCACGCTGCATCCTGCATGATACAACCGCGGAGCTATATGCTGTTTATGGTAATGAGGACGGAACAAGACTCAAACAGCTGCATGTCAGCGGTGCTAGAGAACAGGCGGTAGAGCTTGCCATACAGGCGGCAGCTGTCCTGCGGGAACAGGTAGGTGGTAAACAATGATTTATCTATGCGGAGCCGGCTGCGGGGATTGGGAGCTAATGACGCTGCGTGCTATGCGGATGCTTAAACGTGCGGATTGTATTCTGTATGACCGTTTGCTCGATCCGGAAATACTGCAGTTTGCGCCGAAGCACTGCGAATGCATTTATGTCGGCAAGCAGGCTGCCAATCATGCCATGACGCAGGAGCAGATACAGGAATTGCTGATCGAGAAGGGCAGACAGTATGAAACGGTCATCCGGTTAAAGGGCGGAGACCCTTGTGTGTTTGGCAGAGTCGGCGAGGAAGCACAGGCGCTTGTACGCGCAGGAATGCCGTTTGAGATCATACCTGGAATTTCCAGCGGTATCGGCGGGCTGGCATATGCCGGTATTCCGATTACACATCGTGATTATGCGACAGGCGCACGCCTGATGAGTGCACACGGCAAGCAGGATACGCTGCCAGAGCTTGATTATGCAGGGATGGCGCATACCCGTGATACGCTGATTTTTTATATGGGACTGAAGCAGTTGTCCGCAGTTGTGAACGGATTGCTGGCAGCCGGCCGTGATCCCAAAACACCCATTGCGCTTGTCAGTAATGCCAGCCGTGCCACGCAGACAATGGTTTGTGCCACCCTGTGTGATATTGAAAGCAGAGATCTTTCCGCAATCGTTTCTCCGGCGCTGATCGTCATCGGTGAGGTGGTTTCTTTGCATGAGGAATTAAATTTCATGGAACACCGTCCATTGTTTCAAAAGCGGTATCTGCTTCCCCAGTTTGCACATGCGGATCGAGGGCTGCAGCTTCAGCTGCAGGATCTGGGTGCACTGACAGCATGTGTGACAACAGGCTGTATTGTGGCTAATCCAGATCTTTTAAAGGAAATCGAATTCGAGCACACTACTGTGCTGGTATTCTCCAGCCGCAATGCCATTGAGCTTTTTTTTGAACAAATGCTTGCCCAGCACATAGATTTACGGCAGCTTCATGCGATCCGGCTTGCCGTTGTTGGAGAAAAAAGCCGTCAGGTGCTGGCACGTTATGGGGTACAGGCGGATATTCTGCCAAAGAAGGAGGACAGCGAGCATCTTGCGCAGGAGCTAATCAAGCAGCTTACGGCAAAGGATCACGTTGTGCTTGTCAAAGCGGATAACGATAACGATGTATTATATCATCGGCTAAAGGAGGTTGCCACTGTTCAGGTCGTAAGGGCGTATACGGTGGAATCGCTGCCGTTTCAGCTAGAGCCGCAGACCTATGACGGCGCACTGTTTACCTGCAGCTTTCATGTACACGCCTGTATGGAGCAGCTGAAAAAGCAGCAGGATATCACAGGATTGCCTGTGTATTCCATGGGCTCGCATACAAGTAAAGCCCTGCGAAGCTATGGCTGCAGGCATATCATTGAGCTGCCAAGGGCGGATAAGGCGCTGTTTGGCCGTTGTATCGTAGAGGAGGAAGCACATGTATAGAGGAAGAAGATTGCGTAAAAATGCAACCATACGCTCCATGAGCAAGGAAACGGTATTATTGAAAAGAGATTTGATTTATCCATTATTTGTAGTGGAAGGTGAGCATATCTGCCGGGAAATCGAAACACTGCCGGATGTCTATCATTATTCAGTTGACTGTCTGCCGCAGGTGCTGGATGAAATGAAGGAGGCAGGTATTCTTTCCTGTATTCTGTTCGGGATTCCAGACCATAAGGATGCCTGTGGTTCTGCAGCGTATGATGCGAATGGTATTGTCCAGCGGGCGATTCGTTTTATAAAGGAGTATGCACCGGAAATCTATGTGATCGGGGATGTATGCATGTGTGAATATACCGATCACGGGCACTGCGGTATTCTCGATGAGGCAGGGAATGTGCTAAATGATGAAACACTGTCCTATCTGAATCGTATCGCGTTAAGCTATGCGGCTGCAGGCATAGATATGGTCGCACCGAGTGATATGATGGACGGACACATTGCATCCATTCGCTTTGCCTTGGATGAACAGGGCTATACCGATGTGGCGATCATGGGATACAGTGCAAAATACGCATCCAGCTATTACGGGCCGTTTCGTGCCGCTGCCAATTCCACACCCTGCTTTGGAGACCGCAAGGGGTATCAGATGGATTTTGCGAACAGCAGGGAAGCTCTGCGTGAGCTGGAGGCAGATCAAAGGGAAGGGGCAGATGTGCTTATGGTCAAACCGGCTCTGTCCTATCTGGATATCGTGGCGCTGGCGAAGCAGCGGTTTCAGCTGCCGCTTGCCGTATATAATGTGAGCGGGGAATATGCCATGCTGAAAATGGCAGTGAAGCAGGGGCTGGTCCAGGAAGCTGTTATTTTTGAAAGTATACTGGCGATGAAGCGTGCCGGTGCTGATTTCATTATTACCTACTTTGCCCTGTATCTTGCCCGGCTGATCGATGAGGGGGTGCAGTGATGAAGCATGAGAAAAGCCTGGCATTGTTTCAGGAGGCAAACCGTGTGATGCCCGGGGGAGTAAACTCTCCGGTACGTTCTTTTTCCAGCGCACATGCACCCTGTCTGTTTGTCGATCATGCCTATGGCTCCCATATTGTGGATGTGGACGGGAATATGTATCTGGATTATATCGGATCCTGGGGGCCGATGATTCTGGGACATGCGCATCCATTGCTCAGTACGCAGCTGGAGGACATCATACAAAAGGGAATCAGCTACGGTCTTTGTGCACCGCAGGAGGTGGAGCTGGCACAGCTTATCACACAGGCTTATCCGGGTCTTGCAAAGGTGCGGATGGTAAATTCCGGTACGGAAGCAACCATGTCCGCAATCCGTGCTGCCAGAGGATTTACAGGCAGAGATAAAATTATTAAATTTGAAGGCTGTTATCACGGTCACAGCGATGGCTTGCTTGTGAAAAGCGGGTCTGGGGCGCTGACCTTCGGTATGCCGACAAGTCCCGGTGTTCCTGCGGATATTGTGAAAAATACACTGGTAGGTACCTACAATGATCTGCCTTCTGTTGAAGCGCTCATTGCGGCAAACAAGGGGGAGATCGCTGCGATCATCCTGGAACCGATTGCGGGAAATATGGGCGTGGTAGCTGCTGAGCCGTCGTTTCTTCAGGGCTTGCGCAATCTTTGTGATGCACATGATATCGTGCTGATTTTCGATGAGGTAATCAGTGGCTTCCGTATCCGTTATGGCGGCGCTGCGCAGCTGTATGGCATTGTACCGGATATGGCGTGCTTTGGAAAAATTATCGGAGCGGGGCTGCCGGTTGGCGCTTATGGAGGAAGAGCGGATATCATGGATACCGTGAGTCCAAGCGGTGCAGTGTATCAGGCAGGAACTCTCTCCGGAAATCCTTTGGCAATGCATCTGGGCTGCCGTCTGTTACAGTATTTGAAAGAGCATCCGCAGGTTTATACACAGCTGGAGGAGAAGGGAGCCTATTTGAAGGCAGGAATGCAGCGTATACTGGATGAGCTGCAGCTGCCCTTTCAGATTCATCAGGCTGGAAGCTTACTAACGCTGTTTTTCACTAAGCAGCCTGTTTACAGCTTTGTGGATGTACAAACCTGTGATGCGCAGCTGTTTGAACGATACTTTCAATATCTTTATGATCACGGTGTCCTGATTGCACCCTCTCCTTATGAAGCGATGTTTGTGTCGATGGCGCACACAAACAACGAATTGGATTTAACACTGGATATCATGCGAAAGGCATTACAGCAGCTATGAGTATGTGTGTACAGCTGCGTCTGACAGGAATCCCGGTGCTGGTGGTTGGCGGTGGTCAAAGTGCCTATCGCAAATGCTGTCAGCTTACACAGGAGGGGGCAGACATCCGGGTTATTGCAAAGCGCTTTGATCCTGCTTTGCGGATGCTGCATTTCCATGTATTATGGATGAATATCGTCCGCAGCTGCTGCAGGGAATGATGCTGGTGATCGCTTGCTGTGACCATGCCACAACCAATGCGCAGATATGTGCAGATGCCAGGGCAGCCGGTATATTTGCCATGAGTGTACAGCGGGATACACAGGCGAGCATGCATGCGCTGGCTGTTCAGGAGACAGGAGAGTATGTTCTTGCCGCCGGAACTAAAGGGGCAAGCCCGCTGCTTGCAAAGAAAATGCTGCAGGATATGGAGAATGTGGTAAAGGAGCAGTATGCGGACCGCCTTGTTGTGCTGAGAAAGCTGCGTGCCTATGCGTTAGAGCATGTCCAACAGGAAGGCCGTCGAGAGCTTATGCATAGACTGGCAGACCTGTCAAAGCAGGATTTATGTAGTCTTGAACAGGTACTGCAGGGGAAAACGCTGCTGCTTTTGTGCTTTCACGGTGTTAAACATTTGGCTTTGCAGGAAGTGGAGCCGTTTTGCGCGTCTATTGAACAGCGCTATCCGGGCGTGGTAACAGCGATTGCTTTTTTGTCCGATGCTGTTTCTAAGCAGAGCGTGCAGCAATCGGTGAGTGCTTGGATGCACATACTGAAAGCATTCAAGGTGCAGCCGATTTTGATTCCGATGCTGTTTCAGCAGGGACGCTATTTTGAGCAGCTTTGCTCATGGAGGACATCGGCCTTTAATGTGAAACCGATTATGTTTCAGAGTAAAACTGAGGTGGCACAGTGTCTGCGGCAGGTGCGTTATGATAGCGGCTGCTCCTGTCTGCTGGTTATCTATCATTCTTGTGTGAACGGTGCGTTTGAAGCGCTTCTTGAAGCAATCACAGAGGAGGATACAAAGATGTATGCGGTTCACGAAAAACAGAGTTCGGTATGTCCTTTACCCTTTCAGGATACAAGTGTAGCGGTACTGCCGTTGTATATGCTGCGGGGAATTCATTTTCAAAAGGACAGTGAGGAAAATTCTGATCTGATCTTAAGGTTACAGAAACAGCAGTGCAGGGTGGAGGTTGTGACAAAAGCATGTATTGAGCTGGAACCGTTTCAAAAGCTGATGATAGAAAAAATGATGGAATGACACAGGGACATTCCATCATTTTTAATAGATTTTAATTTAATAGATTTTGAAGCCGCCAAGCTTACGGATAGTTTCTCTGCCGGTTGTTTTATTTTTGAATTTTACATACACACGGCAGCTTTGCTTCCCTTTAAATTTATGGTGGAGCCGGATTTGCATCCACCTGTTTTTTTATAAGCCTTTCCTTTTTTTACAACTTTATATTGTACCTTGTATTTATAAGGATCACCATAGCTTGCGGATATTTATTTTATAAAAGTAATAGCTTCTTTGGCTATTTCCTCTTATATACAGTATTCGTAATTTTTATAAGGATATTATAGGAAATAAAAGCGCTTTCGTAGTATAATGAGGGTATAGAAAACGATGGAGATGAAGGAATACTATGACAACACAGCAATTTCGTATTGAAAAAGATTCTTTGGGGGAAGTGCAGGTTCCTGCGGATGCCTTATATGGGGTGCAGACAGTGCGTGCAACACAGAATTTTCCCATCACACAGCTGCGGACGCATCCGGTGATGATTCGTTCGCTGGGAATGATTAAGAAGGCCTGCGCAATGGCCAATCATGAATGCGGACATCTGGATGATGAACGCACAGGCTATATCCTGACAGCCTGTGATGAAATCATTCAGGGGAAGCTGGATGCCTGGTTTATCACCGATGTAATTCAGGGAGGAGCAGGCACAAGCACCAATATGAACACCAATGAGGTTGTTGCCAACAGAGCGGCACAGCTTGCCGGTAAGCCGTTGGGGGTGTATGACTATATCCATCCCAACGACCATGTGAATTTTGGCCAGTCCACCAACGATGTATTTCCAACCGCAGGAAAGCTGACATCCCTGTTTCTGGTGGAGGATCTGCTGGAGGAGCTGATGCTGCTGCAGGAAGCACTGCTCGATAAAAGCATTGAATTCAACGATGTGATCAAGCTGGGGCGTACGCATCTGCAGGATGCTGTGCCGATTCGCATGGGACAGGAGTTTCATGCCTTTGCGACTGCAATCGTTCGTGATATCCGCAGAATCAAGGTTGCCTTTTCCAACTTGAAATCTGTAAACATGGGAGCCACCGCTGTCGGTACGGGAATCAATACCGATGAGCGCTACAAGCGTATCTGTGTGAAAAATCTGTGCGACATCACGCAAATTGAACTGACCAGTGCGCGTGATTTGATTGATGGGACAAGAAATGTCGATCCGTTTGTATTTGCCCATGCTTCCCTAAAAACTCTTTGTGTTTCCTTATCAAAGATGTGCAACGATCTGCGTCTGATGGCCAGCGGGCCGAAAACCGGACTTGCGGAAATCGTGCTGCCTGCCCGCCAGCCGGGAAGCAGTATTATGCCGGGAAAGGTGAATCCGGTTATTCCCGAAGTATGCAATCAGGTGTGCTTTCAGGTATTCGGAAATGACGTAACGATCACCAAGGCGGCGGAAGCAGGACAGATGGAGCTCAACGTTTTTGAACCGGTGCTGTTCTTCAATCTGTTTCAATCCATAGACCTGCTGCGCAATGCCTGTCATACGCTGCGTGTCCATGCCATCATGGGCATTCAGGCGAACACGGAGCATTGCCGTGAGGTGATGGAAAACTCTTTAGGCACTGCAACAGCGCTTGCACCGCACATTGGCTATGCACAGGCGAGCCGCATGGCTAAGCTTGCACTCAAGGAAAATCGGAAGCTGAAGGAGCTGATACTGGAAAACGGCTTGATGAGCAAGGATAAACTGGAGGAAGTACTCAACATACGGGAAATGACGCGTGCCGGCATACCGGGTATGCATAAAAAAACCAAAAAACAAACCGGTCGCTAAACAAAGAAACACGCTGCTTGCATTATAAGCATACATACCGTTAGGAAGCATACAGGGACAGAACATGCAAATAAATATTCTGCCCCTTTTCCTTTGGACGATAAACAATTCTTTTTTCATCCTTTTGACATAAGCCATTCATTTTCCCATATACTTTACTGAGGTAGATGCAAATGAAAAAACTAATTGTACTGTGTCTGAGTGCATGTCTTGGTATGGGACTTTTACCACAGCAGCTTCACGCACAGGAAGCGGAACCAAAGCAGCAGTCTGCACAAAATTCACAGGATCTGGCACCGAGTGCCAAGGCTGCGTATCTGGTTGAAAACACCACCGGAAAGGTGATTTACGCCAAGCATGAAACAGATAAGCTGTACCCTGCCAGCATGACGAAGATGATGGGTCTGCTGCTGATATTTGAAGCCCTTCACGATAAAAAAATCACATGGGAGGATTCTGTATCCGCAAGTGAATATGCGGCCAGCATGGGTGGCAGTCAGGTCTTTCTGGAGCCGGGAGAAGCCATGAGTGTACGCGATATGGTAAAATCCATCTGTATTGCCAGTGCCAATGATGCCATGGTAGCTATGGCAGAAAAGGTGGGTGGCAGCAATGAGCGCTTTGTCGAAATGATGAATGACAAGGCGAAGGAGCTGAAGCTGAGCAATTCCCATTTTATGAATGCGACAGGACTGCATGACCCCGAGCATTATACGTGTGCAAAGGACATGTCCGTGATTGCCCGCGCACTGATCGCTGAGGGCGGTGAGGAGCTGCTAACCATCACATCCACCTATGATGCCTACATTCGGGAGAATACGGATAAGAAATTCTGGCTGGTCAATACGAACAAGCTGCTGAAGCAGTATGAGGGCGTGGACGGATTAAAGACAGGCTTTACCACTGAGGCGATGTCCTGTATCACCGTTACGGCAAAGAAAAAGGATTTGCGCCTGGTTGCCGTAGCTATGGGGGAACCAAGCAGCAAACAACGAAACGCAGAAATCAAGCAGATGCTGGATTACGGTTTCTCGCAATTCGCGCAGGGTCTGCTTTATCCCAAGGGTACCAAGCTGGAAGCATATACGATGGAAAACGGTAAGCCCGCTACCGTGAATCTGATCACGCTGAAGGATCTTGTCTATGTATTTGAAAAAGGCAGTGAGCCGAAGGAAAAGAAAAAGGAAATCACGATAACCAAGGATACCCCGCCTTATAAAGCAAAAAAAGCAATCGGCAGTGTGAAAATCACCATGAGTGACGGCTACACCATGGAGGTGCCAGTCGGCGTCGATCAGGATGTGGAGCAGCTGAATTATCTGGATATCTTTATGAAGGCATTCAGCGATACCCTGGCCTGATTGTCAGAACTTGGCGTGTGTATGCACGAATGAGATATGCATAGACACATACAATAGAAACAGAAAAGAGGGATATGATGACAAGTATATTATGGATTGTCGGTATCGCAGCAGTCTTCTTTCTGTTTGTTCTGCTGTATGCGTTATGCAGAGTCAGTGCGGATGCCGATGAGCAGGCAGGCTATATGGAGGAATACAGCCGTGACCTGGATGAAGGCTTTGATGAGGATGAGCTGTAAGGGCTCCTCCTTTTTCTTTCCTCAAAACGGGTAGTAAAGAAAATTTCTGTCGAACCTGTGGATGCTTTGTCGAATATCCCCAAAGGAATTTGAAAACGTGGTACTATGGTCAGCGGAGGGATGAACATGAAACATCAGTATATTGACGGTATCCTTTACTTTTATTTTTACGGGGATCTGGATAATCTTACCGTTTGCAATCTCAAACAGATCTGCATCGACCTGATAGATAAATATCAGCCCAAGACGGTAAAGCTCGATTTTGAGGAGGTCACATTTGTGGACAGCACCGGCATCGGCTTTGTGCTGGCACGCTACAAGCAGCTGCAGAAGCTGCACGGACAGCTCATTTTGTGCAATCTGTCCAGAGTCAACCAGACGCTGTTTAAGATGTCCGGGATCTTTCAGATCATGAAGCATGAGAGAAATGAGGTAAAGCTATGAATACGATGAAACTGGAGTTTGTAAGCAGATTGGAAAATGAAGCGTTTGCGAGAACGAGTGCGGTAGCTTTCCTGATGCCGCTGAATCTGGATATGGAAGCAATCATGGAAATTAAGACCATGCTTGCTGAGGCGATTGTCAATGCCATGATCCACGGCTATGAAAGCAGAGAAGACGGTACCATCGTATTGCAGATCACGTATGATGAGGAATACATATATATGAAGGTAAGCGATGAGGGCTGCGGCATTGACGATCTGCAGCTGGCGATGCAGCCATTGTATACGAGTAAAAAGCATATGGAGCGAAGCGGTATGGGAATGACGATCATGCAGACCTTTGCGGATGATTTCCATATTGAATCGGAAAAGGGAAAGGGAACGCTTGTCACGATAAAGAAAAGAATCCATCATGGAAAAGACAGCGAGCAATGAGGAACTGATAGAACGGATCCGATTGGGGGATGAAGAAGCGAAAAGCTGCTTTGTTCAACAGAACAGCGCGCTTGTCTATTCGATTATCCGAAGGTTTTCCCGACAGCGGATATCGAATGAGGATCTGTTTCAGATTGGCTGTGTCGGTCTGATGAAGGCTTTGAATAACTTCGATACCAGCTATGAGGTGAAATTCTCCACCTATGCAGTACCGATTATCATGGGAGAAATTAAACGGTTTTTCCGTGATGACGGCAGCATTCGTATTTCCAGAAGTCTGAAGGAGGGCTATCTGCAGATGGTTAAGACCAAGGAGATGCTGCTGCAGAAGCTGAACCATGAGCCTACCTATCAGGAGATTGCCGATGCGATGGAGCTGGATGTGGCGGATGTTATTCTGGCATTTGAAGCAAACCAGTTTATCTATTCACTGGATGAAACGATTTATGAAAATGACGGATCACCGATTTTATTGGAGGATAAGGTTTCCAATAAGAAGGAAGAGGATGTAGTGATGAAGGTTTCCTTACGTGATGAAATCCAAAAGCTGGATCAGCGGGAGCAGCTGCTATTGCATTACCGCTATGATTTATCCATGAAGCAGGAGGATATCGCGAAGAAGCTGAACATTTCTCAGGTTCAGGTAAGCCGTCTTGAAAAGAAAATTATTAAAAAGCTGAAGGAGCGTCTGGCGGTTGCCTGATGCTTTTTTAATATGACAGCCCTTCAGATATGGAAGCTACAATATGTATCGACAAAAGCTTTTGCTTGTCGCGTTGTTTAAAGTACAGCATAGGATAAAGCAATAATGAAGCAAACGTTATTTATGGAATATCTTAGCGTGATTGCTATAGAAAAATATGAAGCAGCTTGTGAGAATCTGTTAAATATATATCCCACTATCCCTGTTCTGTAATGCGTGCTGTTCGTACAGTAAACGATTATTATTTGATAACATCCCTGTATAGAAACCACGGTTCCATGCGGGTATTACAGCACCTGCATCTTTTAGCTTTCACAGCGTCCGCATCATCCTTGTGTCCGAGAATAAAACATGCTATAATATGGGTTCGAAAAAAAGATTGGATGTGTAACCTATGCCGTTATCTGAATTTTATCTGATGAATGACGAGCAGATTGCCACACTGCATATGCAGCTGGCTGAAAACTTTTACGACGACGACCTGTATAAGACCGTGTTCATGGACGATCGAACAAGGCTGAAAACACTGCGGTATTTATTTCGCCACTATCTGAAGGCACTGAAGCCGTACTGTCATTTTTTGGCAGACAGTGAGGAATGCAGAAGTGTCATGGTAGTATGGGACTCTACCCTAGAGCGTCCGTTGCCGTATCATTTGCAATTACTGTGGCTGAATATGAAAATGATTCCCATGCTGCTTGGACTTCGTTCTTTAAAAAGCATGAAGCATGTCGTGGAATGCTGGGATATGTTTACCAGCCGCTGGATCGCAGAATTCGTACAGGGGGATTATTTGCATCTGGATCTGTTTTTTACACAAAAGGAATCACGCGGAAGCGGTGTGGGAACCATGATGCTGCAGGCCCTGCTGAAGCATGCACAGAAAATCGGCAAGGATGTCACCATGGAAACGCACCATGCTGAAAATCTCTCCCTTTACTATAAAGCAGGCTTTGTACTCATGAGTGAAATCACGCATCCCGATCATGACATCCATCAATATAATCTTATGCATAAATGCAGCAGAGAGGAGAACTTGAATGAATAGTAAACATCGTGTACAAAGCTTCTGGAGCTATTTTCTAACCATACAGGAGCCTTTGGAGGCTGCTCTGCGTGCGCAGGATCAGCACGAATATAAGCATTTGCTCAATGATATCAACGAGCATCTGAAATCCGTTTGCGGCTGTAAGCTGGAGGTGGAGCTGAGTGAAACCGGCTTTTTTGAAATGACATTTGCCACCGGGGGAGATAAGACGGCACAGCTATGCAGTGCCTTATTGAAAAAGGATGCTCCCAAAGAGCTCAGTGAAAACTGGATCATCAATGCATTTCGACCGCCGCTGAGTGAGCGGGCATTAAACAGCTATCTTCAAATACAGGATAAAACGGTTCGCGGTGCAGATTTTAAGGTATATTATACCATCGATGAGGAAAGCAAAACGGTGGAGCTGAAGGTGTATTGTGAGGCGCTGCTGTCGCTTTCGGACACACAGAGAGAAAATATCGTTGCCTATATGCTGGAGTTATTCATCGGTGAGTTGGAGTTGGAAGCGCGTATTTCCCGCGTGGAAATTCTGGAGGAGGAAAGCGATGAAGAAAATGTCTGTCTCCTTCCGAATTTGTATGAGGATCTGTGTGATATCATCGTTGATCAGGAGTGGATGGAATATCATGATCCGCTTTCCATTTATATGGCCTATAAGCTGGATGAAAAGCCGGTCAGTGAAACACTTAGAAGAGATATGAAGCTCATTGTCACCACGAATCCGCAGCTGCAGGAGGGAGTGCTGAACAAGGAATATGCGACCTGTAAGGATTTTGCGGATAAGGGCGGAGAGTACGGCTATCTGTATTATGAAAAGCTGTACGAGGATGAGAAGGAGGCTCTTGTACGCCAGCAGCTGGAAAAGGAAATCAATGATTTGCTGTATCCGATGTCCATTGCCCGTACCATGGGAGGAGCCATTGGGATTTATTACTCCTATATCGATGTTGCTGTCTTTGACCGCGACGGATTTGGCATAGCCCTGGAAAAAATCAATGAAAAAATGAAATTCAAAATTTACTACCATTCCTTTTTGGAAGACTAAAGTCCTGTACGGGACTTTTTTTCGACATAAAGCTACAGCATTTCCCATATACTGGTAACAGGTGATCGTATGTTTACAACAATATTTGAAGTATTATCCAATGCTTTGTGCTATGTGGGCTATATCCGCAGTAATTCCTTTCAGCAGCCGCTTGATAAAGAGGAGGAGGCCCGCTGTATCTCTTTGCTGAGTGAGCACGATGAGGAGGCCAGAAACAAGCTGATTGAACACAATCTGCGCCTGGTTGCGCATATTGTAAAGAAATATGATATCAAAAAGGAACAGACAGAGGATCTGATCAGCATTGGAACCATCGGTTTGATCAAGGGAGTGGATTCCTTCAAGCCCGAAAAAGGACATAAGCTGACAACCTATGCATCCAAATGTATTGAAAATGAAATACTCATGTATTTGCGCAGCAGTAAAAACTATTTTCAGAATGTTTCCCTAAATGAGCCAATTGCCACCGATAAGGATGGCAGTGAAATCACATTGATTGATGCGATTGCATCTCCCGAGGATACCAGTATTATCGATGATATGATCGTAGAGGACAACATTGCAAGGCTGAAGCGCTTTATCCATGTTCTGGATGCCAGGGAGCTGGAAATCATTACCAAGCGCTTTGGCTTATATGGACAGGAGGAGGAAACGCAGCGGGAAATTGCCCGCCAGCTGCATATATCCCGTTCCTATGTATCCAGGATAGAAAAACGCGCCTTTATGAAGATTTATCGGGAATTTCAAAAGGAAGAAAAGCGCAAGGAGCGTGCCCGTCAGAGCAGAGATGAGGATAACAAGAAATCAGCTGCATCATAAAAAAAGACCATGAACGGCATGCATGGTCCTGATAGAAAGCGATACCGATTGCAGGCATCGCTTTTTTTCGTTTGTTTATTGCAATTCACAGTAGCTCATAAAGATATGATGTATTTATGAGCTATTGGATTAGAAAGGAAAGGCTAGAGCTCATATGGATCATACCTTTTATTTGCTGATTGTGAACTGTTTTCAAATGCTACAGTAGATGTTTCATTATCTATTACATGCGGATACTTGTAAGTATCCAAAGGGCTGTGCATAGGGGCTTCATTTTCCTGGCTTAAACACTCATCAGATAGGCATACAACAGTTTGGCTGTTTGTACGATACTGGAAATATGACAGCGCTCCATGCCATGGGAGGCAAAGCAGCCCATACCGAAGGCAGCTGCATACACATTATTTCCCGAGCGAATTGCAGCGGAGGCATCTGTTCCATAATGGTAAAACACATCCACGCTGTAGGATAGCTCTTGCGCTTTTGCCAGCTCTATGAGCTTTGTGGTAAGTGCACGGTCATACGGTGTATAGTTATCCTTTGCGCAGATACTCACCTTTGTTTCGCTTCCACAGTAATCCGGTCCGATCAATCCGATATCCAGAGCGACATATTCACTGACATCTTCCGGCAGATATGCTCCGCCGTGCCCGATTTCCTCATAAAGCGGAAAGGCAAACAGGGTGGTATACTGCGGCTTTCTGTTTGTTTTTTTCATATCCTCAAGGACGGCGAACACTGCAGCTACCGCAGCCTTGTCGTCAATAAAGCGGGATTTGATAAAGCCGCTTTCCGTGTAATGATATTGCGGATCGATGGAAATGATATCCCCATGCTCTATGCCCAGAGCACGTACCTCCTGTGCACTGTATACCAGCTCATCCAGGATTACCATCATATTGCTTTCCTCACGCACTGCACTTCTTGCATCATCGAATACATGCGTGGAATGTGAGGTACAGGCAAGCAGTCCGGTATAGGTCGTTCCCCCACGCGTATGCACCTGCACGCTGCAGCCTTCAATATTGTTGTAATTGATACCGCCCAGATTACGCAAAGCAAGGGTACCGTTATCGTTGATGTGCCGGATCATCAGTCCAATCGTGTCCAGATGCGCGCCTACGCAGATGGTTTTTGAGGTGTCCTCTCCTTCCACGCGGATATAGGCAGTACGCTTACGGTCATAGGTGATGGTATAGCCAAGCTGTTGGGCAATACGCTCCATCAGGGGATGAATTTCCTCATAATAGCTGACCGGGCTTGGTGTTTCAATCAATTCTCTTGTGAATCGTTCAATCGTTGCTTCTTCTACATGATAGTTCATGATATGCCTCCTTAAACGTATTTATTGTAGCAGGACAGTCTCCATTTCACAATCATTTCCTATGGATTTCAAGGCTTTTCTGCTCAGCAGGGAGATCATAAGGGAGGCAAGGCAGGCACCGGTAATCAGGAGTGCAATGCTGGAGGAAAAGTGTTCCATGAGCATACCGTATACGGATTGTCCGATTGGATAGGAGCACATCACAACCATTGTCACCAATGACGCAACTTTACCCAGCAAATGATTGGGTGTGGATTTTTGAAGAAAGGTCTGTGCGTAAATATTAAACAGAGCGGCAAACAGCATGATGCAGATGCTGGATACAAAGATGCAGCCATAGGCAATATATACCGGAGCTTTAAAAAACAGAACGAGCGCCATCGGTAAGAGAAACAGACTGCCACCCAGCAGAAACCGCCAGGCTCCAGATATATCCACCCGTTTCATAACAAAGGGTACTGTCATGCTGCCGGCGATGGAGCCAATACCGATTGCGGCCTCCAGCCAGCCGTAAAAGGCAGGGGACAGGGCAAGGGTGATATTGGAAATCACAGGAAGACCCACCGTGATAAAGCTGGACAAAACAAGATTGAGGGCTGCCAACAGCAGCAACAGGCGAATCAGAGCCGGATTTTCATAGCGCAGGAAATGCAGGCTTTCCTTCATATCGGTACGTATCACAGCCAGCATACTGCCGCCTGCCGGTGCACTTTGAAAGGGAATCCGCATGATACATTCTAAAATAGCGGATAGAAAGAAGGCGGTCGCAGCTATATTCAGCAGCAAGGAGAAGGGAAGCAGCGAAAACAGAAGACCACCGAGAATCGGCCCCAAAAGGGTCGCCAGTGCATTGATCTGAACAACGATCCCATTTGCCTGCATGAGCTGCTCCTCCTGAACAAGCAGGGGGATGCTGGCCTGTACGGAGGGCTGATAAAAGGCCTGTATCACGGACAAAGAAATCATGAGTACAGCTACTAGGGGAATGCTGAAGTGCTGTGCACTGATCATGGAAAATGCGAAAATTAAAAAGGAGGTCAGAAAATCAAGTCCAAGCATGATGGTTCTGCGGCTTACACGATCTGCCAGAACACCTCCAAAGGGGGAAAGCAGGATCGTTGGAAGGATGGAAACGGCCAGAATCGTGGCAAAGATGGAGGCACTACCGCTCACCTTCAATACATACAGGGAAAGCGAAAAGCGTAGAATTGCATTACCGAACAGGGAAATGATCTGCCCGATGATCATGAGTTTAAAATTATGATTATAAGCGTTCATGGGAAGGTTCCTTTCTTTTATGATACCGAACGACGGTATGTATATTGGTTAAGAGAAACTACCCGATGGGGTAGTCTTACATAGAATTGGCAAGGGTGCGGAAATAAGCAGTCAGCTCCTGTTCTAGTATGTCATCAATAACCGGTATGCCGATGTCATCGCACAGCTTACGGAAATAAGAGACCTTGGCAGGAATGGCACTTCGATCTGCCAATACAACAGGAGAACAAATCCAGTAATTCAACAGCAGCATCAAAACCTGTGCGGCACATTGTGCATCCTGCTTGCGGATACTGCCATCCTCCATGCCTTCCTTTAAAATCCCTTCCACGATTTGGGAATTGACGCTCATGTTTTCACTCATTCCGTTCATGAAGATTTTGGGATTCTTCCACAGATTTATAGAGATTGCGTCAATTTGCTGCTTTTCCTCATTTTGAATCTGACGGTACATGATCGCACGCAGCTTTTCAATACCGGTTTTATCACTGGCCCTGCGCAGCTGCTCCAGCTGTACATCCCCGTGATAGCATCTCTCACTCAATGCCTCGATAATCTCATCCTTGGATTTGAAGTGGTGATAAATGGCACCCTTACTCATGCCGAGAGCATTGACGATATCCTGGATCGTAGTCTTTTCATAGCCCTTTTCATTGAAGAGAGCCAGGGAAACCTCCAGGATTTTTTCCACGGTTCTCTCGGGGTATTTATTGCGTGCCATAGCTCCTCCTTTAACATACATACGTTCGGTATGTATACATTCTAACATACGATCCTTCCTCTGTAAAGGGTGCATGTGAAAAATCAGTTTGAAGTGATGTAGAAATATGATAAAATAAATATGGTTTATACAAAGAATAGGAGAAATGAGGATGCTGAAGCTGTTTACACCCGATTATTATATACATAGCTTTGCGGCATTGCGGCCGCAGTATCTGAAGGAGCATGGTATCCGGCTGCTTGTCTGTGATATAGACAACACGCTGGTTCCTCACGATGTAGCCGTACCAGATGAGAAGGCTGTCCGTTTTATTCGCAGTATGCAGGAAGCGGGGATCAGGGTCGTGTTTATCAGCAACAATGTGGAGGAGCGCGTCATGACCTTTGCGAAGGGTCTGGATGCGGATTGTTATCCCTTCGCCATGAAGCCGCTGCCAAAAACGTATTGGAAAATGCTGAAGGAACAAGGCGTTGAAAAGCAGGAGGTTGCGGTTATTGGAGATCAGCTGATGACGGATATTCTGGGCGCAAACCTGGTTGGTCTGCATACGGTCTTAACAGCGCCAGTGGTTACCAGAGATTTGTCATTCACAAAGTTTAACCGTTTTTTTGAATCAATCGTATTTCAGCTGCTGCAAAAAACCGGGCGGCTTCGCAAAGGAGAATTTGATGAGTAAAATATGTAAGGGCTGCGGCGTTGTGCTGCAGAATAGCGATGCAAACAGCATCGGATATACACCGAAAATGGAGGCAGACTATTGTCAGCGCTGTTTTCGGATTCGGCATTATGATGATGTAGTCATCAGTATGAAGCAGGGAATTGACAGCGATGCGGTATTGCGGAAAATCAATGCCATGGATGCGCTGGTCGTTTGGGTTGTGGATCTGTTTGATTTTGAATCCAACCTATTGTCGGGAATCAACCGCCACTTACTGGGAAAGGATATTCTCATGGTGGCAACCAAACGCGATCTGCTTCCGGCAACCCTGGGCAATGACAAGCTGTCTGCGTTTATGCTGCGCCGTTTAAAGGAAGAAGGCATTGTTGTACAGGGAATCGTGGTATGCGGAGATTTAGCGGCTCATGCACGGCGCGAGGAGAATGCATCCGTGGATGAGGTGCGCTCAGCTATTGCACACTATCGAAGAGAACGCGATGTTGTGGTGATGGGCATGACAAATGCGGGAAAGAGCACCCTGCTGAACGCCATCTGTGACCATACCGATCTGACGACCTCACGGCATCCGGGAACGACGCTGGATTTTAATTCCATTGCCATGGAGGGCTATCAGCTGTATGATACGCCGGGTCTGACGCGTATGGACTCCTTGTTGACCCATGTCGATGAGCGCCTGCTGAAAACCGTCATCCCGTTAAAGCCCTTAAAGGCAAGGGGCTATCAGCTGAAGGGGAATCAGACATTATCGCTGGGCGGTCTTGTCCGTTTGGATCTGATTGGCTGTGAGAGTGTCAGCTGTGTTGCCTACTTTTCAGAGCGCTTGAAGCTGCATCGCAGCAAGCAGGAAAAGGCGGATGATTTATGGAGGCAGCACTATGATGAAATTTTGTCTCCGGTAATCGGAGAACAGAAGGATATGAAAAAATTCTCCTATGGTCATGTACAGGAGTATAAAGTGGATGTTGTCATTCATGGCTTGGGCTGGTTCTGTATCAGCGGCCATGTCCAGGAGCTGCATGTCTACGTGGCAGAGCAGGGAAGCGTAACGTTTAGAAAGGCGATGATATAATGTTAACCGGAAAACAGAAAAGTGAGCTGCGCGGGATTGCGCAGACAAAACGGCCCCTTTTTCAGATGGGAAAGGATGCTGTCAGTGAAAATTTGATCAAGACGATTTCAGATTCTTTAGAGGCGCACGAGCTTGTAAAGGTCTCTCTTTTAAAAACCTGTGGAATCAGTGCCAATGAGGCGGCTGTAACCATCAGTGCAGCGACGCACAGTGAGGTGGTCCAGGTGATTGGGCGCACCTTTACGCTGTATCGCAGAAGTAAGAAAAATAAGCTGGGGATGTAGGATATGCGAATTGCTGTATTGGGCGGAGCCTTTGATCCGATACATAACGGACATCTGCAGATTGCCAAACAGGCAGTAAAGCAGCTGCGCATTGATGAGGTCTGGTTTATGCCGAGTGCCGCAACCCCTTTGAAACAGGAACAGGCAGCCTCCTTTCAGGATCGTGCAGCGATGATTTCCCTGGCGATTGCGCCTTACCGGCATATGAAGCTATGTACGCTGGAGCAGGAGCTGGAAGGCATTTCCTATACCATACGGACTGTGAATACGCTGTTTCAGCGCTATCCGCAGCATTCCTTTTGCTGGCTGATCGGTGATGATCAGGCGCTGCAGTTTGATCGATGGAAAAGCAGTGATGAGCTGAAACAGCTGCTTCCGTTTTATGTGTTCACAAGAGACGAACAGGATATTTCGCTGCCCGACGGTCTTCATCGTGTGCATATGCAGCTGCTTGCGGTATCGAGCAGTGAAATACGGCAGGGACAAAAGCTGTATCAGGTGCCTGATCGTGTACGGGACTATATGGGAGCACACGGGTTATATCTGGAACGCATGGTGTGCCAGCGAATGAGTGAAAAACGCTTTTTGCACAGCCAATCGGTCGCTGCACTTTGTGTACAGCTGGCAAGGGCTCATCAGCTGGATTGTCGTGTTGCCTATCTAATGGGCATCACCCATGATGTGTGCAAACAGCTGCCCTACGCGCAGGCAGAGGCCTGGATGCGATCCCATATGCCGGATTCCTTACAGGAAGCACCTGCCATATGGCACGGCTATATCGGTGCGGATTATATAAATAAGGTGTTCCATATACATGATCGCCGGATATTACAGGCTGTTTATCATCATGTAAAGGGAAGAAACCGCACGGATTATGATCGTATTCTGTTTATTGCAGATAAGCTGGATCCCTCACGCGGCTATGATTCCAGCAGGGAAATCGCAATCAGCATGCGCAGTCTGAAGGAAGGCTATCGCATTGTAAAAGAACAGCAGGAGGCCTACCTGAAAAAGGAAGGCACGCTGTAAGAAAATAAGGAGCTTGTATATGGAAGAACTGGTACGTATCGTTCAAAAAGCAGTGGATGAAAAAAAAGGTGAGCGTCCGCTGCTGTATGATTTTCGTGAATTAAATCCGTTTATTGACCATGTGGTGATTTGCAGTGCACAAAGCGTGCGGCAGGTACATGCCATAGCGGATAATATCAAGGATCGCGTCAAGGAGCATGGCTATGCGATCCGTGCAATCGAGGGAAGCAGTGAATCCCGCTGGGTTCTTGTGGATTTGGACAGTGTGGTGGTGCATGTGTTCGTAAATGAGGAACGGGAGCACTTCCAGCTGGAAAAGCTGTATGCCGATTTACCGCATGAGGATTTTTCCCTATGATGTATGAGCTGCTGGCGCATGTATACGATACGTTGGTCAAGGATGATGAGGCGACGCAGGAATGGGTGTCCCTGATTAAGAAGCATATCAAAGGGAAGGAGCTGCTGGAGCTGGCATGTGGCAGCGGAGAGATTACCATTGCGCTTGCACAGGAAGGCTATCAGGTGACTGCCAGTGATCTGTCCGCGGATATGATTGCTGAGGCAAGGAAAAAATCCGGCAGTGAGCTGGTTGAATGGAGCGTTATGGATATGTGTGAGCTGCATATGGAGAAGCAGTTTGACGGTATTTTGTGTCTGTGTGACAGCTTCAATTATATATTGAAGGAAACGCAGGTGCGCGCTTTATTCCAGGGGGCATATGCGCATCTGAAGCCGCAGGGAGTCTTCCTTGTGGATATGCATTCGCTGGATCGTCTTGCGGAGTTTGAGGAAGAATACAACGAAGCAGGACAGGTGAAGGAGCTGGATTATCAATGGACGATCACCAGTGAGGAGGATCGTATCTATCAGAATTTCGCGTTTTATGATGCCGAGGGAAGAATCACACTGGAGCAGCATGAGCAGCGGGTGTATGCGCCTGACTGGATTCTTGCGGAGCTGGAAAAAACCGGATTTCAGGTAGAAGTCTATACTGATTTTACAAAGCCGGGTATCTGTGAAGGTGAAAAACAGTTTTATATATGTAAAAAAGGCGGAGGTGTACAATGATTGCGGTAATTGCAGCGATGGATACGGAAGTGGATGCAATCGTATCACTCATGGAATCCCATGAGCATCTAATCACAAGCGGTATTGAATTTGATAAGGGAATGCTGTCCGGCAGGGAGCTGATTGTGATGAAAAGCGGAGTCGGCAAGGGAAATGCATGTATGGCAACGACGATTCTTTTGGAGAATTATGCGATTGATTGCATTGTGAATATCGGAACAGCCGGCGGTCTGAAGGCAGATCAGAATATCCTGGATGCAGTTGTCAGTACCCGCATCGTTCAGCATGACTTCGATACGAGTCCGGTAGATGGCAAGGAAGGCATCGGGCTGTATTTTGAGGCAGATTTAGAGCTTGCAGCGCTATGTGAACAGGCCTTGCAGCAGCTGGAGGTTAGCGTACACCGCGGTCTTATTGCGAGCGGTGATCAGTTTATCGCACGCAAGGAGCAGCTATCCCGCATGCAGGAGCTGTTTCCGGAGGCTGTCTGTGCAGAGATGGAGGCAGGAGCGGTTGCGCAGGTGTGTGCACATTACCATATCCCGTTTGTAGTGCTGCGCTCGCTGTCTGACATCGCACCCCGCACAGATTCTCACATGGATTTTGTTACGTACGTGAAGCATGCCTCTGCACGCAGTGCACAGTTTTGCAAGGAGCTGATGAAGCTTCTGGCATAAAGGCGGAATATCCGTCTTTTTTCTTACGATTTGCAGTTGTTATAGGCAGAAAATACAGCTTCTGGTATAATAGAACAGGCAGTCTTCAAAACAGCGTTTTTTTAAACCGGAGGGCTTTTTCAAGACAAATCCTCTAAAATTGTGTATAATAAAAGACGGAAGAAAAAAGGGCTTTTACATGAAAACGTAAAAGGACCCATCCGTATTAAGATAAAAGAATTTCAAATATCGTATAAGCTCGATTCGTTTTTATGCTTTCGTAATCTGAAGCGCCAAAGCAGTAAGAACAAAGATAAATAAAGGAGGTCCAAAATGAAAATCAATGGAAAATCACTGGCGGTAAGTGTTGGATTGATCGCAGTACTACTGGTTGTGCTGCTTGTGGAGTCCTCAATCTTTATCAGTGGGCCATCCCGAAAATATGAAGAAAAGATAGCCGAGCAGATGGCAGCTATTCAGGGAACCTATAAGGAAATAAAAAATCTGCATCGTGATGCATTTTATTATATCACGTATGTGGGGGAGGATGCGGACAATTATGTCTGGTTTAACGATGCGGGAAAAGCAATCGTATCAAGAAAAAAGGATACGATACAGATGGATAATGTAAAGCAGGAGGTAGAAAAGCGCTACGGGGCAAAGGATGTTCAGGTGGCACTGGGATATGGCTATGATAATCCGGTGTATGTTGTTAATTGCTCTGTCGGGCAGATTCTGCTGGATTATGACAATCTGCATGAGGTGTATTATCTGAAAAAGGGAGAGGCATAATATGGAAAAGTGGTGGAATGAGCGCTTTATCAATCGCAGGGACTGGATCCTGGATCATTTAAAGGATTTAAGTTTGACGATTGAAGAAACGATGGTCGTGCTTGTTATTGATTTTATGAATGAGCATCAGATACCGATTACGCATGGGATACTGGCGGATAAGCTAAAGAAGGATACGGATGATATCGATGATATTCTGTCGCATCTGACTGCGAAGGGATATCTGGCTCTGCAGTTTCAAAATGGAAAGATTTTGTTTAATATCGACGGGGTTTTTGCGGATAACAATGAAAAAAGCCTTGCATTTGATCAGTCGCTGTTTGATTTGTTTGAGTCGGAGTTTGGCAGACCGCTGTCGCAGATGGAGCTGCAGCGTATGGCGGACTGGCTGAAGGATTATGAGCAGAAGCTGATTTGTTATGCATTGCGGGAGGCACTGACCTACGATCATAAGAGCTTTGATTACATAGAGCGTATTCTGGTGGAATGGAAGAACCGTGGAATGACGGCTGAAAAATATGAAGGAGGGGAACGCTGATGACAACGGATGAAATTCTGGATATTTTAGAAGAGATGTTTCCGGATGCCCATTGTGAGCTAGAGCATAAAAACCCGTTTGAGCTGCTGGTGGCAGTTGTCCTGTCTGCACAGACGACAGATGCGGCAGTGAATAAGGTTACTCCTGCACTGTTTGAAGCCTTTCCGACACCGCAGGCGATGGCAGAGGCACAACTGCAGGATATAGAGGATAAAATACGCCGCATTGGCTTATACCGCAATAAGGCGCATTCCATTCAGAATCTCAGCCGTTCACTGCTGGATTCCTTTGACGGTGTTGTTCCTGAAAGCATGAAGGATTTAACATCACTGGCAGGTGTCGGCCGGAAAACGGCAAATGTCGTGCGCAGCGTCTGCTTTGATATTCCCAGCATTGCTGTTGATACACATGTAGAGCGCATTTCCAAGCGGTTGGGGCTTGCGAAGGTGCAGGACAGTGTGGAAGTTGTGGAGCAGAAGCTCAAGCGGAAGCTGAAAAGAGAACGCTGGAACAGAGCACATCATTTATTCATCTTTTTCGGACGTTATTTCTGTACCGCAAGAAATCCGAAATGTGAGGAATGTCCGTTCAGGGAATTTTGTAAAAAGGATAAGCTGGAAGCATACCGCAACGCAAAGAAGGCATAAGGAGCAGGGCGTTTCCTTGCTCAGGGTATATGAGGATTGTGAGCTACAAAATAATCAATGCTTCTCAATTCCTTTGTATTCCGTTTCCTTTCTTGTACCATCTTGCATAATGAAGTGAAGGAACCGAACAGGGTACGATCCCTGTTTTTTTGCTGTCTCATCCCAGCTAATGTGAAGAACCGATGATAAATTGGGTGTAGTAAATTAAATGAGCAAACATCAAGCATATACATTTTGAAGGCAATGTCCTTTTGGATAAGAAAAATCCCCGGAAAAAGCGGGGATTTTGTGATTTACTGTGCAGGCTTTAAAACCTCTGTTAATGCACTGTTTATTTTGGCTGTCTGATCGTCAATCTGTGCCTGTGTGGCATTGGCATCACTGTATACGGCTTTAGCGTCATTCAGTATATTTTCAAATTGCACGATGCTTTCTGCCGTATAGGAATTGCGGTTAATGGCGTTTCCCTTATTGATTGCCTCATTCAATGCATCTCTGCTGATGACTGGTTTCTGTACCAGGGTATTGATGGCATTGTTTACCGCCGCTGTCTGTGCATCGATTTGTGCCTGTGTGGCCTTTTTATTTTCATTGACCGCCTTAGCACTGTTTACAGCAGCCTGTAAAGCACTTATGCTCTCCGGTGTATATAGGGAGGTATCAATGCCTGCAGCCTTGCTGAGTGCTGCATTCAGACTGCCTTTATTGGCGCTGGATACAAGGTGATCCATAGCGGACTGTAAATCGGCTTTTGCCTTATCAATGTCCTCCTGCGGTGCGAGATCATCCTTTAAAATCTTTTCCGCAGCTGCGATAGCCGCCTGCAGCTTACTATAGGTTTCTGCAGTATAATCGCTGGCTTTCATACCCTTCGCAGAGCTTACGGCAGATTTTAAAGCCTTGTTGTTCGTCTTGGAATTTGCAATAGTCAGCGGATTATTTTTCTTCGCACTTGAAAGCCACTCACTCTTAATCATACCGCCGCCATAACTGCTGATACCGCCCGGACTGGAAATCATATGCTCATTTCCGGTAGCGATACTATCCAGCATATACTTGTTGATCCAGCCTGGTATATTAGCATTCAGAATTTCATCACTGATATAGGTGGGCTTACCCTCGATACCGCTATCAAAGCCGCTCCAAGTGGCAATGGTATATTCGCTTGTATAATTGATCATCCATTCATCCTTCATCGGACCACCGTATTTCCAGGCATCATCCGCCCAGTCACTCGTTCCGGTTTTTCCGTATACCGGATAGGCTCCAAAACCCAAACGGCTCATCAGATTCCAGCCATTGTCCTTTCCAAATATCGCCCGATATAATAGATCACTCGTCATATAGGCTGCCTGTGGTGATAATGGCTGATGGGTTGCGACCTTTGCCTTGATGGTTTTATCTTCATTTTTATATACAATTTTACGTACCAGATGCGGCTCATTGTATGTACCGCCATTCGCAAGTGCTGCATAAGCTGCCGCCATTTCGGTAGGGGAGGCCATCATACCGGAAGCCCCTATGGAATACTGAATATCCATATTTTTCGCAACATCCGGGTCAAAGCCCATCTTTTTCGCATAGCTGATCATTTCATCATAGCCAGCACGGTTCAAAAGATCATCAAACGTACTTACGGCTGGTGTATTTAACGATTGCGCAATGGCACGCTCCATGGATACCTTACCATAGTAACCGCCGGTAGCGTTGATAACATTCCAGTTTCCAAAGCTGATAGCCTTATCCACGAATACACGGGAGGTACAATACCCGATTTTATCAAAGGAAGGGGCATAATCGAAAATCGGCTTGATACTGGAGCCTGGCTGATGCGGCTCACGGAATCGGAAATGCACCTGTCCATCTGCGGACTTGATATCTGTTCTTCCGGCACTGACCGCTACAATCTCACCATTTCTGTTATTTAATACAGTGAATCCAATCTGATAATATTTATTATCCGTTAATCCGACAATCTCACCGGAGGATACCTTGTTTGCGGATTTTTGCGCATGGATATCCAGTGCCGTATAAACCTTCATCGGTGTTGTGGCGGGATCAACTCCATATTTTTGTATAATCTCATCCGCTGCGGCCCGGACATAATCCTTATACGGATCGGTTTTTGTGGAATCCGGCTCTCCGGCAATCTGGAATGCCAGCTTTGTTGCTTTCGCCAGCTTGTATTCCGTTTCTGTTATGTATCCGTGATTCAGCATCTGATACAGCGTTTCATCCCGCCGCTTCATTGCCTGCTTATAGTAATTCTCTCCATCAAGGATACCGTTATATGGATTGTTATTATTCGGTGCATTGATAACACCTGCTAGAAAGGCGCTTTCCGATAAATTAAGATCCTCCACATTTTTCCCGAAATAATACTCCGCACCCTTTTGAATACCACGCGTATGCTGTCCAAAATTGATCTGATTCAGATATCTGGTCATGATATCCTCCTTGCTCAATTCACTGTCCAGACACATGCTCAGATAGATTTCCTGAATTTTGCGTTCAATTTTTTCCTTCGTGCTGAAATATCTTCCTTCCATCTGCATCTTGTCCTCCACCGGCTTCATGATGAAGTTATCGACCGTCTGCATCGTCAGCGTAGAACCGCCCTGTGAAAGGTCACCTGATTTCAGGTTATTGATCGCACTGGAAATGAAACGGGGAAGGTCGAAGCCGTTGTGCGAATAGAAGCGGGAATCCTCAATCGCCAAAAAGGCGTCAATGGTCGACTGGGGCACCTGCTCATATGTAATATTTTCACGGCTCTCCTCGCCCAGCTCTCCGATAATCGTTTTACCGTCACTGGCGTAGAACACAGAGGGCTCGTCGCTTCTCATCTGCTCAACCATTCCATCCGGATCCGCCTTGTGGGCGATATGATAAAGCAGGTAGGCACCGGTACTGCTGCCAAGCAACGCAATGGCTAGAAAAGCAATGATGATGCAGTTTACGATTTTGCGTCTTCTGCTCAGCTTCGGCTTATTTTTCTTTTTCTTCGTTTTCTCTGCTGTATCACTTGGCAGATCCTCACCATCGTTCTCCGCATTCATATCAACAGGAGGTATCGCTTCTTCCCTACTGTCCTTTGTATCAGAATCTGTAAGCTGATCATACGTATCTCCTGCTGTATCTTCGATTGGACAAGCTGCATCCGTAACATCTGTTTCCAGAGCTTCCTTGTCAGCTGCCACCTGATCCGCTGCCATACCCTCTGCTTCCACAGCTGCAACTTCTACCGTCTCGTTTTCAGATGATGGTTCTGCAGCTTCTCTGGCTTCTTTCTCAGCATCGTTTTCTGTTATCGAAGCATCCTCAGAAAGGGTGTGTGTTTCAACGGAAGCCTTTGCATCGGCTGTTTCTTTGTCTGTTTCTGTAGGTATATCTGCTTGTGTATCAGCCTTTACCACCTCATCAGAGCTGCTTTCATGCTCGGTAGGTGTGCTTTCAGCTGCTTCAGGCGTGACAACAGGTATCGCTTCTTCTTGGTGCTCAGCGGCAAAGCTGTCTGCTTCAGCAGCCTGTTTCGTTTCAATAGAATCCTGTGTTATTGTGTCATCTGTTGTTTCTCTGGTGTCCTTTGCTTCTGGTTGCTTCGGTGATGTATTTACATCAACCGTTTCCTCGTTTGGATTTTGTTCCATATGATTTTTCCTCCTTGAAGTACAGGGCATCGACGTTGTCAAGATAACATAATCTCGGTGTCAGACCCATACGGATAAGGGAACCTACTTCCTTCACCTTCATGTAAGATATTGATTTGCGTTCTCCCTCATAGTACATATCGATTAGTATGCCGGCATCGATTAGATAGGTTTCCTCCAGCGTGGTGAAGCGGATAATGAAAAAGCCGATTCCTCCATGCTGTAATACCTTCTTTAAATGCTCGATCTGATGCGGATGGATGCTTTTGAAGGGGAAGGAGGTTTTCTGCCTTGTTTCCTTTGCTTCAAAATCAATGGCTCTTCCGCGGTAGATCCCGTTATAATCGGTTGTACTCGGTGTTTTATAATAGGCTTCCGTAATTTTAGCAGCGCTGCGCTCAGGATAATCAACCTTTACGACCTGAATCGGTGTGGGCTTTTTATGTATTAAGGCGCGCTCACAGCTGCAGTAATATGCATTGGAATCGTTTAAATCATGCTCCAGTGACATGCCTCGTCCCATATGGTTATCTGAGACCTTTGTGGCTGTTACCGGCTTTGTTTTTCTGTTTGGATATCCTATCACATGTATCACCTTTTTCTATTATATACAAATTTCACCCTTATTTCTACTTTTGAAGGCAATGTTCTTGGAAAAATTTACTTTTATAAAGGTGAAGAAAAAAAGACAGAATCCAATTTTAAGATTCTGTCTGTTAATATGAACGGGTGTCTAGCCGCCCTGTGTATTTTGAGAGCCGTCCGGATTTGGTGTTGTAGCAGTGCCGTTATTGGTATCGCCTCCGGTGCCAGTATCCGGTGGGGTTGTTTGTACAGGAGAGCTGATGCAGTTTTGTACGGCGGTATTTATTGCAGCGGTAGCCGCATCAATTTGTTCCTGCGTACTTTCTTTATTTGCGAGCACACTGTTTCCGCTGCTGATGGCGCTTTGCAAGGCCGCAACCTTATCACTTTGATATTTGGTGGTATCTACATAGCCCTGAGCACTGTTCAAGGCGGAGCTTAATGCCGAGGTATCCGTCTGTGGTGTTTCCTCTTTCTTGACCAGTCCCTGCATAGCGGATTCAAGAGCGCTTCTTGCCGCGTCGATCTGTTCCTGCGTAGCGGAAGAATTTTGCATTACCTTTCTTGCCGCATCCAGAGCTTCCTTCAGCTTGGCATAGCTGTCAGCTGTATAATCATCGGCATTCATGCCCTCCGCACTGGATATGGCTGCCTCCAGCTTACTGCTTGTGACATTGGCATTTTCCTCAGTCATCGGGTTGTTCTTGGCAGCTGAGGAGAGCCATTCTGTTTTGATAAGACCGCCGCCATAGGAGCTGATACCATCCGGCTGCTGAATGCGTACAGCATTCGAGCTGATGGTATCGAGCATGGATTTATTGATCCATCCTGGAATATTCAATCTAATCATATCCATGGTGAAGTAGGCACCTTCCTTGGCGGTGTCAAAGCCTGACCAGGTGGCTATCGTATATTCACTTGTATAATTGACCATCCATTCATCCTTCATAGCTGTTTGAGGAATACCGTATTGCAATCCTGAATCGCCCCAGTCACTGGTACCGGTCTTACCATAAACAGGGTAGGCACCAAAGCCCAGAGAGCCCATCAGGTTCTCACCCTTTGTTTTTCCGTTGACTGCCTTATACAGCAGATCACTCATCATATAGGCTGCCTGTTCGGATAAGATTCGCGTCTTTTTCGGTTTATTATCAAAGGTGCGAGATTCATCCTTATATTCCACCTTTGTGACCATATGAGGCTCAATGTAGTAACCGCCGTTCGCAAATGCGGCATAGGCAGCCGCCATCTGGTTCGTGGATGCCATCATATCAGCGCCACCGATAGCATACTGCAGATTGAAATTATCTGCGACCTTTTCACTGATGCCGGCATCCTTCAGATACTGAATCATGGCATCC
>ENA-OWPN01000726-OWPN01000726.1-human-gut-metagenome-genome-assembly--contig:-NODE-726-length-40198-cov-4.526592_pt1 | contig 40198 bp, 40 predicted proteins | sample MGYA00248266_ERZ651850 | MGnify/ENA primary metagenome ERZ651850 (study PRJEB26924, sample SAMEA4378296) | human gut metagenome | biome: human gut; feature: human-associated habitat; material: faeces... | reverse complement strand
ACTTGTGTTTCATCCATTTTGGTGCCTTGGAGCGCAGCGGAAAGGAATGGTCATATCCATGAGAAAAACAAAAAGAATTGATGTTGACACAAGAGGTTTTGCAATATACGCACGAAAATCCCGTATCACCAATAAGGGTGACAGTATCGGTGTTCAGTTCAAACAGTGTGTGGAGTATGCGAAAAAGGAACTGCGTCTGGATGATGATTACCCCTTTATGGAGTACGAGGATAAAGGACTGAGCGGCTACTTTTCTGACCGCCCGGATTTCCAGAGAATGCTCCGTGATGTGCAGGATGGAAAAATCAGAGCTATCGTTTGTTATAAGTTAGACCGTATCGGAAGAAAGACAACTGACCTGCTCCGACTGATGGATTTTTTCGAGAAATATAATGTTGATCTATATTGTTGATAAAGATGATGAGCGTTTCTGCCATATTTTCATCAAAGGCTGTACGGAAGAGGATTACACCGGCTTTTTCCAGACAGCCGGTTACATAGAACCAAAAACTACCTCTATGTGTGATTCAGAACAGTATTGCATTTGCATCAAAGTATCGAAGGTAAGAGATATATGGGAAACTGAAGGCAGATATAGGAAAAGTCCTTAGAGAGTTGAATGGACAAAAGGAAGTAGAAATCATAGAAGCGGAATGTTGCCCAGATCACATCCACATGCCCGTAGTAATCTCCCGCACATGAGCGAGGCACAATACATGGGATACTTGAAAAGTAAAAGCAGTCTGATGTGATATTCGACCGACATGTCAATCTAAAGTACAAATAAGGGAACCGACATTTTTGGTGCGGAGGGTATTATGTGGAGACAGTCGGGAAGTACGAAGGGGGAACCAAAGAGTACATTCAGAATCAATTGCAGGAAGACATTATGAATAACCAAATAAGTCTCAAGAAGTTCGTAGACTCGTTTACGGACGAGTCGGTAAAACAAGGCAAATAAAAACAGCCCCCGAGTAAGGAGCTGCCTGTGATAAAAGTGTGGTTGTCAGACTTTTCGATGCCCCTTTTAGGTGGCTGCCACAGGAGATAGGCTCTTATAGGGCCTGAGCAAACCACGCGTTCATGAACTGTTCCAGAAGCCGGGGGATATTTATTGAATCCAGTTAAAATTTGAGTGCATTATTGCACAGAACTCTTTGACTTCTGCTGCACCAATAAAACTTTTTCGGCGGTTATTCGTCAAACAGAGCGATTTTATCTTTGAACGGAGCGTAAAGAGAAGGACCATTTCGATGTGTTTGGCGCGGAAAGTCGACCGCTTTGGAAGAAGACTGCAAGAATCAGAACGAAAGCGTTCCATGGATAAGCGCCGCATCCCAACAAATGATGCGGCGCTTTAAGAATCTCGGAAAATGACGGATTGGCAAGACGGCATCGGTTTGGCGAAAAAGGGCTGTGACCGAGAATAACGCTGCTCCAAGGGCTTTCAATTACAATAACGTTTTTGCTGTTTTAAATGTCGAATCAAAAATATAGAGGATAACGCCATGCACAGGAACAGCGTAAAAAGATAAAATGGAAATAACCATAGCCCTAGTATTTGTGCAAGCCAGCCAAACAATACGGGCATTACAAGAATACCTGTGCTTGCGGCTGCCATTTGAGTACCCATCACAGACTGCGATAGATCTTTTCCAAAATTCTGGGGTGTCAGATAGGTCAAATTCGGGAAGATCGGTCCGTTGCCCACACCAATGAAAAAGAGCGCTACGGCGCTGAACGGCGCTGGCAGCGGCAAAAATAAAAGCACGATTGCCGGAAATATAATCCATTGACCAATATGGATTATTCTCCAGCTTGTTATTTGCGTACAAAGAAGACCAGCTCCGAAACGTCCAAGCGTCATACCAATGTAATAAAAAGTGATGAGTTGCGCTGCATGGTTGGTGGTCATCTGTTTTTCTTGAACCAAAAATGTGCTGCCCCATACGTTGCATGTGAATTCGATTGCACAGGAGCTGAAAAATACCATCCAGGACAAACACACCGGCGGCATTTTAGCCAATTTGAGGAAAGGAATGGTACAAGGAACGGGTTCTCTCTCCTGGCGGTGGAGAGAGTGAGGCGGCTTTTTCCAAAGAGGAACGGAGAGAATTGTTACCAGAGCGACGGCCGATTGGAGGTAGAATACCGTACGATAGCCCATGTGCCAATTATTCTGCTCTTTCAATGCGAAAGACATTAAAAAGGGGCTTATTGTGATTCCGATGCCATAAAAGCAGGCGATGAAATTCATGTGTGAAGCTTTGTAGTGCAAAGCTACATAGTTGTTCAAGGCGGCATCGATCGTGCCGGCACCTACCCCAAGCGGTACGGCAAAAAGGCAAAGACTGACCATGTTTCCAGATATTGAGAAACCGAGCAGTGCGAATGCGGTCATAGAGGTGCTCACCGCAGTGACTATGCCGGGGCCGAAACGGTTGATCAACCGCGCGCTTATCAAGCTGGAAACTATTGTGCCGGTAGAAATAATAATTGTGACAAAATTTGCATAGGAGACGGGAATCTGAAATTGATTTGCTACTGCCGGCCAGGCCGCCCCAAAGATTGCGTCCGGGATGCCAAGGCCGATAAAGGCCAGATAGATGATTATCAGTAGAACGGTTGTCACAGGCATTCCCCCTAGATGAAGTATTATTGATTCATATTATCAAAAACAAATCCGGCGGCATAACTTGATCCATTTGCGGAATCTGTGTTCAAAGGGCTGGAAAGATATATATTTAGCGGAAAACAGAAGCGTGTGCGGCAAAATTTGCCGGATTATATTTCATAAACCAGGATAACGCCGAGGCGGTCTTTGCTGCCGATTGCCATGCGCGTTCCGTCTTCATTTATGGCAATTGCAGATAATTCATTGGCAAAGAAGGTAACACCCTCGTCAAAATCCTCCCGATGCGCCAGTCCGCGCCAGCGAAGGCCGTTTAGATCGTCATAAGAAAAAATATATCCCAGATCCATACTGTCCCCGGCAACCCCATATAGGATAGTATGGGCATCGTTGCAGGCCATTGCGTTCACTGCGCCGCATGGAGCGGCCGATCCCAGCCCAAAAACATGTGAGCCATCCCACATGGCAAGCATTCCATCTGCTGTTCCAATGAGCATGCGCCCGTTGTTCCACTTGGAAAATGCGGAAGGAACGGCTTTATATTGCCGCCCGGGAACACAGGGGTAGCAAAGGTGCAGCAATTCGTGTGGGAGCGAAGGTGGCGCCCAATTGACGGTAGACAGTCCAACTACCTTCCCTTCGCGAATCGCTATTTCGTACTTTTGACATTCATCCCCGGCTACTGCGATAAGAGTGTCCCCCGCGAAATGCAAATCGAATACGGTAGAGTGTCCCGGAGTAAGAGGACCCTGCCAAAGCAAAACAGGGATACATTTGTTGGTAAAGCGAAATTCGTTTTTCTTGCGCACTTCTAGGAGCGCGATATTTGTTTCTTCGGCATTTTTAATGTGGGAAAGCTGTTCCTCAAAATCGTTATGTGGATAGATTTCGTGAAGAGGAAAAAATTTCCCTTCTGGTAAAAATTTATAGCCGAGTTCGTTTTTCAAACAGGACTGAAGATATAAATAGTAGGGAAGCCCGTCTGTTAAGATGGGACATGCTTCTTCTGCGATGGTCGCTTCGTTCAAGCGGCTCAAATCGATTGTTGCGACGCCGGGCGCATCGAAAGCATGGTTGGTGTCGGAAAGATACAGCCTGCCTTTGTAATAGTGCATCTCGGAAAGAGTAACGACAGCCCGTTCCGGCGTCCCGATGATGCCCATATCGCGTGGGGATTCATTTCGAAGCAGATCCCATTTGACGAGATGCAGAGCGGAATTGGAAAAGCCGTACCAAAAGCATCCATTGTCATCGATGGAAAGGCCAATCCCGGCATAGGCCAGTATGGTTTCGGCATCTGGATCCGGGGCCATGGCACCGATGCACGGCAAAAGACTGCCTTCACAGCGCATGGTGTTGGTGGCGGGATGATAGCTCCACAATCCTTTGGAATAACACGAAGTAAAATAAAGACGATCCCCATAAACTGCAGTGAAAGTAATCACACGATGGTTGCGTGTAAATTTTCCGTTGTTATCCGGAAGCTGCAAGCCCAGTTCCTCAATTTCCTGGGTGGCCCGATTGATTCGGAAAAAATTCCCGGAGCGAGAGCTGCAGTAGTAATTGCCGTCTGGACCGTCAGCGATGCGGAACGACCCATATTCCGTGATTTTTCCGTAGTCCGTCAGGTGATTGGTGAGAAGATCCAAACGGTATAGATGCCCGCGCAGATAGCCCGTAAAATAGAGGGCGTCATGTTCCGCGTCGTATTTGGCACCATAAATGCTTTCGTGCGGGACGGGAATACCGCGGTTTTCCAGTGCCCCGGTATCCGGATCATACAATAGGATGTTTGACCCCTGATAGCCCTCCCAGGGATGAGTATAGTAGGCCTCCGGCATCCAATCCGGATGGAGGACAGACTTGGCAGTTGTGTGGGTCGTCATAATAAGGCGGCCATCTTTCATTTGACAAAAAGAGGTATGCATCTTGCTGGCTCGTATGGCCTGTGGATGCTGAAGCACACGGTCTTCCAATTTGAAATGTAAACGAAATTCATTTGTGCGGGGTATGTATTCATACAAACGTACGATTTCAGGATAATTGATCTCGGCACACAGGGAAAGAAATATGCGTCCCTGAGGAGTAACATAAAAATCCCATATAGCATTATGATATGTATTTTCAAAAATCTTTTGGGTGATACAGGACTGTGGAATGAGGCGGAACCATGCAGGGTCGGCTACAAAAGAACGTTCCTGAGGAGAATATGAGTTGTTACTTGTCCACATAATTTGCCCTCCATTTTTAGAATAAAGATAGAAATTAAGGGATAATTACTTTTTACTCCTTAATAACTATTGCAATTATATTATATGCGGTGATATAATTCAAGCAAATAAACTATATATTATTGAATTTATTATATTTTTTTGTGCATTATTTTTGTAGTTTGGGCTCAAAACAGAGCACAAAAAAGAAAGTATCCTTTAAAATGCAAGGCATTATTAAGGAACGTTCAAAATAAGGAATGTGAGACAGCAATGGGAAATGAGAACAGTGGAAACAGCAGAGTAAGAGATATACACTATTTAAGTGAAAATAACAAAAACGCGATTTTGAATTTTTTAAGGATCAACGGGCCAGCCAGCAGGGCGGATATTTCGCGGAGCCTTGGTTTGAGTTTTCCGGCAGTTTCCAGCAACGTTAAAGGATTGTTGGAAGCTGGAATGATTTGTGAAGCGGGAGACGCAGCAAATGCAATGGGCCGTAAGGGAAAGCTGCTGGCGATTAATACACATCGAAGTTACTTTATTGGCTTGGATCTCGGCGGTAAAAATGTTTGCGGGATGTGTGCGGATGTAATGGGGAAAATGCTTTCCTTCAAAAAACGAACTTACACGGGAGATGTGGCGCTGGAGCAGATTGGAGCATTTGTTCGGGAAGTCATTCGAGAGGCGGGAATTGCAGCGGAAGATGTGGCTGCAATCGGAGTCGGTCTGCCGGATTTTTCGGACAAGGTGGGTAGTGCCGTGCCATGCAGTCCTCCGGGTTATCCGGAAGCGGAGGAAATTCAACAATACCTCAAAGACAGTTTTACAAAAAAAATTTATTTTGAAAAAAATGCCAATTTGGGTGCTGTCGGAGAACGGTGGAAAGGGGTGGCCCAAGGATATGAAAACATTGTGTTTTTGGACATCGGTATAAATATTTCCGCCGGGCTGATCAACCACGGGAGACTGATTCGTGGCGGACATAATGCGGCAGGCGCGATCGGATTTATGACTTTGGAAAGAAGCTTTCTCTCCAATGTGCATCGCGGAGAGCGATCTTTGGAATTACTGATCCCCAGCGGACAGGTTGAACGGATACTCGCATTAACAGTGGATTACGGGGATGAGGAGATTGATCTTAACTTTGTGGAACAGCGCCTTCGGGATTATCTTTCGCCAGTGTTTACAGACTACATGTACATTTATACCGCGATGGCCGTCATCAACACAGTTGCGCTGATGGACCCGGATCTCGTGGTTATTTCGGGGAGACTTGGCAGAGCGATCTATGAAAAATACAAAAACGAGATTGGGGAGCTCGTCCATGCGTATGTACCCTTTAAGCCCGAAATTTGCAGTTCGGAATTGAAGGAAAAAGCGATTGCCTACGGCGCTGTTGCAATGGCGGCCGAAGAAGCAGACGAAAAGTATAAGGAATTGTTCGAGTGATTTTTTATGATGGGAAATTGCGGAAGGGAGGGATATGACCGACTGCAGGCGTGGCTTCCGCGGCGTGTTACAGCCAATAGATACTGTTGGATGCCGTGAGGAGGGGCACAATCTATCGAACCGATCCACGAACACATCAAATATGGAGGGAACTTTATGAAAAAGGTTATCAGCACTTTTTTGGTCATTGCGATGTTGCTAAGCTTTGCCGCATGCAATGGAGCGCCGGCGACGAGCCAAAGCTCGGGCGCATCGGCCGGTTCCACAGCGGGAGAAGTATATCCGGAAAACGGACTGCCTAAGGACGTGGAAGTCACTTTAAAAATGTGTGTCAACGAATCCGGCACAGGTTCGGAGTTCAAGGAAAAAGCGGTAGAACAGTTCATGGAACGGTTTCCGAATGTAACCATCGAGTTTACCGCTATGCCTGCGGCCTATACATTGATCGATACCAAAATTCAAGCGGGAGACATCGATGATATGTATGATATCATTGAATATGACAGTCCGGAACAATTGATCGCAGCAGGTAAAATTGAAATGGTCGACGACCTTTGGGACCGAACGCCCTATGACCGCGACGATGTTACGATGCGCGAACTGACGACGGACGTCTATTATGAGCTGTCTTATACGGAAGGCTGGCCGGATGGAGAAGCGCATGTATCGGCGTTCCCGTTCATGGGAGGCTCCGGCGGCGGTCTTTATTTCAATAAAAAACAATTTGAGGAACATGGTTGGAACCAGAATCCCCGCACCTGGCAGGAATTTTTGGATCTGTGCGAGGACATCAAGGCAGACGGGGTCGCGCCTATCGTTTTCACAGGCGTTTATGGCGATTATTTGAATCAGGCATTTGGTACCAAACCGTTTGAGTTGGCCGAAAAAAATGGGAATCTGGAAGCATTCACTGAGAATTACCGCACATGGCAGATGCCGTTGTATACAACCCCGGAGTACATGGAGACTTACGAACGAATTTCCAGCTTGGGCCAAAAGGGGTATTTTGCAGATGGAATTGCAGCACTGAACCATACGCAGGCGCAGATGAAATTGCTGCAGGGGGAAGCGGCGATGTGCAGCACTGGTACATGGGTAGGCAACGAAATGGCGGATGCCACGCCGGAGGACTTTGAATGGGGATTTATGGGAGTACCGTTTGGCGACGACCCGGACGATCCTATTTGGTTGTATTCTTCCAAAGGCTGGGGCTACCGCATTTGGGCTGAAAAACCGGAGCTGAACAAAAAGTGGGCGAAAGAACTTTGCCTTTGGATGGTCAATATGGACTTGCAGGAAGATATGGCCGAAAATGGCGGCATGATCCCCACGATCCGCAGCGATTATGCGGAAGACGAAGCTCGGATGGAAAAGGTGCAGGAAGCACCGCGCGCCTATATGGATTACATCAACAATAATAATGTAAAGTTTGAGTCTCTGGAGCATCGTTTTATGCTGACCAGTGCGAAGGCGGCTCAGGCACAGAAGACGTTGGATGAATCTTATGCCGGCATGGCGACGGGTTCGCTGGATTACAAAGAAGTTCTTGCACGGGTGGACGCACTGTATACGGAAGGACTGGCTGAAGAAGCCAAATAGCATACTTCTACCCGCGGAATAAAAAACAAAGTAGTTTGAGACCGATAGGGGGCCGCCATTGATGGGCATGGTGCACTGGAACAATGGCGGCCCCTTTTATCACTTGGGACGGAGACGATTATGAAAAATACAGTGAAACGGCAGAAATGGATTTTCATTCTTGCCATTCTTCTCCCGTATCTTGGTGGATATACGCTGTTCACGCTGTATCCAAACGCGCTGTCGGCGTATTATTCTTTTTTTGAATGGAACGGCATTTCAGAGATGAAATTTGTCGGCCTTAGAAATTATGTAGAAATGTTTCGAGATCCTTATGTGTGGCGTGCATTGGGACACAACTTATGGCTTGTGCTGATCGTTCCACTGGCGACGCTGTTTCTTTCTGCAATTTTAGCGTATATGATCGTTTATCTGAAGTTCAGAGAAAGAAATATCCATAAAGTGATTTATTTTTTGCCAAACGTAATTTCCACCGTTGTAATCGGCTTGATTTGGAGCTTTATATATGACGGTGACTATGGGATCCTGAACGGCATCCTTTCCTCGGTTGGCCTGGATGTAAAAGGGTTTTATTGGCTCGGCGAAACACAAACGGCGTTGGGGGCTGTTATGGCGCCGATGATCTGGACAGGGGTCGGCTTTTACGTCATTATTTTAATGAACGCGATGACTTCCATTCCTCCTTCGATGTACGAAGCTGCAATTTTGGACGGTGCTTCTCACGCGAAGCGATTGACGGCAATTACATTGCCTCTGATCGCAAGCGTGATGCGTGTTTCGCTGATCTTCTTGATCCTAAATGCAATCAAAACATTCGAGCTGATATTCGTACTTACCAACGGCGGGCCCGAGGGCGCCACCGATGTGATCGGTCTATATATGTATACTACAGCATTCGGCTCGCCGACGTCGGGCAGAGCAACAAATTCGATGTTCGGCTATTCGTCCGCGATCGGAATGTTTATCTGTGTGATTCTTGTAGTCGTCAACATCATTGTGGAAAAATCCGGGGCGAACGATAATATCGAATATTGAATCATTTTGGAAAGCAATGTACGGGCTTGTTTTCCGAATATTCAGAGGGAAGAAGAACAATGAAAGAAAAAATAGGCAATTTTATCAGCCGTTTCATTATGCTGTTGTTTTCCTTGACGGTCCTGTTTCCGCTTGGATGGATCGTTATTAAATCGTTGCAGACCAATCGGGAGTTTTTTGCCGGCGCTTGGGGATGGCCGGAAGTGGCGCAGTGGGAGAACTATGCCGAGGCTTGGAACAGCCTGCATATCGGCGATTCTTTGATGAATACCCTGGTGCTTGTGGTCTTAAGCCTGCTGCTGAGTTTGTCCCTGACGACCGCGGCAGCGTACGTGCTCACACGAGTGAAGTTCCGAGGCAGAAAATTTTTGCGCTCCTATGTCATGTTTTCACTGTTTCTTCCGGGCGTCAACGCATTGGTACCCACTTATGTGCTGATGCGCAGTTTGGGTTTGCTGAATAAATTGTCCGGTCTGGTGCTCTTCAATTCTTTGTGCGGGGATGCGTTTGCACTGATGGTTCTCAGCAGTTTTATGCAGACCATTCCAAAAGAATATGAAGAGAGTGCTGCTCTGGATGGTGCATCCCTGTTCCAAACCTTCTGGAAAGTGATTATTCCCATGTCGATGCCGGGCGTTATTACGCTTGCGACATTTAAAGTGCTGTGGTATTATAACGACTTTATGCTGCCTTACATCGTACTGCAGGATCAAAGCAAATATACGATCGGCGTTAACATGTATGCGGCAAATCAGCTGATGCAATATAAAGCGGACTGGGTGACTCTGTGCGCCGGTGTGGTGCTGGCGATGATTCCGCCGGTCGCTGTATATATTATTTTCCAAAAGCATGTAATTGCAGGCGCCACGGTAGGCGGATTAAAAGGATAAGGGAAGGGCTGTTTATGTCTTTTGTCAAACCGAAATATTCCAAATTTGAGGCTTCTGGAAGATTCCTGGGAAACCAAACACAATTGCGAACGAGTATACCGCTGATTGCGGAGAAAATGCAGGAACGACTGAGGGAGTCGTTTCCCGCTTATACCAGCTTTACATCCGTCAGTTTTGTGCAGGATGTGCCAAGCAGCGTAAAGCGCCGCATCAAAGATGAATTTGACGTTGTGTTTTCGGATAAGAAAGAAGCATATGCCGTCGTGATCGAAGATGCGGTTAAAGTTTACTCACATTCCGAGCGCGGCCTGCTTTATGGAGCGCTGGCGCTGCTGGGCCTGTCGGAAGAAGGTTATGTTCACCATGGAATCCTGTATGAAGCGCCTGTTGTGGAGATGCGCGGTGTAAAAGTATATCTGCCTGGACGCGAACATTTGGAGTTTTTCAAGGAGTTCATTGATTTTCTTGCTGCGTTTCGTGTGAATACGCTGATGATAGAAGTCGGCGGTGCAATGGAGTACAAACGGCATCCGGAGATCAATCAGGCGTGGGTAAAATATTGCAGGGAGATCGGCGAATATTCAGGAAAGGCGGACAGTATCCAGACATGGACGTATGACTGGAAAAAGAATTCTATCCATGTGGAGAATGGGGACGGAGGCTATCTGACGCAGGAGGAAGTGCGTGATATCGTTGAATATTGCCGCAGATCATGTGTTGACATTATTCCGGAAGTACCCAGCCTGTCTCACAGCGACTATCTGCTGCTGCCGCATCCGGAACTGCGCGAAAGACAGAACGACGAATACCCTGACACCTATTGTCCGTCGAACGAGGCGTCTTATGACCTTTTATTCGACGTTCTGGATGAGGTGATCGAGGTTTTTGAACCGGCCCAAATCAATATCGGGCACGACGAAGCTTATACTTTCTGCAAGTGCAGAAAATGTGCGGAAAAAGATCCCGTGCAAGTTTTTGTGGACGATGTTTTGCGTATTCGGGCATATCTGGCCCAGCGCGGCGTGGGAACAATCATGTGGGCGGATAAGCTTTTGGACGCGCGTGTGGAAGGAAAGCCCTGCGGCGGTGCCCATATTCTGAAAGACTATGATGATAAGGAATTTATTGAGGAGATACCTCCTATTTTCAAGTCGGCTGATATGCTGCCGAACGATATCAGTATGTTCCATTGGTATTGGGGCCTCGATGAAAAATACGATGATGTATTTCATGAGCACAGTATGCCCATGATTTACGGAAATTTTTCACCAATCCAGTTTAAGCACTGGCGCAGGCGTGTTGACCGTGGAATCCGGGGCGTCGTGATATCCAATTGGAGTTCTGTACACAAACAGAATTTGCAGCGCAACGAAATTTATTTCGGCCTGGCTTTTTGTAATTTGCTGTTGTGGGAAGACGATTATTCGGAATCGATGGCACATGGCTTTGCAAAGCGGGCAATGGAGATGCTTTATCAATATAATTACCGTAATGTGAAGCATGGACTGCGCATTTTACATAGCACAGAGTATGTCTGTCCTTACAAGATGTTTTACGATGGATTCTTCATTGTTCATGAAGATTATGACATGGGAAGCTACAAAATCACATTTGCCGACGGCAGCGAACTGGCGGTGCCAATAGAATACGGCTTAAACATTTCAAGTGATGAAGTTGAATGGGATTGTACGGATCATAAACTTCCCGAAGTATCTCTGACCACGATGCCGCGGAGGATAGAAAGTGCAGGACGCACGGTGACGGCATATGAGTTTATTGTAGAAACAAAAGGCTCGCCGATCACATCGATCGTGTACCATCCAAATCCCGAACGGAAGGATGCCAGGGCGCAGCTCTATGGAATTGAGGCGTTCTGAATGAGGGCGGAGATATTGCAGTTTTCCGGTCTTGCGCCGGAAGCTGTACAGGCGGCAGCCTTTTATGAAAAATCTCTTCATGGCGACGAGGCCATGGAACGGCTCTGCAATGTGCTTCGGGCCGCGCAGAGCACAGAGCAACGTCTTGCTGCACTGGGAATTGAAAAAGACGTCGTGGCCAATACACTGTCGGATATCGGTATCTGGGCGGACGCATATAAACGGCGCACTGGGCGATGGGGAATTGACGAAGAAGCTTATGGCTGGCTGCAGAATCATCTTGGAGGCAGATTGTTCCGCATTGGGAGGCTGCAGTGCTGTCCGGCACGTCTAAAGCAGCAGTGGAACATACGTGTGTTCCGCTCGAAAGAGACAGGCGCAGTGATCGCGTTGCCCGCCGAAAAAACGCAGTACCGAGGCGATGGACAAGTGAGCGGGACAAATGGAATCAGCGCGGAAGCGGACGGCTTTTTGGGCTTTTCACGCAATGTTGTTCAAGGCGGAAAAGAGTACGTGGAGGGTACTGTGCTTTCCCCACTGGGGCATGCCCTGCCGGAAGTAGTGCGTTTGAAAAAAGAGATATGGGAGGAATGTGTGACACAGGGAACCTCGGTTTTGGAAATCCACGTTCCCGAAGGCCCTGGCTATTCCGTGGAGCAGTGCCGTGCCGCCTTTGTGGGGATGCGCCGATTCATCGCGAAGCACAAACATGCTATCCATGTATTGTGCGGCATAGAAGGCCCTTTTGTTTCCTTCTGCCTGGGAAGCTGGTTGCTGGATGCCCAATTGGAACGGCTTTTGCCGGGAAATACGGCGCTGGTGCAGTGCTTGCGGGAATATTACCTTATTCCCGTTTTGTCAGATGCGGGCCCGACACTGCAGCGTGTGTTTGGAACACAGGAGGTCGAGCCTTCAAGTGCCGGCGCGGCACTTCAACAGACAAGCCTGCAGCGGGCAATACTGTCATTTATGCGGGAAGGCGGATGTATGCGCTATAATTTGGGCTTCGTGCTGGTACAGGACGCGGAACGGTTTGGAACTGGCTGTTACCGTCGTGGCTTTGAGCTTTTTGCTCGAGATCATTTTTAAGGAGATGGGCGTATGCCAAGAATAAATGAACTTACTTCCCCGGAATGCATGGAATATATTAACGAAGGTGGAAATCTGGCGTTTGTACCCATTGGGGGGATCGAGCGCCTGGGGCCGCATCTCCCGCTGGGCGCACGCGGTATGGTGGCGGATGCTATTGCCATGTATTTGGCGGAGAAAAATGGAGGGCTGTGTCTGCCGCTGTTGCCGTATGGTACGTTGTATGACACTTATGCGCTGACAGGGAGCATCGATATTTCACCAGAAGTGGTAGACCGATATTGCAGGGATATCTGCGACGAACTCCGCGCCAACCGGATACGCCGAATTGTTTTCGTGGGGTTTCAAGAGGAACTGTATTACTTATGTCATGAATATTTTCAAATGCATAATATGGCGGTAGCCTGGATTCATCCTGATAAATTCTTTTTTGAGTTTGATGGATCACGGAAAAACCTGGACGCGCATGGCCGTGAGTTGTGGCGCTTGGCGGCGTGCTTGCGGGCGGCGGGAGAAACAGAACTGCTCGCGCGGATACTGAAAAGAAGCGGGGAGCTTGCGGGAAAGGAACCGCCCATATGCAATGCGGGACGTGAAAATCTGAGTCTTCTGGGAAATACCGCGCATCGGCTAAAGCCAGGAGAATGGATGATCTATCCGGTGCATCTGGGATCGAACCTGGGCGAGGAAGCAGTGTTGGGAATGAGCGAAAGAACTTTGGTGGAACAAGCGTACAGCGAGCTTACTGCATGGATGGACGGATTGAGCGGCTCTATCGAAGCGCTGAACACATATCAATCTTTCCTTGATGCCCATAGCTTGACTAGACCGGTTTGAGTGGAGGCAGGAAATGAAAAAATTGTATGAGATGTTTCCCAATGAATTGGATGCGTACATAACACGCGAGGGACAAGACACGCCGCGGATCGCTGTGCTTCCGGTGGGGTCTGTGGAGCAGCATGGGGTGCACCTTTTGCTTGGGTGTGATGGGTACATTGCAAATGCCATCGCCGGCATGGTGGCCGAAAAAACAGAGGGCGTGCTGCTGCCCATGCTGCCTTTTTCCTGGATCGGAGGATTGAGGCCCTTTGCGGGCACGATAGATATGCGCCCGTTTGTCACGGCCGACTATATGGAAGGCGTTGGCGTGGAGGTCTTGAAGAAAGGTTTCGACCGCTTGGTACTCGTCAACTGCCATGGCGGCGGCAGAGAAATGGTGTTTTCTGTAGCGCGGCGTATTTTTAAGAAGACACAAAAGCCTGTGGTGACAATGTATCCAACGTTTATTTATGACAACTGGCCTGAAATTATTGATATCTGGCGAGACGGAGGGATGGAGTTTGATTGGTCTGCAATCGAAGCGGGTGAATTGAGCGGAGCGCTGCGCTATCAAGGCAGAATTGATTTGTCCGAAAAAGTGCTGCAAAAGGCGGCGGAAGCAGTGAAAGCATATGGAGAAGATGTGCAGATTACCAGTCCGGACGGACTGGAAAAGGTGTTTGAGATGAGCGAGGTGGGGCATGATTATCACAGTCCGTTACAGCATGTACGGCCAAAGGCGGATATTGTGCCTGAAACCGCATTGAGAGCGCTTGACTTTATGGCGGAAAAAATTGCCTGGGGGGCACTGCATGCAGAGTAGGCGCGCGTAGAAAGGAATGGTTTGGTGACACAGCTCTATTTCACAGATATTGAAATGCCCGGCGCAGAACTGGGTGGGGAGAATCCATTACCGGACTTTGGCCGCTTGGCACATATTGCTCAGGAAGCCGGAGCCGATGCGTCTCTTTCCGAAGAAGAACGCCGATATGTGGGTTATGGACGGATCAAACATATTCTGCCGTACCGCCTGCAGGATGGTTACGACAGGGTGAAAATACTGCGGCGCTATCCCTGCGCTGTTCTGGAAAACACACACCTGAAAGCTGTTTTTTTTCCGCAGTTCGGCGGGAGGTTGTGGTCCTTGTATGACAAGGACCACGACAAGCGCCTTGTACAGGAAAATCCGGTGTTTCAGCCCTGCAATCTTGCCCTGCGCAACGCATGGGTCAGCGGTGGCATTGAATGGAATATCGGAATGACAGGACATACGCCTTTTACGCTGTCCCCGCTGCATACTGCACGCGGGCAGCTGCCGAATGGGACGCCGGTACTGCGCCTGTACGAATGGGAACGGATTCGCCGTGTGCTCTATCAACTGGATTTTATCCTGCCGGAAGATTCTTCGTTCCTGTTTGTACGTGTAATTCTGAAAAACACACAGTCCCACGAAACGCCGATCTATTGGTGGTCCAATACAGCGGTAGATGAAACGGATGCGACCCGCGTGCTCGCCCCGGTGGAACAAGCATTCGTAAATGATTACAATCAAATTTTGTCAAAGCGGTCAGTACCAATGTATGAGGGCGTAGATTGCAGCTACGCTGCAAAGATAGGGCATTCCATGGACTTTTTCTTCGACGTCCCGGCCGGACGGCGCAAATGGGAATGCGCGCTTGATAAGGAAGGGATGGGCTTGGTGCAGACATCCACAGATCTGCTTCAGGGCCGAAAGCTTTTTGTTTGGGGACAGGGCAGCGGCGGAAAGCACTGGCAGGAATATTTGGCCAGACCCGGAGAACGTTACCTGGAAATTCAGGCGGGCCTGGCCAACACGCAGATGGAATGTCTCCCAATGCCGGCAGAAGACACATGGGAATGGCTTGAGGCATATGGAGCGATGCAGGCTGAGCCGGAGACAGTGCATGGGGCATGGACGGAAGCGGTTTCCTGCGTGGAAGATTTGCTGGAAGAAAAATTGCCCAGGGCAAGAATGGACGCCCTGCTGGCCGAGTTCCACGAAGTGCTTGAGCAGGAATTTCCCGTTGTTTCAGATGGGAGCGGTTGGGCGGCCCTGGAGCTGGAGCGCAGGGGCGCGGAGAATACATTTTCCGGTTCAAATGCGGTAATACGCAGAGAATCGCTGGGTAAAGAACAGGAACCATGGCTTTTGCTTTTACATGAAGGTGTATTTCCAAACATAGAACCGGACTGTGCTCCCGCGGCATTCCTTACACAGCCGGAATGGATTCCGTTACTGGAAAAGGCGGCGGAGACAACCTCGGATCACTGGCATACATGGTTTCAGCTGGGCGTGATGTATTATGCCAACGGAAGAGAATCGCAGGCGGAACGGGCATTCGAAAAATCAATGGAACGAACGGAAAATGCATGGGCAATCCGTTGCTTGGCACTTTTGCAGCTGATGGGGGGCGACGCCGGTGAGGCGATGATAAAGATGCGGCGCGCCGTTGAGCTAAAGCCGATTGATGCGTTGGTGATCGAGTTCGGGCGTATGCTGCTGGATGAAGAAGCCTACACGGAGTATCTCGCGCTGTATGATACGCTTGCTCCCGACGTGAAAGCGCATGGCCGTGTGCGTGCCTTAAGAGTTGAAGCGCTGATCCAGGCAGGCAGACTGGAGGATGCTGAGAAAGCGCTTATGGACAATCTGGTGATTGCGGATATGCGGGAGGGCGAATTGACTTTGTCGGAGCTGTGGATCATGCTGCATATGCACCGCGTAGAACGGGAAACCGGGGAAACCGACCCGAAAATCAAACGTCAAAAGGCGCTGGAGCGTTATCCCGTGCCCCAAACGCTTGACTTTCGTATGCACCCTGAGAGCATCCATGATTGAGTTTGGCGGACATGCCCCCTTGGAGAAGGGCATGTCCGCCTTTTGGCACAAGCATTTTGAGACGGAAAGGATAGAAAAATGAGCGCTTTTTGGATATGGTGTGCGGAGCGCCCGCAGGGCAAAGAAGCCTGTTTTTTCCGCAATTGTTTCACCTTGGAAAAAACGCCTTCTGAATGCCCTGTGCAGGTGAGCGCCGACAGTGTGTATACACTATATGTCAATGGGAAAATTGCGGCGCGAGGGCCACGCAAGGGAGATGCGTTCCGGCATTATTACGATGATGTCGACCTTGCGCCTTATTTGGAGACGGGAGAAAATATAATTGCGGCAAAGGTTTTCCATTTTCCAAGCGACCCGGTCGCAGCGGCAGAATGGAAATCAGGCCCGTCCTCTCTCATTACCGCATCGCTTGCGGGTTTTTGGCTGAACAGTGACGACGAAAGGCTGTCTACCGGTGCGCATTGGCGTGTTTGGGGTGCGGGGGATGCGCTGAATTTTGAACCGACCTCTCCGGCGGGGCCTGCTCCGGATATGAGCAAAACAGCGCTTTCTCAAATTCCTTCCCGGTTCTTTCAGAAGGATTTTGACGGCGCCGCATTCCGGGAAGCTGTTGTGGTATGCGACACCGGGCCCAGGAGATATGGCCGCTTGAATCCCATGCCGCTGGCGGCGGCGCCGCTTCCGGCGCCGGTACAGAAGCATATTTTGCCGCAGAGAATTGTGCGGAGCAACATTCCCGCAGCGGAAACGCTGCTTGCAACAGGCAAGCTGGAGATCCCGCCGGGCGGTCCCTGGTTTGCCGAGATCGATATGGGCTTTTTGACGACCGCATATGTGTGTTTTCACATTTCATACGGAGAAGATATGCCGGCCGAGATGGCGCTGCGATATGCCGAAAGCTATTATCGGTTTGACGAAAACGGAAAACGGTATAAGGGTGACCGTGCGAGCTGTGAAAATGCAGTTCTGCTGGGGGAATGCGACACACTGCTTGTGAACAGAGCAGACGGCTTTTATGAAACGCCTTTTTTTCGGACGTTCCGTTATCTGCGCTTAGAAATCCAGCAAAATGCCGGTTCGATTTTGCTGGATGATTTCAAATTGTGGGAAACACATTATCCGCTGGAGATCCAGGGGTGTTGCGCCAGACCGCTTTCGGACAAAAAATTGTGGAGCATCAGCGCACGGACACTCTTGCTCTGTATGCACGATACCTATGAGGACTGTCCTTACTATGAACAACTTCAATATATAATGGATACCGTACTGTCTGCACGATATACTTATTACATTTCGGCGGACGACAGGCTTGCCCGTGCTGCGATTGATATGTTCTCAGCAGGGCGTATGCCGGACGGTATGCTCAATTGCTGCTTTCCCTGCAAATATGGACAGGTGATTCCGGGCTTCGGATTATATTACATCCAGCTGCTGTACGATCATTACCTTTATTATGGCGATAAGGCACTCGTTTGCCGCTATTTTTCAGCTGTCGATTCTGTTCTGCAATATTTCATTGCGAGGCTCGACCCCAATACCGGCTTTTTTTCGCGGTCACAGTATTGGGAATTTGTAGACTGGGTACAAAAATGGGATGAATGGGACGGAGTGCCGATTGGGCCGGACGAAACGGTAAATACGATCTATCATGAGATGTTCGTCTATTTTCTGCGCAAGGCTGCGAGACTCTGCGATTGGCTTGGGCGCGGCGGGCTGGCAGGGGAGTATCGGGCTGTGGCAGAACAGGTGGCCCGAAGCGTGAGGGCTGAATGCTATGACACGGCACGTGGTGTTTTTATGGACACAGTAGGGCGTCTCGATGCAAGCGCGCATGCACAAATATGGGCGGTGCTGGCTGGAATTGTGGACGGTGAGGCGGCGCGAACCCTGATGGAGCGTGTAATGAATGACCACGAGATGCCGCGATGCTCTTACTCGATGACGTTCTTCTTGCTGCGCGCACTGGAGCAAACGGGGCTTTATGACGCGTATTCCGAAGAATGTATGAAACCATGGCACACAATGCTTTGCGACAATCTTTCTACCTGGTGTGAAGACCCGGTCACACAGCGCAGCGACTGTCACGCGTGGAGCTGCCTGCCGCTTCATGAATTTGGGGGCGTGATTCTGGGGGTGCGCCCGTCAGAACCGGGTTACGAACGAATTCGGATTGCGCCATCGGCAGCGGGGCGGGATTGTGCGGAAGGAAGCGTCGCGACCCACAAGGGGCTTGTGAAAGTACGCTGGGAAAAAAGAAGCAATGGAGCCATGCGTCTGGAAGCGGAGACGCCGCCGGGGATACCGGTAGAAGTAAAGCTCAACGGGGAAATTGTAAGGTTTCATGCCGGAGGGCATATTTCAGTTTGATAACGGGGGAACGAATATGACGAAAAAGGAGATTGTAAGGCGGGCGATATGTCATGAAGATGTGCCGGAAATACCGTATGCCGTGAGCTTTGTAGAGGCAGAGCTGGAAAAAATGGTTCATTATACAGGCAATATCGATTACATGGAGAGCGTTGGGAACTATCTGGAATCCTGCGTTTATTCTCCCGGGATGCGTCCGGCGGAGCACCCGGGATATGTGCGGGATAATTTCGGCGTTGTTTGGAATCGGACCGGAGCGGATAAAGATGTCGGCGTTATAGAAAACATACAGATCACGGATTGGGAAAGCTTTGAACGATATAAATTTCCAAAAGTGGATGAAGAGGAATTACGCGGACAAATCGAACTGTTTTTTAAAAAATATCAAAAAAAAGATGTATTTTGCTTTGGTGCGATCGGGTTTTCGCTCTTTGAGCGGGCGTGGACGCTGATGGGAATGGAAAATCTTCTGGTCGCCATGGTAGAAGAGCCGGAGCTGGTGTGCGCGCTTCTGGATAAGATCGTACAATTCAATCAACAGGTTATGGATATTATGCTTGAATATCCATTTGACGGTTTCCATTTCGGCGATGACTGGGGCCAGCAGCGGGGACTGCTCATGGGGCCTGTTTATTGGAGAAAATTTCTCAAACCGCGGATGCGGCAGATGTATATGCGGGTAAAGGAGCGGGGACTATGGGTTTCACAGCATTCATGCGGAGACTTACGGGAGATACTGGACGATTTGATTGAAATCGGCCTGGACGTGTATCAAACATTTCAGCCGGAAATCTATGACCTTGAATATGAAAAACGCACGCACGGTGACCGTCTTACATTTTGGGGAGGAATCAGTACACAGACATTGTTGCCTTCTGCGGCGCCTGAAGAAGTACATCGCGAAACCAAACATATCCTTCAAGTAATGGGCGGGAACGGCGGATATATTGCCGGCCCGACGCATGCGGTCCCCGGCGATGTCCCGCCGGAAAATATCCTTGCTATGCTTAAGGCTTTTCGTGAACAGAATGGCGGTGTGTAGAGTCGTGATTTTACGGCAGGAGGAATGACGAAATGGAATACCAGATCAGGCTTTCTCAAGAACGCAGAAAAAACGAGGTGCTTCCATTCGGCGGAAAGAACCCGGTTACCGGTGAAACACTTGGAGTAACGACTCGATGCTTTTTGAAAAATGGGAAACCATGGTTTCCGGTCATGGGAGAATTTCAGTTTTCGCGCTATTCTCACAGACTATGGGAAGAAGAACTTTTAAAGATAAAGGCGTGCGGTGTGGAAATCGTAGCTACATATATTTTTTGGAATCATCACGAGGAAGAAAAAGGTGTTTTCGATTGGACGGGAAATAAAAATCTGAGAAAATTTGCAGAGCTGTGCCAAAAACATTGTTTGCGACTATTCCTGCGGATAGGGCCGTGGTGCCATGGAGAATGCCGGAACGGGGGATTCCCTGATTGGCTCTGTAATATGGGAATCTCTCTTCGTACAAATTCTCCGGCGTATCTTCTCCATGTGGAACGCCTGTTTGAACAAATTGCCATGCAGGTGAGTGAAAATCTTTACCGAAATGGTGGATGTATCATAGGGATACAGCTTGAAAATGAATACCATGGTGGGCCTTCTGGATTAGAGCAGGGCCGTGAGCACATGCGGACTTTGAAAAAAATTGCGCTGAAAAAGGGGCTGACAGTGCCGTATTACACCGCAACGGGGTGGGGCGGCGCGGTGGTAGCGGAAGGGGAGACGCTCCCCGTACTGGGCGCCTATGCAGACGCACCGTGGGAACCAACAACAAAAGAACTGCCGGCGAATGAAGCGTTTTTGTTTTCTCCGATATTTGACGATGAAAAAATCGGCAGTGATATGAAGAAAAATGGAATGTCATTCGGAGAATATACCTATAACACCGAAAAGTATCCTTATGCAACTGCGGAGCTTGGAGGCGGGGTACAGGTAACAAGGCATCGGCGTCCGCGCATAACGGCGCGAGACACACAGGCACTTGCTTATGCCAGAGTGGCTTCTGGAGCCAAACTGATTGGATATTATGTTTTTCATGGAGGAACAAACCCTGTGGGAAAATATTCCACTTTAGAAGAATCCATAGCCAGCGGAGGCCTCAGCGACCTGCCGATTCTTTCTTATGACTTTCAGGCACCGCTGACAGAATATGGAGAGAGGCGTTCGTCCTATGCTTACCTGAAAATACTGCATATGCTGCTACAGGATTTTGGAGAACAGCTTGCCGATGCAGTGTGTACTGTTCCGCCGGAAAACAGTGCAGACCCACAAGATCCGGATGGACTGCGGATTTCTGTGTTAAAGAGCGAATCTATGGGCCTACTCTGTTTGGGGAATCATCAACGTCATTGCCCCATGTCGTCAAAAGAAGACCTGCGCATCACAGTGGGAGATATTGAGTTTCCGCCACTGTCTCTTCCGGAAGGGGAAATGATATTGTTCCCTTTTTCCTGGTGTGTAGACGGAGAATGGATTGAATATGCGACGGCACAACCGATGTGCCGGGTTACGTCTGCTCAAAAGACCACGCTGTTCTTTTGGAACTATGAGACATGCATGGAGCTGAAAGTCAACGGAAAAGTCATCCACGCAGTACAGGACACGCCGTACATGCTGCCTGGCGGCAAGACGCGCGTGATACTCTTAGGCCGCAGACAGGCAGAACGGGCATGGAAGGTGAAGTGCGGCGGAGAACGCTTGCTGCTGACGGATGCCGGCGTGCTGGAGCGGAATGGAACGATAGAATTTTATGGGTTTTCCAATACAACGGAATTGTCCATTTATTCAGCAGATGCAGATGAATCTGATTTTGAACGGAGAATATTGTGCGCAAACGGTTCGGAGGAGGTCTGGGAAGAAAATATATTTTTTGAAGAGCTGCTGCAACCGCCCTGCAACGGGACCGGACGTCTTTACCGCTTCGCACTGCCGCAAAATATACGCAGAAAGCAGGACGCTTTTCTTTGTATAGAATTTGTGGGAGATATTGCAAATCTTTATCACAATGGGAAACGTGTGGCGGATTGGTTTTACACAGGAGAAATGTGGCGTGTTGGGCTAAAAAATTTTGAGGAAAAGTGGGCCGGAGAATGGCTGCTTCAAATTAAACCGCTTCAGGAAGACGCAGACGTTTATTTGGAGGAACGTCCTTCTTATACAGAAGGAAAGGCATGTAAACTGGAAAAGATTTTACTGGAATATCAGTGTCAAAGCTGCATATGATTGATGGAGCTATTGACACAGGTGCGCTCTTTCCGGTTTTTCGGACTGTGCTTGCGAAAATCAGGGGAAAAGTTGTTCCAAAACCGATCTTTACGGCGAGAGAACGGCAGTGTATATGAAAAAACTTGTATACGCCGAATACTGGAGCACGCCTTAAATGCGAAACTTCTGGCGGCCATGGCCGCCAGAAGTTTCATTTTTTTGCCTTAAAAAAATAGAAATGCGGCAAAAGACAAAGAATTACTGTCGCAGGCGATGGGGTTCCGCATAATCTGAGCGAGGGAAAGCAGATGAATAAAAAAATAGCATATGAAAAATATTTATCGTCCGCGTGCAAAAACAGGACAGATATTGTAAAATATAAAGGTAAAGAATTTGGTGCCTCAAAAGCAGCAGAGTTTTCGGCAGAAATGCGGCACTGAAAATGGAAAGTTTTGAAAACACACCCCCAAAATGGACCCTGAAGCGCGAACAGGTTTGAGGCATGGCAGTTATCGCGGAAAAATCCAACTTTTGCAGCGGGAGGATAACACATGTGTACGGCAGCGACCTATAAAACGAAGGATTTTTATTTTGGACGCACATTAGACTACGAATTTTCGTATGGGGAAGAAGTCGTAATAACGCCGCGCAACGAGCCGTTTCCTTTTCGGTATATGGCGGGGATGCCGCGCCATTTTGCTGTTATCGGTATGGCTTGTGTTGCACAGGAGTATCCGCTGTATTACGACGCGGTCAACGAAAAAGGGCTGGGTATGGCAGGGCTGAACTTCGTGGGGAATGCTTGTTATGCGGCGTCTCCGGCGAAGGGAAAGGATAATATCGCTGTATTCGAGTTTATTCCTTGGGTCCTGGGGCAGTGCGCCACTGTGAAGGAGGCCGGCGCGCTCCTTGCAAAAGCCAATCTTGTGGGACTTCCGTTCAATGAGCAGATGCCGGCAGCACAGCTTCATTGGCTGATCGCCGACCGGGAAGGGGCCATTACGGTCGAATCGGTTCGGGAGGGGCTCAGGATTTATGAAAATCCGGTTGGCGTCCTCACCAACAACCCTCCTTTTGAACAACAAATGTTTGGGCTTAACAATTATATGCGTCTGTCTCCGAAAACACCGGAAAATTTATTTTCTTCCGAATTGCCGTTATCCGCATACAGCCGCGGGATGGGCGGGCTCGGGCTGCCGGGCGATTTATCCTCTCAGTCCCGTTTTGTCCGGGCCGCTTTCACTAGGATGAATTCCGTTTCCGGCTGTACGGAAAAGGAGAGCGTCAGCCAGTTTTTCCACATTCTCGGCTCGGTCGAGCAGCAGCGCGGCTGCTGCGATGTGGGAGATGGAAAATATGAAATAACGCTTTATACTTCCTGCTGCAATGCAAGCAAAGGCATTTATTATTATACGACTTATGAAAACCGTCAGCTCACTGCTGTGGATATGCACCATGAAGCCCTGGCCAGTACGGGGTTGGTGCGCTATCCTCTGATTCAGGAGCAGCAAGTCAAAATGCAAAATTGATTTTCTCAGGCGGATAACTCGGAAAATGTATGATGAGGCCGTTCTTGTTGTGTATGAAACAGCGATTTGCTATACTGGTTTCCGGGGTGTTTTGAGTTCGCACGATAAGAGAGGAGCGAGAATGCGCGGTGAAGAACGTCAATCTTTTGATCAAACCCGCCTCCAGCCTGTGTAATCTGAGATGCCGTTACTGTTTTTATGCGGATGTTTCGGACAACAGGGAAGTGAAGAGCATGGGCGTGATGTCCCGTGAAACCGCCGGGGCTTTAATTGAAGCAGCTTTTGCAGCAGCGGATGAGCACGGAACGGTGAGTTTTGCGTTTCAGGGCGGCGAGCCTACGGTGGCCGGGCTGGACTTTTTTCGGGATTTCGTAGCGATGGTAAGCGCGTTTCGGCCGCTGGACCGGCAGGTGAGTTATGCGCTTCAGACAAACGGCATGGCGCTGAATGAGGAATGGACGCACTTTTTAAAGGAAAACCAGTTTCTGGTGGGCCTCTCTGTGGACGGGTATCGGGAGTTGCACGACCATTACCGCGTGGACACAAAAGGGGAAGGCACATACGGGCGTGTGGCTAAGGCGCTGGCATTGCTGCAAAAATTTGAAGTGGAGACAAACCTGTTATGCGTCGTGACGGGGCAATGCGCGAAGCATCCGCAGAAAACATATGCCTCAATGAAAAAGCTGGGAGTGCGCTATCTGCAGTTTATTCCATGTCTTGACCCCTTGGAGGAACAGCGGGGCCGCGCAGTATATTCATTGACGCCAAAACTGTATGGAGATTTTTTGTGCGGGTTGTTTGACCAATGGTACCGCGACTGGGCGGAAGGACACTATACCAGCGTGCGCTTGTTCGATGACTATGTTCATCTTGCAATGGGGGAGCCGGCAAGCACCTGTGCGGCTTCGGGCGGCTGTGGCAGCTATTTTGTCGTGGAAGCGGACGGAGGTGTTTATCCCTGCGATTTTTATGTGCTGGACCGATGGCGGATGGGCGACGTACATACAGACAGTCTGAAACAACTGGCGAACGATGAGACGGCTTCCGAATTTTTACGGCAGGGGCGGCTTCGCCCGTCCCGGTGTGCAAGCTGCAGATGGGTGCCGCTGTGCAATGGGGGATGCAGGCGCGACTGGACAGGCGGGGCGGACGATACGGAAAATTATTATTGCGAATCGTTTCGGCGCTTTTTTGAATATGCCGCAGATCGCATAGGTGAGATCGCCTGGCAGGAGCGCCGGAGCAGAATGCGGTAAGCGTTTCTCCCGCAAAAATGCAGAAAAATCCAGAACGGCAAAAAAACACTTGACAATTTTCCGATATTTGGGTAATATAGTAAAGCACCATTTGCTTGGAGAGTTGGCTGAGTGGTCTAAGGCGCACGACTGGAAATCGTGTGTACCCTTTAAAGGTACCTAGGGTTCAAATCCCTAACTCTCCGCCAGAAAAACGCACCGGAAGCTGAAAATGCTTCCGGTGTGTTTTGTTTTGTCTTTGTACAAAAGGCTGTGCCTTGTTTACGCATTATTCATGATTTACAGTAAAATTGGAAAACTATTCGATGTATAGTAAATCATAAAGCGCCGGTAGGGTGCGAAAAGGAAAGGATGTGCTCGCTTTGGCAAAGCGGATGTATTACGGCGGGACTGTGCTTACAATGGAGGACATTTTGTATGCGCAGGCGCTTTTGGTGGAGGACGGCGTGATCCGCGCCGTGGGAAGCGAGGCAGAGGTGCGCGCGGCGGCGGGACGGGATTGTGAGATGGTCGATTTGAAAGGCCATACGCTGATGCCGGCGTTCATTGACGCGCACAGCCATTTTTCCGGCTGTGCCAACGCACTTTTGCAGGTGCCCCTGGGCGAGGCCGTCAGCTTTGACGAGATAGAAGAACGTATCGCGGCGTTTATCCGCGATAACCATATTTCAAAGGGGCAATGGGTCGCCGCTCAGGGTTTCGACCATAACGTTCTTCGGGAAAAACGTCCGCCGCGCAGAGAAGTGCTGGACCGTGCCGCTCCCGACAATCCGGTGATTATGGCTCACCAGTCCGGCCATACGGGTGTTTTGAACACGCTTGCGCTGGAACGGCTGGGAATCACGCCGGATACACCTGTGCCGGAGGGCGGCATGATGGAGGTCGCGGACGGAAAGGTGACGGGCTACATGGAAGAGACCGCTTTTCTGAATTGCCAGAGCCGCGTTCCAATGCCGGCGCCGGAGGACCTGATGGGCGCATATCTGCGCGCGCAGGACGGCTATGCGCGGCGTGGCGTCACCACGGTGCAGGAAGGGATGATGATACCGGCGATGGAACCGCTGTACAGGCAGCTGTGCGCGGCGGGCCTGCTGAAGCTGGACGTGGTGGGATATCTGGATATCACACAGGCGGACGGCATGCGAACGGCGCTGTCCGAACACATCGGACAGTACAGCGGCCGTTTTAAGGTGGGAGGCTACAAAACTTTTTTGGACGGCTCACCTCAGGCACGCACCGCGTGGCTGCGGGAGCCGTACTGCGGTGCAGAGGAAAATTATCGCGGTTATCCGCGTATGAGCAACGAAGAACTGGCCGGGTATGTGGACCGAGCGCTGGACGAAAATATGCAGTTGCTGGTGCATTGCAACGGAGACGCCGCCTGCGAACAGTATCTGCGCGTGTATGGGGAACGCCTCAGGGCTCGCGCTGCGTCCGGTAAGCCTTGCCGGGCAATACGTCCCGTTATCATCCATGCGCAGATGCTTGCGCCGGACCAACTGTCCCGGGCGGCACAGAACGGGATGATACCGTCTTTTTTTGTGGCTCATGTATACCATTGGGGCGACGTGCATCTCGAGAATCTCGGACCGGAACGCGCGGCGCGCATCAGCCCCGCGGCCTCTGCGGGCGTACAGGGCCTCCGTTATACGTTCCATCAGGATGCGCCCGTTATCCAGCCGGACATGCTGGAGACTGTATGGTGCGCAGTGAACCGCGTTACAAAGCAGGGGACGGTGCTGGGGCCGCAGGAGCGCGTTCCGGTCCTGGATGCTCTGCGCGCCGTGACCATCAATGCGGCATACCAGTATTTTGAGGAAGGAAGCAAAGGAAGCCTGCGTCCGGGAAAACGGGCGGATTTGGTGATCCTGGAGGAGGACCCATTGAAGGCGCTTCCCATGCATCTTCGTGATATCCGTATTCTGGAGACGGTCAAGGACGGAAAGACGATCTACCGTACAGACATCTGAATGCAGCACAAGCGGCCCGCAATATGCGGGCCGCTTTCCAATGGGCAAAACATAGCGAACGCGCCTGTCCTGCGGCATGCCGCCGTGTCCCCTGCCATACAATGTAGTATCGCATACAAGGAGGGCATACAGATGTTTGGTATCATATTCAGCTTTGTCGCAAGCCAGATCTTATATTTCGCACTGCACCTGGAAAGCAGCAGTTTCCCGAAGCCTCTTTCCGCGCGGGACGAGATCGCAGCATTCGAGGCGATGAAGAACGGCGACATGGCGGCGCGGGATAAGCTCATCCGGCACAATCTGCGCCTCGTGGCGCACATCGTAAAAAAATACTACGCTTCTTCCACAGACCAGGAGGACCTGATCAGCATCGGAACCATCGGCCTTATCAAGGCGGTGAACAGCTTTGACAATACCAAAGGCGCACGATTTGCCACATATGCAGCGCGCTGCATTGAAAATGAGGTGCTCATGCAGTTCCGAGCGGGTAAAAAAAGCCAGAACGACGTGTCTATCCAGGAGCCCATCGACAGCGATAAGGACGGGAACAGCCTGACACTGAACGACGTAGTGGCCGATACCTTCGACGTGCACGAGGACTACGAGCGTAAGGAGGAGACCGAGGCGCTCTACCGTGTGGTGAACCGCCTCTCCGGCCGGGAACGGCAGATCGTCATCATGCGCTACGGCCTTTCGGGCACGCAGCCGCTGACACAGCAGCAGGTGGCGGATATCCTGCACATCAGCCGCAGCTATGTATCAGGACACGACTAATGTAAGCGGGAGCAAAAAATCCTTATAAATCAACGGTTTATGGGCTCGGTGTGTTACGAGGGTAGGAGCGCGGCTAATGTAAACGATTAAAATTATAATTGAGCAGACGACCACTCATCAAATCTCCTATCCATTATCAGTCCTTGATTTTTGATGTGATAAGGTACTTCATTTCACAGGTAGCTTTTCGGAGCTGCCTGTATTTTTTTGCGCATTTTTACCCGCGTGCGCAAAAACCATATACACGCGCCTATCTGTGAGGCTCTGACCTAATGAACGAAACGGGGAAAAGCGATAAAATATCTTTGCAAACCAAAAGCATTTCAACGGACGAAAAAATATCTTGCCTTTCTGTGCAAAGCTCAGACAATGAAGGTATGGAGAGAAAGAAAGCGCCGGAACGTTTTGGGAGAGAATGGAATCGGGAGGTGATAACACTTGAATCGTGATGCGGTAGCGGATATTTTTCAGAGAATCGGGCGTGCAAAGGCCGGCAGCAGAGAAAAGGAGCCGGGAGCCGGACCGTCTGCCAAGACCGTGAAGCAGCACAACGAAACGCCCGCCTTAGTCCATGAGCCGACGTCGGAGAGCGCGACCGAGGCAAAACAGGCGAGAGTGTACTGCTGCACGGAATGCGGCGCCGCCATGCGCCCGGCCATGTATATGCTTGGCGGAATCTTCGCGGCGGATGACGGCACGACAGTCCAAGCGGGCCATGCCGGGCAAAAACACATTGGAAACCTGTATTGCTGCCCGATGTGCGGCAGCCTGAAAGTGAAAATCAATACAGCGGGAAATAAGGAGGAGTAACAATGAGCCTGACGATCATCTCTGTGGACACCGGAAACAAGAACATCAAAACCCCGAACACACAGCCCTTCAACTCCGGGCTGATCTGCCACGGAACCAGCGCGCCGCCGCTGTCGGTGGAAACGCTGCGGTACGACGGGAAATATTACTCCCTGACCGAAAAGCGAATCCCGACCATGTTCGACAAGACGGAGACAGAGGATTTCTACATCCTGACACTTTTTGCCGCTGCGAAAGAGATTGCGGCGCAGGACGGCCCGAAGCCGGCATACAGGAAAGACATCTGCCTTGCCTTGGGCTTGCCGCCCACCCATCTGCAGGAGTTGAAGCCAAAGTATCTGAAATACTTTGGGCGCGGCGGCCAGCGCATCGAGTTCACATACAACGGGACGCATTATGACCTGCGCGTGGCGCGCGTGGAGGTCTTCCCGCAGGGCTATGCCGCCGTGGTGCCGTACCTCGGCAAAATCAGGGACAAGACGCGCAGCTATATCATCGACATTGGCGGCTACACGACCGACGTGGTGATGCTGAAAAAGGGCGGGGAGCCGGATCTGGATTTCTGCGAATCCTTTAACGCAGGCGTCATCCGTATGTTCGATCAGGTGCAGCGCGTTGTCCGTAACCGGCACCGGCGCGAGTTGGACGATTACATGGTGGACGCCATCCTGCGAGGGACCCTCGATCCGGGCGACGCCATCCGCAACGCTGCCTTTGAGGCAGCGAGCAGCTATGCCCGGACGCTGATTTCGTCCCTGCGGGAAAAGGGCGTCGATCTGGACATTGCCTATCCCATCCTGATCGGCGGCGGGTCGGCATTGATGAAAGACGTCATCGTAAGCGAGTTGGGCAGCCCGGAATACCTGCACGTTGAAGATGTGCGTGCAAACGCTATCGGGTATCAACTGCTCGCAAAGGCGCGTATGAACCATGACGAGGCCGGCTGATGGAAAATGTCGGAAAGAAACCGGATGTGGCGCGCATCCCGCTGACGTTCGATTGCAGCGACGAAACGCAGTGCATGGTCTGCAATCTGCTCAAAAGCGCAGGCTACGGAAAGCGCACGCCCATCGTCGTAAAAGCGATCTGCCTGCTGATGGGCCGTGCAAACAGCGCTGAGGACGACGGAAATGCCGCTGTAAGCGACGAAAAATTGTCCGCACTCGTATATGAGGCTGTCGTAAAAGCGCTGAGAGACACGGGACGCAGCGGCGCTGAGAACATCCGCACACCGACGGAGGAAGTTCGGGAGGAAAAAGAACCGCAGCAGAAGACGGAGAAAAAGGAAACCGCCGTAACCAGACTGGCGGAATACGATCTGCCGGAGGACGTCATCAACAGCGCGCTGGCCTTTGCCGACCGATTCGGTTAAAAAAACCGCAGCCAAAGCTGCGGTTGATATACGGGTCTATTCTGATTTTTCGACAAGCACTTCATCGTCATCCAAATCCACAATCCGTCCGAGATTTCGCAGGGCATAGGCGAGCTTGCGGCGTGTTTCAGGGGGAATTTTCTTCAGCCGCTCCGTACTGTTCGCCAGCTCGTAAAGCCCGGCCAATGTACAGCTCGAAAACAACGCGGCCAGCTCATAGATGGCGCGGTCGAGCGCGCTCTGGCGCGGCGGAAGCGTCGTTACGGCCTCAATATCGTACCCGAAAAGGTAACAAAAACGGAGGTATAGATCCAAGGAGAGAATACCGCGATCCCGAACGACAATGTTTTGGTACGTTGATTCATAGGGAAGGCCAAGCAGCTCGCTGAAATCCGGCAGGCTGAAATTGTTGCTCAATCGGACGCTCTCCATCTTGGCGCGTACCGCGTCGGCCGTGGCCTCGCTCCAGCACACCATTTCATCTTGTTTGGCCTTCAGCGCGTTGTATTTTTCGTCCTTCAAAGCAATGTCTCCTTTGCGTGTTGTCTTATCGGCTGACCCTCGTGTAGAGGCATAAATTGAAATATTTCCGAAAAAACCGTCTACAAAACCACGATATATTTTATCATACCGCAACGCAAATTGCAAGTGATGAGAAAGGATGGAAAGAGATGCCAGTTTTGATCTATATGGAATCCGCATACCGAAGGGCCGATGGGACAGGCGTCATTCGCTGCGAGGCCATGCTGCCGGGGGACGGTCAGGCGACCATCAGTAAGGTGGTGCGCGACACCACGGCGCGCCAGATGACAAGAGAGAAGCTGCTGTTGCTGGCAGAGCTGCTGCAGAACGGGGTGCCGGACAGTAATGGAGAGCGGCGGAAGCTGCGGCATGTTGAAATCTTGGTTTACACCACCGATCAAGCGTTTTGGGACGATCTTCGCATTCAAGCGGATGCGGAGATGACAAACAGTCCGCAGCAGTCACGGAACAGCGATGTCTGCGCTCAAATCATAAGGCAGTGCCGTGACAACGGGTGCCGGCTGCGCAATATGGGAAATTCGCTGCTGCAGAAGCTCGTTCGCAGCGAGGCATACCGCTATCTTGAAAATCAGGAGGTTTCGCCAAATGACGGGACAGGAAAAATTGCCTGACGGCTTGGAATGCTGCTTCAAGGCATTGGCAAAAGCTGTTTTTTCGGAGGAGGGGACAGTGTATTTCCACAGGACGTTTATCAGTTTTGACAGCTCGGACAGGACAAGGGTCATCACCCGCTATGCCAACATGGCAATGGAAAAGGGCGGCGACATCGCCGTTGCCGCGAGGGCCGTTATGATCTACCCGGCCATCAAGTGGCTGTTGAAAGCGCGGGAGATCGAAGCCGTGATCGCCGCGCTGCCCGAAGAAGCGGCGCAGGGCGATTTCTGCCGTCTGGTCGGGATGCAGTCGATGCTGGTGCGGCTGACGGGTGAAAAGCCGGAGATGCGCCTGCAGGTGCGCCGTGAGTTCTTTGAACGCTGCCAGGAATTTACTGATGTGGTTTTTAAGGCGGTGTTGGAGAGCGTGTACAGAAAGTCAACACGGAAAAACATGGCGCGGCCCCGGCTTGCGATGCTGCTGCTGGGCGAGGATGACGGCGTGGCTGGGCAGGAAGAAATCTCGACGCACACAATCAAGACCTACTATCTGGAAATCATCGAAGCGGTAGCCGCACATTCCGGTGAGCAGATTCGGACTTTAATGAGCGGCCTGATGCCGGACACCGGCCCCAAAACGGCAGAGCTTGCCGTGCTGTACCACAACACGGATTTGCTGTTGCGGGAATATGCAAGGATCGTGCGCGGGTACTGCGCCGACGGGCAAAAGCTGCTTGGCGCCCGCGAAAACCGGTATATCGAACAGCGCCGGGAGCAATCGGTTCTCGTGGCGGAATACGTTAAACTCATCCGTGGCGCGGTGGAGATGACGAAAGATTTTCCGGGCAGCCGAGGCGATATCTACACGGTGCTGGACGCGCTGACATCCGACGGCAGCGACCAGAAAACGGATGCCGAGCTGGCGCGGGAAGTATGTATGTCCGCTGCTTCCTTTTCACGGGAAAAGGGGCGGGCTTTGTCTGTGCTGGGAGCAGTGCTTTGGGGCTGTGATGCAAATGCCCTGACAGACCTGCTTATTTAAGTGTATCCATTTCAAAGAGTGCCGCATTGGACACATGAAAAATTGTTGCAAGGAGGGAAACGCCGTTTGGCGGCGCAAAAACTGTTATGGAATCTATGGTGAACCTGAGCGGCTTAATGTCAAAGCCTGAAAAAGATACATCCGAAAAGACTTTTATCCGTACCTGTAAACTGTGTGGCCGAGAGTTTATTGCCCCGACCAACAACACCATGCGCTGCCCGGAATGCCGGAAGGTGATGCGTCAGCAGCAGTCGGCAGCGTCCTACAAAAGATTTTTAACAAAAATGGAGATATCTGTCCAAACAACAAACCACAATATGTGGCTAAAATAGGGCGTTTGCGCCGCAATATGTAGCTAATTCGTAAAAGTGCGCAACATCTGGCCAAACGGTGGGACAAGTGCGCAATATGTGTCTTGTATCGCGAGGGAAAATCCGATAGACTATGAGAGATACCAAAAAATGGTAAAATCGGCTTGCTTTTCCGTGCAAAGCCGTTAAACTTTGAGTACAAAAGAAAAGCCGCCCCAGCATCCCCATGCTGGAACGGCAGCCGGAGAGCATCAGCAGCGCTCAACCGGCGACAAATCAACTCAGCAAACGATAATTTACCACTCAGTAAAAGAAAATGAATGTCGATTTGTCAGGACGAATCCCTTGCGTATAGCATAGGGGCTTTGCCTGAAACTGTCAAGAGCAAACTGTACATTTTCGCTGCTGAGTACCGAAAAAGGGACTTGGCGGCGTTTTTTATTTCACCGGCCGGTCAACACCGAGCACCATCAAACGAGTATTGAAAGGAAAAGAACCATGAAAAAGGCAGCATTTACAAACAGCTTTGTCAGCAGCGCAGCGAAAGCATCGGCCATTTTTGGCGTGGACTACCAGCGCGGCAAGAGCGGGACGCCGCAAAAGCGCATGGAACGCCAGTGGCTCAACGAAACGGCGCAGAAACGCGCGGCGGCGGCCGGTGCGGAGTCTGCGGTCTACGCGGTGGCCTCGGATGAGAATGGGCGCAACGAGGTGCGGGAATACTTCGGGATGGACTATCTGCGGCACTGTGCCGAGGCGGAAACCCTGCGCTATGTCGCTGGGCGGGATGTGGTCGGAATCACGCTGAATGATTTTAACAGTTTGCACTGCGCCCCGGATTCGCTGCTGGGGCTGTGCGGATTCTCCGTGCGTATGGATTGGAAGTTTACCAGAGAGTACCAGAACCGGAGCCAGAACGCTGTGAAAGACGAGGTGCTGGCGAAATGCAAAAAGAACGGGCTGCCAGTCCCGACGCAGATAGTGGAGACGCATCGCGGGCTGCAGGCGGTCTGGTATTTGAAAGAGCAGAAACCGGCGAATTTCCTGCCGGTGTGGAACGTGCTGCAAAACTGCCTGTGCGAGATGTTCAGCCAGTTTGGCGCTGCCTCGGTGCGGCTGGGCGTGTGCGAGACGGTAGACTTGCCGGTCAATGGCAAAAAACTTCTGCACAGCCAGAAGCAGCCGACCTCGTGGGATGCCATGTACAACGCACTGCGCCGGGCGTATTATATGCGGGCATATTCCGCTATTGCCGCAAAGTATTACCCTGACCCCGCCTATCGGCCCACATGGTATCATACCCAGCAGCTTATTGACGGCGGGACGCTGCAGGTGCCTGCGGATGAGCAGCCCAAGCCGTTTATCGTAAATGCGCCGAGCTATTACTGGCTCCGCAGCGGCGGCTGGGACGAAGACCTGATTGTGGACGCGGAACCAGCTGTCACAACGAAGTGCGGTCGGCCAATGAGTTCGGCGCGTGCGAGCAGGACGGTCGGGATGATGCCTGCGTACTATGGGGAAGTCGCAGAAGATCTCCTGAAACTGGTGCAGCTGCGCAAAGGGGAGTTTTCTGCCGAGATGCAGCAGCGTCTGCTGTTCTATATCTATGTCTACAGCGTGCTTAAGATCTCCTGCAAGCGCGACGGGGATGCGCCCGCCGCCGAGGCTGTGAGAGCTGCCGATGCGCTGATGCGCCATCCAATGACGCCGGAGATGCTGGAACAGCGAATTTCCGGGCTGCGTGCAAGTGTGCGCTACGACAGAACCTCTGTGAGCAGAAATCGCGTGATCTCTGACTTGCAGATCACCGTGGCGGAGCAAAAGCAGCTCAAGCGTCTGCTCGGCCACGAAGAAGATCTGCGCCGCAAGAGCAAGTTCGGGATGCTCCGCTCCGAACGGGACGCGGCTCTGGATACCGCCATCGTGGAAATGCTGGCGCAGGGCAAGCTGCACCGGGAAATCGGGGAGAAACTCGGTATGGCCCGTGAATCCGTGACGCGGCGCATCCGCCGCAACAATCTGCTGCGCGAGGTGCAGGAGGCGCGAAACGCTCTGGCGAAAGAGCAGGCCCGTGCAAAAAGGGTGGAAAAGGCCAAGGATAAGGACGACGATGACAAAAACGGGGGAGCCGGGGCAGGCGGCACACAGGCCGCGTCCAAACCCCAGAAAAAATCAAGCCGAAAGCCAATGTCAGAATCACGCCGGCTGGCTGTTCTTGCTGTGCAGCGCGTGCGGCGTGCCAAAGAACGTCTGGCCCGCAAGTGCAGTATCTGCATCCGCAACCTCGCGAAACACTACTGCAAATTAAACACCGCCCGTGTGGAATGGATCAGCGGCGCCTCGGCCGCTAAAAGCCCCTGCAATACGCCTTTTCCGCAGCTATGCTAATGGGTGATATATGAACCCGCCGGAGGTGTGCGCAAAGCGTGAAATGCATACGGAGCGCCATTTCACAAGAAACATCGGGATTCTTGGATTTTACGGGAGGAATCTGCGTGACCGGAAACAGCGCTATGCTATTAGAGATATAGCGAGAATGGCCGTCGTTTGGAACCGTCCAGCGATACACCGGCAGTGTTTTTAGCCCGGCAGAGGCTACGCCTCTTGCCCTAAACCACAACGCCGCCCGTTTCCGAGGGCGTACTATGCCCTTTTAAGGGCCCTCAACGCGAAAAGCAACCCCAAATCGCCGGAACGCCCGGAATTTTGCGCCTGTTTTGCGTTTTTATGCGCGCCGGGTAAACGAACCCACCCCAAAACCGCACCGGCCTCATAGCGCAAATTTGCGGCCATGTGCGCGGTGCGCCGCCACGCCAAAGCCGGATGCCATTCATCATGGCGGGCAAATCCGTTTGGTTTTGCGGAAACCTGTCGGAGAGCGGGCACGGCTTGCAGCAAATTCCGTGAACAGAAAGATTTGAAATTCGCCTAAAAATGTGGTATAATTAAGTGAATGAAAGGGGCTGTGTGCAAATGCGGACGTTCAATTATGAGGCACTTGCAAAAAAAGCGTGGGACAATGAAACGACAATGCTTGTCGCAAAGATTCACGAATGCAAAGGGCGGCAGGAGCTGTTTTTGGCGCAAAAGCCGGCCGAGCTGGGTAGACTTTTGAATATCGCTAAAATTCAAAGCACGACAGCATCGAATAAAATCGAGGGGATTGTGTCCACAAAGAGCCGTATTCAGCAGATATGCGAGGAGAAAACCACGCCGCGCAACCGCAACGAAGAAGAAATCAGCGGGTATAGAGACGCTTTGGCGACGATTCACGAAAATTTCGAGTATATCCCTATCAATGCAAACCACATCTTGCAGCTGCACCAAATTCTTTATCAGCATTCCGGGCGCGGAATAGGCGGGCGTTTCAAGAATGTCCAAAACTATATCAGTGAAACGCGGGCGGACGGAACGAGTTTTGCGCGCTTCACACCGCTTGCGCCTTTTGAAACGCCGGAGGCGGTGGATGTGCTGTGCGAAAGCTATAACCGTGCCATCGACGAGGGACGGATGGATGCACTGCTGCTGATTCCCATTTTCATCACGGATTTTTTGTGCATCCATCCTTTTAATGACGGCAATGGACGCATGAGCCGCCTGCTCACAACGCTTTTGCTGTATCGGAGCGGCTATGTAGTCGGCAGATATATCAGCCTTGAGTCCAAAATCGAAAAAAGCAAAGACCAATACTATGAGGTTTTGCGGGAAGTGTCTGATGGGTGGCACGAAGGTTCCAATGATCCGACACCGTTCATCAAATATTTGTTGGGAATCGTGCTTTCTGCATATCGGGATTTTGAAGAACGGGTAAATATGCTCGAACCGCAAAAATCAGCGCTGGAGCTTGTGCAAGGGGCGGTTCAGAAGAAAATCGGAAAATTCACCAAGAGTGAAATCATGGAGCTTTGCCCTACTATCTCTAAGTCATCCGTCGAAAATTCGCTGCATACACTTGTAGAACGAGGCGAAATCAGTATGTATGGCAAGGGAAAAGGCGTATTCTATGCAAAGAATATGTGACGGTTGACAGTCACATTCACACAAAACAAGCAAAAATCGCCGGAACGCCCGGAATTTTGCGCCTGTTTTGCGTTTTTATGCGCGCCGGGTAAACGAACCCACCCCAAAACCGCACCGGCCTCATAGCGCAAATTTGCGGCCATGTGCGCGGTGCGCCGCCACGCCAAAGCCGGATGCCATTCATCATGGCGGGCAAATCCGTTTGGTTTTGCAAAAGCCTGTCGGAGAGCGGGCACGGCTTGCAGCAAATTCCGTGCCACAAAACGATGCCTATCGTTGTAGAACAAGTTGCCGATTTTCGGGATTCTCCTTTGTTTTTTGCGCATTTTTAGCAAAGTGTACATTGAGGAAATTCCCAAAATATGGTATAATATACTCGCAAAGGAGGAGAGAAAACAGCGATGGAAAAGCAGGAAAAAGCTATGCTCGCGCACTCTAATTCGCAGCGCCTCAAGGCCCAGACACCGGCCTATACGGCAGTGGATGGGCGCGTCTATCAGCTCGATAAAAAGCTGCCGTCGGGGAAACCGAACATGCGTACCTGCGCCATCCGCGTCATGCGGGACAGGCCGAGCCTGATGGATGTCTACCGCATAGAGCATTGGCTTTCCGGCAAGGGCCGGGATGGGAAAAGCTATGTGCCAGCGGCAGAAAAAGAGCGCATTATCGCTGAGTACGGGCTTTCCTTCTCGCAGCAGCTGCAGCGGTACACCGCATCCGAGGAAAAGTTGTGGGAGCTGTTTTTGGAACGATTCGGTGAGCAGATTCGGGAAAAGCGGATCGAGAGCTACAGCGAGCTGATGAACAAAGCGAAGTTCCGCGCCTGAGCAGATGCGCAATATTAAAAACGGCTGGCGGGCATCGTCAGCCGCTAAAAGTATACTCTTTCTGAATAGTGCCTTTTAGGACACGTCGCGGGCAAGGAGAAAACGATGGAAATTAAAGATTTTAAGGTTGGGCAGGAGGTCGCGATTTTGCGGTCTGTCAAGAGCAGGCCGGAAGTTCTGGTTTCGGCGGTCATCACAAAGGTCGGACGAAAGTATGTATGGGCCAGAATGTCAGACAACCGGATGGATGTCCAATTTGAGAACGGCGCGGATCATGGCTATGGCGACCGCTTCATTGAGCACACCCAATATGCCCCGGAGTATTTCCTGTATCTGACGCTGCAGCAGGCGAATGACGCGATGGAGATGGATGAGCTGCAGCAATGGCTGCGCAGAACGGTGCAGTGGCATACAATTCGGACGTTCACGCTGGAACAGTTGCGTGCTGTGAAGGAAATTCTTGATCCGCAGAGGGAGGGAGCGAAGAAAAATGCCGAACAGTGAAGACTGGGAGCTGGCACTGCTGATGCCGATCCACCCGGAATATGTACAGCGAATCTTTGCCGGTACAAAGCAGGTCGAGTTCCGCCGCCGGTTGGCGGGCAAGGCTGTGGCGAAAATCATCGTGTATGCGACAGCACCTGTCAGCGCCATTGTGGGCGAGGTGCAGATGCTGGGGACAATCTCTGCGCCACCCGATGAGCTGTGGGAGCAAACGAAGGAGGTTGCCGGAATCTCCGAGGAGAAATACCGGCGGTATTTTGAGGGCTGCGCGCTGGCGCACGCCTATCAGCTTGGGAAAGTCACGCTATACGAGCGCCCGAAAAAACTGCGGGAGTTTGGCCTGAGCCGGGCGCCGCAGTCGTTCGCGTATATTAAAGAGGAGGAAAGGAGATTCTGATGGAGGCAATAATTAAGGCTGCTTTGATCACGATTCCGTTCGCGGCCTTGTGGTCGCACTTTTGGATGCACATCGTCAAATTTAAGAATCGGAATGAGCGCATCGTCAGTGATGCAAAAGAGGCCGGGCGGTATACCACGGCGCATTTTGTGAAGCTGGAGGCGGGGTTCATCTGCATCTATGAGTATGAGGTTGACGGGCACACCTACCAATGGAAACATGCCATCACGCCCAACAGTACGGAGAGAAAAAAGATGGAGCAGCGAGGAGTGATCTACGGACAGAACTTTCCAGACATGACTATCTATTGGCCGGAGGGACATCCTGAAAAGGCAGATTTCGACGGCTTCTTTGGCCGGGGCGCAATGGCTGCGTTCATCCAATTCGCGCCGGTTGTTTTCTACGTTCTGCTGCTCGGTAAGCTGAACTGAACCGGCGGCTTGCCCGTCTGCACATATCACAGAGGCGGGCAAAAATCTGTAGGAAAAAGCAGGAGGCACGAAAGATGAGCAACGCGTTGGGACAAAGCAAGCCTATATATCGGAATCGTCCAGTACGATACGACTAATATGTCGAAACCGGAAAGCTGGAAAACGAGGAACCGCTGTACCGCCGGGAACAAAAGCTGCTCGCAGACAATCCTGTCCCGTATTGCGGTATCTGTGGGAGACGGCTCTGCTCACGGTTCACGAATTATTGTCCCGCCTGTGGGGCCAAAGTTGATTTTGGAGGTGAAGCAGATGCATGAAATCTTGTTTCGCGGGAAGCGGCTGGATAACGGGGAATGGGAGATTGGGTACTTCCTCAATGCCGGAACTCCATTCATTCTTCCCGCTGATAAATTTTTGAACGATATTGTATCGGTAGACCCCGCCACCGTCGGACAGTGCACCGGCCTTACAGACAAGAACGGCGTGAAGATTTTCGAGGGGGACATTCTGCAAACAAAATATGGGCGACTTTGCAGTGTCGATTGGTTTGAAAGCAACTCCGCCCAGTGCTTTGACCTAAGACCGATTGATGATGCGGAGAACCTTCTTAAAAAAGCTCCTGATAAATGGGATTTGTGGTGCAGTGAAAATCTTGAAGTGATTGGTAATATCCACGACAACCCGGAGCTACTGAAATGAACGACAAAGGAACAAAAAGGACGGCAGGACGCTGTTTTGAGGTGATGTAATGAAACTGAAATCTTGCCCGTTTTGTGGGTGTGATGAAGCCGGAACGAAATGGCATCATGGTTATTGGTCTGTGCAGTGTGGGTATATGCACGATTGCACAAAGAGCAACCATTGTTTTCAAGATTGGGGCGAATTTGAAACTGAAGAGGAAGCCATTAACGCATGGAATCGTCGTGATGGAGGTGAGCCGCCTAATTGAAAGTATATCAGGATTTGGAGGCTATCACCTCCGAAAAAGCCCGCATGGACTTTGTCAAGGCCGTTGTGGCAGAACACAAGGCCAGCGAGGATTACAGGGTGGCGTCGGATGCAGAACTCTACTACGCTAAACGCAACCCGACCATCAACAAGGCCCAAAAGTACGTCTACGAGGAAGACGGAACGAAGGTGCCGGATGTTTGGAGTAGCAATTACAAGCTGACCCACGGTTTTTCCGGCGGTTTGTTCTGCAGCAAGTGCAGTACATTTTGTCGAACGGCGTGACCTTCCATGACAAAAAGACGAAGCCAAAGCTTGGGGCTGACTTTGACAACCGCCTGCAGGAGCTGGCGGAAAAGCTCGGCCTGAAAACAGTCGTCACATGGGGAAAGCCGAAAAAAGAATGAGGCCGTGCGGCGCGTCATTCACGGTGTAGGAGGCTCATCTGCTGAGATGTGGGTGAGCTTTTTCTTTTGGCCGACCGACAATGATGGAGAGCAGGAAGACATGCCGCGCGGTCGCCGACGGACAGGATTGGATGGATTCGGACAGTATCGTCGTGCCAACAAGCCAGCGCTTTAACCGGATTATTTGTCGATTGGGGAATATAACGCCTTATAATAATATAAGGCAACACACAAACGGCACAGTAAAAAGCCCCGTATGCCCTGCTTTGTGGGCTGTCTGTCTTTTTCAGGTAGCACACAAGTAACACACTGCCGGGCAGTAAATCAGCACAATGTCCAATTGTAAGCCCCGCTTTGATGGGGTATAATATCAAGCACAGGAAGGTGGAGC
>ENA-OWPN01000718-OWPN01000718.1-human-gut-metagenome-genome-assembly--contig:-NODE-718-length-40462-cov-5.441656_pt1 | contig 40462 bp, 30 predicted proteins | sample MGYA00248266_ERZ651850 | MGnify/ENA primary metagenome ERZ651850 (study PRJEB26924, sample SAMEA4378296) | human gut metagenome | biome: human gut; feature: human-associated habitat; material: faeces... | reverse complement strand
AATTTAAACAAATTATTAATATGAATTCCGTTGCATTTGTAACTTGAATTCAGCTATTAATTGAAAATTGAAAGTTGAAAATTGAAAATTAATCCCTGAAAAAAGAATTGAGAACTGAGAATTGAAAACCTTGTACCAAAGACTCATTTTCAATTTTCAATTCTCAATTTTCAATTAAGAAAAGCTTTCGCTTTTCTTAGATCTTACCGACCAGATCGATGCTCGGTTTCAATGTTTCGCCGCCTTTTTTCCATTTGGCAGGACAAACTTCACTCGGGTGTTCAGCGATGAACTGAGCTGCTTCTACTTTACGAAGCAGTTCGTCTGCATTACGACCGATACCGTTATCGTTGATTTCAGCCAGTTTGATCTTTCCTTCCGGATTAACCAGGAATGTACCGCGGTAAGCCATACCGTCTTCTTCGATCATGACACCGAATGCACGGCTCAATACGCCTGTCGGGTCAGCCAACATCGGATATTTGATCTTACGGATCGTTTCAGAAGCATCATGCCATGCTTTGTGTACGAAGTGTGAATCTGTACTTACAGAGTAAACCTCTACGCCCATAGCCTGGAACTGGTCATATTTGTCAGCCATATCTACCAACTCAGTCGGACAAACGAAAGTAAAGTCAGCCGGGTAGAAAAAGAAAATTGCCCATTTGCCTTTGATATCGTCGCTGCTTACAGTTTCGAACTTACCATTGTGGTATGCCTGTACTTTGAACTCGGGTGCTTGTGAATTGATAATAGGTTCCATAGAATTTTTATTTTAATCGTTATTACTATTTTGTTTTGTTTCTGATGCAAAGATAAGTTGCCGATTCGAGGTAAGAACAAAAAATCCAATCGAAAGGTTTTATGCACTCATAGACAAAATCTTTGAGTATCAGCATTTCAGAGTTATTAACAAGAAGAGTCAATCTGGCCAGCAGAGGTTTTCACCCTTGATTTCCGAGGTCTCGAACTCCAGGGTGGCATGATGTATGCCGACATGCTGCAACTCATGTTTTAGTTCCTGTTTGATACGTTCCATTTCTGAAAGATCGTCGATCGAAACATGGGCGGTCAAGGCTGTTTCAGTCGTACTGATCGCCCAAATATGCAGGTGATGGACCCCTCTCACACCTTCCACGGCGTGCATGGCTTTTTCGACCTTTTCGATATCCGTTCCGGAAGGAACACCGTCCAGCGAAAGACGCAGGCTGTCACGCAGCAATCCCCAGGTAGAATAGATAATGACCAAAGCGATGACCAGCCCGATCACCGGGTCGATGATATACCAGCCGGTATGTGCAATGACAATCCCGGAAATAACGACACCGACAGACACCAGCGCATCCGCTGCCATATGCAGATAAGCCCCTTTCACATTCAGGTCCTTATCCTTATCTTTCATAAAAAGCCACGCCGTAACCGCATTGATAACGACACCGATCCCGGCAACCCAGGCGATAGCATCTCCTTCCACCGGACGGGGATGAAGCAGCTTCGTTATACTCTCAGCTATAATGATACCGACAGCGACCAACAGAATGACCGCATTCAGTAGGGAGACCAGTACCGTACTTTTTTTATATCCATAAGTATAACTGGCGGTCGGATGTACCTTTGCCAGCCGGAAAGCCAGCATAGCCAGTACGAGGCTGGCAACATCGCCCAGGTTATGTCCGGCATCAGACAGCAACCCCAGCGAATTATACCAGAAACCCGCTGCAAACTCGGCTACAACAAATGCCAGGTTCAAGGTAATACCGATAATAAAGGCTTTATTCAAAGAAGTTATTTCGTGATGATGATGGTCGTGATGATGTTGTTCCATATTCGTTCCTACTTTTATTTGAGTAACAATATGGGACAAAACTATGTTCTTCCTATCGGCAAAAATTCACAGGGAACGGATTGAATAGGGTTACACGGTTATACCCTGTTTCTTAAATATCTCTTTTGCATTTGCCAGACGTTCGGCAGACAGAGGTTCTACGTCTTTTAATTTGTACTCCATCCCTTGTGCTTCGTATTTGTAAGCACCCATTGTATGGTAAGGTAACAGTTCGGCTTTCCGTACCACTTTATAACGGCTGATATATTCCGCCAGTTTACCCAAGGCTTCGTCATTATCCGTCCATCCGGGAACGATGACGTGACGGATCCATACAGGAACATCCCGTTTCTCCAGTTCATCCAGAAAGCGTAATGTATTATCCAGTTTTACAGCCGTCAACCGAGGATGTAATTCGGGATCGATCGTTTTTATATCCAACAGGACAAGGTCTGTATATTCCAAAACCGCCAATGCTTTCGGTGTACAGACATAACCGGAGGTATCCAGTGCCGTATGGATGCCGGCTTCCCGGCAAAGACGGAAAAAAGCAGTAAGGAACTCTGCCTGCAACAAAGGTTCTCCCCCTGTGACAGTCACCCCTCCTTTAGCTATAAAATTCTTGTAACGTAAGACTTCGGCAAGTAGTTCTTCCGGTGTCAACAGGTATTTAGCTTCTCCCCTGCTATCCCAGGTATCCGGGTTATGGCAATAGAGGCAACGAAGCGGACACCCTTGCATAAAAACAACAAAACGAATACCGGGGCCATCGACTGTCCCGAAACTTTCTAAAGAATGAATTTTCCCCTTCATGATAGTTGACAGATGACAGTTGACAGTTGACAGTTGACAGATGACAGGTAGAGAAGCTTTACGCATCCTCTAACTGTCAACTGTCACTTGTCAACTATCAACTGTTAAAGTGAGTGATTGATTGTTCTTGAAATTACGTCTAACTGCTGTTCGCGTGTCAGCTTCACGAAGTTTACGGCATAACCGGAAACACGGATGGTCAGCTGCGGATACTTTTCAGGATGATCCATTGCGTCGAGCAGCAATTCCTTGTCGAATACGTTTACGTTCAGATGTTGTCCGCCGTCCGGAGTAAAGTAACCGTCCAGCAAACCAACCATATTGGCGATCTGGGTATCACGTTCTTTACCTAAAGTAGCAGGAGAAACGGCAAACGTATAAGAGATGCCGTCATGTGCATGCTGGAACGGCAACTTGGCAACAGAAGCCAGTGCTGCGATCGCCCCCTTGGTATCGCGTCCGTTCATCGGGTTGGCACCCGGAGCAAACGGCGTACCGCCTTCACGCCCGTCAGGAGTAGCCCCTGTCTTCTTACCATAGACCACATTGGAAGTAATGGTCAGGATAGACTGTGTCGGAGTAGCATTACGGTATGTCTGGTGCTGGCGCAGATATTCCATGAACATTTCAGTAATATCTACGGCAATACTGTCCGTACGGTCATCGTTATTTCCGAAAGGAACATAATCGCCTTCACGTTCAAAGCCGACAGCCAGTCCGCGTTCATCACGGATCACCTTCACTTTCGTATCGCGGATAGCCGCCAACGAGTCTGCAACGATAGAAAGACCGGCAATACCTGTCGCGCGGATACGTTCCACATGACCGTCGTGCAAGCCCATCTCGAATGCTTCGTAAGCATACTTATCGTGCATATAGTGGATGATCTTCAGAGCATTGACATATACTTTCGCCAGCCAGCGCATCATCTGTTCGTATTTCTCCATTACTTCGTTGTAATCGAGGTATTCGCTGGTGATCGGCTCGAATCTCGGAGCCACCTGTACGCCCGAACGTTCGTCACGTCCTCCATTGATCGCGTACAGCAAACATTTAGCCAGGTTGGCACGTGCACCGAAATACTGCATCTGTTTACCGATCTTCATCGGAGATACACAGCAGGCAATACCATAATCATCGCCATAATCCGGACGCATCAGATCGTCGTTCTCATACTGGATAGCAGAAGTATCGATAGAAACCTTTGCACAGAAACGTTTCCAGTTTTCGGGAGCATTGTTAAACCACAGCACTGTCAGGTTGGGTTCCGGAGCCGGACCGAGGTTGTATAATGTATGCAGGTAACGGTAAGATGTCTTTGTTACCAAAGAACGGCCGTCGACACCCTGCCCGCCTAAAGATTCAGTCACCCAAACCGGATCACCGGAGAACAGATCGTTATATTCCGGAGTACGCAGGAAGCGGACAATACGCAGTTTGATAATGAACTGGTCGATCAACTCCTGTGCTTCTTCTTCCGTCAGTTTACCTTCACGGAGATCTTTGTCAATATAAATATCGAGGAAAGTAGAAGTACGTCCCAACGACATAGCCGCACCATCCTGGTCTTTTACAGCAGCCAGGTAAGCCAGATAGACAAACTGAACGGCTTCGCGTGCATCCTTTGCTGGTTTAGTCACATCGAAACCATAGCCGGCACACATCTTTTCGAAGGCTTTCAGAGCCTTGATCTGTTCGGATATCTCCTCACGGCTCTGGATAATCTCTTCCGTCAGTTCCTGAATATCGAGTCTTTTCAGATAGTTCTTTTTCTCTTCAATCAGGATGGCAGTACCATACAATGCTACGCGGCGGTAGTCACCGATGATACGTCCGCGTCCGTAAGCATCCGGCAGTCCGGTGATGATAGCGGAGCGACGTGCTGCAATCATTTCATCCGTATAAGCAGAGAAAACGCCTTCGTTGTGCGTCTTTCTATATTTTGTGAAGATTTCTTTTGTCATCGGATCCAGTTTGTAGCCGTAAGCTTCCAGGCTGTTTTCCACCATGCGAATACCACCTTTCGGGAAAATACCGCGTTTCAGAGGGGCATCGGTTTGCAGGCCGACAATTACTTCGTTTTCTTTGTCAATATAACCTGGTCCATAAGTATCTATACCTTGAGGATATTTTGTTTCAGCGTCGTAAACACCCTTCTCCCTTTCTACCTTAAACATTTCGGTCAGTTTATCCCAAACTTTCTTCGTCTTATCCGAGGAGCCCTTCAGGAAAGAATCATCCCCTTCATAAGGTTTATAATTGTTCTGGATAAAATCCCTTACATTAATCTCTCTTTTCCAAATTTCGCCTTTGAACTGCGCCCAGTTCTCGTTTTCAAACTTCATACCTATCTTTGTTTACTTCGGTTTTAATTTCGATGCAAAGGTACTGCTTTTATAGGTGACTAAAAACTATTGTACAACCTGGATGTCTCCCAAACAGCCAAAATAACTACAAATAGTTACTAAAAAGGCCCTACAACTGGGGTGTATCGCTTGTTTTAGGTATCACTGGGCATGGTATGATAAATAATACAAAAAAAGATGAATATGAATCTTTAAGATCACAAATTGTGACCTTAAAAAATTAATGAGAGCCTTTGTTGCTATCCGCCAGCAGATCGCTAACCCGATCTTGTTTTGTCGGCATGTGTTCCTACAAAACGGATCGTCAAAATATCATCAATCACCTTCCTACGTTGTATTCTCATTTCATTTACTCTTTACCACAAAACTACGAAAAATGTAGCTTCAGAACGATATAACGATTGTGTTAGCTATTGTCTGACCAGGTACGTTCGTGATTACTACATTCTTGCCTTCAGCACCCTTAACAATTACGGCACCGTCATTAGCGATTATGCTGATCGAAGATATCGTGATATCTTCGTTTGCTGTCGGATGACTGATTGTTCGAATAAGAAATAAAAAAGGAACCGTCCTTCACAGGAAAGCTCCTTTTTTATGTCGGAAACAACCAATAAAAACATTCCGACATAACGTTTAATCATCTTATATGCTTACATAATTAGCAAAAAGGTTTTGATATAGCGATTATACTAATAGTGTTACTTTCTTTTTACATTGCAAAGATAGGGCAGCCCGCAAGAGTGCACAAAACCTATTACTGAGTAAAAAAAGAGGTGCCGGCTACCTATTCTGTGTTATATTAAAGAATATCCAGATTCTCGCCGGCAACATATACCACAGACTTGCCTGAGCCACGCCGGCGAAGCACTCCCCGGCTAATGAAATCATTCAGCTCATTCATAGCGCCGTAAGAAGTCAGTTGGCTCAGCTGAATATATTCCTTTCGGGTGATACAGATATTTATTTTGAGAAAAGACACCAGCTTTTCCTTTCTTTCTTCCACAGTAGAGGTGATTTTCTTCTTCTTTCGCGAAAGGGAATGCACACGTTCCAGCTTCATCTCACTGCTGATCTTTTTGCGAAACTCGCTGCTGAGCCTTAGATGTACGTTTTGGAAGGTGACTGATTCCGCCCTGATTTTTTCTTCCTCGTCATCCGTTTCCTGCAGACACTTCAGCGAAGTACTAAAAAAGCCAAGCTCGCCCACTTCCACGATGTTGCCCTCAGCAAGCAGATAACGTAAGTCGTCAACAATGGCATCGAGTGCTCCGGTCAACACATTTTTCGGCAAATGTTCATAGGCAGCCACATGTCTAATAAACTCTTCACGCGTATACGTTTTTTTAGGATAAATGCGGGCATGCAGTGATTTCTTGTCCTCCTTCCCTTTAGGTGAAGGCGTTTCATACAGATCATATTGTGCGCTCATAGATTATATGGTATTATTTTAAAGTAACAAATTCTTTTCTCACTAAAAACTAATCGTTCGATAGCCGTTCTCTACTCGTTCAACGGCTGTCATCTATTCGTTCGATATTAGTCGAATGAATAAAGAACGGCTATCGAACGATTAATTTTTAGAAAACAAAGATATAAAGAATAAGAAAAGAATGGGTATCTGTTGTAAATAAAAAAAGAGCCATTCTTCACAGAATGACTCATCTTTTATATGAAAGGAACAACCAATAAAAAATCCCTTTCATTTGGGTATTTACCTTATAAATAATAGGTGTACATAAAAATCAACAATTTCGGTTTCGGTCAGGACGATTATACTAATAGTAAAACTTAATTGATGATGCAAAGGTAAAGTCATATAAAAGTACCTGCAATACCTATATATATGTAAAACTTACTCATCTCTAACCATTAATAGGGATTTTACAGCATTTTTCCAGTAAAACACCACACAATACCCACAAATAGGTAGCATCGGGTAATTTATACCTACTATACGCGATTGCGCATACTTTTTAACCGCCCTAATTTTGCCAAAAATTTCAAAAGGCAATGAGAAAATTAACAAATTTGTTGGCTATCACTCTACTTGGATCCTGTGCAACAGCCTTTGCACAGAGCAACGAAGAGTCAACAGCGGCAGATGAATCGGCAAAGATTTATGCCAGCGGTTATGATAAATTTAGATTTGGCGGTTATGGTGAAATCCTAGCGAATTTTATGGATTATGGTATCAACCGCTTTTACGGAGGGAATAATGGAAATGCAAAAACAAACAGAAACTCAATCTCTATCCCTCGTTTCGTTGTAGCTTTCGACTATAAATTTAATCCTAAATGGATATTAGGGGCAGAAATTGAATTCGAAGCGGGTGGTACAGGTACTGCTTATGAACTTGAAAATACAGAAAACGGAGAATATGAAACTGAAGTCGAAAAAGGTGGCGAAGTGGCACTGGAACAGTTTCATATCACACGGTTAATCCACCCCGCATTCAATGTCCGGGTGGGACATATTATCGTTCCGGTCGGTTTAACGAACGCGCATCATGAACCTATCAACTTCTTCGGTACATCCCGCCCTGAAGGCGAAGCAACGCTTATCCCCTCCACATGGCATGAAAACGGTATCGAAGTGTTCGGTACATTCGGTAGGGATTATACTCGCTTCAGTTATGAAGCGTTGGTTGTTGCCGGATTAAATGCCTGCGGATTCTCGCGCGACGAATGGGTTGCAGGAGGCAAACAAGGTATTTTCGAAACAGACAACTTTACTTCTCCTGCTTACGTAGGTCGTTTAAATTATGAAGGCGTTCCCGGATTAAGAGTCGGAGCCTCATTCTATTATTGTAATAACGTAGGTGCAAACTCTGATAAACCGCACACATTTGTCAGTATAGGAAAAAGTCCGCTACGCATTTACACGGCAGACCTTCAGTACAAAAACAAGTATGTAACAGTCCGGGGAAATCTGATTTACGGAAGCTTAAGCAATGCCGAAGCTCTTTCCGGCAAAATAGGTACACAAAGTAATACATCTCCTTACAGCCGTCTTACCCCGGTTGCTAAAAATGCAGTCAGCTATGCCGGCGAAGTCGGCGTTAACCTTCGCTCTATCTTCAAAGAGAATAAGAAAGTCCCGGTAATTTATCCGTTTGCGCGTTACGAATATTACAATCCGCAAGAGAAGGGCGAAGGTAAACAGACCATGGACCTTCGTGATAAAGTAAGTATGTGGACTGCCGGAGTTAACTGGTATGCACTCCCCAACCTGGTTGTTAAAGCTGATTATACAACACGCAAAATCGGCGGAGGAAAATACAACAGCGAAAACGAGTTCAGTTTAGCAGTTGCTTATGTAGGCTGGTTCATCAACAAATAAAGAATGAAATAATATAAATCTATTTTAATAACAGAAGAAAATGAAAAAGAAGTTTTTATCATTTGCTGCATTTATGTTAAGTATAGCTCTGACATTCAGTGCTTGCTCAAACGATGACGACGATCCTCAAACGGAAACACCGACAGATCTTGACTACTCTGCTGAAAATGCGGAGGCATGGGGTAATTACATGTATAACGTTGCCAGCTTGCTTAAAAATGATGCTGCCAATTTATATAAATATTGGAATGAAGACTACAAAGGGGCTGGTCCTTATGCAGAAGCATTCAAGAAACATAATATCGGAGGCGAGACAAGCATCAAAACGGCATTGAACGGTATCGAACAGATTTTCGACAAATGCGCCGAAATCGCCAACGAAGTAGGTAGTGCAAAGATTGGTGACCCTCTTGACAAATATAATTCAGGAGATAAAGAAGGTGCACTTTATGCCGTAGAATCATGGTATAGCTGGCATTCACGCGACGACTATACCAATAACATCTGGTCAATCCGTAACTCTTATTACGGAACGGTTTCTGCCAACGATGCAAACGACCAAAATGATATTCAGACAAGCTCTATTTATAAATTGGTTGAGGCAATGGATGCCGATATGAACAAGAAGTTGAATGACGCCATCCATGCGACAGCCGAAGCTATCCAGAATATCCCGCAGCCTTTCCGCAACAACATCAACAGTGATGAAGCATTAGCCGCTCAGGAAGCTTGTCTTTCATTGGAAAATATTCTGAAAGAAGTAAAAGCTGCCGTACGTGCTGCCTATGAAAATACACCGAACGACAGCAAGCTGGAAGCAATCCTGGTTCAATACACAGACTACGTAGTGTTGCCGACCTACAAATCGTTGATGGAAAAGAATGCAGCCTTGTTCGAAGCCGTTAAACAGTTCAAGAATAGTCCGAGCAATAGCAATTTCGATGCAGCCAGCGAAGCATGGCTTGTTGCTCGCGAACCATGGGAAAAGAGCGAAGGCTTCCTGTTCGGTCCGGTTGACACAGAGGGTCTTGATCCTAACATGGATAGCTGGCCTTTAGACCAGAACATGATTGTTAGTATCCTGGAATCAGGTAACTTCGACAAAATGGAATGGGATGAAGACGACGACAGTGCTTCGGTAGAAGCTGCACAGAATGTACGTGGTTATCACACCTTGGAATACCTATTGTTTAAAGACGGAAAACCGCGTAAAGTAAACAACTAAAAAATAACCAGGTGAATCTTTTTCACTATTACATAATGCCTTGAAGTAGCCCGGTTATGCGACCTGGCTACTCCAAGGCTTTGGAACGTTTGACAATGGATTTCAAACGAATAAGATCTGATCAAAAATAAAGAAAAATCAATATGAAATTTCGACATCTGTTTTTTCCTCTGTTGTTCCTAGCTCCACTCTGTTCCTGCGAAAAAGAAGGGATAGATATGGATGATGTAGAAGTTCCTAATAATTATGCGCTCTCAGCCGGAACTTCGACTATCTTCCTCAATTCATCCGTAGCATACGACACAGAAGCAGACTGGGTATCAGGTAAATATTCGACCCGGTTTAATAATGGAGATAGATTGTATGACGACGTACGCACGAGTAGTAACGGCACAGGTGGTGGCCTCGGCCCGGTGTATGCGGGTTATTCCTGTGGAAGCTGCCATCGTAATGCCGGACGAACCAAGCCGACATTATGGAGCGAAGGAGGCTCCGGAAGCTACGGATTTTCTTCCATGCTGGTTTATATCGCCAAAAGAAACGGGGCACAATTCAAAAACTACGGCCGTGTATTGCACGACCAGGCCATATATGGCGTAAAGCCGGAAGGTAAACTTTCCGTTGAATATACATACGAAACGTTCTCGTTTCCTGATGGCGAAACATACGAGTTATGTAAACCTGAATATTCGATTTCAGAATGGTATGCCGACAGTATCGCTCCAAAGGATCTGTTCTGTACCGTACGTATTCCTTTACGCCATGTCGGCATGGGGCAGATGATGGCACTCGATCCGACAGAGATCGAAGCACTTGCTGCAAAAAGTAATTATCCTGAATATGGAATCAGCGGCCGTTGCAACTATATTTCCGAACGAGGCGTCATGCGTCTGGGCCTGTCCGGCAATAAGGCACAGCACGCAGACTTGACCATCGAACTCGGTTTTTCCAGCGATATGGGTGTAACAAACAGTCGTTATCCGGAAGAGATCTGCGAAGGACAGATACAAATGGATCAGGGAAGCATGATGGGCCTTTCGTATGATCAACTGGATGTCTCGACAGAAGAGATGGAAAATGTGGACCTTTATCTGCATGCCCTGGGTGTTCCGGCCCGAAGAAACGTCAATGATCCGCAGGTAATCAAAGGAGAACAAAAATTCTACGAAGCCAAATGTCACCTATGCCACGTAACAACGCTGCACACCAAGACACGCGGTGCCGCCTTATTGAATGGGACACAATTACCCTGGCTGGGAGGACAAACCATCCATCCGTATTCCGACTTTCTATTGCATGACATGGGATCTGAGATTATGGGAGTTGGACTGAACGACAACTATGTCAGCGGTCTGGCACGCGGCAATGAATGGCGTACCACTCCTTTATGGGGAATCGGCCTTCAAGAAACAGTCAACGGACATACTTACTATCTCCATGACGGACGTGCCCGCAACCTGGTTGAAGCCATCATGTGGCACGGAGGTGAAGGAGAGGCATCCAAGAATTTATTCAAGAAAATGAGTAAAGAAGACCGTGATGCGTTAATCACATTTATCAATTCATTATAATAGCAAGACAACAAAGATGAAACAACTAATAACTACAATCATTGCATTACTGTTCTTACCATTAACAGTACTGGCCCAGCACGAAGAAGATACGGAAAACGGGGTGGTATCTTTGTCCGGCAAAGAAGGTTTCACTATCGGTACTAAAAAAGGCGATTTCGTTTTTAAGCCTTATATGCTCGTTCAAACCAGTGCAAATATCAATTATTACGATGATGAAGGTTTGGATCCTGCTTATAATCAAGACAACATTGCAAATTCCGGTTTTTCCATCCCATACGCCATTCTCGGTTTTACAGGAAAAGCGTTCAATATGGTTACATTCAACCTGTCTATCAATGCAGCCGCAAGCGGAGGTGGTATTCTGCAACAGGCTTGGTTTGACGTAAAACTCAAAGAAAGCTTTGCCATACGCGTGGGTAAGTTCAAAACACCGTTCGCGCATGCTTATCTGACAACATTAGGAGAGACACTGATGCCTACTCTTCCTGTTTCACTGACAGCACCTGTCATTCTGCCCTATTCACTGAATGCCGTAACTCCCAATATCGGCACAGGCTTTGATCTGGGTGTAGAAGTCCACGGATTAATCAAAGAAAAATTCGGCTATGAAGTAGGTATATTTAATGGTACAGGCAGCTCCGTAAACGTGGCTTCAAAAACATTCAGCGATGATTGGCATATCCCTTCTTTATTATATGCCGGACGTATTACTTACATGCCAAAAGGTGTTATGCCGTCTAATCAAGGAAACCCCAATCGTCTGAAAGAAGATAAAATATTATTCGGCCTATCAACGTCTTTAAATGTAGAAAGCGAAAATGAAAGTACAAACGATTACCGTGCCGGTGCAGAATTTGCCATGTTGAAAAACCGTCTTTATCTGGGAGCGGAGCTCTATTATATGAACGTTGGTTTCACCAAACGACAGAAAATAGATGAAAGTTATAACTATCTGGGCGGATATGTACAAGGCGGTTATTTTGTAACCAATCGCCTGCAAGCGACGGCCCGCTACGATTTCTTTAACCGCAACGGAGTTGACACAAACGGTTTCCTGAATATGCCCGCAGTCGGATTCAACTATTTCTTTACTGGATGTAATCTGAAATTACAGGCAATGTATCAGTTCATCGGACGTACGGGACATGACACACAGCTTGATCGTGATAACGATGATCTAGGGTTAGCTATGCATTCAGGAACAGTTTTGCTTCAATATACATTCTAATTGTCACACCATGAATAGAAAGTTTTTTTCATTCATAATCAATGCGCTACTATTCTCTTGTCTTTTCATTTCCTGCGATGACGGCAAAATTTACGACGAGGGCAGACACGTAGAGATAGAGGGAGGCATAGCCAGGGTTACAGCTATTATCCTGGGCGTTCAAACCTGGCCCAGCGATTATACGATTGTTGTCGCCGGATTTAAAAAGGATGATGAATATGCTGCGGTCGCCAAAACAGTGACAACCGCAGACGATGGTTCGATGGACCTTATTTTAAAAGGCATTTCAAACGAAGTCAACCAGATAGAAGTTTGTGTTATCAATAAACTGAGAAAGCGTATTGTCAGTTTCTATCAAACGGATTTTACGGATTCATCCGATACGCTAAAGCTGGATATAGGTACGGTCAATGCGAGTTTATTCAATGGCATACAAAAAAGTATTTTTGATGCTAGCTGTACCGGCTGTCATGGGGCCGGGGCCAGTGCTGCAGATGGTCTATATCTGACTGAAGGAAAAAGTTACAGTGCTTTGGTCAATATAAAAGCGAACTCTTCGAATGAAGGGAAAATGCTTGTAAAGCCTGGTGATGCAGATAACAGCTTCATCATGGATGTACTGACAGAAGGGGCGAGCAACCATTATCATAATGATTTGTTATCCGGTTCACCCGAAAAGATTTCTCTTTTGAAGAGTTGGATCGAAGGGGGAGCCCAAGAATAAATTTATAATTATGGCATTCAAAACAAAAACATACGAACAAGACTTTATACACGCTCAAATTTGTTCTTTTGAAGGCAAGGGAGGGGTAACGGAATATCATATACTATTTTCTGTTACCAACCCTTCATTGCCGTTTACGGAACAGCTGGATAAATTACAAAAAGCATACGAAACAGTAACAAAAGAAGAAGCCGGTAAAGCTGTCGCTATATTCCGCCGGTATTTCCTGAGTGATGCAGCGAATCAGACGGAACGGTTGATGGAACGGGAATGCGAAAACCCGTTTTGTGCATTATCGATTGTACAACAAGCTCCGCTAAACGGTACTAAAATAGCACTATGGGCTTATATGCAAACTGATATGACTACGGAAACCTATAATTCCGGTATGTTCGAAGCATCTCATAATAAGTATCGTCACCTCTGGACCGGCGGTGCACACAATAAGGCGGCCACCTCTGAATACCAGACCCGCCTGTTATTGAACGATTATGTGTTGCAACTGACCGAACAGCATTGTACGCTGGCTGCCGACTGCATCCGTACCTGGTTCTTCGTACAGAATGTAGATGTAAACTATGCAGGTGTCGTAAAAGCCCGCAAGGAAGTTTTCATCACCCAGAACCTGACGGAGAAAACACATTATATAACCAGTACCGGGATAGAAGGCCGTCACGCCGACCCGGAAGTGCTGGTGCAGATGGATGCATATACAGTAGACGGTCTGCAACCGGAACAGATACAATTCCTCTATGCCCCTACCCATTTAAATCCGACCTATGAATATGGCGTCACTTTTGAACGGGGCACAGCCGTTTCGTACGGTGACAGGAAACAGATATTCCTGTCGGGAACAGCCAGTATCGACAACCGGGGAGAGATCGTTCACCCCGGAGATATATTGAAACAGACCGAACGGATGATGGAAAACATCAGCGTCCTGTTGCAGGAGGCCGGAGCTTCCGTAGCCGATATCATGCAGGCTATCGTCTATCTCCGCGACCCGGCAGATTACGAGGAAGTGAACCGCTATATCCGTACCCATCACCCGAATATGCCGCACCTGATCGTACTGGCACCGGTATGTCGTCCGGGATGGTTGATCGAGACGGAATGTATTGCCGTTATTCCGGCAGACTTTCCGCAATACCCCTGTTTATAAATAAAACACCATAAATACAACAACATGTATAAACAAGGAAAATACAAAGAGACAGATAAAATGAGCGACTTGATTTGCGAGAACTATCCCATGGTTCTCGTAATGAGCCGCTTCGGTATCGACCTGGGATTCGGGGAGAAAAACATCGGGGATGTATGCCGGCAGAACGAGGTGGATTGCTGCACGTTCCTTACCGTTGTCAATTTTCTCTCGGAAGAGATTTCAGGCACGATCAACGAGATCAACAACTGCCTTTCTCTCGGGTCGCTGATCACCTATCTGCATAATGCGCACGATTATTTCCTCAACTTCCGGCTGCCTCATATCCGCCGCAAACTGACGGAAGCAATTACCGGCTGCCCGGGTGACATAGCTTTCGCTATCACCAAATTCTTCGACGATTATGTTTACGAGGTCCATAAACACATGTCGTACGAAGAAAAGATCGTCTTCCCTTACGTCCGCAACCTGTTGGAAGGGATGAAAGATACCAAATACAATATCAGTATCTTCCGCAAACGGCACGACCAGATAGAGATGAAGATCGTGGAGCTCAAAAATATCCTGCTCAAATACTATCCCGGACCCGACAATTACCTGCTGAACAGTGTCCTGTTTGACATCTTTGCCACCGAACAAGATCTGGCCTCTCATAACCGGGTAGAAGATTACCTCTTCGTTCCCGCTGTACTAGCCATTGAAAAAACAATCAAATGACCGTTGCTTTATGAGCACTAACTTTAAAATAGCTGTTGCAGAACCTTCCTCCATTATCCGTTGCGGATTGATTACCATCCTGAAACGGTTGCCCGGGTTGCATATCCAGCTGACGGAAATAGCTACGGCTGAATGCCTGGTGGAAAGCCTCCGCATGCACCGGCCGGAAGTACTGATCATCAACCCTTCACTTCCCGGCTATTTCGGGATACAGCATCTGAAAGAAGAGTGCGGTTGCACCGAAATGAAATGCCTGGCTATCGCCTGCATGGCGACCGATCAAGCGATGCTCCGCCCGTATGACGACCTGATCAATATTTACGACAGTCCCGATGAACTGAAACATAAGCTGGAGCGGCTGAATGCGGAAGAAGCATCTACTGAGCCGCAAGAAGAGGAGGAAGAACAGCAGACACTCAGTTCGAGGGAAAAAGAGATCGTTGTCTGTGTTGTCAAAGGTATGACGAACCGGGAAATCGCCGACCGTTTATATCTATCCACCCACACCGTGATCACCCACCGGCGGAATATCGCCCGGAAACTGCAGGTGCACAGTGCCAGCGGTCTGACTGTATATGCCATTGTGAACAAGCTGGTCGAACTAAATGAAATAAAAAAAGCATGACAAATCAGTTTTATTTTCTTTTCACACTCCAAAATTTGGCTTCAGACTGATATACTGTATCTTTGGAAAAAGAAACAATAATAGATATCAGATACCATGGAGTTAACAATAAAACAATACAACAAAACAGAAGTACAGATCACCTCATTCGAAACTAAAAAGGGAATCACGGAATATCATGTCATCTTCCAGCAGACAGATTATATGGAAGATTATCCTACCCAATTAAATAATCTGTTACAGGCATACACCCAATGTGTCGAAGAACTTCCGGGTAACCCGACAGCGGTATTCCGCCGTTACTTTATGAGTGACGTTACCAATCAAACCGCCTTGTTAATGGAACAGGAACGCTCCAATCCGTATTGTGCTTTATCCATCGTACAGCAGGCTCCCGTGAACGGGACCAAAATAGCTCTTTGGGCATGGCTCCAGACAGGCGTACAGACACAGGTTCTTCCCAGTAATCTGTTTGAAGCACGTCACGGCAGTTACCGCCAATTGTTCGGTGCCAACCTATGCAACCGGGCTGCCAATTCGGAATATCAGACACGCCTTATTTTCCGCGATTATATCATGCAACTGACAGCAGCCAACTGCACGCTAGCCAATAACTGCATACGGACCTGGATATTCGTACAGAACGTCGACGTGAATTATCCAGGCGTAGTCAAAGCCCGCAAGGAGGTATTCGCGACACAGAACTTGACGGAAAATACTCATTTTATAGCCAGTACCGGCATTGAAGGCCGTTATCAGGACACGAATGTGTTCGTTACCATGGATACGTATGCCGTATCGGGTATCGGGCGGGAACAAATCCAATACTTATATGCCCCCGACCATCTGAGCCGGACTTATGAATACGGAGTGACTTTTGAAAGAGGCGTTGCCATCACCTATGGCGACCGCCGCCATGTCTTCGTATCCGGTACGGCTAGCATCGACCGGTATGGCGAAATCGTCCATCCGGGGGATGTGATCAAACAATCCGAACGCATGATCGAAAATATCACCGCCCTGCTCAACGAAGCAGGTGCCGACCAGAACGATATCATGCAGGCCATCGTCTATATACGGGATACCGGCGATTTCGCCCGCGTTAAACAGTATATGGAAACCCATCATCGGAACATGCCTCACCTGATCGTCCGTGCCCCGGTATGCCGATCCGGATGGTTGGTTGAAATAGAATGCCTGGCAGTCGTTGCCGTCGATGAACCGGAGTATCCGGCATTCTAACCAAAAAGCACTAACAAATATAGAATAATAATAACGTATCTATTGGCTGACAAAAAAGAAGTATCTTTGAACAGTCAAACACCAAAACAAAAAAGGACGATTATAGCTTATGTATAAAAATGGAAAATACAGGGAAACCGACAAAATGAGTGATCTTATATGCGAGAACTATCCGATGGTTCTTGTTATGAGCCGTTTTGGCATTGCCCTGGGCTTCGGCGAAAAGAATATCGGAGAAGTATGCCGTCAAAATGGTGTCGACGCCTGTACCTTTCTCACAGTCGTCAACTTCCTGACACAAGATGTATCCGCCCCGGTCATGAATGTAGACAAATGTCTGTCTATTGAGGCACTGATCACCTATCTCCATAATGCACACGATTACTTCCTGAACTTCCGTCTTCCGCATCTGCGCAGAAAACTTCTGGAATCGATCGGCGAATGTCCGCAGGACGTTGCTTTCGTTATCCAACGTTTCTTCGATGAATATGCCGAAGAGGTAAACAAACATATGTCATATGAAGAAAAAGTAGTTTTCCCGTATGTCCGTGACCTGCTGAAAGGGATAAAGGATCCGAAATATAACATCTCTATCTTCCGGAAACGGCATGACCAGATAGAAATGAAAATTGTCGAACTGAAGAATATCCTGATCAAATATTACCCGGGACCCGGAAGTAATTTACTGAACAGCATCTTGTTCGACATCTTTGCTACGGAACAGGACCTGGCTTCCCACAATCATGTGGAAGACTATCTTTTCATGCCTGCCATACTTGCATTAGAAAAAACAATTAAATAACAACCCATGAGCGCCTATTTGAAGATCGTTATTGCTGAACCTTCCGCTATTGTCCGTAGCGGCCTGGAGACAATACTGAAACACCTGCCAGGTCTCCGCATCCAGGTATCGGAAATAACTACCATCGAATCGCTTACCGAGGATCTCCGGACACACCAACCGGATATTCTTATCATCAATCCTTCTATTCCGGGTTATTTCACGATCCCTCATTTAAAGGAGATGACCGGATGCCCGGATATGAAGTGCTTCGCGCTGCTTTATACACTCACGGATCATTCCCTTACCCGTTATTATGACGATCAGATCAGCATCTTCGACAGTGCCGACGAACTGAAGCATAAACTGGAACGCCTGCACACAAAAAAAGAAGAGGGCGATGAATCGGATGAACAACAAACATTGAGTACCCGCGAAAAAGAGATTGTCGTCTGTGTGGTCAAAGGCATGACCAACCGTGAAATTGCCGACCGTCTTTTCCTCTCTACCCACACCGTTATTACGCACAGGAGAAATATCGCCCGTAAACTACAGGTACATAGTGCCAGCGCCTTAACGGTTTATGCCATTGTGAACAAGCTGGTAGAGCTTAAAGATATAAACAGATAAAACAGAACCACCTTAAATGGGGTATAGCCAAAGAAAAACTTAACTTTACTTACTGTGATCTGACCGGAGCTGAAAGATATAAACGTATATTTGTAGACAGAGATTATCTATGGCCTATCCCCGGCCTCGAAATCGAACGGAATCCGGCCCTGGCGCCTAATAACCCGGACTGGTAAAAATAAAATACCATGAAGACAGACAGATTAATAGTACTCGCCTCCTGTGCAGCCCTCGCGACAGCACAGGCTCAGGCAAAAAAGCCGAATGTGCTTTTCCTGATCGTAGACGACCTGCGGACGGAACTGGGATGCTACGGAGCTCCACAAGTGAAAACGCCGAATATCGACCGATTAGCGCGAAACAGCACAGTCTTTGCAAACGCCTACTGCAATGTACCCGTCAGCGGAGCCTCCCGCGCCAGCTTTCTGACAGGTGTATATCCCAAATTCCCGGAACGCTTCATCGATGCCGACACCTACGCACAGACAGACGCTCCCTGGGCTATCCCCATCTCACAAACGTTCAGGGATCAGGGGTATTACGCCACCTCCACCGGTAAGGTATTCCATAATACCGACGATCATGAAGGTACGTGGAGCGAGGCACCCTGGGCTATCAGTCCAAACAGCAAAGACTGGGCGGAATATAACAAATGGGAATTATGGCTGAACGATGAATCAGGCAAGCACCTGAACCCCCAAAACAACCGGGGACCGTATTGCGAATCGGCTGATGTACCCGACAGTCTGTATGAAGACAACAAAATCGCCCGCAAAGCTATCAGCGACTTACAACGCCTGCAAAATAGTGACAAACCTTTTTTCATGGCAGTAGGCTTCCGGCGCCCCCATCTCCCTTTTAACGCACCTAAGAAATATTGGGATCTATACAAACGAGAGGAGATCGTTACAGCCGACAACCGTTATCTGCCGGAAGACCTGCCTAAGCAGGTGTACGGTTCACGTGAGATTTTCCAGTACACACAGACCGGGAATGTTGACAGTGACGACTTTCACCGTGAAGCGCGGCATGCCTATTATGCCTGTGTCAGCTTCGTCGACGCACAGATCGGGTTGGTTCTGGATGAGCTGGATAATTTGGGACTGGCCGATAATACCATCGTCGTCCTCGTGGGTGATCACGGATGGCATTTGGGTGAACATACTTTCTGGGGAAAGCACAATCTGATGAACCATGCCACACGGGCTCCCCTGATCGTCCGTATGCCCGGAACATCCGGCGGAGTTTCCCGCGGCATAGTTGAATTTGTCGACATCTATCCTACCCTCTGCCAGGCATGTAAAATAAGTTGTCCGAAGTCGGTACAGGGTAAAAGCTTTCTCCCGCTTCTGAAAGATCCGGAAAGTAAAGGAAAAGCATTTGCCTTTATCCAATGGGGAAAAGGGACGAATGTAGTCGACGGAAATTACAGCTATGCCGAATGGACCGACAAAGAACGCCGGCCCGTCGGAGAAATGTTGTTTGACCATTCCGTCGATCCGGAAGAGAATACAAATGTCGCCTCCCAGGCCAGATACCGGAAACAGACAGACCGTTTCCGGAAAGCAATCCACCAATTCAGAACACGCATATTAAAAGATTAGAACATGATACACAAACCGACTGTTTCCTGGCTGTTATGTCTCACGATTTCTGCTGTTCCCTGCCTGCAGGCCCAGCAGAAAGCATTACAAGATATCCGCATCCCGGACACTTACAAAGTAACAAACAAGGCTATTTACCATAAAGGTTGGATCGACTTCAACAAAAATGGCAAGAAAGACATTTACGAAGACCCGTCAGCTCCACTCGACAACCGTATCGAAGATCTATTGTCACAGATGACGGTCGAAGAGAAAACCTGCCAGATGGTAACCTTATACGGCTATAAACGGGTACTGAAAGACGACCTGCCCACCCCTGAATGGAAAAATCAGTTGTGGAAAGACGGCATGGGTGCCATCGACGAACATCTGAACGGTTTCCAGCAATGGGGATTGCCGCCATCCGACAATCCATATGTATGGCCGGCTTCACGCCACGCATGGGCTTTGAATGAAGTACAGCGTTTCTTTATCGAAGAAACACGCCTCGGTATCCCTACCGACTTTACGAACGAAGGGATCAGAGGAGTTGAAAGTTTCAAAGCGACCAATTTCCCGACTCAGCTGGGATTGGGTCACACCTGGAACCGCAGCCTGATCCGCCAGATCGGTTATATCACCGGACGTGAAGGCCGCCTGCTGGGTTACACCAATATTTATGCCCCCATCCTGGATGTGGGACGCGACCAACGCTGGGGCCGCTATGAAGAAGTATACGGAGAAAGCCCCTATCTGGTAGCCGAACTGGGTATCCAAATGGCTAAAGGAATGCAACAGGACCATCAGGTGGCAGCCACGTCAAAACACTATATAGCTTACAGCAACAACAAAGGAGGACGTGAAGGGATGTCGCGCGTCGATCCGCAGATGTCACCGCGCGAGGTCGAAAATATCCATGTCTATCCATTCAAACGGGTAATTCGCGAAGCCGGAATCTTAGGAGTCATGAGTTCTTACAATGACTACGACGGCTTTCCCGTTCAAAGCAGCTATTACTGGCTGACAACCCGTCTGCGGGGTGAAATGGGATTCCGCGGCTATGTGGTATCAGACAGCGATGCCGTAGAATACCTGTATTCCAAACATAATACGGCAGAAGATATGGAAGAAGCCGTTCTTCAAAGTGTTGAAGCCGGTTTGAACATACGTTGTACCTTCCGTTCGCCCGATTCTTATGTCCTGCCGTTGCGCAAGCTGATCAAAGAGGGAGCTATCAGCATGGAAACGATCGACAGCCGTGTCCGTGATATCCTGCGGGTTAAGTTCCTTGTCGGACTATTCGACAATCCTTACCAGACCGACCTGAAACAAGCCGACAAAGAAGTGAACAGCCCGGAAAATCAGCAAATAGCCTTACAGGCTTCAAAAGAATCCCTGGTCTTACTGAAGAATAAAGACAATCTGCTACCTCTGGATGCGAATAAAATCAGCAAAATAGCCGTTTGCGGTCCCAATGCCGATGAAAAGTCTTTTGCCCTGACCCATTATGGCCCGTTAGCCGTAGAAGTCACAACTGTCCTGGATGGCATCCGCAACAAGGTCAAACCCGGCACGGAAGTTCTATACACTAAAGGATGCGACCTGGTAGACCCAAACTGGCCGGAGTCTGAACTGATGCGTTTCCCGCTCAGTGATGAGGAAAAGAAAGAGATCGACCTCGCCGTAGAAAACGCCCGAAAAAGTGATGCCGTTGTCATAGTTCTGGGTGGAGGTACCCGGACCTGCGGAGAAAACAAATCACGTTCCAGCCTGGAACTGCCGGGACGGCAACAGGAATTACTGGAAGCAGTAGCAGCCACCGGAAAACCGGTTATCCTGGTACTGGTCAACGGTCGTCCGCTTTCAATCAACTGGGCGGACAAGTTCATTCCTTCCATACTCGAAGCATGGTATCCCGGCTCACAGGGCGGTATAGCCGTTGCAGATGCCCTATTCGGAGATTATAACCCGGGAGGTAAACTGACCGTCACTTTCCCGAAGACAGTCGGACAAATACCATTTAACTTCCCGAGTAAACCTGCGGCACAGATAGACGGCGGGCATAATCCGGGTATGAAAGGAAATATGTCACGTGTAAACGGTCCGCTCTATCCGTTCGGTTACGGACTAAGTTATACTACTTTTGAATATTCCGACATCACTGTGCACCCGGCTGTCATCACTCCAAACCAGGAAGTGACGGTCAAATGCAAAATCACGAACACGGGGAAAAGGGCTGGTGACGAGGTTGCCCAATTATATGTGCGCGATCTGCTCAGCTCCGTAACGACCTACGAAAAGAAACTTTGCGGATTCGAACGTGTCGGGCTGGAACCGGGAGAAACCAAAGAAGTCACTTTCATCCTCCATCCCCGCGAACTACAGTTATATAATAAAGAGAACCAATGGGTGGTTGAACCGGGAGATTTCAAGATTATGGTAGGAGCCTCGTCAGAAGATATCCGGCTGAATGAACGTATCCGCGTGATAAAATATGGAAAAAGCGATTCGGGCGTAGCCACCACTTCCGGTTTTGGTAAATCGGTGAATGCCAGTACTTCGCCCGAAACAGCGGTACAGGTCCTGGATAAGAATTTTTCAACCGCCTGGAGTGCCGGAAAAGGAGAATCCATTACATTCGCCCTTGAAAACAATGCATCTCCCAACCGTATCTCCATCGCATGGAAAGAAAAGAGTACGGATGCCGCTTTCGAGATACAGCTCTCCGGTGGGGGCGGCCAGTTCCTGACCGTTTATTCGGGAAAGATTGAAGCGACCAACGAGCTGAAAAGCTACCGGTTCAAAGGTACAACAGCCAGTGATATCCGAATCGTAATCACTTCCGGCAATGCTTCCATCTCTGAAGTAGGAATTGCTGAATTGAAAAAATAAAGACCCCATAGCTGATCCAAACGACCAGCATCCGTTAAAAGACCGACAGGCACCCGTTCATCAACGGGTGCCTGTCGGTCTTTTGTCCGGTGCCTACTCATTTATCCGGCTCTATACTCCTGGGGAGTTTTTCCAAACTGGGCTTTAAAAGAATGACGGAAATAACGGAGACAACTCCCCCTATTTACCCTAATTATTCTTAATTATTCACCCTTTTTTTTTAACTACTACGAACTTTCGCGTATCTATGCATGTTACATTGATGAGTATCACCAATAATGAATATCATATGAAGAAATTCTTTTTAATAGGAGCAACGTTATTCCTTTCTTTATATGCTAGTGCACAGCATGTTGCATTAAAGAATAATATCGTCTACGATGCCACCGCCACTCCAAACCTCGGTCTGGAAGTAGGACTGGGAAAAAAGGTCACAATGGACCTTTCTGCGGGTTACAACCCATTTGAGTTTAGTAACGACAAACAATTCAAGCACTGGCTTGCCCATGCAGGTGTACGGTTCTGGACTTGCGAAAAGTTCAACGGAACGTTCATCGGAGTTCACGCACTGGGCGGACAATATGACGTAGCCGGATTCAAGCTGCCGTTCGACATGTTCAAGAAATTGCGCGACCATCGATACGACGGTTATATGTATGGCGGCGGAGTAAGTATCGGTCATCAATGGATCCTGAACAAACGTTGGGGTATCGAAGGTGAAATCGGTGCCGGTTACGCCCGTATGCATTACGACGAATACGCAAAAGGCAAAGACATGCCGAAACTTCGAACAGGTAACCACAATTACTGGGGTGTGACGAAAGCGTCTATCTCCTTTATCTATTTTATCCACTAATTTATCAACTACTAAAATCAAGTAAGTAAAATGAAGAATTTATTTTATATTGCTACCGTTTTGTTGTGCACCACGTATGGAAGCATGCAAGCGCAGACTGTTAGCCCGGACGGTATAGCATACAGCGACCTGCAAGTAAAGAAAGAAGGCAGCGAGGTTGTATTGTCGACGACTGCCAACCTCACCAACATGAACCTGAAATCGCAGAACATGGTAATCATCACCCCGGTGCTTCAATCGGCAGACAAAGCAAATACAGTCAAGTTCGACCCGTTTGTCATTACCGGCAAGAAACGTATGAAGGCACTCAACCGTGAGATGTCTTTCGGTGCCGAACCGTTCACACAGACACCGACCGTGATCTTCCGCCACAAGAAAAACGAAGTGGAATCGATCCCTATGACGCTGACCGTACCTTACGAGAGCTGGATGCGTAACGCCTCGCTCGTGATGCAGGCGAATACGACCGGATGTGCATCCTGTGATGTAGCCAGCAATATCACTCCGTTGTCATCACGCATATTGCCTCCGGTAGTTGCACCGACTTACGAACTGAGTTATGTGACTCCTCCGGCAGAACCGGTAAAACAGCGTAGTGAAACACACTCGGCTTATCTGAACTTCGAAGTGGGCAAATCTGTCCTGCTGCATGACTTCAAGAATAACGCCGCCGAGTTGAAAAGCGTAAATAAGATCGTCAATGAAGTACGTAACGACAAGAACCTGAAGTTCACAGAGTTTAATATCACAGGATATGCTTCACCGGAAGGCGGCTACGACTATAATATGAAACTGTCGGAAAGCCGTGCCAAGGCATTTGCCGCTTACATGAAAGATAAAGAAGATATGAACCCGTCGCTGATGAAGGTAAACTGGGAAGGTGAAGACTGGATCGGTTTGCGCAACACGATCAAAGCATCCAACCTGTCCGACCGCGATGAAATCCTGAAAGTACTGGATATCTCCGACATCAATAAACGTAAGGCACAGCTTAAAGCCCTGAACGGAGGACGTACGTACCGCATGTTGCTGGACGATTATTATCCTGCCCTGCGTCGTATCGACTATACGCTGGCTTACATTGCCCGTCCGTTCGATGTGAACGAAGCCAAACAGGTGATCAAGACGAAACCTCAGTATCTGAGTCTGAACGAAATGTTCGTGGTAGCCAATACGTACCCGAAAGACAGCCCGGAATTCAAAGAGGTATTCGATATTGCCGTACGCCTCTATCCGACCGATCCGGTTGCACAGCAGAATACTGCCGCTCTTGAGATCGAACGCGGAGCTACTGAAGCCGGCATCGAACGTCTGCAAAAGATCAACACACCGGAAGCCTGGAACAACCTCGGTGTAGCCTACGCCAAGAAGCAAGAGTACCAGAAGGCTCTCGAGTATTTCAGCAAGGCTGCCAATGCAGGTGTCAAAGCCGCAGCAGCAAACCAAGAAGGGTTGAGCAACTGGCTGAAAGAACAATGAAAATGAATCTTTCGACCCGGCATCGGTAGCGAAAAAGGTCGTATTAGTTACAGCCCTTAAAATAATAAAACCCCGGTAAACATCACGTCTACCGGGGTTTTATATTCATATAAGTAGAAAAAATCATTCTTTCGATTTCCACTCGTTGATCAGTTCATTGATCGTCTCGCGTACCGACATGATACGGCTGGTCTTCCAGGCATTGCTTCCGGCAAAGGCATACCCGTTCTCAAAGTTTCCTTTGAAAGCGTTGTACAAAGCCGTAACGATGCAATAAGGACTTCGCGAAATATCGCACGTCTTGATGCAGTTGAAAGGACACGCTTTCGGTTGCTTGATCCCAGCCTTCACCTTTTCGAGGAAGTTGCAATGGATCGCACGACCGGGCATACCGACCGGGCTCTTGATGATCTCGATGTCTTTCTCTTCCGCTTTAATATAGCTTTCCTTGAAAGCGTCGGAAGCATCACACTCGGTAGTCGTGACGAAACGGGTTCCTAATTGAACGCCCGATGCTCCAAGGTCCATCATGCGTTTGATATCTTCACCCGTATAAATGCCTCCTGCTGCAATTACCGGGATACTCTTGTTGTATTTCTCTTCGAAGAGAGAAACTTCGTGTACTACCTGAGGCAGTAACTCTTCCAGTGAGAAATGTTCGTCTTCCAGCTGGTTTTCCTTGTAACCGAGGTGACCGCCGGCTTTCGGACCTTCCAGCACGACAGCGTCGGGCAGGTAGTCGTAGTTGTTTTTCCATTTCTCGCAGATGATGCGTACGGCACGTGCACTCGAAACGATGGGCACCAGCTTCGTCACACTGTCTTTCTTCAAGAAAGAGGGTAAGTCGAGCGGCAGACCTGCACCACTGAAGATAATATCCACCTTTTCGGCGATACTGGTCTTCACCAGTTCGGCAAAGTCTGACAAGGCGACCATGACGTTTACACCGATGATACCTTTCGCCTTTTCACGGGCTTTACGGATCTCTTCAGCCAGACCCAGATTGCCGGCTTCAGTGTAATTGGGAGATAATTTCTTATATAAAAGTCCGAGACCGGCTGCGGAGATAACGCCAATCCCACCTTCATTTGCAACGGCCGAGGCTAAGCCGGATAGAGATATTCCTACGCCCATCCCACCTTGGATAATTGGGAAACGGGGTTTGAGATCTCCGATTGTTAATGTCTTCATGTAAGTTTATATAGTTTATAAATACGCAGCAAAGGTAGCACAATAAACCAAATGATGTGCAAAAAGGACTAATATTATTGCACAGGTATATCTTTTTTGTGCAATAACATCAGTCCTTTAAGACTAAAATCAAAGCAAAACCTTTAAAGACTAAATTATTTAACCGGGATATAACCCACTTTCTTCACAATTTCCTGTCCCTCAGCAGACAATACATAATCTATGAACGGTTTCACAGGACCTTCGTTTTTTGCCTCGTAATAGTAGAACAACGGACGGACAATCGGATAGGTCTTATTCTTTGCATTGTCAAAAGAAGGTTCCACATAATTCTTTCCGGCATCGTAAGAGACATGAAGCGGTTTTACGTCTTTATTGACATATGCCAGTCCGACGTAGCCGATGGCACCTTTTGTCTGGCTTACCGACTGGATGATGGCTCCTGTCGCGGGCATACTCAGGATACCGTTCATATAATTCTTGTTCTTCAATACACTTTCCTTGAAAAACTCATAGGTACCGGAAGAGGTTTCACGCGAATAGGCAACGATCTTCATATCGGCTCCGCCTACTTCTTTCCAGTTCTTGATCTTGCCGGTGAAGATTCCTTCCAGCTGTTCGCGGGTCAGGTTGTCTACCTTATTGGAAGGATGAACGACTACCGCCAGGGCATCGTAAGCGATCACCACTTCCTTTGCATTCTTCTTTGCTTCCTGCAGACGGACTTTTTCATCGAATTTCATTTTACGGGAAGACATCACAATATCGGTCGTTCCTTCCATGAGAGCAGAGATACCGACACCCGAGCCGCCACCCGTTACGGTTACTTTAGTGCCTTTATGCTTATTCATAAAATTCTCGGCCTCCGTCTGGCTGACGGGCAGACAAGTATCACTTCCTTTGATCTTCTGTGCAAATACATTTGTTGTAAATAAACCGATGGCCATAGCAGCCAAAAGAATCGTCTTTTTCATTACTCTTATTGAATTAATTTTCTTACTGCAAAGTAAGCACAGGAGTATTTCAACGACGTGAAACAGGTATTACATTTGTATGAAGATGAGAGTGATATTGTTTTTCCGAAACAAAAACGTATATTTGCAATTCACAAAAGAAAGGAGTTTATCATGACACAGCTAATTATTACATTAGACGATTCGGTTAAGTTGCCGGATATAAAAAAAGCCCTTTCCTTGCTACGCGGAATAAAGCACATTACAGTAAAAAAAGAGGAACCAAATGCCGAAACCCGAAAAGCAATGGATGATATAAAAAAAGGGAATACTATTAAATGCAACGATTTCAACGATTACCTTAACAAAGTAAAGTGAGCATGTACGCAATTGAATTTACCCGGAAATATCTGAAAGACCTTAAACTAGCCCGGAAACGAAACCTTGACGAGTCTAAGTTAAACGAAGTGATCTCCATCCTGAGCAAAGGAGAAGCATTACCTGTTAAAAACAAAGATCACTCTCTGAGCGGAGATTACTCCGGGTTCAGAGAGTGTCATATTACACCTGATTGGCTTCTTATTTATTCAATCGATCATGGATTGAAAATACTGGAATTAGTCCGGACAGGTTCACATTCCGACCTGTTTTAGAACTTATACTGCAAACGAACCGTCAGCACATTATCCTTGCGGTCTTTTTCATAGCCTTTTACGAAGTCGCTTTTCTCGTTGAAGTTAAATTCGTAGTAAGCCTGTACGCGGATATGTTTGTTGAAGCGGTAGAGAGCTCCGATACCGAATGTGCTTTGTGCCAGGTCCGTTTTGGAGGTATTGGAGTTTTCCTGACCGATCTCGTTGCCTTTCAGTTTGGTGTTCGGATCGTATACGTCATACTTGAACACGGCAGAGAACGGAGAAGTTCCGATGTCCTGCACCAGGTAGAAGAAATAACCGATGAACGGGCGTTTGAACAAAGCATTCTCCGGCAGGTTTTCCGGACGCGTACCGGTATTGGGACTCTTACTGCTGGAGGCAATCCCCGGCTGTGTACCGATAAGACCTTCCGCACGCAGAGTAGTCATACCCCATGAACTCAGATAGCTGAACTGGGCATCCAAACCGAGATATTCACGTTTCATATACGTACCCGTTTCCCCTTTGTCTACCTTGACGAAGCGTTTGTCTACCATCTCATATGCATCCGTTGTCGGATTGTAAACGCCACCATTATAATAAGAGAAGCCGGCTCCCCACTTTCCCCAGTTGCCGATTGCTTTCTCTGCACCCAGGCGACCGATAAAGTCCTTGCGGCTGTCGGTTTCGCGGTTAATACTGTTACCGGCAAATAGACCTGCATCCAGACGAAGGAAAGCCAAAGGACTTTCCTTTTTAGTACGGAGAGTCAGCATGGCTCCCAGGTCGCGTTCATCCGGGAAAAAGTACTGAATGATCGTGGCACGTTCGGGAGATTCCAGTCCGCTGGTCGAATAACCGATCTCATAACCAAAAGGACGGTTGAAAACACCCGCCATCAGCTGGCTGCGCTTCGTCCAGGGATCTTTGATGCCGATATACAAGTCGCGGAAACTGACACCTTTGTCGTTCGCTTCGATCTGTACGACTCCGGTACCGATACCGTCGTTGTATTCAAACTTCAGTCGTCCGCGACGGATACCGATGCGGTTGAAACCTTTGTCTTCATGTTCGTTCTTATCGCCGACTTTCAGGGTGGCATCTTCCTGTCCATATTGGTATTGCCCCTGAATATAGGCTGAGACTTTAAATTTGCTCAGCCCTTTCACTATCTTATCCAGCGTCGCTGTCTCTTCCGCAAGCGAGTCGATGCGGGTTTCTAATTGTTCCGTGTTCTGTGCTCCCGCAAAAAAGGGGAGAAGCGCCAACAGGAGAAGCGCCGTTAATTTCATTTTCTTCATTCCTGACTTTGTTGGTTGCGGTGAAAAATGTGTTACATCACTGTTTCCGGTTGCAAAGAAAACGCTTTTCTGTTTCACATATGTTTCATCCTTGTTACAAAGGTGAAAACAAACTATTACAAACTTACTACAAACGACTCGCCAAACCCTTATTAGTCAACAGTCAGATTACCATGTCCCGTTCTTTTGTCAGACTCGGCACGCTTCTCCAGTTCTTTTATAGTCAGGGAGATCAGTTTGCCGGACGGCTTACCGTTAAGATAGGTGATAACACGCAGTCTGCTGGCAGTCTTCGGGATACTCAACGGCTCACTATATTTCGGAGTGAAACAGTCCGGATCCGTATTATCGAATGTATAGTAAATATCGGTTCCTGCAATCTCACTGCTCAGTTCCACCTGCAACACGCCATCCTGCAGATACGGGGTGACAATCGCATTATACATACTACGGGCGTAATTGATACCTGCCTGATCGGCACGTACGAAATGACGTTCGACACGCGGCCAGAATTTCTCCCAGTTAGTTTGTGCCGGACCGCTCCATAACACTTCCGCTAAAGCCCAGCCACGCGGCCATGCCATATATTCTGCATGACGGAAAGTAGGAATCGCCTCTCCCCAGATGTTGCCTTGTCCGCCCAGAACCATTTCAGCCGGAACGCCTTCCGGTACCGGATTGAAGCTATACGAATCCGTCAGACGACACATGGAATAAGTGGCGGGTTCTACAGAAGGCTCTCCCTGATACAAATCCAGGTAACAATGTTGCGTCGGTGTCATGATCACATGATGACCGGCTTTAGCCGATTTGATGCCACCATCCATGCCACGCCAGCTCATCACATTGGCATCGGGTGCCAGACCGCCTTCCAGTATCTCGTCCCAGCCGACCAGTTTCTTTCCTTTCGATTTCAGCAGATCACCCATCCGGTGGATAAAGTAACTTTGCAATTCTTCTTCATTCTTCAGATTCTCCGCTTTCATACGAGCCTGGCAACGGGGACATTTATGCCAGAAACCTTTAAAGCATTCGTCGCCGCCGATGTGGATATATTCGTCGGGGAAAAGTGCCGCCACTTCCGTCAGCACCTTATCCATAAACTCGAAAGTCGATTCTTTACCGATACAAAGTGTATTCTCATCTTCTCCATAGAATTTATTTCCTACATTGACTGCATCCGGTGCTTTCATGCAAGCCAGCTCCGGATAGGCGACCAAAGCGGCAACCCCATGACCTGGCACGTCTATTTCCGGAATAACACGAACAAAACGCTGGGCTGCATAAGCCAGTACTTCCTTCACATCTTCCTGAGTATAAAAGCCTCCGTAAGTTGTTTCTTCTCCTTTTTGCGCACGTTCACGTCCCCACCAGTCGCCTACACGGTCAGCACGCCAGGCTCCTACTTCCGTCAGTTTCGGCAATGACTTTATTTCCAGGCGCCATCCCTGGTCGTCTGTCAGGTGCCAATGGAAAACATTCATCTTGTACTCTGCCAGTTCATCAATAAACTTCATGACTTCTTCTTTATTGAACCAGTGGCGGCTGACGTCCAGCATCATCCCACGCCAAGCGAATTGAGGTTTATCAATAATATCGACGCAGGGAATCGTCCATTTCTTATCTTTAGGTTGTTCAGTCGTACTTTTGATCTCAGCCGGAAGCATCTGCAACAATGTTTGCACGCCATAGAAAATACCGGCAGGCTTATTGGCAGTCAAGAGAATATCGCCATGTTTCACTTTCAGGTGATATCCTTCATCACCCAATGCAGCATCGTCTGTAAGTTTAAACTCGATCTTTCCGTGTTTCTCAACAGGAAGTTCAAAACCGGCTGCCGGAGCAATCTTCTCATTAAAATACCGGGCAATACCTTTCAGCTCTTCGTTAGAAGTATCCAACGTGATTGCAGCTCTACGGGTCAGTGTGAAACAATCCGAGCCGACAGTCATTTCCTGTGGCACGGGGATCAAGGCGAGTTCTTTGTCCGCTGTCGCACAGGTCTTGTCAGCACAAGACGTAGAGGTAAACAACAAAGCGGCTGTAGCAAGACTTAGCAGTGTTCTTTTCATTATTATTTGTTTATGTTAGAAATTTTGCACGAAGATAACAATTCGCTGATAAACAGAAAAGTCTCCCCGGTTATTTACCGGGGAGACTTCTTTTTTTATAACCTGTTCATACTTTACTGAACAATTGCTTTAACAGCAGCTTCTCCTTCCACGCTGATAATGATAATTCCTTGCGGAGCAGGGATTGTCACATTATCGGAAGCAACAGCCTGTTTAGCAAGAGGCTGACCTAATACGTTCGTGATAGAAACAACCTTTCCGGCTGCATTTTGGATCGTTACGGAAGACTTACCGGCAACAATACGGATTTCCGACGCAGAGATCTCATCGTTAGACGTTGCAAAATCATCCGTTTCTTCCAAATTGAATATCTGAGACTGGTTGATAAGTTCTTTCATCTTATCGTCATCATCCTGGTGATTGCCGTTATCGACTTCGTATTCTGCCAATACTGGAACTCCGTTGTGGATCTTCACCCATGCACCCTTGAAGGATGCTACCTGTGATACACCTTCCTTATTAGATTCCAATAAGAAATCTTTATGGTCATCATCCGTGTAACGCAGAGAGAATGCATAGTTTTTGTGCAAGCCTGTCAGGTCTTTCTTTTCGAACTTGCTGGCATCATTCAGGTCGCGAGGATCAAGAACACCGTCTTTATTCTTCAGATCAGCCAACTTCAGACCGTTCTTCAGGATATACAGATATTCATTTTCTCCTTCTACCTGGTGAACACCTTCTACGAATCCAAGGCGAGTGTAAGACTGCCATTTGTAAACGTCAGGATTGTTCAACATATTAGTTCCGCCCTGAACAGAGTCAGTCAGGTTGATCAGGAAGCTGCCTGCCAGATAGCCGTTATAATCGCCTTCATGCTCACAGCCCGGATTGTATCCGTGTGCGTCACACCATTTTCCGTCTTTCACAGAATCCGGACGTACAACAAACAGATACTGAGGCATACGGTCTGTAGAACTTACCACGTAATCAGCATACAGAGCGGTTGTTTTACCGTCACCGATCGGTTTGATCTTTTCAGCAGTCATACCCAGGTAACCGAAGCCCTTAACAACTTGCGGAGCATTGCTCTGGTTGTTAGTATCTTCGAACAGATATTCAGAACCTGTTCCTCTTCCACGGAAGATATTGACACTCTTACCTTCTTCACCCAAATCCATATATAACGGACGGTTGTCAGTGATCACTGCAAAAGCAGACGAACGATCTTCCGGCTCCTTATCCAGTTTTGTAATGCTCAGTCTGCCGACACCATCTATACAATGAGCTTGTCTCCAGCCATTGAATGCATAAGAATATTTCGGGATGTAGCATTCTTCGCACTCATCACAGTCTTCATCACCCGGATCCGGAGTATTACGTAAGCGTATACTGCTAGGAAGGACAGGATTTGGATCAGGACATTCATTACAATCGTTCACCTTATTATTAAAGATATCAATCAAGATATAACATTTTTCATCTTCTTTGCGCTGGTCGGCTTTCAGATAGAACACACCTAACTTGCCTTTACCAACTTCAATATCATCGCGACTCATTGGCTGATAATGGGCTGTTTTACCATACTCTTCTACCAAAGCAATATACATCTTATCGTTGTCAATAAGATTCTTATCACTGACTTTCAACACATAAGCCGTACGTGACAATTGCGGCAAACCGGCAATGTTCACACCGTAACCGAACTCATAATCAGTTGCTTTAAAGTCTTCCGGAGCAATTTCCAGTTCATAAGTGGTAGACAGGCTCTCTATCGGCATGAATGTGTTATCTACAACATTCAGATAGAGGTTGCCGTTCGCAAACAGGTTATAATTTAAGCGATATTTCGTATAAAGCAGTGATTCCTGATCAAGATGCTTGTAACCGTGATGTTCACTTGTCAGTGCCTCTTCATCCGTTACCGGAATAAAGCTATAGTTATCCAGATTATTTAGCATCCAGTTACAACTATAACTACAATTGTTTTTCTCAAATCCCTCATAATTTTCATCGATCAGGAATATATTACCGTCTTTATCTTTATATAACTGACCTTCGAAAACTGGTATTTCTTCCTGGCATATATTCCAATAATCGCCATCATATCCTATCCTGAAGTCAACCGATGGATCATCTCTGTCATACAGAGTGGTATAATCGAATGCATATTCACGGTTATAAACAGCAACAGTCGCCCTGTCTCCACAACCTGTTTTTTTAATAACCCACATTGTAGCCGGCATATCATCATAATTCTGATCATCTTCCGGCGCATCGAACATCAGTCGTCCCTGCAAGTTCGCTACAACATTCTTGCCATTGTCCGTACTCTTGATAAAATACAATCCTTCCGGCAACGTAGTGCGTGTCAGATAACTAAAGTTACGATCTTTAAAGATAAAACGGGTTTGCAGAGAGCCAGGAAATTCATAACCATTATTTAATTCTGCATTTTTAGCAGTGATAACAGAGGACCCTCCGGTCAGATAAGCCAAACGGATCACAACCGGCCCGTAGGTGTCGTTATGTTCAGGAGCAGCACCACCTGTTGCCGCCCTAATGGCTACCTGGTCATTATTGGTCGAGTTAAATGCATAATCAGCATTTACCCACGTATTGCTGGTCGGATCCCTTTGTAAAGCATTCATCGGTTCAATCACCAGACTATCTTCAGAAGGATAATAAGTAAATTTGAAAAGAGAGCGGGCAATCCAGGCTTTCTCCGTTAAATCAGGAATATCTGTTGGCATATTAGCAGCATCAAGATCTCCCTCCATAAGTTCCAACTTCAATTCCTTGCTACTATTCTCATAGTATTCAGTTCCTACATATAAAGTAGAATAAGATTCATAATCTCCCTCTTCATCTATTTCACCCGGGACCTGCAATCTCATATATTGCCAACCTTCATTATTTTCAAGCCCTAACCTTACATCTTCACTATTTATTCCCGGAAAATAACTACCATCGTTATCCACCGCTACAAATTTATTACTTAACAACGGACTTTCTACAGTTGGTCTAACTGTTGCATCAAATTGTACTGTATTAGTTGCTCCTAACCACGGATATCTATACTGAAAATCCACCATCTCATTTACAAGATTGGCAGTTAAAATTATACCTCCTGCCAGGATCGGTTTTACTTTAACAATATCACTAAGAATATCGCTCATATTATCACCGGCCTCCTCTTTTGAGTACTTTCTAGCCAAGATTTCCCCTCCATAAGAATGTATATTCTCTTGTAAAACAACAACCGAGTCCTGATTACTGAAATAAGAATACAAAGGTGCATAATCAAAATCATCCACTTGCTTATCTGTTGAATACCAGGTCCAATTTTGTATACAACCGCCAAGATAGGATTTAGCGCCATAGTAACTATAGTCAAGCATTTCCTGAGTATAAGCCTTTACATGCCCATACTCCAATTCCATATTTGTTTCTTTATTGACAAATACAAAGTTTTTCCCACTACTCCCATCTTCAGATGCCTTAATTGACCATAAAGAATAGTTGACAGGAACATTTCCCGGATCTTCCAACCTCAAAATCAATGCATTAGAAGCATCACCGACATAAGCCAAATGACGATACTGTACCAATAGTTTACCTTCTTCATTTACCAATTGATACCACTTACCTGTTTCGAAATGATTTACACCTTTGTCCACCTCTTTTGCACTCTTTGTGTTAGTAGGGCGAAAAAGAGTTCTATGCCCTCCCTCATTTATCTGAGCCAATGCATTAGATGTAACACTGAAAGCCAACAACAGACTGGCAATTAATGAAGTAATTGTTTTACTCATAAATTAATAATTTAAGTAATACTAAAATAAAGTTCTATATAAATTCTTCTTATTATCCTGATTTTCATAGGACACAGGTCCGACAACGCATAGTTAACTCTCTAATATTTTGGTCGTTACAAATATATAAATACTTTTTCTAATGATAAATAAACTTTCAATTTTTTTAATTACCTCATCAAAGTATCTTATCCAAATCGGACAAAAGCAGCACCAAATGCCCCAATTAACACACAAATCCGATTTTCACACACACCGTGATGTGACTAAAGTCAAGAGAGAGAAAGACCTTTCTCTTTCATGGCTCTTGCTACGGAATAAATGCCTTCTTTACGCCCTTCTTTTTTACCTTCTTTACGTCCTTCCTTTAGTCCTTTGGTCACTCCGATCTCTATACCCTTCACCTGTCACCTTTGTGTATCTTGCTAACAAACAACAAATTGCAGTGACGGCAGTCGTTTCACACAAACAAAACTGTTTCTTCAGAAAAAAGACCGGTCTTTTGATTTCAAAAGTCCCTTGTTTTAAAGTCAAAAGTCCTGTCTTAACATTTCAAAAGACCTGTCCTTTTCGGCAGCTGCAGTTATCCATCATCCGCCTCCCATTGCAATCCTGACAGTTTCCGTTGTGTTGCAGGCGAAAACTGCAAGGCTTTTTCCACGAAAGAGTACGTTTCACTACAACTTCATGATATACAAACATTTGGAAGTCGTGAAAGGTGAAAACTATTTGTTCGATCTTTATGTGTATGATCTAATACTATCAGTTTTTCTTTACTATTTCCTTCAATTGTTCCGGTTTGTCGGTCGTAATGAAATCGACATTTTGTTCGATCATCGACTGCATCACGGCCGGATCATCCACTGTCCAGACATTGACGGTCAGCCCGGCATTTTTTGCTTCCTGAATCCAGGTCGGATTTTTCTCGAATACCTTATAATGATAATCCAGACCGGTGAATCCTAAGACTTTCAGATCGGCCGGCGAAACTTCACCACGTAGGTAAGCCACCTGTGCAGCCGGAGCACGACGGATCAACTCCTTACAAATATTCATGCTGAAAGAGATATATTCCACCTGGTCTTCCAGTTGATATTTCTGTACCAGGGCCAGGATAGCCGTTACCGCCCGGTCTTCATTGACTACTCTTTTGTGAGGCTTTATTTCAAGGATCAGTTGCGTACCTTTATTCTGCTTACCCTGTATCAGGTAATCTTCCAGGGTAGGAAGTACTTCCCCGTTTTTTAGTTTCAAATCTTTTATCTTTTCATACAGAGAAGTTTCGATACAGAATCCCTGGATACTGTCATTGTGGTTGACAACAGGTATGCCGTCTGCTGTGATCAAAACATCGAACTCCGAACCATAAACACCTACTTCGTGTGCCTTATTCAACGCCGTGATAGAATTTTGCGCAGAACCTTCACAGTCCCAATAGCCGCGATGGGCGATTACTTTCGTCTGGGAAAAAGCGCTGCTTCCACAAAGGAAAGCGGTAAGCAGCACCGATAAGATTAATCTTTTCTTCATTGTTTTATCTTTTTAAAAACACCGGTATTTACATTTACATTGTAAACATACTGCTTTTGTCCGGATTCAAAGCTTTTGATCGAATAAATATTTTGTGAAGTTCTTATTTCAGACTAAAATACCAACCGACATTAATTTGTATCACGCCATTGTTGGATGTATTATCATACATAGAGTCGCTCAAACCGCAAAACACGACGAGAAACGATACTCACCGGCAACACCGATATTCAATCCCAGTCGCATATCGGTCCCATAAGGTGTCAGATCAGCCAGACCTATATGATGATTTCAACGGTTCAAAAGTTGCAACGGAATATTAAAATGAGCCGGGAAGTTGCCGTAAGAAGAGAACAATTCGCTGATAAACAGAAAAGTTTCCCCCGGAGCTTTTCCGGAGGAAACTTGTTTTGCCTGTCGTCACCCTTCACAGGAGTCAGAACAGAAGAACTTTATTTTCACTATTATTAGTATTAATACTGACTGCTTGTTCGCCTGTCGCAGGGTAATTGGTAGGAACGGTTCGTGAACCGCCCACCGCGCCGTCAATTTAAAATTATTGATTATAAAAAATTTCTTATTTTACGATTGCTTTCACTGCAGCTTCGCCTTCAACGGCTACTACTACGATACCTGCAGGAGCAGTGATCGTTGCTTCATCAGAAGTAATCACTGCATTAGCAACAGTCTGACCAAGTACGTTGCTGATAGTAACTTTCTTACCAGCTGCACCCTTGATGATTACTGCACCTTCTTTAGCGATTACGCTGATTGAAGATGTCGTGATATCTTCGTTTGCTGTCGGATTACCTTCGTAATTTTCTTCGATACCGAATACGTCACCGTTATCGAAAGTACCGGTTACAGCTAATGTACCGTTCACCCATTTCAGATAACCGTTGTTGGTAGCGGCATCGTCGATTTCATCGGCATCAGTTTCCGGAGTATATTCTTTATACTGTGTCTGGATCTTGAATGTCTTATCCGAACTGTTTACATAACGGAAAGCGAACTTAGTTACGTTGAAGTCAGGAGTATCCATTCTCAGTTTAACAGCTTCACCGCCCTTGCGAGTAATGATCAATGTATCACCAATATGATAACCTTCTACGAATGACAGTTTAGCCAGATGTTCATCAGCTTCGACATCATTGATATACGGATTGTTATGCAGGTGAGTGGCGCCGTAAACGTTAGCAGTATCGATCAGGTTGATCAGGTAACGACCGTAAACAGCTCTGTGTTCTTTTGCATCGGCACAAGGACCATTGTGTTCTTTTCTCCATTCGTCTGTGTTGTGTTCCTGGTTGTACGGACAGTAGTAAGACTTTTCAGGATCAACATTTACAGCCAGTAAGTACTGGTAGCAAGTGTTCAATTCACCATTAGCATCTACGCGGTTGATATAAGCGGTATCTGCGAAGATAGCCGGATTTACCTTAAACTGGTTGATGTTGTCGATGTTCAGGAAGCTCAATGTGTCTTTCTCTACAACAGACTTGACATCCTGTTTTTCATATACTACCTGTGAATTGTTTTCATCACGGAACAACTTGATAGTGTCACCCCAAGCCATAGCGATCTTGTGATATTCAGGAGCGTCAGCTTTTTCTACTACCATCAGTGAGTTTGCATTCTGATTGTAAGTTTCTACGCGAGAAATAACACCCTTGTTAGCACTATTACCACCCAGTACTTTGTTTGCACCCAGAGCATCGTTGTCGGCATTTACAGCCATATTAAGTTCAACGAAATTGTAAGTGTTATCCGGTTTCATTTTCAGAGCGAACTTGATAACATCAGCTTCGTTTACATCGTCATTTTCTTTATAGGCTTTATTACAGAAATAATACTCAAAACCTTTACCTTTTTTGTAAGAAACGAATTCTCTGTTAGAAGCATTCTGGAATGCATACGGAAGGATGAACAAAGTATCTTTTACAACATCTTTATTCTTAACATCAGTTACAATCTTACCATCTATCAGAGTAGCGAATACCAGAGGTACTTTTACAGTATCAACTAATGTATATTCTCCTTTTTCATCAGCCTTTGTTGCCAATTGCAAGTTCCACTTCTGAGCATTTTCTTTTTCAGCTGTCATACCAATCTGATGGCTAGCCTTGTCAGTATGGTTTTCTACGAAGTAAGCATGGTTGTTACCTTCAACAGCGTGATACTGACCTAAGTAGAAGTTCTCATTTCTCAACACATTCGGAGTAGACTGCATATAACCGTCAAAGTTAGTAGTCTTATTCAAAGCAGTTGTAGTCAGAGTTACCAAATCAGATGTGATATTAGCATTACCATTACCACCCGAAACAGTCATAACAAACTTATTACCAACTTCACGCAACTGAACACCTGTCAATTCGATAGATGCATTTTCACGGTTTGTTAATGTGAAGGTATTATTATCCTTATCAGCAGCAGTTACAGCCCACTGAGCTTCAGGCAATGCAGCGCTTGTACCTGTAATGAAGTCGGCTTCTACTGCAGTATTTTTAGTAACTGCCAACATTCCGTCTAATTTATATTCTTCAAGAGCTGGAGTATTTGCTTTTGTATCAGCATAAGAGAAGCTCAGGTACTGACCTAACAACTTCTTAACATCGTAGATATTGCTACCTTCCAGTTTGATGTACGGAAGAGTAGTATCTTCGTTTACAGCCTTATTAACAGTCAGATAATATTTATCAGATGCTTTAAAGATATACAGAGAACCTAAACCATCCACTTTTACCTCTTCAATCAAAGCCGGATCTCCAAGTGAATAAATGAATTGGAAACCTGTTTCGTAGTTAGCACTATTCTTGGTAAGTTCTGCCGGCGTAATCCAAACGAACTCACCTACTATAGGAGAAGTAGAGTCGAATGTCTTTGTCTTATCCAATGCAAGAAGTTTAGCACCCTTAGCGTCTGTTTTATTGTTATCCCACAATTGTACAGTTGTTTCACCTACATTTGTAGTGTTAGAAGCTTTCGGATACATTGTCTTGCCGAATACATCGATATCTTCGATAGTTTCTTTACCATCTTTGCTGACTTTTACAGTCATTTCAAAGCCTGGGCTGTAGATGCCGTCCAACTGTGCCTGTGTCTTAGCTAACTGGAATGCATCGTAAAAACCGATAACAGCAGGAGCATTACCTAAAGTTCCATTTATACCAACAAACTGTGAACCATCACCCAATGTAATACCTTGTTTAGAATAGGCAGCATTTGCTTGATATTCTTCAAAGGCTACATAATTCTTATCGCCATTCTTTGCCAAGCTAGTGAAAGTATAATATGCTTTACCTCCAAGCGTTTTTGAAGAAACATTCCACAAATATTTTTCATATTCTTTCGGGTCTCCGTTTGTAAGATCTTCAGCCAATGTAATATTGCTTTCATAAGTGTTAGCCGCACCTGCTTTCAGATATTTAGTCGTACCATCTTTCTGTAAAGAGATAACAACATAACCGGAAGGAGCATCCAATATTTGCAAATCACCTGCTACAACATTTGAACCACCTGCGATAGTTACCTCAGCTTCCGACTGAGCGTTTGCCAATACAGCAGAAGCGTACATAGCCGGACTTGTCAAACTTACCTGTGCTGCACCATTCGTTGCTGTAATTGCATTGCCTGCAATTGCGAAAGTGGTAGCATTAGCTTGTTCTACCAATGTATACGCAAGAGCACCATTTTTTAATACAGCATTCAAATACTTAGCTTTTACGTCAGCATCCGCATTTTCAGCAGCAACAGAAACTAACTTACCATTTTCCCATCTCCAAGATGCGCCAACAGCCTCTCCTGCTTTCGGTGCAGCAGCCATATCAGCTTTAACATCGCTACCACTTACATAAGAGGAGTTCTATAAATTAAAATATTGTAGTACAGTTGTTTATATGGTTCC
>ENA-OWPN01000713-OWPN01000713.1-human-gut-metagenome-genome-assembly--contig:-NODE-713-length-40604-cov-5.060544_pt1 | contig 40604 bp, 35 predicted proteins | sample MGYA00248266_ERZ651850 | MGnify/ENA primary metagenome ERZ651850 (study PRJEB26924, sample SAMEA4378296) | human gut metagenome | biome: human gut; feature: human-associated habitat; material: faeces... | reverse complement strand
TCGGCTGAGCCAAAATCTTCTGCCGCCAGCTCTCGTCGATTTAATCAGAGCTTCCTTAATTCTCTTCGATAACGATATCCCGGATATCCACAAGTTCCGCGTCCGCCCACAGGCGCTCCAAATCGTAGAACTTCCGGGCTTCCTCGGTAAAAACGTGGACGACGATGCTGCCGTAATCCAGCAGCTCCCAGGAATTGCCCCGGTGGCCTTCCCGGCTGAGCATCTGCTCCCCCAGCTGCTCCAGCGTGTACTCGGCATAGTCGCAGAGCGTCTTGACGTGGGTGTTGGAGGTGCCGGTGCAGATCAGAAAGTAATCCGCAAGAGAGCTGACCCGGTCAATTTTCAGCAGCCTGATGTTCTGTCCTTTTTTGGCGTCCAGCGCCTTGGTAACCTCGTAAGCAATTTCTTTTGGGGTTAACATAACTTCTTCCTTTCTACATGGTTTGTGTTTCCTGACGGTTGAGCCACGCCAGCGCGTCCCGGGACTCCGGCGAGACCTCGTTTCCCTGCTCCTTCAGATGTTCCAGCGTCATTTCCAGCCCCAGCTTCAGCGCCGCAGTCAGGTCGGAAAACGCCAGCTCCCGAAGCCGTTCCACCCCGGGAAAGCTCCGGTTCGGCTCCATATAGTCTGCCACATAAATGATGGTCTCCAGCAGATTCATGTCCGCTTTTCCCGTGGTGTGGCTGCGGATGGCGGAAACCACCGCCTCATTTTCCCCAAAAATCCGCTCCGCCACCATGGAACCGGTGAGGGCGTGGAGGGTTCGGGGGTATTTTCTTGAAAATTCGCCTAATATTTTACCATATTCGGCACAGACTGTCAACTGCAGCGGCCCGTCCAGCGCCTTGGTAATGTCGTGGAGAATGCCGGCTCTGGCAGCGTCGGTCACGTCCGCGCCCCAGCGTTTGGCCAGTGCCACCGCCGTATCCCGGCAGCCCAAAACATGCGCCACCCGGTTGGGATTCAGCAGCCGAACGACCACCTGCTCCAGCTCTCCCATAGGAAGATTTTTCCATTGGGCATCTACATCGTACAGCCCGTGTTCCCGAATGTACGCCGCCACGCCCGGGGACAGGAACGGCCCCGCGCAGTGAAACGCCAGCATCCGCCGCAGTTGGGTGGAGGAAATATCGACAACGTCGTTTTTCACCAGCCGGATTTTTGCCCCACGCCGTTCCAGCTTCGCCTGATTCTCGGCGACGGCGGCCTTTTCCCCCTTGCTGCCCCGGTAGAAAACGCCCAGCTCCGCATTCTTCAGAATGTCCTCAGGCTGCTTCCACTGATCGAAGCACAGGAACATATCGCTGCCCATCAGCAGAATCCACTCCGCGTCAGGATAGCGCTTTTTCAGCTCCAATACGGTCTGGAAGGTGTAGCTGACGCCGCCCCGGTTCAGCTCGATGTCCGAAACCTCGGCCTTGGGGCAGTCCGCCGCGGCAATGCGCAGCATTTCGAGGCGCTGCCTTGGGCTGGGTGAATCCTCGGGAATCGCCTTGTGGGGCGCAATACTCGTGGGAATGATCACCAGAGCGTCGAGGTTCAGCGCCGCGACCGCCTGCTTCGCCGCCTGGATATGGCCGATGTGGGGGGGATTGAAGGTTCCGCCGTAAATGCCGATTCGTTCCATTTGCACCGCTCCTGTACCTGTTTATCCCGCAAAACGCGAAAGAAAAATACCGTGTTTGCTTTTTATGGCACCGTCTGGGTCACTTCTGCTTTCTCTGCTGCCGCTCCCGGCTTCTCTCGATGGATTTTTCGATGGCCTGCTCCCGGAAATACTGATTGCGCTGCTCCCGCGCCTGACGGGCTGCCTGACGGCGGGCGCGGACTCCCTTGCCAACGGGGTCGGCCTTGGACTTGGGAGTCTCCTTGTGCTTGGCGCGGCCGGTCTGGTTGCGCTCGGCCTGACATTTTTCGCTGAACCGCCAGATGACGAATTTGGAACCGACGCAGGAAATGCCGTCGGCGCCGGTGGCCTCGCAGATGGCGTCGGACACCTCTCTCGCGCTCATCAGGGCGGTTTCCAGCACCTTGCCCTTCACCAGCTCCCGGGCGGTGAGGAGCTTGTCCGCTTCCGCGATGACCGCCTCCGTTACGCCGTCCTTGCCCACCATCAGGGTGGTTTCCAGGCTGTTCGCCTGCGCCCGGAACTCGGCGCGCTGTTTACTTGTCAGCATAGCCTTCCTCCTTGAGTTTGTCGTAAAATGCCCGCAGCGCAACCGCCCGGTGGGACACCTGATTCTTTTCCTCCGGCGTCACCTCCGCCAGGGTCTTGCCGAAGGGCGGATAGTAGAAAATGGGGTCATAGCCGAAGCCGCCCGTCCCGGCGGGGGCGCGCAGAAGCTCGCCATGCACCTCGCCCCGCGCCTGAATCACCTTGCCCTCGGGGGTGACCATGGTGATAACGCAGACGAACTGCGCCTGCCGCCGGCCGTCGGGGACATTCTCCGTGTTTTTCAGCAGCAGCTGCAATCTGCCCCAGTCGTCCAGGGTGTCGTCAAAGCCGTACCGGGCGGAGTAAATGCCGGGTTCCCCGTTCAGGGCGTCCACGGCAATGCCGGAGTCGTCCGCCAGCGCCGGAAGCCCGGTGGCCTGCATGACGGCGTTGGCTTTCAGAAAGGAATTTTCCTCAAAGGTGGTTCCCGTTTCCTCCACGTCAATGTCCACGCCCAGGTCGGACTCCATCACCAGTTCCATGTCAAATTTCTTGGTGATTTTCCGAATTTCTTCCCATTTATGTTTATTTTTGCTTGCCAAAACTACTTTCATGATACTTCCTCAGATCAATGCTTCCACGAATTCCTTCGCGCTGAAGGGCATCAGGTCGTCCGCCTGCTCCCCCACGCCCACGAACTTCACGGGGATTTGCAGCGCGTCCGCCACGGCGATGACAATGCCGCCCTTGGCGGTGCCGTCCAGCTTGGTCAGGGCAATGGCCGTGACCCCCGCAATTTCCTTGAACTGTTTTGCCTGAATCAGGCCGTTCTGGCCGGTGGTGCCGTCCAGAACCAGCAGAACCTCCTTGGCGGCGTCAGGCAGCTCCCGCGCCACAATGCGGCTGATCTTGTTCAGCTCGTTCATCAGGTTCGTCTTGTTGTGCAGCCGTCCGGCGGTGTCGATGAGAATCACGTCCACGTCCTTGGCCTTGGCGGACTGAATGCCGTCAAACACCACGGAGGCCGGGTCCGCGCCCTCGTGCTGGCGGACGATGGACGCGCCGCTTCTGCCCGCCCAGATCTCCAGCTGGTCGGCGGCCGCCGCCCGGAAGGTGTCCCCCGCCACCAGCATGACCTTCTTTCCCTGAGCGGTCAGCTGCTTTGCAATCTTGCCGATGGTGGTAGTCTTGCCCACGCCGTTGACGCCGATGACCAGAATCACGCTGGGGTGGGTGGACAGATTCAGCTCCGTGTCTCCCACGGAGAGCATGTCCACCAGAATTTCCTTCAGCGCTTCCCGGGCTTCCTCCGTGGTTTTCAGGTGCTGCTCCCGGACGGCCCTGCGCAGCCGCTCCACGGCCTTGACGGAGGTGTCCACGCCCAGGTCCGCCAGAATCAGACTTTCCTCCAGCTCATCGTAAAAATCGTCGTCAATTTCGGAAAAGCCGGAAAACACACTGCCCAGGGTGCCGCTGAGCGCCTCCCGGGTCTTGGTCAGTCCGGCCTTGATTTTGTCAAAAAAGCCCATAAAATTCTCCTTTACTCTACGATTCCCAAATACTCTTCCATCTGGTTTAAGTCCAGCCGCAGCAGCTTGCTCACGCCCTGCTCCTGCATGGTCACGCCATAAAGCACGTCGGAGGCTTCCATGGTGCCCCGGCGATGGGTGATGACGATGAACTGGGTCTTCTTCGCCAGATTGTGAAGATAGCTTGCAAACCGCTCCACGTTTCGGTCGTCCAGTGCCGCGTCGATCTCGTCCAGCAGACAGAAGGGCGTCGGCCGCACCTTCAGAATGGCGAAGTACAGCGCCGTCGCCACGAAGGCCTTCTCGCCGCCGGAGAGCAGCGTGATGGTCTTGACCTGCTTTCCGGGGGGCTGGACGCGAATCTCAATGCCGCAGGTCAGGGGATTTTCCGGGTCTTCCAGAATCAGCTGTCCCTTGCCGCCGCCGAACATTTCTTCAAAAGTCTGCCCAAAATAATGGTCGATTTTCCCAAATTCCGAAACAAATATGGTGGTCATCTCTTTGGTAATGTCCCGGATGACGCTTTCCAGCTCCCGCTTGGAGGTCAGCACGTCGTCCCGCTGTCCGGCGAGGTAGGTGTAGCGCTCGTTGACCCGGGCGTATTCCTCGATGGCACCCAGGTTGGGCGTACCCAAAGCGGCGATTTTCCGTTTCAGCTCTGCTGCCCGGCGGTTTCCGGCAGTGACGTTTTCGATCTGGCCCCGATGCTCTGGGGCGGTGCCGGGGGTCAGGCCGTAGGAATCCCACAGCTTGTCCACGATCTGCTTTTCCTCCATGGATGAGGTGACCTTTTTCTGCTCCAGCAAGGCGCAGGCACGCTCCATGTTGAGGATGTCCTTGTTCTTCTCCTGGGCGTCCCGCTCCGCCCGGGTCTTGGAGGCTTCCGCTTCCGCCCGGTCTTCCAGCGTCTTTTGCATCAGGGCGTTCATCCGGTCGGACTCTGCGTCGTTTTCCTCCTGTTTGACTTTCAGCTGAGCAATTTCCCCTTCCAGGCGGAGGATGTCCTCCCGGATGGCATCTGCCAGAGCTTCCTTCTTCTCCCGGTCGCCCTCCATGGCCGCCCGGAGATTCTGCAAATCCGCAATGTGGGTCAGCGCCGTGTCCCGCTCGGCTTCCAGCGCCGCTTCCGCGGTTTTCAGCTCCGTCATCTGCCCGGTGATGGCGGCGTTTGCTTCCGCCGCTTCCGTCTGGCTGTCTTCCAGCTGTGCCAGTGTCTGCCGGGTTTCGGCAAGCTGCTGGGTGTACACCTGAATCTTCGCCTGCTGGCCGGCATAGCGCTCCCGGTCGGAGGTCTGCCGCGCGTTCAGAGAATCCCGCTCCCGCTGGGCGGAGGTCTCCGCCTCCACGATGGCGTTCAGCAGAATTTCAAACTGCTTCTCCTGCCCCTGTAAGCGCAGCACCTGATCCTCCGCGCCCCGAAGCTGATCCTGCGCCGCCTTCATCTGGAATTCCACCTGGTCGCACTGCCGCTGGGCTTCCTGCATATCCGCCTGGGCAATCAGCAGCTCCTGTTCCAGCTTCTTTTCCTGTGCCGTCAGCTTTTCCAGCTCGTTGGCACGGGACAGAATGCCCGCTTCCTTATTTACGGAGCCGCCGGTCATGGAGCCGCCGGGGTTCATGACCTGACCGTCCAGGGTGACGATCTTGAACCGCCCCCGGTACTTCTGGGACATGGCAATGGCCGCGTCCATATCGGACACGATGACCGTCCTGCCCAGCAGATTTTCCACAATGCCCCGGTACTTTTCGTCGCTCGCAGTCAATTCAGACGCAATGCCCACGAACCCCCGGCAATTTTCCAGCCCGGTTTCCTGCAGACTCCTGCCCTGGATGTTGGACAGGGGCAGGAAGGTCGCGCGGCCGCCGCCGGTGCGTTTTAAGTAGCCGATGGCCGCCTTGCCGTCCTGTTCCGTGCCAACCACGATCTGCTGCATGGCCGCGCCCAGGGCGATCTCAATGGCCACCGTATAGCTGTCCTCGGTGCGGATCAGACGGGACACAGGGCCGTGGATGTTCCGAAGTGCCCCTCGCTGGGCTTCCTGCATCACCATGCGGACGGCCTTGTTATAGCTTTCAAAATCCCGCTCCATTGCCCGGAACACTCTGGCCTTGGCCGTCACGGAATCCCGCCGGGAGGTCATGTCCCGGATTTTTTCCTGCAATTCGTCCCGGCGCTTGACCCGGGTATTCTGCCGGAGGGTGTAGCCTGCAATGGTGTTGTTGGCGGCGGTCACTTCCTCCTGGGCTTTTTTCAGCTCCTTGCGGCAATTATCCAGATTGGTCTGGGCTTCCTGCTGCCTCGCCGCACCGGCGGACAGATCGGCATTCAGCTGCTCCAACCGCTCTTTGGTCTGCGCCATGCTCTCTTCCAAACCCCGCACGTCAGCCTGACGTCCCGCGACGTCCGCCGCCAGAGAGGATTCCTTTCCCCGCAGCTCCAGAAACTGCTTGGTCAGTCCTTGGGCATTGGCCGTCATGGCGGTGAGCTTGTGCTGCAATTCGTCCAGCTCCCGGCGCTTTTCTGTGAGAGCCGCTTCGATTTCCTCAATTCTGGCCTTCGTCTGGTCGATCTGGGACACGATGCCGCCGGAGCGGTCCTCCTGCCCTTTCAGCTCTTCCTCAATCCGGGAAATGTTGGCGTTGTTGTTCTCCACATTTCCCCGAAGCACGGCCATCTGCCCGTCCAGCTGCTGGTGGGTAGCGGAGAGCATATTCACCTTCAGGCGAACGGTTTCCAGCTCGCCGTCCCGGGTGCGCAGAGCTTCCCCCAGCTGATCCGCCTGACGGTACAGGGCGTCCAGATCGTCGTGGGCCTGCTGCAAAACGAAGGACGCGGACGCATAGTCCTCCTCCGCCTTCTTGGCAGCGGCGGAAAGCCTGTCCAGCGTGTCCAGCCACACGGCCACCTCCACGCCCTTTAATTCGTCCTTCAGTTCCAGATATTTTTTTGCCTTTTCCGACTGCTGCTTCAGCGGTTCCAGCTGCAATTCCAGCTCGGAGACCTTGTCGCCGATGCGCAGCAGATTGTCCTCGGTGGCGGCCAGCTTCCGCTCCGTCTCCTCCTTACGGTGGCGATATTTGGAAATGCCTGCGGCTTCCTCGAAGATCTCCCGGCGGTCGCCGCTTTTCAAAGACAAAATTTCGTCGATTCTGCCCTGGCCGATATTGCTGTAGCCCTCCCGTCCCAGACCGGTGTCCATGAACATCTCGTTGATGTCCCGCAGACGGGCGGACTGCTTGTTGATATAGTATTCGCTGTCCCCGGAGCGGTAGTAGCGCCGGGTGACCATCACCTCGTCGGCGTCGTAGGCCAGCGCCCGGTCGGAATTGTCCAGCGTCAGGGTCGCCTCGGCGAAGCCAACGGCGGTTCGCTTCTGGGTGCCGCCGAAGATCACGTCCTCCATTTTGGCGCCCCGGAGGGTTTTGGAGCTTTGCTCGCCCATGACCCACAGAATGGCGTCGGAAATATTCGATTTCCCGGAGCCGTTGGGGCCGACGATGGCGGTAATGTCATCGCCGAACCGGATCAGCGTCTTGTCCGGAAAGGACTTAAAGCCTTGCAGTTCCAATGATTTCAGATACACAGCATAACCTCATGTAAAAGAGAATGAAAGATAGCAATTCCGTTTGCAATTTGTTTACTCATGCAATTGTCGTGACCGAAATTTCATGCAGTCCCGGTGGGTTTCGGAAATTTTCACCTGAACCTCCGGGAACGCGGCGGCGATTTTCTCCGCCAGCACGGCCACGACGGGGTTCTCCGTGGCAAAATGTCCCGCGTCGATCAGATTCATCCCCAGCGCCTGGGCGTCCCAGAAGTCATTGTACTTGATGTCCGCAGTGACGAAGGTGTCGCACCCGGCCTCAAAGGCGCTCATCAGTTCGTCGGAACAGCTTCCGCCGCCCACCGCCACCAGGCGAACCGGCTTGCCGCCGTCCACATAGCGCAGTCCCTCGGCGTTCAGGCTGCTCCTGACGGTTTCCAGAAATTGGGAAAGAGACTGCTCCTCTACCCTGCCCCGGCGCAGAAGCCCCCACTGCCGCCCCCGATCGTCCCGGAAAAAGGGCGGGATGGTCTCCACGTCCTTCAGTCCCAGGGTGTCCGCCAGCACGTCGTTGACGCCCCCCGGGGCGCAGTCCAGATTGGTGTGGGCATTCACGGCGCTGATGCCGTGGCGGCAAAGGGTCATGATGCTCCGTCCGACGGTCGTTTCCTCCGTCACGGACTTGAGCGGGTCGAAAATAATTGGATGGTGGGTGACGATCAGCTCCGCGCCCCACTCCGCCGCCTCCCGGCACACCCCCTCGAAGGGGTCGAGCGCCACCAGAACCTTGGTTACGGGAGTCTCCCGGCTGCCGCAGAGCAGCCCCACATTATCCCAGTCCATTTTCATGTAAGGCGGGGCAAGGGTCTCTATGTACTTGAGAATGTCAGCTACGGTCGTCATCGGTCAGTTCCTCCAAAATCGCTTTGTAGTGCCTGTATTTCTCCTCGCCCCCGCCGGACAGCCCCGCCACGGTCTTGCGAAGGCCGGAAAGGACGCTCTCCCGGAAGGCCGGGAGCAGCTCGCTGCCGCTGCGCCGCAGTGCCGGGGTGATGTAATATTCGCCCTCGGTCAGCGTCTCCCCGGGGGCATAGACCACTTCCATGACGGGGTAGATGAATTTTCCGTCCTTCGCCAGCGTCTCCCGGCGGATGGCGTAGCCCTGACGGTACAGATACCGGCGCAGCTCCGGCCGCTTGCTCTGGCACTGCAAGATCAGCCGGTAGCGTTCGCTTTTCAGCCAGGTTGCGGCGTCCAGAATGGATATCATGGTGTCCGCCCCCATCCCCGCACAGACCATGCAGTCAAATTCCCGGGGGACATCGCGGATGCCGTCGGACAGGTAGAAGGCCATGCGCTCCTTCACGCCGAATTTTTCCGCGTTACGGACGGCGCTTTGCAGGGGCATTTCCCGGACGTCGGAGGCAATGACCGCGCTGGCGATGCCGTTTTTCAGAAGGTAAATGCCGAGATATCCGTGGTCACAGCCCACGTCCGCAACCCGGTCGCCGGGCTTGACATAGCCGCAGCAGGCCAGCAGCCGGTTGGAAAGGGGAATTTTCACGGGCGTCCCTCCTTCTATACGAAAAAAGCCATCCCGGCAATTGTCCGGGATGGCGCTGCCGGTATTTTATCCGTTCTGCTTCGCGGCTTCGTTGGCCTCGTAGGCTTCCAGGAAATTGTTCAGCTGGGCAAGGAACGGCTCGCAGTCCACACCGTGAACCATGCAGGCTTCCTCAACGGTCTCGCCCCGGGAAGAGGGGCAGCCCAGGCAGTGCATACCGATGGCGAAGAACAGGGGCGCAGACTGGGGCGCGATGTCCAGAACGTCCCCGATAATGGTATCCTTTTCAATTTTTACAGCCATAAAAATGACCTCCTTGTTTTTATCTTTGACTATTATAACCGCACATGTGGAAAAAAACAAGAGGAAAGTCGCAAAAGATACGCACCCGCCCCGCAGATTTTTCGTGGAAGGGTTGTCGATGATCAGAGCATCCGCAGATCGTCCGCCCAGATTGACCCTATGAAATCAACTTCTTTTTCCTTAGTATTGGCAGGAAAGATGGAAATAATTTCAAAATGACCGCAGGTTCAGGCGATGGCTTGAACCTGCGGTTTTCGGTATGCGGAAAAACCCGGAAGAAGGATTTGTGACCGGCTCAATCTGCCTTCGGAGAGGACACGAGAATCTCGCGGTCTGCCTTCGTGCCTGAGCACATATTTACAGTCGTTTTAACCGACCAATACGCATAATCCTGAATCCAGTCATCAAAAAACTCTACCCAGGTGTCGGCGACCTCCTGGATCTGAGCCGTAGTGGCTTCATCCAGAATAATATGCCCGGAGTTTCCGTTGGAATCTCCGATAATATCAACAATAAGCTGATAGTTTTTTGCATCGTAATGTATCTCGAAAAATGGCTGGTTCTCCGTCTCGAAGCTCTTGATGTCCGCATATAGGCTGCTTTCGGTGAACTCCTTTGCCTGCTTGGCGGCATCTATCAAAGATTGGCTGTCAAGAAAATCTCCCATTTTTTCCAGAATATCAATGGCACCGTCATATTCGCCATTTTCCATTTTGCCGCAGGCTTCGTCGTATTTGGCTGTGATTTTCTCAAGCTGAGCGCCGCTGTCCTTATAGTCTCCCAGTTCCTGGAAAAGAGCAGAAGCCTGCCCATATTCCTCTTGCTCCATAAGCGAAACAGCGCTGTTATACGCGTTATTCTTCTTAACTGCGCTGCTTGCAAAATAAATGGCGACGCAGAGAACAGCAATGGCCACGAGAACAATAGGCGCTGTTTTTGCAATGCGGAGATTGCGCTGCTTTTCTTCCGAACGTCTCTTTTCGGCAGCGGCCGCTTCCAGTGCCAGCCTTTCGTCTTTCCGCTTACGCAGATTCTCAATGTTGAAAGCCCGAAGACTATCCAGGGTTTGGCGGCACCGGTGACAGCAGGTTTCCCCGCTGCGGTTGATTGACCCGCAAACGCAAATCCAGAGGTCATCGTCCTCCAAAAGCATGTTATTGCTGTGTTCACCATATTCACAATGGAATTGCTTTACCAGTTCAGGGTCGCCCCAGCCGATTGATGCCGGTTTTTTTAGGGGACGCCATTCTTTTCCGTCTGCAATCCATTTTGTGTTGTCCAAGAAAATGACTTCGGTAACGACCACAGAGAAAGAACGGGTAACGGCATTGGGCAGGGGAATTGCCGCTTTTTGCCCAAAGAATGTGTCACGTCCTGCGTTCAGGTCGAGATACTGATAGGTTATACTTTCATCGATTGCGTCACCTGCGGTATCCATGGGGAAAATCTGAACCGTGGCTGCTTTTATTGTCTGACTGTTAATATTTTGCAGCTTCAATTGCGCAAGTACGTTTCCAGACTGATTGTCTTTCAGCAATGCACCCGCCGCAATGACAACGGGTGCTCCGGTAGTATAAAGATTTTCGGGCAGAGAAAAGAGTTTGCTATATCGTTCACTCATGTCGAAATCTCCTTAAAGTTCAGGAAGTTCGTCGGGGCGCACCTGCGGGGTGTTCCCGCGATCGGGCAATGCGCACACCAAAACCCAGCCTACCCAGCCAAGCCAAAAACAAATCCAGAAATACTTTTTGTCGTGGTAGCCTTTTTCTTCGGCGGCTTCAAAGAACCATTTGGCAATGAAATAGTCGAGGACGATGAAAGCCGCTGCAATTAGAAGATACAGAAAAACCAGAAATGCCATGTGTTTTACCCCTTTTTTTAATCTAAAATTAAAAGTGCGCCTACCGAAGCAGACGCACAAAAACCGCAAACTCCGATAGTCGCCAAACTAATCAATATAAAGCATCACAGCATTCATACCGAGGGAATTTGCATTTTTTATCAAATTCATGGTACGAACGTAAAAGGGTATAGTACCCCCTTGTGATGCTTTTCATAATTTGATTAGTTTGGCAACTTCATAGTACCATATCTGCATGGAAGATTCAAGGCGTTTTGTAAAATATTATCCTTTCCACAAGAACAAAAAGAAGCACATCCAGCCCGATTTCTCGGGCTGGATGTGCTTCTTTGCTTGTTATTCAGGAAAGAAAAGCGTTCCCTTATTTCGTCTCGTCGGTGCCGTAGTAGGCGTTGAGGTACATCTGCTTGATCTCGCTCATGAGGGGATACCGGGGGTTCGCGCCGGTGCACTGGTCGTCGAAGGCCTGCTCCACCATGCTGTCCAGCCGGGTCAGGAAGTCGGTTTCGTCAATGCCGTAGTCCCGGATGGTCTTTTTGATGCCGATTTTGGCCTTCAGCTCGTCGACGGCCGCGATCAGTTTTTCCAGCTTCTCCTCGTCCGTGGTGCCGCCCAGCTTCAGATAGTCGGCAACCTCGGCATACCGCGCCAGGGTGTGGGGATGGTCGTACTGGGAAAAGGTGCCCATCTTCGCGGGAACCTCGGCGGCGTTGAAGCGCAGAACCTCGTCGATCATCAGGGCGTTGGCAACGCCGTGGGGCAGATGGTGGAACGCGCCCAGCTTGTGCGCCATGGAGTGGCACACGCCCAAAAATGCGTTGGCAAAGGCCATACCGGCCATGCAGGCGGCGTTTGCCATGTTCTCACGAGCCTTGGGATCCTTCCCGCCGTTTTCGTAGGCGGAGGGCAGGTTCTCGAAAATCAGCTTCAGACTCCGCAGCGCCAGACCGTCGGTGTAGTCCGTGGCCATCATGGAGGCGTAGGCTTCCAGGGCGTGGGTCACGGCGTCGATGCCGGAGGCCGCGGTCAGACCCTTGGGGGCGTTCATCATCATGTCGGCGTCCACGATGGCCATTTTCGGCAGCAGCTCATAGTCCGCCAGCGGGTACTTGACGCCGGTGGTTTCATCGGTGATGACGGCGAAGGGGGTCACCTCGGAGCCGGTACCGGCGGTGGTAGGGATGGCGACGAAATACGCCTTTTCGCCCATCTTGGGGAAGGTGTAGACACGCTTGCGGATATCCACAAAGCGCATGGCCATGTCCTGGAAATCCGCCTCGGGATGCTCATACAGCACCCACATGATCTTGCCCGCGTCCATGGCGGAGCCGCCGCCGATGGCGAGGATCAGGTCGGGCTTGAAGGCCGCCATCTGCGCCGCGCCCTCTCTGGCACAGGCGAGGGTGGGGTCGGGGGCCACGTTGTAGAAGGTGGTGTGGGTGATTCCCATGGCGTCCAGCTTCTCTTCCACCGGCTTTGTGTAGCCGTTCTGGTACAGGAAGGCGTCGGTGACGATGAAGGCCTTCTTGTAATTTTTCAGCTCGGCCAAAGCCACGGGCAGGCAGCCCTTCTTGAAATAAACCTTTTCAGGCGCGCGGAACCAGAGCATATTCTCCCTCCTAATTGCCACAGTCTTGATGTTCAGCAGGTGCTTGATGCCCACATTCTCGGAAACGGAGTTGCCGCCCCAGGAGCCGCAGCCCAGCGTCAGGGAGGGAGCCAGCTTGAAGTTGTACAGGTCGCCGATACCGCCGTGGGCAGACGGCGTGTTCACCAGAATGCGGCAGGCCTTCATTTTTTCCGCAAAGGCGTCCAGCTTTTCCTTCCCGGTCACCGTATCCAGATAGACGGAAGCGGTGTGGCCGTAGCCGCCGTCCTTGACCAGGGTGTCCGCCTTGTTCATGGCGTCGGCAAAGTCGGACGCCCGATACATGGCAAGCACGGGGGACAGCTTCTCATGGGCAAAGGCTTCGGAGAGATCGGTGGAGGTCACTTCACCGATGAGGACTTTGGTGCTTTCGGGGACGTCAACACCCGCCAGCGCCGCGATGGTGTGGGCGGACTGACCCACGATCTTGGCGTTCAATGCGCCGTTAATCAGGATGGTCGCACGAACCTTGTCGATTTCTTCCGCGTTCAGGACGTAGCAGCCGCGCTTGACGAATTCCGCCTTGACCCGGTCGTAGATGCTGTCCAGCACCACCACGCTCTGCTCGGAGGCGCAGATCATGCCGTTGTCAAAGGTCTTGGAGTGGATGACGGAGGAAACCGCCAGCAGAATGTCGGCGCTGTCGTCGATCACGGCGGGGGTATTGCCGGGGCCGACACCCAGAGCGGGCTTGCCGGAGGAGTAAGCCGCCTTCACCATGCCGGGACCGCCGGTGGCGAGGATCAGGTCGGCTTCCGCCATCACCTGATTGGTCAGCTCCAGAGAGGGCTTGTCGATCCACGCGATGATGCCTTCCGGCGCACCGGCGGCGACCGCCGCCTCCAGAACCACCCGTGCGGCGGCGATGGTGCAGCCCTTCGCTCTCGGGTGGGGGCTGATGATGATGCCGTTGCGGGTCTTCAGGGAAATCAGGGTCTTGAAAATGGCGGTGGAAGTGGGGTTCGTGGTGGGAATGACCGCCGCGATGACGCCGATGGGCTCGGCAATGCGCTGAATGCCGTAGGCCGTGTCTTCCTCGATGACGCCGCAGGTCTTGGAATCCTTGTAGGCGTTGTAAATATATTCGGCGGCGTAGTGGTTCTTGATGACCTTATCCTCCACCACGCCCATGCCGGTTTCGGCTACCGCCTGCTTGGCCAGAGGAATGCGCATCCGGTTGGCGGCGGTGGCGGCGGCCAGGAAGATCTTATCCACCTGCTCCTGGGTATAGGCGGCAAATTTCTCCTGGGCAGCGCGGCACTTTGCCAATGCTTCGGTCAGTTCCTGAGCGGTGGTTACAGGTGCATATGTTTTCTCCATAAAAATCGACCTTTCCTGGGGAATCCCTGACGAAACCGTCTTCGGCTGAAATTTTTGCCGTCAGCCTCCGCCGGATTCACCGGTGCTTCCCGAACAAATTTATCAGTATTTTCGTACCGATATATTACTATCGATATAATAGCACATATCTCGGAAATGTCAATCCCCGATCTGAAAAAAATCTCTGTGCAGACAAAACAGCCGGACTTCCGGAGCGCACCGCTCCGAAAGCCTGGCTGTGCCGTTTCCTGATTACGTGCCGAGGTAGGCCGCCTTCACCGCTTCGTTGGCCAGCAGCTCCTCGCCGCTGCCGTGGAGGGTGATCCGGCCGGTCTCCATGACGTAGCCGAGATTGGCGGTTTTCAGCGCCATATTGGCGTTCTGCTCGATGAGCAGAACCGTCACGCCCTGCTTGTTGATCTCCTTGATGATCTCGAAAATGCCCTTGACGATGATGGGCGCCAGTCCCAGAGACGGCTCGTCCATCATAATGACCTTGGGACGACTCATGAGCGCGCGACCCACCGCCAGCATCTGCTGCTCGCCGCCGGACAGGGTGCCGCCCGCCTGCCAGGAGCGCTCCTTCAGACGGGGGAACAGGTCAAAGACCCAGTTTAAATCCTCGGTCAGATCGTCCTTGCGCAGGTAAGCGCCGATTTTCAGGTTTTCCAGCACCGTCATGTCCGGGAAAATCCGCCGTCCTTCCGGCACCAGCGTGATGCCCTTGGACACGATCAGGCTGGAATCCATGCCGGTGATGTCCTCGTCCAGGAAGGAAATCTTTCCTGCGGAGGGCTTCACCAGCCCCGCGATGGCGCGAAGGGTGGAGCTTTTGCCCGCGCCGTTGGCGCCGATCAGGGTCACGATCTCCCCTTCCGGCACATCTAGGCTGATGCCCTTCACCGCTTCGATTCCGCCGTAATGCACCTGTAAATCCCGGATTTCCAGAATGTTACGCATCTTCCGTCACCCCCAAATACGCCTCGATCACGCGCTTGTTCTGCTGCACTTCCTTCGGCACGCCCCGGGCGATCTCACTGCCGAAGTCAATGACATAAATGTAATCCGAAATTTTCATGACCAGATCCATGTGATGCTCAATGAGGAAAACCGTCAGATGGTGTCTGTCCCGGATTTCCTTGATGTATTCCGCCAGCTCCTGGGTCTCCTGGGGGTTCATGCCCGCTGCCGGTTCGTCCAGCAGCAGCAGCTTGGGATCCGTCGCCAGAGCGCGGGCAATTTCCAGGCGGCGCTGCAGGCCGTAGGGCAGGCTGGTGGCGATTTCATCCTTGTACTGCTCCAGTCCCTGCTCTTTCAGCAGCGCCATGGTTTCCTCCCGCATTCTCGCCTCTTCCTTGGCGTTCGCCCGGAAAATGGCGGAAAACACGTTCTGCTTCGCCCGCATATGCTTGGCCACCAGCACGTTTTCAAACACCGTCATGCTTTTCCACAGGCGGATGTTCTGGAAGGTACGGGCAATGCCCAGAGAAACCACATGATCCGGAGTCGGGTCAATGTTGCGCTCATTTGCATATTTTTCCCCGTTGGTACCCAGGTAGTTCTTTTTCATTTTCCCGGTGGGGTGGTTGCGGATCATGGTCTTGCCCATGAATTCCACCCGGCCGTTGGTCGGCTGATACACACCGGTGATGCAGTTAAAGGCCGTGGTTTTGCCCGCGCCGTTGGGGCCGATGAGGGCGACGATCCTGCCCTCCGGCACGTCCAGAGACAAATCATTCACAGCCACAACGCCGCCAAACTGCATGGTGACGTTTTCCATACGAAGAACGTTTGTTTCGCTCATGCCGCTTCAGTCCTCCTTTTCCGCCGCCGGGGCAGCCTTTTTCCGTTTCTGAAACAGTCCGCCGATGCCCTTCCAGCTCAGCTCCTTCTCCCCCATGATGCCCTTGGAGAAGAACAGGACGATGATCATGATGACCACGGAGAATACGACCATCCGGAAGCCGCTGCGCAGCAGAGGCACCTTAAACGAGCCGATGAAGGTCTCCCGATCCAGGAACCGCAGCCACCACTCGGAGCAGGCCACATACAGGAATGTGCCGATGACGGAGCCGGAAACGGAGCCGATGCCGCCGATGACCACGATCAGCAGAATTTCATAGGTCATGGTGGAGGTAAAGACCTTCGCCTGGGCGTTGGCCACATACATGGCGAACAGCGCGCCGCCCACACCGGAGAAGAAGCTGGAAATCACAAAGGAGAGCATCTTGTGCTTGAACAGGTTGATTCCCATGGCCTCCGCCGCCACCTCGTCGTCCCGGATGGCCTTAAAGGCGCGGCCATAGGAGGAGTTGATCAGCAGAACGATCAGCGTAATACTGACAATCGCCACAAGGAAGGGGACAAACGTACTCAGCCGCAGAACCACCTGCCCCGCCCCGTTCTTGATGTTGAAATCAGAGAAGGTGGGGAAGCCCTTGATCATGTTTGCGCCGTTGGTGATGGGGCCGAGGGTCTGCCACTGGAAAATCGCCCGGAGAATTTCGGCGAAGCCCAGTGTGGCAATGGCGAGGTAATCACTTTTCAGCCGCAGAACCGGCAGACCGATCAGCGCCGCGAACAGCGCGGCCACCAGCCCCGCCAGAATCAGTCCTACGAGAACGGCCAGCACCAGCGCCAGTCCGCCGCCGAACCCGGCGCTTCCCAGAAAGCTCTGGAAGCAGTCCACCAGGGAGAACTTCACAGCCGAGCCGCCGTAGAGGTAATACACCTGATCCTTGGCAGCCATGGGAACGGTGAGAATGGCGTAGGTATACGCGCCCAGCAGCATGAAGCCCGCCTGTCCCAGAGAGAACAGGCCGGTAAAGCCGTTGAGCAGGTTCATGGAAACGGCCACCAGAGAATACACCGCACCCTTTTTCAGCACGGTAAACAGCTGACTGGTGGGAAGAAAAACCGCAGGCAGTCCCGGGATGTAGTCGCTGAGGTTTTCCAGCAGGATAACCAGCAGCAACAGCACCGAAATGGAAACCAGCGCAGCAAAGCTGCCGTTTTTGTTTGTTTTCTGTTTCAGCATATCCGGCACCTCCTTAAACCTTATCCGTGGCCTTTTCGCCAAAGAGCCCGGTGGGCTTGCAGGTCAGGATGATGATGAGCAGTGCAAAGGTGAAGGCATCGGAGAACACGGAAACATTCCACGCCGAGGGCAGACCCTTGATGATAGTCTCGCAAATACCGATCAAAAACGCGCCGATCACCGCGCCGGGGATGGAGCCGATGCCGCCGAACACCGCCGCCACAAAAGCTTTCAGTCCCGGCATGGCCCCCGCCGTGGGGGTGATGGCGGGATAGGTGGTGAAGTACAGAATGGAACCCACCACCGCCAACGCGGAACCAATGACAAAGGTCATAGAAATGACGTTGTTGATCTTGATGCCCATCAGCCGCGCCGTCTCAAAGTCCTTGGACACCGCCCGCATAGCCATGCCGATCTTGGTATGGTTGATCAACTGGGTCAGAAGCACGATCAGCACCAGCACCAGAATGGGAGTGATAATGACCACCAGCTTCGTGGAGGTGCCGACGATGTCGACGGTTTTGTTCAGGATTCCGATGGTGGGATACGTCATGGGCTGACCGCCGGTGACATAGGTCGCGGTGTTTTGCAGCAGATAGCTGACGCCGATGGCGGAGATCATGACGGACATTCTCGGCGCGTTGCGCAGGGGCTTATAGGCCGCCCGCTCAATGAAGAAGCCCAGCGCCACCGTCAGGATGATGACAACGGGAATCGCCGCGTAGATAGGCATCACGGCGGAAATATAGATACCCAGCAAGCCCGCGACCATGAACACGTCGCCGTGGGCGAAGTTGATCAGGCGCAGAATGCCGTAGACCATGGTATAGCCAATGGCGATCAGCGCCAGCTGCCCGCCCAGAGAAATGCCGCTGAGCAGAATGGATACCAGGTATTCCAGAGAAAACAGTTGTTCCACAAGGGGTTCCTCCCTTTCTTTACGGAATCCCCGAAGAAGCCGTCCGCAGCCCCGCCCCGGACGGCTTTTTCAGAGATTCCCTGTCTAAAAAAATACGACTGTTTGGCGGGGGTATGCGTCCCCCGCCAAACAATTCAAATCGGAGATAAAATCAGCTGCCGGAGCCGGTCTGAACGGTCTCCAGAGTCCAGGTGCCGCTGGCGGTGTCCGCCGTCTTGATGTAAGCGGTGTCGCGGATGGCGTCGCCCTGAGCGTCAAAGGCAATGGAGCCGGAAACGCCGGCGTAGGTGACGGAGGGCAGAGCGGCCATGATGGCGGCCTTGTCGGCGCTGTCGGCCTTCTTCATGGCCTCCAGAGCCACGAAGTAAGCGTCATAGCCCATGGCGGTGACGGCGGAGATGGTGTCGTTGCCGCCGTTGGCAGCCAGTGCCTCGGAGCTGGCGTTGATGTACTCCTTGATGCCCGTATCAAACTCGGGAGAACCGCCCTCCTGATAGAAGGTGGAAACATACAGCTGCAGGTCGGTACCCTTGATGGCTTCCAGAACCATGTTGTCGTCCAGGGTGTCGGAGCCGAGGAAGGGAGCCTCAATGCCCAGAGACGCAGCCTGGGTGATGATCTGTACGGCGTAGGCGATGGAGACGGGGGTGAAGATGACGTCCGCGCCCTCGCTCTTGGCCTTGTTCAGGTAGGAGCCGAAGTCGGAGTTGCCGGTGGGGAAGGAGTCGGTGATAACCTTGCCGCCCGCAGCCTCAAAGACCTTGGTGAAGAAGGCAATCAGACCCTGGTCGTACTCGTTGCCGCTTTCGCCCAGGCAGTAGGCGGTCTTGGCACTGAACTTGCTCACGGCGAAGTTGGCCAGAACGTCGGCCTGGAAGTTATCCAGGAAGCAGATACGGAAGTAGTAGCTATTGCCCGCGGTGACGTTGGGGTTGGTGCAGGTAATGCCGATGGCGGGGATGCCGGCCTCTTCAAACTTGGGGCCGCCTGCCATGGAAACGCCGGAACCGTAGGAACCCAGAACCACGGACACGCCCGCGCTGACCAGAGAGGAAGCGGCGGAGGGAGCCTTGTCGGTGGAGGAACCGTTGTCGCCGTAGACCAGCTCGACCTTGTAGGTCTCGCCGCCCAGGGTGACGGTGGGTTCCTGGCTGTTGGCGTACTGCATACCCAGGATTTCCTTCTTGCCGCCGGACGCGGAGTCGCCGGAAGAAGGCTCGAACACGCCGATCTTGACGACCTTCTCGCCGGAAGCGGAACCGCTGCCGGAAGAAGAGCAGGCGCACAGGGACAGAGCCATGCACAATACTAAGATAACAGCAATTACTCTTTTCATTTTCTTATCCTCCATTCCAAAAGCAGCATCCATAGTCAGTGGACATCTGTTTTTGTGATATGGAAAATTATATATGAATTTTCCCCAAATTGCAATTGTAAATTACGATAGAATTTAATGGGCGGTCATTCATTTTTTGTTCAAGTTTTACAAGCTCTTTTTCGGTTTATTGACAAGATCATCCGCGCCTGTTATAATTACTAACAAGGTTAGCGAACTTCATTTTTTGCGCAGTCCCGAATGGTTTCCCCGTTTTGTAAATCCGGCGTTTGCCTCCCCGGCATCTGCTCCGTTCCCGGGAGAACGCTTTGCCGGATCGGGAATGTTTGCCAAAAGGGTCGCCCCCATGATGCAATGTCGCTTTCAAAAACTTGCAATCTCCGGTGAATTTCCACCGGTAACACACCTAAGAAAAGGACGATGCCTATGAAAAATCAACATGAAGTGGAAAACCTGGCCTATGCGATGACCCGTCAACGGTATCTGCTGAACCGGGACATCGTGCACGACCTGTTCACGGAGCTGTCCCTTTCCGACTACATTGCCCTCCACAGCATTGCGGAAGCTGCCGGTCAGGGTGGGTCAGCGGAGCAAACCTACCTGCGGGATTTGGCCGAACGGCTGGAAATGCCCATACCCAAGACTTCCAAAATGATCCGTAAGCTTCACGAGCGGGGGCTGGTATTCTGGTCCCACAGCGGCGACGGGCGCGACGGCACCTACGTCGTCATCACCGATTCCGGTGTCCGGGCCATGGAGCGGCAGGCAAATATCCTGAACGCCTACTACAGCCGGGTGATCGAGGCCTTCGGCTGCGAAAATCTGAAGAGCCTTCTGGAGCAGATTTCCCGTCTGGAGGACGTTATGAACGAAGTATTTACGAAAGGAGCGGCCAGCCATGGACTTGACCCAGTTAAATGACTACACGATCCGCAGCGAGGCGGTGTGCCGCCGGAACGACACCATCTCCCCCCGGCTGTACGACGAGTACGGCGTCAAGAAGGGGCTTCGGGACGAAAACGGCAACGGCGTACTCGCCGGGCTGACGAACATTTCCAAAATCACGTCCTCCAAAATCGTGGACGGCAAAAAACTTCCCTGCGACGGTCAGCTCTGGTACCGGGGCTACCGGGTGGAAGACCTGATCGGCAGCCTCGGGGAAACGGAGCTTGGCTACGAGAAAATCGCCTATCTTCTGCTTATGGGGCAGCTGCCGGACAGCGCCGCCGCGGAGGAATTCCGGACACTGCTGGGCGAGTGCAGAACCCTTCCCACCAACTTCACCCGGGACGTCATTATGAAAGCCCCCGGCAAGGACATCATGAACTCCATGACCCGGGGCATTCTGACGCTGGCGTCCTACGACGAGCGCGCCATCGACACCAGCGTCAGCAATTCCCTCCGGCAGTGCATCCAGCTGATTGCCGAGTTCCCGCTGCTGGCCGTTTACGGATACCACGCCTACAATTACTATGAAAATATGGACAGCATGGTCATTCACCGGCCTGACCCCGCCCTTTCCACGGCGGAAAACCTTCTGATGATGCTCCGCCCCAACAAAAAATACACCGCCACGGAGGCAAAGGTTCTGGACACGGCGCTGATTCTCCACATGGAGCACGGCGGCGGCAACAATTCCACCTTCACCACCCGGGTCATCACCTCCTCCGGCTCCGACACCTATTCCACCATCGCGGCGGCCATGTCCTCCCTGAAGGGTCCCAAGCACGGCGGCGCCAACATCAAGGTCATGGAAATGATGGAGGACATCCGCCTGCACGTCTCCGACTGCTCGGACAAGGAGGCTCTGGCGGATTATCTCGCAAAGATCATCAACAGGGACGCCTTCGACCGGAAGGGGCTTGTATACGGCATGGGTCACGCCATCTATTCCCTGTCCGACCCCAGAGAGCGGATTTTCAAGGGCTATGTGGAAAAGCTCGCCGCCGAAAAGGGGCGCGGGGACGACCTGACGCTGTACCGCAACGTGGAGGAGCTTGCCCCTCAGCTGATTGCGAAGCACCGGCGGATTTACAAGGGTGTCAGCCCCAACGTGGACTTTTACAGCGGCTTTGTCTACGACATGCTGGGAATCCCCCAGGAGCTGTACACGGCCATGTTCGCCGTGGCGAGAATCGTGGGATGGAGCGCCCACCGGATTGAGGAACTGATCTGCATGGATAAGATCATCCGTCCGGCGTACATGAGCGTCATGGAAGAACGGGAGTGATTTTGGCAGCATGGACTATTCGTTGCTTGCCGGGCAGCTTCTCAGCGTGCAGGCGAATCTCCTGCAAGTCCCGGCCTACCAGCAGCTTTCCAAGATGGTGCGGGGGGAGCTGTTCGTTCTGAACTATCTCGCCACCCACGAAACGGCGATCCATCCCAAGGAACTCAGCAAAAAGATGGCCGTCAGCACCGCCCGCATCACTTCTCTTCTGCATCACATGGAGGAAAAAGGACTGATCGCCCGCTCCTCCGATTTAAGCGACAACCGGCAGATTTTCGTCCGGCTGACGGAAAACGGGGTAACTGCGATACAAAAAACCCGGGCGGAGGTCATCTCCCGGGTATCGTCCCTGCTGGAAGCCCTCGGCCCGGAGGACGCCCGGGAATATATCCGCATTCAAGAAAAGATTCTGGACAATTTCCTGGGAAATCCCTGATACCAGTTTTCAATAAAACGGTTAAAAACCGTTTTATTCGGCTGCTGTTTCAGCAGCCAGCGGCGTAGCCGCAAAAAACGTAAGTCCATACATTTCTCGCCGCCACCGGCGGCCTGCGAAGGATTCGCAGGATAAAATGGTGTTAACCATTTTATCGAGAAATCGTATGATTTTCCATGGTGCACCACCATATGCAAACGGGTTCTGCGGGGAGCGCACTTCTCCCCTGCAGAACCCGCTTCTTTTTGGAACGATGCCCACATTTTCCTCTGTACATTTTGGGATTTCCGTGTTATACTTGCATTGCAATAACCGAAATTATGTTTGCAATTAAAGGAGGCCGCGCCGGAATGAAAGTCCGAAGCTATATTGCCATCGACTTAAAATCCTTCTACGCCTCCGTGGAGTGCATCCAGCGGGGGCTGGATCCCATGACCACCAATCTGGTGGTGGCCGACCCCAGCCGCACCGACAAAACCATCTGCCTTGCGGTCTCCCCTTCCCTGAAATCCTTCGGCATTCCCGGCAGACCCCGGCTGTTTGAGGTCGTGCAGAAGATCGGGCAGGTCAACGCGCTGCGTAAGAACTCCGCCCCGGGGCGCGCCTTCACCGGCAAATCCCACGACTTTTGTGAGCTCTGCGGACATCCGGAGCTGGAGGTGGACTACATCGTGGCACCTCCGCAGATGGCATATTATATGGAGACCAGTGCGGCCATCTACAATATTTATCTCAAATACATCGCCCCGGAGGACATTCACCCCTACTCCATCGACGAGGTGTTCATCGACGCCACGAATTACCTGAAGCTCTACCGCATGACCCCGGAGGAGCTTGCCATGAAGATCATCCTGGACATTCTGGAAAACACCGGCATCACGGCAACCGCCGGAATCGGAACGAATTTGTATCTTGCCAAGGTGGCCATGGACATTGTGGCGAAGCACATCCCCGCGGACAAGAACGGCGTGCGCATTGCCCAGCTGGACGAGCTGCGCTACCGGCAGGAGCTGTGGTCCCACCGTCCCCTGACGGATTTCTGGCGGGTCGGCCCCGGTTACGCGAAAAAGCTGGAAAAGGTGGGACTTCGCACCATGGGCGACGTCGCCCGGTGTTCCGTGGGCAAGCCCACGGAGTTTTACAATGAAGACCTGCTGTATAAGCTGTTCGGCGTCAACGCCCAGCTGCTCATCGACCACGCCTGGGGGTGGGAGCCATGCACCATCGCGGACATCAAGGCCTACAAGCCGGAATCCAGCAGCCTCAGCCCGGGGCAGGTGCTGCAATGTCCCTACACCGCGGAAAAAGCCCGGCTGGTCGCCCGGGAAATGGCGGACGATCTTTCCCTGGATCTGGTGGACAAGGGGCTTGTCACCGACCAGATCGTTCTGACGGTTGGCTACGACATTGAAAATCTCACCGACCCGGAGCGAAGCCGCGCCTATCACGGTTCCGTCACCGTCGACCGCTATGGCCGCAGGATTCCCAAGCACGCCCACGGCACCGCCAATCTGGGCAGGCATACCGCCTCCTCCAAGGCCATCGTCAGTGCCGTCGCCGCGCTTTACGACCGCATCGTAGACCCCAATCTTCTGGTCAGGCGGCTGTATCTGTCCGCCAATCACATCGTCCCGGAGACCTCCCTGCCCCGGCAAGAGGCTTCCGAGCAGCTGGACTTTTTCTCTGATTACGCCTCCCAGGAAAAGCGCCGCGCCGAGGAAGCGGCTGCGCGGGAGCGGGAAAAGCGCCGTCAGCAGGCAGTGCTGACCATTAAAAAGAAGTACGGAAAAAATGCCATTCTGAAGGGCATGGACTTGGAGGAAGGCGCCACCGCTAGAGACCGGAACGGTCAGATAGGAGGACACAAAGCATAATGGGCGAATACGACGATCTGATTTATCTGCCCCATCCCGTTTCCCGGAAACACCCGCCCATGTCCGCCATGGACAGAGCCGCCCAGTTTTCCCCCTTTTCCGCCCTCACCGGTTACGAGGCCGTTCTCCGGGAGGCAGGCCGCCTGACGGACAACCGGGCGGAATTGTCGGAGTACAGCCGGGACATTCTGGATCAAAAGCAGAAAATTCTCCTGGACGCCGCCCCGACGCACCCGGAGATCACCGTGACCTACTTTATCCCCGACCGCCGCAAGCAAGGCGGCGCATACGGGACGCTCAAAGGGAATCTAAAGAAAATCGACCTTGCCCGCCGCGTAATCATCCTGCTGGACGGGACGGAAGTTTCCCTGGACGATGTCGCGGATATCCAGTGTGAGCTGTTTGCCGGCCTGACTTATGACAAACCGGGTGAGTCGTGACCAGCTGTCCCATTCCACCGACCAGAAACGGTCATCCCGCAAAAACTGACCGCGCCCACCCTGGCTCAGGGTGGGCGCGGTTTATTTGCTTTTGGAGAAATTTTCCCACTATTCTGCGCCAGCGGGTTTGGGCTGTATTCCGTCATGGTGGAAAGCATCAGCGGCGACAGGGCGCAAATCATCTCCAAAGCAATTCTGGATTTCTTCATCGCCCTGATATACGGGGGCAGCATGGGAATCGCCATCAGTTTGGTCGCGGTTCCCCAGCTTGCCGTTTTCACCTGCTTTTTCTTTTTGGCAAAGGTTCTGATTCCCATGATGAGCGACGCCATGCTGACAAATTTCATCGCCTGCGGCGGTGTATTGAGCATTGCGGCAGGTATGCGCATGGCCAAAATCCGTCAATACCCGGTCATCGATATGCTTCCGGCACTTGCGCTGATCCTAGTTCTTACCCCGCTCTGGGAGCGTCTTTTCCCATGAGGTGACATGTTCTCCATATTCAAAGAAAAAGGGGCTGCTGCAAAATTCGTTTTTGCAACAGCCCCTTTTCCATTTTCAGCTTACGTAGCATCCTCCACCGGAATGGTGTCCCGGTAAATGCCCAGAAGCCGCACTGTCGGCCTGGAGATCGGGAGCAGCTCGTCGTAGGTGGGAATCGTGCCATGGACATTCTCGCACAGCCAGTCCATGTGGAGCAGCGCCTCCGCCCCAAGTGTCCGCAAGCCGTCGTTCTTGACTACGCCGCCCTGGGCGACGATCTTTCTGCGGAAGGGGTCGATCACGCCGCTTTTGATGCCGTTGCGCAGATAAAGGGCCAGATTTTTCACGCCCTCCGGCAGATCGTCCGCCAGCTTCACGTCGATCACGCCGCTGCTCAGCCCCCACCAGTCGTTCACGGCCTGGCCGTGGCTGTCGTCCCAGGTGCCGGACAAAATCGACCGGATCACATTCTCATAGAACTTTCCCCAGACCCAGCAGGGCGAACCCAGAGGGACAAATTCGCCGTTATCGCCCACATAATAAGTGCCGTATTCCGTGTGCAGCTTGTCCTCCGCCGGTGTATCCCGGTTGGAGATCACGCGGATCCCGTCCCGGATGAACTCCCGGGTCGGGTTGCCCGGCAGACATGACCATTTCAGCTCGATCTGCGCTCTGGGATTGGTGAGCTGTGCGCCGAGGGCAAAGGCATTGATAGAGGCAGGAACGCCAAAAATCGGATAGGAACCCACGTAGCCGATTCTGTTGTTGTCCGCGATGGCACCGGCAATGGCGCCGGTGATGAATTTCCCCTCGTAGATCCGGCTGTAGTAGGTACGAACCGTGGAATAGGGCATGTGGATGGAGCAGTTCAGGAACCGCACCTTGGGATAGCGGATGGAAACCTTCAGGCTGGGCGCGACCAGCTGGGGTGTGGTGGTAAAAATCACCTCCGCGCCGTCGGCGACGGCCTGTTCCAGAAGCGCCTCCGCCTGGACGGCCGTGTCCGCGCCAAAATAGCTGCGCACCGTGACCGCGTTCCCCAAAGCGTCCTCCAGGTGCCTTCTTCCCACGTCGTGAGCGCATGTCCACGGGCTGGTCTCCACGGTACGCTGATGAACAAAGGCGACGTTGACGTGACCCGGCCGCCGCAGTCGGCCAAACAGCGACTGCTTCGGGGCGGTCTCCGCCGCCTCCGTCCGCACGACCAAGTCCGGCAAATCCATTGCCACCACGTTCTCCCACAATTCGCTGAGGGATTTTTTCAGCTGGCTGCCGGACAGCGCTCCCAGGTCGGAGAAGGGATGCACTTGCAGCCACAGCAGCAGCGCTTCCTCCGGCTGGATGTGCAGCCCCCGGCCACCCAGAGCGTCAAACGCATCCCGGAAATACTGGAAATACGCCCGGAAACGGCGGCGCTCGTCCTCCGTCCACGGCCGATCCTTCGGCAGATTGGTAAGCGCCAGCAGCTGCATATAGTACCCCGGATGGGTGTAGCGAACATCATACAGCTTTGCGTATTTGAAAAATTCCAGGAATTCGTAATAGGCGCGGATTTCCACGCCCTGGCTCAGGGGCGGAACGATCCGGTAGACGACGCCGGGAATTCTGGTCGCCCCGTAATATTTCAGCACGCTCAGGCGCTTATTTCCTTCCTGAACGTAGAAATTTCCCAGATATTCATAGCAAATAATAGGGTCGCGGATGCCCTCGTCCCCCTGGTGCGCCTGACACAGCGCCATCCACTTCATCGCAAATTCCGACTCGCAGTCCAGCAGCGGGAAAAAGCCCGCCGAAAATGCGGAAATTCTTCCGGCGCTTTTCACGCCGACAATTCGTTCAATGGGGATTTCCAGAGTGCCGATATCCTGCGCCCCCTCGGAAACGCCGCCGCCCAATATTTGATCCAGCACCAGCGGAAAGGGGTTCTGTCCCTTCCCCCGGAGCATCGCGCACTCCTTCTGCCCAAGCCTGAGCGCTTTCAGATATTCGCTTTCGGCCTCTGCCACCGTCATTTTGATTCCTCCAAAAATCGTATCTAATCGATAAAATCATACTTCTTTTCGGGAGAAAAAGCAATGCGCAAAAGGATTAAAAAAATACAGGATTTTTCCTAAAATCAAAGCGAAAGCAATAAAAAATCCCGTAAAAACCGGAATGCCCCGGGGAATCCAGTCACGACGAATCAATGCCCCCTGGCGATTCCGTCAGGGGGCATTGCATGGAGGCACTGCGCAGGTTCACATGATGTATTCCTGCGCACATGAAGAAGACTTACTTCTGCAGCACGCGCTTATAGTTGCGGCCGATGTTGTCCCACAGCTCCAGCGCGTCCTTGGCAGCAACGGACGTGCCGTAACCGCCGCGGTATGTCCAGGTGGCCAGACGGTCTACGCCTGCCGCCTCGTACATGTCCACAACGTGGTCGATCTGCTCCCATTTTTCGGGGCGCTTGTTGTAGCCCATCAGCCACCGCTCGGATTCCTTTCCGTACTTCTTTGCCACGGCCACGGTGCGGTCGGTGATCTCCTGGAAGAAGCTGTCCGGCAGGCTCCAGTTGATGATGGTGGTGGAGAACACGTCGAAGTAGGGACAGGCTGCCACCATATCCCAGTTGTCATAGCCCCGCAGCTCCGTGACGTAGTAGCCGTTCAGGGTCGCGTGGACGCAGCAGGTGATCTCCAGCTTGGGATTGTACTCCTTCAGGGACTTGGAGACGCGGCTCAGGGTTTCCAGTGCCTCTCTCCAACGGAACTGCTTGACGTCGTCGTTCATGAACTTGGGCATCTCGTAGCCATAGTAATCCTCAAACTTCTTCATACACTCGGGGCAGCGGCACGCCCAGTCGTCGCCGGCGCCGCCGGTGATGGAGGCATAGCTCTTGGGATAGGCATAGTGAGGCTCATCCCAGAAGAAGCCGTCCACCTCCGTCTCCCGGGCAAGCTTCAGGCACAGGCGTTCGAAGTAGTCCCGGAAGGAATTGGTGTTGAAGCAGGCAGCGTTCAGCACTTCGCCGGTGTAGGCGCTGACCTGACGGTGATGGATGTTGTTTTGCAGGAACAGGGAAACCTGCTCGCCGCCAAAAAACTTGCCGATGCCCCAGGTGTCCGCGATGACCCGCAGACCCATTTCGTGCGCCTTCTTCACGATGGCGTTGATGTTGGGGAACCAGAAGTCCATATCGAACTCGGTGATGGCAAGCAGAACGGTGTCCACGCCATGGTCGAGCATTTCCCGGAAGTCGGCTTCCGCGTGCTCGACATAGTTCAGGCCGTAATAGCTGACCATAGTATGCTTGATAGCCATAGTTTATCTCCTCATTCTCATTTGTTCATGTACACAGGCTCGCCGCTGGCAATGGAATCATAGCAGCGAACCATGGCTTCCACGGTCTGGCGGTGCCACTGCAGGTTAATCTTGGGATACTTTTCGTTCCATGCCGCGATCAGTTCATTGTAACCGGGCATCTCGACGCCGGAGACCAGGTCGATCGTGCCTTCAGCACCAACATCAATGAAGTTTGCAGTGCCGTACAGATGCAGGGTGACCTTCTCGTTGGGGTCCAGGCCGTTGTTGGCCGCAGGAGCGGCAGTCGCCTCATCGGGAGCGGGTGCCGGAGCCGTAGCAGCTTCCGTTGCGGGTGCGTCTACTTTTGCGCCACAGGCCGTCAGGGACAGAAGCATGACCAGAGCCAGCAGCAATGCGGTGAGCTTTTTCATTGTGTTTCCTCCTAGTTTTTAATTTATATACACGGGCTTTCCCATATATATCACTGTTTGATGCCGGTTACGGCAATACTGGCGACGATGTGCTTTTGCAGAATCAGGTACAGGATCACCAGCGGGATGGCGCTGAGGACGGCCACCGCCATTCTGGGGCCGTAGTACATGGCGTTCTGGTTGGCGTTGAACAGCGCCACGCCCACGGAGATCATCTGCTTTTTGTAGTCGCGGATGACGACCAGCGGCCACAGGTAGGCATCCCCTTTTTCATAGGAATACACCTCGTCGCAGCCCAGGTGAAAATACCGGGCGTTGGGGAAAACCTCGTACAGCTCCCGCCGCACGTCCTTCAGCAAATCGCGCACCCGAGGATTCAGAATGTTCCATGACCAGCCGTCCGGAGAAAACAGCGCTGCCAACCGGGGATTCTGATCCAGCACCACATGCTTACCGCCGCTGACACGGCATCCGGCCGCATGTCCCAGGTGATTCATCATAGGAACGGCCTCCATGCCCATATCCTCAATCTCCCGGACGATGCCCTTTGCAAAATCCTTCGGCCAGGCGTTTCCCCATGCCAGCTCCTTCAGGCAGTCATACCGCAGCATCCCCCAGAATTCCAGCACCACATGGGTGTACTGCATCACGCCCGCCAGACGGATGCACTTTTGCAGAAACGTCGGCGTCGTCTCCGGGAAAACGCAGAAGTGAATCATGCGGCTGCGAATACCGTAATTGCCTTCCACAGAGCACGCCGCCACACGGAACTGCTCCCGACCCTCCTCCAGCGCTACAGGCTCAATGCGCATCATCAGCACCAGCACGCCGCGAGCCAGCCCGGAATAGTCCTTCGCCGCCACGGCCATGCCCTGCTCCGTAACCCGGATGACGAATTCGGCATTTCCCGGAACCTCCGGCACCGGGATGGCACCTGCCCGGAAGAAAACGCCATCCGCTTCTTCCATAACGATCTGCCCCGCCTGGCAGCAGAAGCCCTGCCACAGCCGGCGAATGGTGGCGTTATTCAGCCGCCTGTCGGCGCAGGCTTTCAGCTCCCGGGGAAATACATAGAACCCGCCGTCCATAGTTTCCTCCTTCGCCCTTGCCAGAGCCATGTCAAATTGCAACAATGTGTCTTTCCTTTTCAGCAATATTTTATTGAATTTTTCATTTTGATTCTACATCAGTGATAATATATTTGTCAAGAATATTATAATAAATTATAACGTAATTTTGAATATTCGGTCAAAACGACATAATAGAATCGCAGCGTTAAGGGCGCGGACGTTTCTATTTCTCTTGATTTTCCGGTAAATTCTCTGGAAATAAATATTTTTTTATTTTTCTTGCAATTTCGTATTGCCTTTTTTTCAAGCTCATGCTATAACAATTGTATAACATTCCATCCCACTCAATTTACGGAAGGAGACCGGGTGCTGTGACACAGGAAGTTTTTGAAAACCTATCCCGTTCCGCCCAAGAGCGGTATCTGCTCCAGAAGGAGATCCTCAGCGGAAAATATGGCGAGCCCGGGCTTCCCTTCATGACCACCCGGGCTCTGGCAAACGCCCGGCAGATCTCTGTGGTGACCGCCCACAATATTCTCTCCGAGCTGTGCGACACCGGCTACCTGGAGCTGCGGGGAAAGAAATATTATCTGTCCCACGCCAAGCTGATGGAGGATCACTATCGCCATACCAACATCATCGGTATGCTGGTGCCTCAGCTGAACAACGAGTTTTTCTCGTCCCTCTGTGATACCGTGGTAGAAAGCTTCCGTCAGAAGGGCTACGAGGTGCTGATTCTCAACGCCACCTACTCCGCCGAGGAGGAGCGCAAGCTGATTCAGCTGCTATTGCACATGTCCGTCGCCGGGATCGTCAGCTGCATCCCCACCGCGCCGGAGAAAACCGGGCTTTACCGCAGCTGCCCCATCCCCTGCGTGCTGCTGGGACATGCTTTGGAAAACAGCAGGTGCTCCTCCGTCCAGGTCAACAGCTTTACCATCTCCCAGAAGGTCGCCCAGCATCTTGTGGAGCAGGGCTACCGGGACTTTCTGTACCTGGGCAGCAAAAGCCGTTCCCTGGAAAGCGACATCCGCTTCACCGGCTTTCAGATGCAGCTGAAGCAAAGCGGCTTCGAGCTGGACAGCCGCAGCACCTTACAGGTTTCCAGTCGAAACCGGGCGGACGACGGTCTGATCGCCCAGCTTCTGGAGGAGCACCGGGAGCCGGTAGGCGTCTTCTGCTATCATGATCTCATTGCCGCCCAACTGTACCGGGTGTGCAAGCGCCTGGGCCGGCGGATTCCTCAGGATGTTGGCATTGTGGGCTTCGACGATCTTTCCATCGCCACCAATCTGTCTCCCTCGCTGACAACGGTTCAGTACCGCATCGCCAGTATGGCAGATATGACCGTCAAGCTGATGATCGACTGCATTCAGAATCCCGATACGCCCTATGACAATTATTACGTCGAACCGAACCTGGTCATCCGGGAAAGCTCCCTGCTTTCCGGACACTGATAAACGGGAGGAATTTCTCTGTGCTTTTAGACCAATATGCCGACCGTATTGCCGCCGCCATCACCGCCATCCGGGAGACCCAGCGGGAGAAAATCATACAGGCGGCGCAGATGGTGAAAGCCGTCCTTGTCCGGGACGGTCTGATCTATGTTTTTGGCTGCGGCCACTCCCACATTCTGGCGGAGGAGACCTTCTACCGCGCCGGCGGGCTGGCCAACGTAGCCCCCGTTTTCTATGAGCCTCTCATGCTCCACCAAGGAGCCGCCGAAAGCAGCCGCCTGGAAAAGCAGCCCGGTCTTGCTCAGGAGGTTCTGAAAAACTGTCCGGCGACCAAAAACGACATCTTTTTCTGTCTGTCCACCTCCGGCGTCAACGCCGTCCCGGTGGAAGCCGCGGAGATCATCCGCAGCCGCGGCATTCCCACCGTTGCCATCTGTTCCAGCGCCTATTTTGACCAGAACGCCCGCAGTGCCAGTGGAAAACACCTCTATGAAGTCTCCGACCTGTGGATCGACAACAAAGCCCCCCACGGTGATGCCTGTCTGCTGCCGCAGGGCGCCGCCATTAAGACCACGCCTCTTTCCACCATCACCGGCGCGTTCATCCTCAACAGCATTCTGGCGGAAGCCACTCAGCTGGCTCTGGCAGAGGGCGTGGACGTTCCCATCTATCTCAGCGGCAATATTCCCGGCGGCGCGGAGCGCAACAAAGCCCTCATCGACCGCTTTTCCCCCCGCATCCAATCCCTGTGAGGTGCCTGTTATGCAGCCGAAAACAGCAAGGATCGGTGCCGTCGGCCTTGGCGGCGAATCCGTATTTCTCACCGCAGACCATTTTCACGCCCCCGGCGAGACGCTTTGCGCGGAAAGCATTTTCATCGAACCCGGCGGCAAAGCCTATAACCAGGCTGTCGCCGCCGCCCGGCTTGGGGCTCAGGTCTGCTTCTTCGGCGCCGTGGGCAGCGACCCCGGCGGCGCTCTTTGCCGGGATGTTCTTCTCAGGGAAGGCGTCACGCCCATCCTGCAAACCGTCCCCGAAGCCAATACCGCCTACGCCTGCATTCTGACCGACCGCCGGGGTGAAAATCAGGTCACAGTCTATCGCGGCGCGGCAGATTTGCTCAGCGCCGACTTCCTCCGGGCGCAGGAAGCTGCTCTGTCCCGCTGCACCCATCTGCTGCTGGGTCTGGAATGTCCTCTGGATGCCACGAAAGCCGCCCTGGCCATTGCGAAAAAGCACGGCATTTTCACAATTTTGAATCCCGCGCCCGCTATCCCTATGGAACCGGATTTTCTGCGCAGCTTCGATCTGATTACCCCGAATCAGCAGGAGGCCGCCGTCCTTTTGGGGCTGAATTATACTCCCGAGCCTTCAGAATTGGCAGACCGTCTCCGCGCCGCCAGGCTGACCAATGCCGTCGTGACTCTGGGCAGCAGGGGTTCCCTTCTGGTGACTCTTTCCGAAGGGCTGCTCTTCCCCGCCCTTCCCGTCGCCGCCATGGACACCACCGGTGCCGGGGATACCTTCAATGCAGCCCTCGCCGTCGCCCTCAGCCGTGGCAAGTCCATACCGGAAGCCCTGGAATTTGCCACCAACGCCTCCGCCTGGAGCGTCGCCCGCCGTCACGTCCTGGACGCTCTCCCCACCGCAGACCAGCTAACCGCAGCCTACCGCACTGTCTCCCCCATTCCGTTACGATAAGGCACAGCGCGAGCACCTCTTGCCTCTCCCCTTGGGATAGGTATCTGAGCGAAGCGAAGACGGAGAAGGGAAACCAGGGCGCGAGACCCTCTCAGTCACCTTCGGTGACAGCTCTCCCAGAGGGAGAGCCAAGGGGCTGCGCCCCGGCACGCGAAACGGAGCGTATCTGTACCGATACGCTCCGTTCGCTGTTTTATGATCACCCGTCAAAAGCGGGTGCTGTTTTTCCACGCAAAGATTCATTTCATGCCGTCACAAAAAGCAGCCGGTCATATTCCCGTAGATCACGGCAAAGGGTGCAGCAAACAGGAAGCTGTCAAACCTGTCCAAAATGCCTCCGTGTCCCGGAAGAATTTTCCCAAAATCCTTAATGCCCACCGTCCGCTTGATCGTTGACATTGCCAGATCGCCAAACTGTCCAATGACGGATGCCAAAAGCAGGTACAGGAGCAGCCGACCGTATTGTATCGCAGTCCCTGTCCGGTTGGAATACAGGAATGCAAAAAGGCTCATGAGAATGACGGAGCCGATCATGCCGCCCAGGCCGCCCTCCACCGTCTTCCCGGGGCTGATGGTGGGCGCCAGCTTATGGGTGCCGAAGGCTTTGCCGACGAAATACGCCGCCACATCATTGATCGTGCAGCCCAGTATGACAAAAATCAGAACGGCAAGCCCCCGGGGCCATTGCCGAATCTCCACCGCGCTGTAAAAAATATGGGAAGCATCAGCGTACAGGGCAAAATGCGCCAAAAGCCGATGGAATGGACATCTTTCCTATGGCGCATAAACAGGGCGAAGGCCACAATCGCAAGAATCCACGTGATTAGAAGAATTTCTCCGTAATACGGGAGCCACCTCATGCAGATCGCAACTGCCATCAGGCTCAGAACAGGTGCAATGCCCCGCCGCCCGGAGCAGCTCAACGATGCCCATGATCCTTGTATGGAGGTTTTATGATTTCACATTGATCTGGCAGCAGCGCATGGTGGTGAGGGCAGCCTCGTGGGTTTCCGGAGTGACTCCGGCGCAGCAAGCGCTGTCCACGGAAATCTCCATCTCCGGGAAATTCGCCTTCAGCATCAGCGCATTGGACACCACGCAGATGTCCGTACACAGTCCCACCAGCTCAACGGTGAAATTCTCCCCCGCCGCTGCCTGGTACAGCAGCCGCGGCAGCAAAACAGAGCCAAAGGTCAGCTTTTCCACCGGTGTATAGCCCTTCTGTTCCAGCGCAGCCGCAATGCTGTCGTTCAGCACCCAGCCGGGGGTTCCCTTGATGCAATGCTTTACCGGCAGCTTCTTCCCCTCGGCGGTGGTCAGATAATTCTCCCGATGGGTGTCCAGCGTAGCAAAAATCTGCCCCTCAAAGCCAAGGATTTTATCCGCTACCTTTTCCACAATTGCCTGCGCCTCCGGTGTTCCCAGCGCACCGTCCACGAAGTCCTTCTGCATATCCACAACAATCAAAAAGTGCTTCATAAGATTTCGTCCTTCCAAGTTTTAGGGAACCTCTGATTAAATCGGCAAGAGCTGTGAGTGAGAGATTTTTCGACCAATCGAGGTACCGGAAACGGCGGAATACTGTATGTATTTCCCGTTTTCGGTACCGAAGAGTGGGCGGAAAAGATCCGCTCACAGCCGCAGACGATTTATTCAGAGGTTCCTTAGATGCTTCTATTTTGGCACAGAAACGTCAAATGGTCAAGGAGGATATTTTCCGTATAATGTAAAAGCCACAGCTGTATCTGATACCAGGGCAGCACCGCATAATTCGGCAAAAAGGCGGCTGAGACTCGCAGACGCAATTGTACTGTGTTGCCTAAATTGCCGCAGATCGGAGCTGTTCCGATCTGCGGCAACTATTTTATGATCTGAACTTCCGTATCCGTCCCGCGCCGCTTTATCCCTTGACAGAGCCGGCGGTCACGCCCTTGACGATATAACGCGACAGGAAAATATACACCAGCAGTACCGGCAGGATGGCCAGCAGAATGAACATATACACTTTGCCAAGATCAAACTTGGAATAGTCCGCCGCGCGCAGCTGGGCGATCATGATGGGAACCGTCTTCATTTCCGCCTTATCCAGCAGCAGCGCCGGCAGAAAATAGTTGTTCCACGACTCAACAAACGTGAAAATCATCTGCACGGAAATGGCAGGCTTCAGCATGGGCAGCACGATGCGGTTAAAGGTGAAAAACTCCCCCGAGCCGTCCACGCGGGCGGCCTCCACGATCTCCATCGGCAGCACGCTTTTCATGTACTGGATCATGTAGAAAAATACCACCGGCGCCGCAATTCCCGGAAGGATCAGCGGAAGATAGCTGTTGGTCAGCTTCAGCTTGTAGCACAGCTGTACAAATCCGGTAGCGGAAACCTGCTTCGGGATGACCATGACGGCCATGATGAACAAAAACGCGGCGTGCTTCAATCTGAAGTTATAGGCATGCAGACCATAGGCGGTCAGCGCGGAAAAATACGTAGACAGCACCGCCGTCGCAGCCGCCACGATAAAACTGTTGAGCATACCCCGGGGGATATTGATGGAGCTGTCGTTCCAGGCATTGACCAGATTCTCCAGGAAATGTCCCTGGGGCAACGCCTTGAACCCGCCCTGCAAATCCGCATTGGTACGCGAGGCGTTGACGATGAGCATGTAGAACGAAAACAGGCAAAGCACCGATAAAAAGACCAGAAGCGCGTAGACCAGTACCCGGCTGAATATCAGCATGGCACGGGCTTTGCGGCTGTCTGCGGAATTTTTCTTCATTGCAAGCGCCTCCTTACTCTTCGTCCTGCTTCGTCAGCGACTTGAACACTACCATGCTCAGAAGACCCGTGATGATGAAGATCACAACGGAGATCGCACCGGCCATGCCGTAATTCTTGCTGGTCTTGAGGTAATTGTTGAGATACATGACCAGCGTCGTAGAGCTCCGGTTCGGCGTACCGAGTCCGTTTGTCAGAACCTGCGGCACATCGAACATCTGAAGACCGCCGATAAGCGCGGTGATGACCGTATAAACCAGAATCGGCATGAGAAGCGGCAGCGTGACTTTGAAGAAGACCTGCAAGGAGCTTGCCCCGTCCATATTCGCCGCTTCAAACAGGCACTGATCGATACCCATAATGCCCGCCATCAGCAGAATCGTCGTGTTGCCGAACCACATAAGGAAGTTCATCAGGCAGATAAGCCCGCGCACGGTAAAGCGGATGTTGAAAAAGTCGATGGGCATGTCGATCCAGCCCAGCTGGGTCAGGATCTGGTTGACCGGGCCGACGTTGGAAAACAGCATGTAGAACAGCATTGCGAACGCTGAGGCCATGATGAGGTTCGGCATATAGATGACGGTCTTGAAGAACTGCTGACCCCTGATCTTCAGGCGGTAGCTGGTAAAGAAGCAGGCGAGCATCAGGGAGATCACGACCTGGGGGATCGCGCCGCCGACCCAGAGCGCGATCGTATTCCCCGCGTATTTCAGGATGTCGATCGTTCCGTTCTTATCGGGCGTAAAGAGCGTGATATAGTTCTTCAGGCCGACGAAGTTTGGCCCCACCTGTGTCAGACCCTCCCGGTAGTTTTCAAAAAAGCTGTTGTAGATCGTCAGCAGCTGGGGAGCGAAATGAAACAGCGCGTAGGCCAGAAAGAACGGCGCGATAAAAATATAGCCCCATTTTGCGTAGCTGATCTTCGAGCGCTTCGTCTTTACCCTGGGGGCTTTTGTCGTCTGCATAAGACCTCTCCTTCCTTGTTCGGATGCAGTTTCCGGCAGACCTTCCCGGTCTGCCCGAAACCGCAGCTGATACTAGTTTTCAATAAAACGGTTAAAAACCGTTTTATTCGGCTGCTGTTTCAGCAGCCAGCGGCGTAGCCGCAAAAAACGTAAGTCCATACATTTCTCGCCGCCACCGGCGGCCTGCGAAGAATTCGCAGGATAAAATGGTGTTAACCATTTTATCGAGAAATAGTATGAATCCTTCTCCGGGGCAGGGCGGCTGCCCTGCCCCGGAATTTCATATGGAGTTACGGGGTAACGATGGTGGGGTACTTCTCGTTGATGTACTTGTAGAAGTTGCTCATGGCCTCGTCCTCGGTGACGGTGCCCTTGCAGTACTCTCTCCAGTTGGCCTGCAGGCCCTCGTTGAGCAGCTGGTCATAGATGGTATGATTCTCGAACTTGATGTTCTTGGCCAGGTCGCAGAACAGGGCGATGTCGTTCTGACCGCCCAGGAAGTCGCTGCCACAGGACGGATCCTTCGCAACGGTCTCGTTGACCTTCTGGTTGTTGGAGAACTGCGCCTCGTTCTTGACCAGGTTCGTGCAGACCTCTTCATCGTTGATGAAGGTGTTCATGATGTCGGCAACCATGGTGGGGTTATCGGTGCCGGCAGGCGCCAGCAGCCAGGTGCCGCCCCAGAAGTGCGCCTGGGGGCCTTCGCAGATCGCCCAGTCACCGAAGCAGCCCTTCTCCGCATCCTGGGCGTTGCCCATGGAGAAGTTGAAGTACCAGGCAGGTCCAAAGTAGCACATGGCCTTGCCGTCGCCGAACATCTGGGCGGTGCACTCATCGGACCAGATGTCGCAGTCCTGGGTGTAGCCGTTATCGGAGAAATCCTTGGCCTGGGTCATCCAGGTCTGGATGGCGGGGTCGATCTGGAGCTTGTTGTCTGCGTCAACCCAGGACTGGGAGACGTTGTTGGAGAACACGCGGTAGGTCGCGGCCTCGGAAGCGGTCATCAGATAGCCCTTGGCCTTGGCGTCAGCCGCGACGGCGTTGAACTTGTCCCAGCTGTTCAGCTTTTCCTGCACCTCGGCGGGATCATCGGTACCCAGAACGTCCTTGGCGATGGAGCGGCGGTAGATCAGAGCTGCCGGGCAGCACTGGAAGGAGACGCCCTTGACAACGCCGGAAGCGTCGGACGCAGCCTGCACGGTGTAGGCGTAGGTGTTGGAGAAGTCGGTCACGCCCAGGGCGGCGACGTCCTGCGTAACGGAAGACTCGGTGTACTTCTGGATGTAGTCGGCCTCAGCCAGGAACAGGTCGACCTTATCGTCGGCGGAAGCGTTCTCCTGATTCAGCAGCGCCTCATCAAGCTTATCCTGGTATGCGCCGTCCGCGCTGGGGGTGATAATCCAGTTGACCGTCACGCCTTCGGGAACGGTGTAGTATTTCTCAAAGAAGCCCTTGAACTCCTCGTTCCATGCGTAGATGTTGAAGACCTTGCCTTCTTTGGCGGATGTGCCGGTGGAAGTTCCCTTGCCCGCGCAGCCTGCAAACACGGCTGCAAGCATCAGAACTGCGAGAAACAGCGCAAGATACTTTTTCATTTGAATTCCTCCTGTTAAATTTTGGTGGTTGTCATCTATGTGCTCTGCCTCATGCAGATAACACCATGTTAAAGCACCTCTATGGCGCGGACGGACGCGCCCTCCACAAGGTGTCCCGGAATCAGAACCCGATCAACCAGCGCAGTGCGGGGCTTCTCGATCAGCTCGATGAGCTTTGCCGCGGCCGTTCTTCCCAGTGCCTGGGTGTCCTGCCGGTAGGTGGTAAGCGCCGGACTCATGACGCTTGCAATCTGGATGCCGTCATAACCCGCCACGCTGATGTCCTCGGGAAGACGAAGATCCATGCGGTGAATGGCGTTTCTGCCGCCGATGCTGGAAAAATCGTCCGGCATCAGGATGCAGGTCGGAGGCTCCGGCAGGCGCAGCAGCTCCCGCGTCAGCTCCGCGCAGCGATCGGGGTCATGGTACACGCCCTCACGGATATACGCATCCGGAATCTCCAGCTCCAGCGCGTCGCAGGCACGGTAGAAACCCGTCAGACGGTTTTCGGTGACGGCGGTCTGCTCGCCGTGGATAAACGCAATGCGGCGGTGGCCCTTGGCGTAGACGTGGCGCACCAGCTCCTCCATGCCCCGCACGTTGTCGGAAACCACGGCGGCGCGGTTATTGAATACATGGTCGATGGTCACCACCGGGAGCTTGGAATTGACCAGCTCCAGCACCTGCGGATCGTCAAAATCAACGCAGGCGATCACGACCCCGTCGACGCCCCGGTACTGGCAGTGCTGTAAATACGTCGTGGCCTTCTTGCCGACGTTGCGGTTGATGAACGTGATGTCATAGCCGCCGGCCTCGGCCTCAACCTTGAGGCTTTCCAGCACCGAAGAAAAATACTCATGGGCAAGGCCGCTGCGCCGCTCGTCCACAAACAGGACGCCGATATTATAGGTTCGGTTTGTCTTGAGCGCCCGTGCGGCGGAATTTGTCATATAGCCGAGACTGTCGGCTGTTTTGCAGATCAGCTCGCGGGTCTGTTCTCCGATATCCGGCTGCCCGGAGAGCGCCTTGCTGACCGTTGCGACCGAGACACCGCACGCCTTTGCAATATCTTTCATGGAAACCATCCGGCCGTGCCTCCATTTCTGTTCCGAAAATGCTTAATCGATTTCGTAATTTCAAGATAGCGTATTTTGCTCAAAATTGCAAGAGAAATTTCTGTCATTTTGGCGTATCTCATAAAGTTTGTTTAATTCGTTCAGTTTTGTTGCGTAAATTTGGTCGTTTTGACATCTTAACAGTCCGAAACTCTCCGATGTATTTTCGCATCTCCGCCGGGAAAGCAAAAAAATCGGCATTTCCCAAAAAAATTATAAAAAGAGTATTGCATTTTGCGCAAAAATCCGTTATTGTAGGACTGTGATTTTGCCACATTTGGATACTTAAACGTTTTCGATTACAGTCGGTGCCCCAGCGGCTTCCGGCGAAGGAGGAGTTTTCAACATGCATTTCGGCCATTTCGACGACCAGCAGCGGGAATATGTGATCTCTGACGCGCGCACGCCCCTTCCGTGGATCAACTATCTCGGCAGCGAGGATTTCTTCGCTCTTTTGTCCAACACGGCAGGCGGTTACTGCTTCTACCGGGACGCGCGTCTGCGCCGTCTCACCCGCTACCGCTACAACAACTGCCCGACCGATCAGGAGGGGTTCCGTTTCTATATCAAAGACGGCAGCGCAGTCTGGAACCCCGGCTGGCAGCCCACAAAAACGGAGCTGGACGGCTATACCTGCCGCCACGGCCTTGGCTACAGCGTGATTGAGGGCAGGAAAAACGGCATTCTCGCTGCCCAGACACTGCTTGTCCCCCAGGGCGAAAACTGCCTGCTCATCCGACTGACGCTGAAAAACGAAACCGGCACAGAAAAGACGTTGGACGCCTTCCCGTATGTTGAGTTTTGCCTCTGGGACGCAATGGACGACGGCTCCAATTTCCAGCGGAATTTCTCCATCGGCGAGATGGAGATTGAGCCGGACGCGATTTACCACAAAACGGAATACCGGGAGCGGCGGAACCACTACGCCGTCCTCTGGGCGAACCGTCCCTATGACGGCTTCGATACCGCCCGCGACGCATTCATCGGCCCCTACGGCTCCCCCGCCATGCCGCAGGCCGTTGCCGCCGGACGCTGTACCAATTCCGTCGCCCACGGCTGGGCGCCGGTGGGCGCGATGCAGTTCCATGTGACGCTGCTTCCCGGCGAGGAGCAGACGCTGATGCTGGGTCTTGGCTATATCGAGAACCCGGAAGCCGAAAAATTTTCCGCTCCCGGGGTGATCAACAAGGTACGCGCCCGGGAAATGATCGCCCGGTATCACACGCCGGCGCAGTTTGACAAAGCAATGGCTGCGCTCCGCGTCTACTGGGACGGTCTGCTTGCCAATTATCACGCCGTCACCGGCGACGAAAAAGTCGACCGGATGGTCAATATCTGGAACCAGTATCAGTGTATGGTCACATTCAACATGAGCCGGTCTGCCAGTTATTTTGAAAGCGGCATGGGGCGGGGCATGGGCTTCCGGGATTCCTGCCAGGATCTGCTGGGCTTTGTCCACATGATTCCCCAGCGCGCAAGAGAGCGCATTCTGGACATTGCCGCCACCCAGTTCCCCGACGGCAGCGCCTACCACC